>Ga0247720_100118_pt1 | contig 38948 bp, 39 predicted proteins | sample MSEWel2015_12_15_FD_189078 | JGI IMG/M metagenome (GOLD analysis project Ga0247720, IMG submission 189078) | Subsurface sediment microbial communities from gas well in West Virginia, United States - MSEEL Well Study Marcellus 3H_2015_12_15 | ecosystem: Environmental > Terrestrial > Deep... | reverse complement strand
CCCCCGGCCCGCCCGCCAGGGATACCAGCAGGATGATATAGCGACTAATCACGCCCTGCAGGGAAAGATCAAAAAAACGCCATTCCTGCAGGCCCAGGAGTACCCCCACGAGGAAGAGACCTCCACCCAGGAGGCGCTCTTCCTGCCGCGTGGTTATGGAGGCATAGAGAAACGCGAGGCTCAATCCCCAGGCCAGAAGGGCTTCAAAGATTACCTGAATCCAGCCATAAAAGGAAGGCTGCCAGAGAGTAAGGCTCAATCCTCTGACCAGGATAATGGTCGCCGGCGCCAGGGTGGCCTGGGTTAAGATACTGCCCCGGCGTAAAGCAGGATAAAGGCTAAAAATTAGTCCCAGCAATAAAAAAAGGAACAGGCGGCTGTAGACTGGAGCAGTGCTGCTGAACCAGCTGCCGGCCATGCTGATCAAGACCACTGGCCAGAGGAGGCGCGGCCGCCGCACAGCGGCGGTAATAACTGAGGCCGGGCCAAAGGGGAAAAGTTCCTCCAGCAAAACCCCCCGTGCCAGGAAAAATGCCGCCACCAGGAAAAGAAAGTCGAGTCCCAGGCGGGTTGTCGCCGTTAGTTCGATTTCCCGCCGGTAAGGATGAATTCCGGGTTGGCCGGACATAAAACCACCGCCTTTACCATTACCTGGCAACTATTATACGCCCTTTTCCGCTAAAATCTTGTCATCTTCAGGCAGCGGTGGCGGACAATCTTTCGACATCGAGTAGGAGGGGGCGGCTAGCCCCCGTCCCCTCACACCACCGGACATGCGGGTCCGCATCCGGCGGTTCACCAAGCTTGACGAAGACTGAGATAGCGTTCGGTTAAGCTCATGAGGCCCTGGGACTGCCAGTAGGCATTGCCCAGGGCTCTATTCATTGGCCCATGGGCCATCCGCCATGGCCCTTTGCGAGCGTTGGCGAATTCATGTACTACCCATTCTGGTAAACCCAGTGCGCGTAGTTCGCGATACCTGGTCCGTACTCGCTTCCACTGCTTCCAGAGGCACATGCGCAGCCTCCTCCGCATCCAGCCTTCTATGTTCTTAAAAGTGCTGGGCGTGTCGGCCAGGGCGAAGTATCCTATCCATCCGCCCAAATAGGCGTTCAGGTGCTCTATGCGCTCGGCCATGCTTACGGGTTTATTCCGGGCAGTTATCTCCCGGATTTTCGTTTTCACCCGGTCGATGGTCTGCGGCGCCAGGCGGATGAGGATTACTCCTGCCTTAGGCTTATACATACTGAACCCCAGGAATTTCAGTTTCCACGGTCGGTCTACCGCGCTCTTTTGCTCGTTTATCTTGAGCTTCAACCGTTCCTGCAGGAACTTGCGGATATTTGCCATGACCCTTTCTCCCGCCCGTTTGCTTTTGACGTAGATGTTGCAGTCATCGGCGTAGCGGACGAATTTGTGGCCCCTCTTCTCCAGTTCTTTGTCCAGGTCGTCCAGGAGGATGTTGGCCAGGAGCGGGCTTAAGGGTCCGCCCTGGGGCGTTCCTTCTTCCCTTTCCATGACCACTCCGTTCACCATAACCCCTGCCTGGAGGTAACGGCGGATGAGTTTTAGTACCCTCTTATCCGTTACTTTCCGGGCCACCCGGGCCATGAGGATGTCGTGATTTACCCGGTCGAAGAATTTCTCGATATCCAGGTCTACCGCCCATTCGTATCCTTCTTCCACGTATTGACGCGCCTTCTTTACCGCGTCATGGGCTCTCCTTCCGGGTCGGAACCCGAAACTGCTTTCTGAAAACTGCGGTTCGAAGATGGGCATCAATACTTGCAGGAGGGCCTGCTGGATCAGGCGGTCCATCACGGTGGGTATCCCTAACATCCGTTTGCCTCCCCCGGGTTTCGGGATTTCGACCCGGCGTACGGGCTTTGGTCTGTAGGTTCCCGCGAGCAGTTCTTCCCGGATACGCGGCCATTCGGCGCGGATTTGGTCCCGAAGCCGTTCGGTCGGGATGCCGTCCACGCCGGGTGCGCCTCCGTTCCGCTCTACCCGCTTACACGCGGCCAGCATGTTTTGCCTTTCCACCACCTGTTCCATCAGGCCGCTACTTCGGCCTCCGCGAGGTGACGTCCCGCTTTGTGCCGGAGAAGAACTCGGCCCTCCCGCGGTCCCCCGTGGCTTCACCACTTCCTCCCGCGGGCAGTCCCCTGCTGGGGTTTTCTGCTGTCTTTGTCCTTCTCGCGAACGCATCGGTTTCACCTCTGACTTGATGTTCGGGCCTTCCCCTGGAGTTCATGACCCCCAGGGTACTATGCCTTCTGCTGACTCCTGCCGGTTCAGCCGTGCCTTTCGTCACGGGTTGCCAGCTTTTCCTGGCTTATCCGGCAGGCCTCCCCGGGTAAGAGCGTTAACCTTCGCCCCGCGCCCGCCCCATATACTCTACCATCCCTTGGCAGCCTGGGATTTCGCTGTGTTTCGCCAGCTCATCCGGATGGTCTAGCCTCCTATGGGGTTCTTGTTCATCGGGCCGTGACTTTGCCTCCGGCTTCCTCCGGATCCCACCTCGCGATGGGCACCCTTGCCTTTGGCTAGCAGACTCGTGCTGCCTCGCCTGCAGTGGACTTTCACCACCAAGTTAACGCCCATGCCGGGCGCACAAAAAAACCACCCTTTTTTCAGGGTGGTTTTACTGGTGGCCCGTAGGGGATTCGAACCCCTGTTACCGGCTTGAAAGACCGGTGTCTTAACCCCTTGACTAACGGGCCAGATCATAAAATGGTAGCGGTGGTAGGATTCGAACCTACGACACTGCGGGTATGAACCGCATGCTCTGACCAGCTGAGCTACACCGCCATGCAGAAGATATTATGCCTGAATCTTACCCTTTTGTCAAGGGGTAGGCGGCTCAATTCAGCATCAGCCTGGCGCCGGTAGCCAGGAGTACCAGGCCGGCGGCCTTCCACCAGGTAAAGGGCATTTTATCCAGGCCAAATAAACCAAAATGATCAATTAGCAGGGCGGTAGATACCTGGCCGACAATAATAGCCGTGGTGGCCAGGGCCACGCCTACCCTGGGGATGCTGGCCACTACGCCGTAAGTTATAAGAACGCCAATGAGGCCTCCCAGCCAGAGGTACCAGGGGCAGTGGAGCAACTTACTCAAACTGCCGCCGCTTAAAGGGGTAAAAAGAAGGATAATCACTGTCAGGGTGGCCGTGAGGTGAACGACCAGGGTAGCCTGTAGTAGGCCAATAATTTTTCCCAGGGCCGAATTTAGAGAGCCCTGAAAGGCCATGGCTATACCTGAAACCAGTGCCATTAAAAGCGCCAACCACATAAAATAACCTTCCCTAGTTTTTTATTTTATTCCCCGATTAATGTACCCCTAACCCTGGCCGGCTAAACCCCCGGTGCAAGTTATCAAGGTGAAGGCTGTAAAGGAAAACGGTTCTGGGAAATACTATATTACGCGACAGTCACCTTTGAGGTGTTCGCCATTTGATTTGCGGGGGTAATACCCTCAAGGGTTCGCCGCCATAAACGGTACCTCTACAATCAGCTACTGTGAGGGAGATACATTGCAGCAGCGCAAGTTGTCCTGGCTCCTAGTTTTCCAGGTCATCTTTATTTTTATAATGCTATCTATAGCACCGGCAGCGGCCTGGGCCCACGAACCGTGCCCCTGCTACGACGAAGAACGGTTGTTAAAGCTGACCCATCCCCCCATGCGCGGGCCGGACGTCAGCAACCTCCAATTGCGCCTGGCCCAGCTTGGTTATTACATCGGCCCCATGAGCGGCGTTTATGACAGTGCCACCAACCGGGCTGTCGTTAACTTCCAGAAAGACCGGGGGTTAGCCCCTCTGGGCCAGGTAGACCCGGCAACCTGGTCGGCCCTGGCCCAGGGTGCCGCAAACTCCAGCAACGCTTCCAGGACGGCCCCGCCACCGGGTAAAAACCTTATAGTTATCGTTGATACCGATCGCCTGGTCCTTACCATCCTGGTAGAGGGCCAGGTCTTCCGCCAGTACCCCGTGGCCATTGGCAAATATACCAGCCCTTCGCCGGTCGGGGAGTGGAAAATTACCGATAAAGCTTATGAGGCCGGCGGCGCCTTTGGCACCCGCTGGATGGGCCTCAATGTCCCGTGGGGTAACTATGGCATCCATGGCACCAATCGTCCCTGGTCTATCGGCTGGGCGGCCTCGTCGGGCTGCTTTCGCATGTACAACAAAGATATTGAAGAAATCTATTCCTGGTTACCTGTAGGCACTCCGGTAATCGTTAAAGGGCCCTACATCCCGCCGACCGGTCCCTTGAAACCAGGTTCGGGTTCACCGGAAGTAGTAACCCTGCAGGCCAGACTCCGGGAAAAAGGGTTTTACCTTTTTGGCCCTACCGACGGCGACTACGGTCTGATGACGGAACTGGCCGTCAGGGAATTTCAGCTCCACCATGGCTTAAAGGCCACCGGAGTGGCTGATATAACTACTTTGAGGGCCCTCGGCTTTGCAGTTCCCGATGCCAGACCTTGATGATACCCTCCACCGCCCGGCGGGTATTAGCCTCCAGGCGAGCCAGCTCTTCAGGAACGGCCCTATCTATATGCACCCCGGCAACTACCACCACCGGCGCGTTCAAACCGGCCGCGAGCTTCGCTGCCGCCGGGCGGGCCAGTTCATCATCCTTATGGCCCAGGAGGGTTAATACCGAAGTGGTGGCACTCATGCAGTTTTCTTTTAGGCTTGGCCGCGGTAAACCCAGGGCCACAGCACCTACATGGGGTCTGGTACCGCCCATAAGGTGGGCTATATAGCCCTCCCTGGTAGCGAATACCCGGCAGAATATACGATACCGGCCCCTGCCGGCGATATAAGTTAACGGTCGCAATTCCCTCTACCTCACAAAATTTATTGTTTTTGGCCAGGTGGTTGACCTCTTCGTCAACGGTCCTGGGGTGGTAATAAAAGGCCATGGGTGGCATAATGACTGCCCCCAGCCGGGCCAGGGATATCATATTTTCCCAGCTTTTCCCCCCGAGCCCGGGCCAGCAGTAAACCCCAAAGGAGGTCGGCCTCGCTAACTACCACATCCCTTGCAACCAGTCCGGCGAGGATAATTTCCAGGATGGTCACGCCAGCGACAATGATGTCGGCTCGTTCCGGCTGCAGGCCGGGAAGCTTCCGTCTCTCTGCCAGGGGCATGACCGCGAGACGCCGGCGCCAGCTTTGCACCTGTTCAGTAGTTAAGAGCATACCGTGAACCAGTTCCGGTTGATAATGCTCCAACCCCAGTTCTAAAGCGGCGACGGTAGTTATGGTGCCGCCGGTTCCAATAATTTGCCCCGGCCGCACTTTTCGTGCTCGGGCGAGCACAGGGGCCAGCATGGTCTCCATAGCCACCCTTGACATGGCCGTTTCCGTGGCCCGCACGGCACCTACCTTAACGCTCACCAGCTGTAGCCGGTCTTCATCCTGCCAGCTGAGTTCCGTACTGCCGCCGCCGATATCGATTACCAGCGGATTGGCGACGGGCTCCTTAAAGCCTGCCAGGGCGCCCTGGTAAGCCAGGCGGGCTTCTGTATGGCCGTCGATAATGATCAGGTCCAGCCCGGCATCATCGCTCACCCCGGCCCGCAAAAGTTCCGGGTTACGGGCCTCCCGGGCGGCACTGGTAGCAACGCATACCACATCCCGGGGCTGGTAGTCCCGGGCCAGGGCGGCCAGTTCGGCGACGGCTGTCACCGTCCGCTGGACGGCTTCCTCCTGCAGCCACCCGTTTACTGCACCGGCCAGCAGCCTGGTGCTGCGGAGTGCGGTCCGCAAGGGCTGCACGGAGGTACCCTGCACCTTACCCACCAGCAGGCGGACGGAATTAGAACCAATATCCAGGGCTGCATAGCATGTCATTCCAGCTCACCTGCAAAATAAAGGGCACCCCTAGGTGCCCGTCTGGTTTGCCTCAAAATCCGCGTGTGCCCCGGCCGCCACGTTTGGCTTCCGTGTGCCGCTTTAAATCCTGTAAACGTTCGTCGCTTTCCTTCAAGAAACGAGCCAACTTGTCCTCAAAGGAAGCTGACGCAGCAACCCGTCCGTGGCGGCGCCCGCGCCGGTTTTCGTCATAATTGGGATCAGCACGCTTAATAGAAAGGCCTATTTTACCATTTTCGTCAATGTTGATGACTTTAACCTTTACCCGGTCCTTTTCCTTAATAAAATCCTTTACATCTTTCACAAAGGTGTCGGCCACCTCAGAAATATGGACCAGACCAGTGAGCCCACCGGGTAATTCAACAAAGGCACCGAATCTGGTGATCCCGCTGACCACTCCTTCCACTACGGTGCCCACGGCAATGGACATACGAATGTTATTCCTCCTGTTCTCGTTAAAGCTAATCACATTATATGCAAGAGTTAAGAAATTTGTCAATAACCTGGAGGAATTTTAATCACGAAATTGCTGCCCCGGGCGAGGAGGAATATAGGGTCGCACCTGGCCCGGTACCGCCGGTATAATTACTGTTTCCCCGGGTTTTACAAGCCCCAATTCTTCCCGGGCCATCCGCTCTATGTAACTATCGTTATGGAGTTCTTTAATCTGCTCATGGAGGCGGTTGCTTTCGGCCATTAAAACTGCTTTCTGTTCCTGGCAGGCCTTAATCTGGAGGTTGGTCTGGTACAGTGCCAGGCCCAAACGAATAAAGGAGTATAAAAAATAGATTGCGATGATGGCCGCTAAAATAGCCGGCCAATGAGAACGCTTTTTGGGAAATCGCACTACCTTACCCATCTTCTTCACCTGCAAATATCCCCAGGACGTCACCGGGCATGACAATTACCACCTGGTAGCCTTTGGTCCTGGCCCGGTGGTAAAGGGTAGCCACGCTGCTGGTGCTCAAGTTCAAGCGGCGCGCTACTTCTTCATTGCTGAGGCCCATTTCTTTCAAAGCCACCACCTGGCGTTCCCGGAAACTCAGCTTTTCTGCTCCACGAATCTCAATCTGCACGCCATTTTCCCCACGTTTATCCACAAGTTATGCACATGTTGTGGACAAATATTGGACAAATTTATATTTCGCCTTTCTGGGAAAAAATCCTCCCGGTGGTAAAAATAATTATGGTGGCGGACCACCAGGGTGATGGCGGCGCAGGAAAAGTTTCAAGGCTGCGACAGGGAACCCTACCCACCTAAAAATCAGCCGCCCCGGAATAATAACAATAAGAAATGTCTGCCTTATAAAATGGCGGCCGGAGGCTATCATCCCGGCCAGGAGACGCCCACCAGTGTATAACCGGCGGCGCGTTCCCCGGCTTAAGAAACCGGTATAGAGAGCGAAGCCCAGGCCCAGGGCCAGGAAAACATAGGCCCGTATCTCACCCCAGTTAATTAGCATCAGCAAAATAAAGGTTAGCACGGTAAAAATTAGCCAGAACAAGGCATCGCCTATATGGGTGCACAAACGTTCCGGCCGCCAGAAATAGCGGCCGACGCGGTAACAATCAAAGGCGAAAGCCAGCAGAAGCCCTGCCCCGCACAGCGCCAGAAATATCTGCCACTGCTCCAGTACAGGGATCATTTAAGCAGGCGCTGGAGCAAACCCTTACCCCTGGCGCCCTTTCCCTCGCTATAACAAAGGTTATTTACGGTACCGCTGGCCTCAAGATTACCTGTCTCTAAGCTCAAATTGCTGATATTAAAATCTTTGCCCTTAACAGAGAGAAGTCCCATGGTTGTTTCCACGAGTATTTCTTCTTCATCGTAATTAAGAACATGGAGGACTCCGCTGATAACTAGTTTTTGCCGGTTGATAATGGTGAGCTGGTGCTGCCCGTCGGCCATAACGCCATCCCCCCTCCTTTATTTTTATGAAGGAGAAGGGTAAAAAAGTAATAAAAAAGCTGGCCGGCTACCAGGCCTTGACCAGCTCCACATCTTTAAAAAAGTATTTAATAATCTCCTGGGGTGATTTGCCCTGTTCGGCCAGGGCTTTGGCCCCCCACTGACTCATACCCACGCCGTGGCCGTAGCCCTCGCCCTTGAAGGTTACCCGACCATTGCCGGCGGTTATACCCGTCAGCAGGGTCGAACGCAGGCGGTCATTGCCCAGGGCAAGGCGCAGGGCGGGGGCATCAACTGTAAGCTTACCGACCTTTAACTGGGTAGCCCGGCCCGAAGGGCCTTTGGCGGCAATACTTACCGACGTAATAGGTCCCGGGTCCTGGCCGGTAACTTTTCTTACTGCCGCGGCCACTTCGGCAGTACTGAAGGTCGCCGTCCAGCTTTTATTCTCCGGCGTAGTGATGGCCATTCCCGGGTCAGGGACACTCTGGATGTACGGTGCCGGTTCTTGACGGAAATTTAACCCTTCTACGGCTGAAGCAGCCGTCCGGGAGCCGCCGGAAGCATAAAACCAGGCATTGATGTAGTTCCCCTTATATTTTATTACCTGGCCGCGGGTCATTTCTACTGCCCGGCGAACATTATCGTTGACCCTGGCAGGGTTGTAAGCCTGGAACTCCTCCACGCTGGTGGAGGCATCGGTCCCGTGGGCCTTGACACCGCCCTCCTGCATCTTTTTCACAGTAAAGGTCCGGGCAATTATTGCCTGGGCCGCCAGGGCGTTAAGGGGCCAGGTGGGCTCCATTTCCGCCGCTACTACGCCGGGCAGGTATTCTTCTATTTTTAACCTTTTAACCTCGCCGGTCTGGTTAACATAAAGGGAGATGGTGGGTTCTTCGGCCGCCGGTCGCCTGGCCGGTGCCCGGCAACCTCCCAGAAAGTGGCTTAAGAACAATAGCCCGACTATACCTGCTATAACTTTACGCCTTAACGCCATGCTTGCTCCTGCCTTTCAGGTTTTTCCTTAGTATAAGCAGGAAGCATTCATGGCTATGCATCCAGTTAGGGCTCGCCGGTCTCAGTTTTGCCTTCTGCCAGAACCCGGTAGGTTTCTTTAGCCCGGTCGGCAGCTATACTTTCCGGCGTGGCCAGCACTTCTACCGTCTGCCAGCGGTTGCCCAGCTTCAAGGTTATAATATCGCCGGGTTTTACTTCTGTACCGGCCTTGGCCGGTCGGCGGTTCACCTCTACCCCGCCGCCGTCACACACTTCCTTGGCCAAAGTCCGCCTCTTGATTAACCGGGAGACCTTCAGGAACTTATCCAGGCGCATGATGGACCTCCAAACAGAAAATCAGGCCTGATGCCTGATTTCCCTCACCGCATTTATTTGGCCACAGCTTCCTTCAATGCCTTGCCGGGTTTGAAAACCGGCACCCGCGTGGCCGCAATTTCGATTTCCTCGCCGGTCCGGGGGTTGCGCCCTACCCGGGCGGCTCTTTCCTTGATCTCAAAGGTTCCAAAGCCGACAAGCTGAACCTTGTCGCCCTGGGCCAGGGCTTCTTCGATGCTGGCCAGTACAGCGCTGACTACCTTTTCAGCTTCTTTTTTAGTCAGATCGGTTTTTTCTGCCACGCTGGCAACTAAGTCCATCTTATTCAATTGTCATCCCTCCTGCTTATCGGTTATGCCCTTGTTCACATTTATTCGCTATAATCCAACAATCTCCTGCATTAACTATTATTTTCCTTGATTTTTTTTGCTTCTTCCCACAAAGCATCCATCTCTGCCAGGGAAAGCCCTTCAACATCCAGTCCTTTTTGCCGGGCCCTCCTCTCGATATACTGAAAACGTTGCATAAATTTAGCAACAGCAGCCTGTAAAGCAGCTTCCGGCTCCACCCCGAGCCAGCGGGCCAGGTTCACCAGGGCGAAAAGCACATCTCCCATTTCAGCAGCCTGTTTCCGGTGCTTTTCACCGGCCACTGCGTCTCTTAATTCTTCCAACTCTTCCTCTACTTTGGCCCAAACACCGGTTACGTCACTCCAGTCAAAACCCACCCGGGCTGCCTGCTCCTGGATCTTCAGGGCCTTCATGAGGGCCGGCAGGCCCCGGGGTACACTTAATACGGAAGGTTCCTCTTCCCCGTTGCTTTTCTTTTCGGCTGCCTTAATTTGATCCCAGCGAGCCAGCACCTCCCCGGCTGTATTTAAAATAGCCGTACCAAAAACATGGGGATGGCGGCGACGCATCTTGGCACAGATAGCTTCCAAGCAGTCAGCCAGGGTAAAATCGCCGGTTTCCTCAGCCAGCCGGGCATGGAAGACTACCTGTAGCAGTAAGTCTCCCAACTCCTCACACAGTTTATGCATATCGCCGCTATCAATGGCTTCCAGGACTTCATAGGCTTCTTCAATAAGGTAACGTTTAAGAGATTGGTGACTCTGTTCCCGGTCCCAGGGGCAACCTCCTTCGCCGCGAAGCCTGGCCATGATATCTTTGAGCCCCGCCAGGGTCCGGTCCCGCCCCTCCGGATAGGGTGGCAGGTAAATGCTGGTAAGGTGATCAATCCAGGGCAGACGGTCGATGGCATAGAGCGGTACCGTTGCCACCTGTTCTTCCCCGGGCAGGCCGGCACCCCGAATCACCGTTACCGGATATTCATCCGGGTAAAGGCCCATAAGGGTCAATTTGGTGTCGGAGGCTATCCGCTGGTTGTAAACCTGGGTAACTATAAGTCCCAGGCCGGGGTCCAGTCCATCTACCGTCAAAGTCAGGGCATCGGTAACAGTTAAGCCCCGGGTGGGGTCAAGGCGCAGAGTGGCATACAGGGCATCCAGGCAGCTCATGGCCGGTATTACCCGGGTATCTACCCCGGATGCGGGGGCAGCTTCCAGGAGCAGGGTTACACTCCTTTCGGCCACCAGGGGATGTCCCGGTACGACGTAGGCCAGCTCTTTGTTTCTGGCCTCATTAAGTAAGGTAGTAACTATCAGCTGGTAAAGTTCCTCAAAATCTCCCGCCTGATCATAATAGCTATCAAAGGTTTCCCACTGCAATCCCCGCTCTTCTAAAGCCGCTACTGCCGGATGCCGCCCTGTCCGCAAGTATATCTTGTCCACACCTTTGAGGATCTCCAGGACTGCCGGCGGCACCTGGGCCGGGTCACCTGGTCCCATGCCGGCGATAATAACCTTGCCTGCCATCTACCTCGCCTCACAGGAAAAGTATACCGTTTTATTGTACCACAACACCCGGCCAAAAAAAAAGCGGCGCCTGGGCGCCGCGCTATTGTTCCATTTGTTTGGCCAGAAAACCTGCCGCCGTCTCGGCCAGCTTCAGCTCCATATCCCCCATTTTCACACCCGGCTCCCGGGAACAGATAATTACCGCCCCGATGGGATCGCCCTCGGCAATTATGGGAGCAATCACTTCGGCAGTAAATTTATAGGCCTCTCCTTCGCCGTCAATGGGGAACCACTCTTCTGTTGGGGAATTAATCAGGACAGGTTTCCGGTCTTCCATGACCTTTTCCACGGCAGGACCAATGGGTTTATCCAGGAATTCCTTTTTGGGGGCACCGGCCACCGCAATAATGTTGTCCCGGTCAGCAATACAGGCTATATGCCCGATAGCTTCATGGAGCGAATCTGCGTATTCTTTGGCAAAGTCTCCAAGCTCACCAATGGGCGAGTATTTTTTTAAAATTACCTCGCCTTCGCGATCAACGAAGATTTCCAGTGGATCACCTTCGCGAATCCGCAGGGTGCGCCTGATTTCCTTGGGTATTACCACGCGTCCTAGATCGTCAATACGCCGTACAATGCCTGTTGCTTTCACTGCTATCTATCCCCCCTTTACCCTTTTCCGGGTAACCCTTTCAAGAATTAGCTTTCACTGTTAGTATATAATCCACGCGGATGGTTTATTCATTTTTTCCCTGCCTTTTCTATAACTGGTACCATGGATAAAATCCGGCTCCCGGGCAAATACTAAAATTTATGGAAAGCTTCCATTCGCCCCCGGGCAGTCACCTGGCTGCCGACATAAACCCTGTTGGCCAGCATCACGGCTGCTTCAGCCCGCCGCTTCCGCGACCAGGTATTTAATCCTGGTCAGGACATCCTCCAGCAAAGCCAGCAACCCCTGCTGGTCCAGGCCCGCCGTTCGCACCTTGATGGTCAAACCGCCCGCAGATGAAAAAGAGAGCTTGCGGGGAAAATACTTGGTCAGGTGCATCAGCCTTTCGCCCCGCAGGTCGTGACGCTGACCAAAATTCAATTCTACTTCCCTGCCCTTCTGGTGGACGCTGCTTACTCCAACTTCCTGGGCCAGGAGGCGTACCCGGGCAAGGCCCAAAAGATTTTCCGCCGCGGCCGGCGGTCGGCCAAAGCGGTCTTCCATTTCGCTGGCAATAGCTTCGACTTCGTTTAAATCCCTGGCCGCCATTAAGCGGTGGTAGATTTCCATCTTCAAGGCGGCATCAGGGATATACTCGTCACTTAAGAAAGTATCCACGCTTAATTCTACGGGAGCCGCCGGCGGTGCTGCCGTCTGTCTTGTTTCCGGTACGGCTTCGCCACGCTGGCGTTTTAGTTTTTGCACGGCCTCCTCCAGGAGCTGGCAGTAGAGATCAAAGCCCACGGCCAGCATGTGGCCATGCTGTTCGGGTCCCAGGAGGTTCCCTGCGCCCCGGATTTGCAGGTCCCTGAGGGCAATTTTATACCCGGAGCCAAGGGCGGTAAACTCCCGTATGGCAGCCAGGCGCTTTTCGGCCACTTCACCCAGGACTTTGTCCGGCCGGTAGGTGAAATAAGCATAGGCCAGGCGGTTGCTCCGGCCTACCCGGCCGCGGAGCTGGTAAAGCTGGGCCAAGCCGAAACTATCGCTCTCATCGACAATTAGGGTATTGACGTTGGGGATATCGAGGCCATTTTCCACAATGGTAGTACAGACAAGCACATCGTAACGGCCTTCGATAAAGTCCAGCATGATCTTTTCCAGTTCCCTTTCCTCCATCTGGCCGTGACCCACTCCCACCCGGGCTTCCGGTACCAGCTGCTGGACGTGATAGGCGAAGCGATCAATATCGGCCACCCGGTTGTGAACAAAGTAAACCTGGCCGCCACGGTCCAGTTCCCTCCGGATGGCCTCTCGCACCAGCTCCGGGCTGTATTCAACCACATAGGTCTGGACGGGAAAGCGGTCTTCCGGCGGTGTTTCAATCAGGCTCATGTTGCGAACACCGGCCAGGGCCATGTGCAGCGTGCGCGGAATAGGGGTAGCCGTCATGGTCAGGACATCGACGCTGTAACGCAGTTTCTTTAACTTCTCTTTATGGGCCACGCCAAAGCGCTGTTCTTCATCAATGATGACCAGACCCAGGTCCTTGAAGGAGACATCACCGGACAACAGGCGGTGGGTGCCAATGACAATATCCACCTCGCCCCTTTTTAAAGCCTTAACAACCCGCTTTTGCTCCCCGGGTGAACAAAAGCGACTCAGGACGGCTATCTTTACCGGGAAATTCTCAAAGCGTGCCTTAAAGGTATTATAGTGCTGTTGGGCAAGGATGGTTGTCGGCACCAGGACGGCCACCTGCTTGCCGTCCATGACGGCTTTAAAGGCCGCCCGCATGGCCACCTCCGTCTTACCATAACCGACATCGCCGCAGAGAAGGCGGTCCATGGGCCGGGGCCTCTCCATATCCGCCTTCACCTCAGCGATGGCCTTGAGCTGGTCCGGCGTCTCGGTATAGGGAAAGGCCTCTTCAAATTCCCGCTGCCAGGGCGTATCGGGTGAAAAAGCATAGCCGGGGATAGCCTCCCGTTTGGCGTAGAGCTCCAGCAATTCCTCGGCCATGGCCTGGACAGCTTCCTGGACCCGGCTCTTAACCTTATGCCATTCATTGCCTCCCAGGCGGTACAAACGCGGTACATGACCTTCGGCCCCTACGTACTTTTGTACCAGGGAAACCTGATCAATGGGCACATAGAGGCGGTCCTGGCCGGCGTACTGGATGAGGAGGTAGTCTTTTTTAATACCTCCTACCTCCAGCTGCTTCAGGCCCAGGTAACGGCCAATGCCATGGTGAACATGGACAACGTAATCACCTTCCCGGAGATCGCTAAAAGAAGTGATTTTGCTACCTTCCATGGCCACCTTGAGCCGTCGCGGCCTTTTAACCCCGCCATAAACTTCCGTGTCCCCCAGTACCGCCAGCCGCATCTCGGGCCAGGAAAAGCCCTGGTGCAGGCGTCCGGACACAAAAAGTATTTGCCCGTTCCCGGGAACGGCAGCCACTTCATCCAGAACCTGGCTGCCTATACCCTGATCGGCCAGGGCCTGGCGCAAACTGGCCATCCGCTCCGGGTCGGCTACCATAAAGATGGTACGGTAGCCATCCCGCCGCCAGCGACTGAGTTCGTCAACCAATAAATTCATCCGCCCCTGAAAGGCCGGGATGGACTGGGCGCCAACACCCATGGCCTGCCGGGGGCTGGTCCCCGGCGCCCGCCGGGGTAAGAGGGAAAAATAGAGGCGCTGGTGGCAACTGAAAAGACGCTCCAATTCATCCGTTTCCAGGTAGGCCTCCCCCTGGGAGGGTAAAGCCAGGCCGCCGGCCAGCATTTCGGTAAAAACCCCTAAGCGTTGCTGTTCCCGCCGGCGCATTTCTTCCTGCAAACGTGCCGGGTCATCGAGAACCACCAGGGGTGGGCGCAAGAAGTAATCGAAAAGGGTGGCCAGACGCGGGTAGAAAAGGGCCTGGAGCTGGTCAATACCTTCCGGCCAGTCTCCCATCTCCAGCCGGGCCATTAAATTCTGGATTCTCTCTTTTAACTCCCGGGCTGCCTGGGGCTGGCGGTTGCGCAAGGCAGTATAGGTCTGGGAAAACTCGGCCTGCAAAGCCTCCAGCCCGGGCTTTATATCCTGGGGAGGGAGAACCTCCCGGGCCGGCCCGATGGTTACGGCCCGCGTCTCTGCCACCGACAGCTGGGTATCCGGATTAAAAAAACGAAGAGAATCAATCTCATCGCCAAATAATTCTAAACGTACCGGTTCCCCGGCACCCGGGGGATAGATGTCAATAACGCCCCCCCGGACGGCCATCTGGCCTGGGGCTTCGACTACTTCCTGCCGCCGGTAACCGAGGGCAATTAACCTCTCCAGGAGAGCCTCGCGATTAATGGTCTGGCCGATTTCCAGGGAGAGAAGGGCCTCCTTTAAAATTTCCGGCGGCGGCAGCTTCTGGAGCAAAGCATCCACCGGAACCACTAGGAGTCGCATCCGCCCGCCGACCATATCCGTCAGGGCCTTAAGGCGCTGGCCCTCCAGTTCCGGGCTGTGGGCGTATACCTCTACCGGAAGGAGTTCCTTCGCCGGTAGAAAGCAGGTGCCTGAACCCGGCCAGAAGGAATCGATGTCGGCTACCAGGCGCCCGGCTTCATCGCTCCCTGCTGTAACCACCAGGATTGGATGGTAATCGAGGAGCATGGCTGCCAGCCACAGCCCCTTTAGGCCTTCCGGGAGTCCGTAGAGCTGTTGCTCCGCCAGGCCCTGGTTCAAGCCTTTTACTATGCTGTGAAATTGAGAACTATCTCTGACAATTTGCAATATACCATAATTATACATTTATATGCACTCCAACCAGCAAACAAGCCTTTGTTGATTAAGAAAAGGCCCTTTTCCAGGGCCTTTTCTTCACAACACTCCTCATCCGGTATTTATTATATTCTGCCCCCGGGAAAGAAGTCAAGTTTTGATTGTATTGTAAAATTAATGCAGGACTAAAATTAGCCGGTTCCAGGCCAGATGAGCCAGGAAACCGGTGGCCAGGGCTACGTCGGCCCGGCCGGAACGAGCGAAAGCCAGGGATACCAGCAAGCCAAAAAAAGAATGGCCTGCCACAGCCGCCAGGGCTGGTTTTAGCTTGCCACGTTTTTTGGCCGGAGATGTACTGGCCAGCTCCCAGGCGGCTTCAGCGAAACCAAACACGGCATGCACACCGGCCAGGGAAGCCCCTGTCAAAAGGCCCAGGCCAGTCTTTAGGGTCTCTTCTCCAAAGGGCCCTATAAAAGTGAGGAAGATGGCTCTATTATTCAACCTCGGCCCCAGGAGAACGTAATTAACCCCCCAGGCTACCAGGGCCGCCAGAAGGCCTGCCATTAAGGTTTGAAGAAAAATCATGGTTTAATATTAAAACGATTCATGGCCTCCTCCAGTTCCCCTCCTTCCAGGAGGAAACGGAGGGCCCGGGCCGCCTTCAGGAGGACCGGGCTCACCAGGGCCCAGTCTTCTTCACTGAAGGGCTGTAACACATAGTCAACTACATTTTGCCCCTCTTGGGGCCGGCCAATACCTATTTTTAATCTTGGTACGGCCGTAGTCCCCAGGGCGTTGATAATCGACTGCAAGCCGCGGTGCCCCCCGGAACTGCCCGCAGGCCTGATACGCATCCGCCCCGGCGCCAAGTCCAGGTCATCGTGAACAATTACCATTTCAGCCGGGGCGATACCGTACCAGCGCGCCAGGGGGGCTACGGCCCGACCGCTATTATTCATATAGGTCTGGGGTTTGACCAGGAGGACCCGCCTTTCCCCGACCATCCCCCGGCCGATGAGCGCCTGGTGCTGGCTGGAATTAAAGTCAATTCCCAGTTCGTCGGCCAGGAGATCAAGGACCATAAAACCCGCATTATGCCGGGTCGCCTCATAACTGAGCCCGGGATTGCCCAGGCCCACCACCATCTGCACCGGCAAATTAGCGCCCCCAACTCCAGTTGTCTTCACCGGCTTATTCCGCTACCGGTGTTTCTCCTTCTCCCACCGGCGCTCCAGCGCCTTCTTCAGCTTCCACGGCCCGGGTACTTACCACCGTGGCAATTACGGCATCCGGTTCGGAAAGAATTTTTACCCCCGGCGGTGCTTTAATGTCAGCCACCTCCAGGTGTTCTCCCACGCCAAGGTTACTAATATCAACAGTTATAACCTCCGGCAGGTCGGCGGGCAGGCCCTCAACCTCTACCTCCCGCAAGCCGTACTGGAGGATACCGCCTTGTTCCACACCTTTAGCTTCCCCTTCCAGGATGACCGGTACAGTAGCCCTGATTTTTTCATCCAGGGAGATCTGGTAAAGGTCCGCATGGGTAATTACACCTTTGATGGGGTGACGCTGAACCTCCCTGATTACCGCGGCAAATTCTTTTTCTTTCCCGTTCCCGGTGACGATTACCTTCAGTAAAGCATTTTCCCCTTCCCGGGCGAGAAGCCGTTCCAGCTCTTTCAGGGGAATGGCCAGAGGTATATTACCGGCTTTTTTCCCATAAATAACCCCAGGTAATTTACCCTGCCGGCGTAAACGCCTGGCCGTCTGTTTACCAGTGTCAGGCCGCACTTCTACAAACAGTGTCTGGGTTTGCATATTCCCAACTCCTTTCAGTATTTAAGTTTAGCCTACCTGGAAACAGCATAAACCCCCTGCCGGCTGAATAAGCATGTTATAAGCCGGGAGGTGAGAAGGATGTTTTATACCAGCAAGAAGCTCATGGGTATGCCCGTAGTCAGCCTGGCCGACGGCCACCAGCTGGGGCGCATCAAGCGCCTCTTAATTGACCAGCAAAAAATGATCATTGCTGCTTTCACTGTTGACCGTAAAGGATGGTTCAAGGAGCAACCGGTAATCCCTTATAGCCATGTTAAAAGCGTCGGTAACCATGCCGTCACCGTAGACCAGGCCAGTGCCGTAGTGAAATTAAGTTCCCTGCCAGAACTGGAAGTCCTGGCCAAACATCCCCTCCCCCTGCTGGGTGCCAGGGTTATTACAGAGGATGGTACCGTCATGGGTACCGTAGATGACTTTCGTTTCGACCCCCAGGACGGCAAGATTTATTACCTGGATATTAAAAGCGGCCTCCTCCATGGAACCAGGAGCCTCGAAACCACTCAAATCATCACCTGCGGTCGCGACGCCCTGATAGCCAGGGCAGGGGCCGAAGAATTCCTCCAGAAACCCGGGGGCCTGTTAAACGTCAAATGGCAGGAAACCTCCGCCGGTGCCGCCAAAGCTTTCCAGGACGCCTGCGGGGTTACCCGCCGGGCAGCGGAGGTCTTTAACCGTTACCGCCAACGCCTGCCCTTTAGCCGCAAAAAAAACGGCGATCCGCCCCCCGAGGATAGGAACTAATCGAAAAGTTTACTGACGGACAGGTCCTTGTGGATGCGGATAATGGCTTCGCCCAGGAGGGGGGCTACTGAAAGGCGCCGCAGCCGGGCCATTTCCTTGCTTTCCGGTACGGGAATGGTATTGCAAACGACTACTTCCTGCAGCGGTGCTGCGGCCAGGCGTTCCAGGGCCGGCCCGGAAAGTACAGGGTGGGTACAGCAGGCGTACACAGCCCTGGCGCCGTGCTCCATTAAAGCCCCGGCCCCCTGGCAAATGGTCCCCGCCGTATCGATGAGGTCATCGATCATGATGACCGTTTTATTTTTAACATCACCGATGAGATTCATAATCTCAGCCACATTGGGTGCCGGACGCCGCTTGTCGATAATGGCAATTTCGGCTCCGATGCGTTCGGCAAAATTTCGCGCCCGGGTCACCCCTCCCAGGTCCGGAGAGACGACTATAGCCCGGTCAAAGCCCTTACTGTTGAAATAATCGGCAAGTATTGGTACTGCCGTCAGGTGGTCAACCGGGATGTCAAAGAAACCCTGGATGGCCGCCGCATGGAGGTCCATGGTCAGTACCCGGTCGGCACCGGCAGCAGTAATCAAATTGGCTACCAGCTTGGCCGAGATGGGGTCCCGGGCCCGGGTCTTGCGTTCCTGGCGGGCATAGCCATAATAAGGTACCACCGCTGTAATGCGCCAGGCTGAAGCACGCCGCAAAGCATCAATCAAGATTAAAAGTTCCATCAGGTTATCATTGACGGGCTCACAGGTGGGCTGGATGACAAAGACATCCTCGCCCCGAACGCTCTCATCGATAGCGATACTGATTTCACCATCGCTGAAACGGCTGACCTTGGCCGCGCCCAGAGGTACGCCCAGGTAGGCGCCAATCTCCCGGGCCAGCTCGGGGTTGGCATTGCCGCTAAAGATTTTTAAACGTGCGCTCTCTGTTTCCATTTTCTTTTTAATAACCTCCAGGTTCCAGGGGAAAGGTTTAACGCTGTATTTACTTCGCCTTTTTTACCTTTTTTCCTGCCTTTTTTCTTCGCCTTTTTTACCCCTGGAGGGTAAATTAACCTGCTTTTCCCGGGCCAGGGCCAGGGACCCGGCCGGTACATCTTCGGTAATGGTAGAGCCGGCACCTATCAGGGCCCCGGCCCCTACCCTGACGGGGGCAACCAGGTTGGTATTACTGCCAATGAAAGCCCCGTCTTCAATAATCGTCGGCCACTTTTGCCGGCCGTCGTAATTGCAGGTAATGGTCCCGGCGCCTATATTTACCTCCCTACCCACGGTAGCATCACCCAGGTAAGTCAGGTGCGGCACCTTGGAACCCCGGCCAACCCGCGTAGCTTTAATTTCGACAAAGTCTCCCACCTTAACGCCTGCTTCCAGGATAGTCCCCGGCCGCAAATAAGCAAAAGGGCCTATCTGGCAGCCCGGGCCAATAGTGCTTTCCAGGACTACGGCGTGGATTATGGTACTACCATCACCTACCTGGCTGTCCCGAATGGTAGTACCGGGGCCCAGGCAGCATCCGGCACCAATAATAGTATTCCCCTCAAGGAAGGTACCCGGATAAATAATTGTGTCCCGGCCAATGGTTACCGTGACGTCTATATAAGTCGTTTCCGGATCGATGATAGTTACTCCGCTCTGCATATGGGCGGCATTGATCCGGCGCCGCCAAACGGCCCCGGCTGCTGCTAGCTGGGCGCGGTCATTGACCCCCAGGACCTCCTCGGCGTCCCCGGCAACAAGCGTCTCGACCCGAAGTCCCTGGCTTACGGCTAGGGCCACGGCGTCGGTAAGGTAATATTCACCCTGGTCGTTATCAGGTTTTAACCGGGTCAAGGCCGGCCAGAGAAAGGCGGCAGCAAAACAATAAATACCGGTATTGATTTCATTAATCGCCTTCTCGGCCGGGGTGGCATCCCTTTCTTCGACTATACCCTTAACCCGCCCCTGCCCGTCGCGGATAATGCGGCCGTAGCCGGTGGGATCGGCAATCCTGGCCGATAGGATTGTAACAGCGGCTCCCGTATCCCGGTGCTGCTGTAACAGCCCGGTTAAAGTAGCCGGCCTGATCAGGGGGGTATCGCCACATAGGACCAGAATAGTAGCAGCTTCCCCTGCAGCCTCCCGGGCCTGGGCCAGGGCATGGCCGGTGCCCAGTTGCTGCTCCTGGAAGGCGTATTTCTGCTCCGTTCCCAGGGCTGCTTTGACTTCCCCGGCCCCATGGCCTATAACGATGATGTTATCCTCGATGCCGGCTTCCCTGGTTGCCGCCAGGACGTGTTCTAAAAGACTGCGCCCGGCTACACGATGGAGCACCTTGGGCAGCCGGGAATGCATCCGTTTCCCCTGGCCGGCGGCCAGGATAACGGCAACTGTTTCGGCCATTGGATCTCCTCCAAATCAGGGTTCTGCCAAAAACGGTGCCTTCTGGTAGGGATATGTCCCCATCATAACACCCAATAAATTTTCATTGTTTCGTAGGGAGAGACGTTAGCCCTCTACGAAAAACTCCTTCGGCCTACTGCCTAAAACCCTCCTGGCGAGTTCCAGGTCGCTTTCCTTATCAACGTCAATACCGATTTCGGGATACGGGGAGATTATCCCTACCCCCCGGGCTCCCAGCAGGCGGGAGAAATGCTTTTCTGCCTCGGCAATGGTTAAGCGGTGCGTTAAAAACTTTACTATAAACTTAAGACCTATCAGCCGGCTTAAAGCCAGGGGACTCTTGCGCAATCTTACCAGTTCCCGGCCCCGGCGGGCACAGGTAAGTAAGGCCGAGGTCTTAATTAAAACCATATTGCCGCCGGTGAAGGTTCCATCGCGCAGGCGGACATAGGTGCGCTCTACCCCGGGGTAGCTGGCCTCATTGCATTCCCGGCTGACGATGGGGTAATAAAAATCGGCCGGCCGTTCCCGGCAACGGTCCAGGAAGTCCCTGACTGCCTCGGGCTTCAGCAAGGGAATATCGGCAGTAACCAAAAGCAGCCATTCGGCGTCCGGAAAGGCTGCCGCCCCGTTCAAGGCGCTGTCTACAGCCGTCCGCCCCGCAGGGACAAGGGTAACATCAGGAGGGAGGGCCGAAGCAAGTTCCGGCGGACCGGCAACTACCAGTCTGCGGATGCGGCCCGAAGCCAGGAGAGCTTCCACCACCCAGGCAATTATGGGCCGAGAACCAACAGGTAACAGGGACCGGCCTTCTTGATCCCCGGCGAGGATAACAGCATCTACCTCCAACCTTTAACCCCCTCTTTTATTTTTAGGGCTGCTGCTGGCACGCATTTCTTCCCGGATGGCCTCCATCATCCGATTCTCGGCATTTTCGATGTGTTCCTGGGCTAGGCGCCTGGCAAGTTCCACGTTGCGGGCGGTAATAGCTTCCACCAGTTGTTTATGTTCTTCCAGGGTTTCCCGCATCCGGCCCGGCGTTCCCAGGGAGGTGGTACGGAAACGCTGGATTTGTTCCCGCAGGTTATTGATAATTTGTACCAGGCGGTCATTACGGCTGGCCCGGTACAGGACATCATGGAACTGGGTGTCAACCACAATGAGGGCCTCCAGGTCCTCGGCCGCTACACAATCAGCTACTTTTATTAACAGGCGTTCCAGTTCTTCCAACTCTTCTTCCGTAATACGTTCGCAGGCCAGAGCGGCGGCCAGGGCCTCTAGGGCGGAACGAATCTCAAAAACATCGGCAATATCCTTGGTAGAAAGGTCGGCCACATAAGCTCCCTTGCGGGGGACCATGACGACGAAACCTTCCAGCTCCAGCTTGCGAATTGCTTCCCTGACAGGAGTCCGGCTGACACCCATTTCTTCCGCCAGCTGGACTTCCATAAGCCTTTCGCCGGCTTTTAGCTGGCCGTTGATAATGGCTTCCCGTAAAGCCTCAAACACTATTTCCCGTAAGGGTTTATAGTTTTCCAGTTTCCCGTTGAGGAGATTCTTCATTGTACCACCTTTGTCATAGCCGTTTACCAAATATACCCCCCCTCGCAAAACTTCGTCCAGAACCATGGCAGAGCGCCTCTGCCCTCAGCTCATTCAAGCGGCCCCTCCTATAAAGTGCAGGTTACTATTGTCTCCGGGTAAGTTTGCCGCAGCCGGGAAGCAATGTTAATGGCCGTCTCCCGGTCGGGAGCCACCCCGAAGACCGTAGGGCCGCTGCCGCACAAGACAGCCCGTTCCGCCCCGGCGGCCACAAGGCTTAATTTAATGGCCATCACCTCCGGGTACAGCCGGCAGGTCACTATCTCCAGGTCATTGCCCAGCGCCCTTACAAGCTGCTCCCGGTCACCAGCCCTTAAGGCCGCCAGAGCCTTTTCCTCATCAGGGGGTTCCGGGTTCTGCCGGGAGGGGGCGGCATCCCAGCCCTGATATACAGCTGCCGTGCTGACGCCAAAGGGAGGTTTCACCAGTACCAGCCAGAGCCTGGGAGCCGGCGGTAAAAGATATAATTCCTCCCCCCGGCCCCGGCCCAGGGCCGTGCCTCCCAGGACGCAAAAAGGTACATCCGACCCGAGCCTGGCCCCTTCCCGGGCTAACTGCCCGGGTGTCAGACCCAGATTATACAGGTAATTAAGCCCCAGTAACGTCGCCGCCGCATCGCTACTGCCCCCGGCCAGGCCAGCCGCCAGGGGAATCCTTTTAGTGAGGGTAATGCGCACACCCGGAAAACCATACCGCTGTTGAAGTAAGGCGGCTGCCCGGTAAACCAGGTTGTCGGGACCGGCCGGAAGAGGTGCCCCCTTAACTTCAAGGTTAATACCCTCAGGGCACCGGCTGAAGGTCAGGGTATCCTGCAGGGCAATAACCTGAAAAATGGTGCTTAAGTTATGGAAACCGTCCGGCCGGCGGTCAAGGACCTTTAGGGTCAGATTTATTTTACCATAAGCCCGCACTTTCAGGGCATCCAAAAAAGGCATCTCCTTAATTAAATTTTTTGCCAAGTAATTATTAGGTATTATTAGGCATTGCAACGCTAATTCCTCTTTTGAGGACTACAGCTATTCTCACCAGAGGGGCAAGTAGGTATACCAGTAATAGTCGCGTTATTTTAATATTTAAATCCAGGGGAAAAGAAGGAAGGAAAATGGTTAAGGCGAATATTATTTAGGCTAAAAGCAAAAACATAATTGCCGGTTGAAAGGTGGAAAGAGAAGCCAATGGCCAAAGAACTCTTTTTAAAGAACTATATGGAGGACTGTGTATGGGAGCTGCTGGACCAGGTCCTGGACCAAGAGCCTCAAGCCTGCCGCTGTGACACCTGTCGTCTCGATATAGTAGCCCTGGCTTTAAACCAGTTGCCGCCCCGTTATGCAGTCCGGGAAAAAGGCGCAATTTACTCCAAACTGGCCATGCTGGAAGCCCAGCACCGGGCCGATATTTACCGCGCCCTTACCCAGGCAATAATGAAGGTCAAAGAAGCTCCCCGACACGACCGCTAATTAATCGCGAAATTTATACCCCACACCCCGGACGGTAAGAATGTATTGCGGGTTGCTGGGGTTTTCTTCTATTTTTTCCCGCAAATGGCGGATATGAACATCGATGGTACGTGTATCGCCGTAATATTCACCTTCCCAGAGGCGTTCCAGCAGTGCTTCCCGGCTGAAAACCCGCCCTCGGTTTTCCGCCAGCAGGTGCAGGAGCTGGTACTCCTTCAGGGTCAAATCTACGGGTTTACCCTTTACCGTGACCACATGGCTGGCCGGGTTAATCACCACATCACCGATGGTGATGATTTCGTCCGGCTGGCGCATGTTTTCTGCCGCCCGTCGCAATATAGCGCGTACCCGGGCCACCAGCTCCCGGGGACTGAAGGGCTTGGTGAGGTAATCATCGGCTCCCAGTTCCAGCCCCAGGACCCGATCTATCTCTTCCCGGCGGGCTGTAAGCATAAGGATGGGAGTATTGCCCCTGGCCCTCAGGCTGCGGCATACTTCAAAGCCGTCCACCTTAGGTAACATTACATCTAAAATAATAAGATCCGGCTTTTCCTTGGCCGCCTTTTGCAGGGCCTCCGCTCCGTCACTGGCCGTTACGGTAGTAAAACCCGCCTGTTGCAGGTTAAAGGATACCAGCTCCAGGATCGCCGGTTCATCATCAACAATCAGCACCTTGGGCACTGCCCTCACCGCCTTTCGCGCCTATTATAGCGTAGTTAATTAAAAGCCTGCAAGAGTTAGTAAAACAAATCTTCGTAAACAACCAGTCAGGCCAAAAAAAGACGCTGTTTCCCCGCTACCTGCATTTCTACCCTGAAAATAACTTCGCTCCAGGCTAGCATTGTTTTTGCTCGCTCCAAACAAATGCCTGCCCGTTATTTTCATCCTTCTGCTGGTGCCGCGTTAGTGGCATAAGGGTCTTATTTATTTGCAGTTTCCTTACAATAAAGTACGGCGGGTCAAGGGGCAATGACATGCGGCAGTGCCGACTACGCCGGAATCAGGTGCACGGCTTCCGGCGGGAAGGTGGCCAGAACTTCTCCTCCAGGCTGCAGGCAGCCCTGGCGCAGCTGGGAAGCCCCGGCCAGGGCCACCAAAGGCAGGCCGCAGTCGAGTTCAATCCGATACAGGCCCCCCTGGGGTATAATGTGCTTGATCCGCCCCCGCAGGTTGTTAGCCAGTGGCACAGCAGCATTAACACCCTGAATAATTATTTCTTCCGGCCGCAGGCAGGCTACCACCCGCCCACCCACGCGCGTACCGGCCAGGATGGTCATCCCCCCTTGGAGGCGGACCTGGACGGGGCCGCTGCCGTTTAAGCGCGCTTCACCCGGCAGGAGGTTGGTAATGCCGACAAAGGCTGCCAGCTCCACACTGGCCGGCTGTCGGAGAATATTTTCCGGGCTACCGCTCTGGACAATTCGCCCCCCCTGGAGGGCCGCCACGCGGTCCGCCAGGAAAGGCAGCTCGGTAAAATCGTGGGTAACAAAAATGGCCGTAATCCTCGTCTGCCGCAGGATAAGGTGGAGTTCTTCCAGCAGGGCGCTCCTGGTGGGAGCATCCAGGGCGGCAAAGGGTTCATCCAGGAAAAGGACCCGCGGCTCCAGGGCAAAAGCCCTGGCCAGGCTGACTCGCTGGGCTTCACCGCCAGAAAGCCGCCTGGCCGGCCGGCCGGCCAGGTGGCTGATCCGGAGAACTTCCAGCCAGCGTTCAACCCGCTCCTTTACTACCGGCCAGGGAATACCCCGGAAACGCAGGCCCACAGCTACGTTGTTAAAGACTGTCGTATCCAGTAACAAGGCCTCCTGGAAAACCACCGCCAACTGCCGGCGCCAGGAGAGAGCCCGGTGGTAATCGATTTTTTGCCCATCGAAGAAAATGCTGCCGCTATCCGGCTCTTCCAGTAAGGCCAGGACCTGGAGCAGGGTGCTTTTACCGGCACCGTTGGGGCCGATAAGGCCCCATACCTCTCCCCGACCGATTTCCAGGTTATCAACGGCCAGAACCTCACGCCCGCCCTTGCTGACCCGCAGTCCTTCAGCCCGGATGCTGATACCCATCGAACTTCCCCCCGCGGTATAAATTCTTCCTGCCGTCCGGTACAACCCGCGTCCTCTGCTGTAAAAGGGTCAGGAGGACTGTGATGCTGAAGGCCAGGCCCAGGAGGATAAAGCTCAGGGCCATGGCAATATCAAAATGTCCCCTGGACACCTCCATTACCGTGGCCGTGGTCAGGACCCGGGTCTGGTGCATGATGTTCCCGCCAACCATCATTGCTGCCCCTACCTCGGAAATAACCGCGCCGAAACCGGCAATAATGGCCGCCAGGATGCCCAGGCGGGCTTCTTTGATGAGGGTCCAGTAAAACTGCCTCGGTGAAGCCCCCAGGGCCAGGACCTGGGTCTTAAGTTTGACCGGCAACTGCTGGATGGCAGCCATGGTCAGGCCGGTTACCAGGGGGGCGGCAATAAATGCCTGGGCAATTACCATGGCTGCCGGGGTATAAATGAGCCCCAGCCGGCCCAGGGGGCCGCTGCGCCAGAGGAGAAAACTCACCCAGAGACCAACGACTACCGGCGGCAGGCCCATGCCGGTATTGACCAGGCTGACGATGAGCCGGCGGCCGGGAAATTCCTTCAGAGCCAGGAAAGTGCCCACGGGGACCCCCAGGAAAACGCTAACGGCGGTAGCCAGGCCACAAACCTTGAGGGTCAGGGCTACCACTTCAATAACCCCAGGGTCCAGGCTAATTAGTAAATAGAAGGCTTGTACCAATCCCTGCCAGACTACATCCACAGTTTATCCCCTTACTGGCCCAGGGTATTTTCATCTTTACCGGCATCGGGAAAGAAGAGGGGCTGGCCGAATTTATCTTTGCCAAAGTCGCCGATGATCTTCTGCGTCTCCGGGGCTATCATGAAGTCCACAAAGGCGCTGGCCCCTTCGCTGTTAATGGCCATCCCCGGGAATTTATCCGGGTTCACCTGCATGACATGGTAAATATTCAGCAAAGCCTTATCGCCCTCCACCATGATGTCCAGTTTAAGGTTCTTCTTCAACGCGAGGTAAGTGGCACGGTCCGTCAGGGTGTAGCCGCCTTTTTCAGATGCGATGTTTAAGGTCTGCCCCATACCGGATCCGGCCTCCTGGTACCATTTACCTTCCGGTTTAATATTGGCTGCCTGCCAGAGGCTTTTCTCCATCTTATGGGTGCCGGAATCGTCGCCCCGGGAGATAAAGATGGCTTGTTTAGCGGCAATCTCCTTAAAAGCATCCGCCGCCTTTTTGACCCCTTTAATCCCGGCCGGGTCACCGGGGGGGCCAACAACAATGAAATCATTATGCATGACCAGCTGGCGGTTAATAACCGTCCCCTTTTTTACCAGCTCCATTTCGGCCGCCGGGGCGTGGACGAGGAGCACATCGGCATTGCCCTGGTCGCCCATGGCCAGGGCCTGTCCCGAACCGACGGCATTGGGCTTAACGGTATAGCCAGTTTTTTGCTCAAATATTGGGATCAGGACATCGAGTAAGCCGCTGTCCATGGTACTGGTAGTGGTTGCCAAAATCAGGTCTTTTTTGGCGTGCCCTTGAGCAGTATCCTTATTGGACACAGGGGCAGGCTGGTTGTTTTCCTGCCTGACAGCCCGGCCGCAACCGCCTGTCACGACTACCAGGAGGAAACCCAAGGCGAGTAAGGCAGCGGTACATTTTGTAATTTTTCCCATTATGTATCCCCTCTCATTATGTTTATCCCAGCATAGCGCTGGTATAAAAAAATTAACCAAAATGACGTTGAAAAGCTGCTTCAATGGCCTCCCCAGCATCGCGCCTAAACTGCTTGTAACGCTGCAAAAACCACCTGCCGGCAGGCGTTAATTCGGCTCCGCCTCCCGTCTCACCTCCCACCCGGGTAGAGAGGAGCCTTTCCCCCAGCCGGCCTTCCGCCTTTTTAACCTGACCCCAGGCCTGACGGTAGGACATGTTGAGGCTCCGGGCCGCCTGGTTAATGGAACCCCGCCGGTCAATCTCCTGCAGAAGCTCAAAGAGGCCCTCGCCAAAAATATGCTCACCGTCTTCCAGCCAGAATTTATAACGTACCCGCATACTCTCCACCTCGGACAACTATATTTAATTGTAAATTTCCGAGAAAGCACGGTCAAGGTTTTTATCGTAAAAAACTATTTGCACCTTCCGGCTTTGGGTGTACAATAGCTCCAGGTAAAGTATAATTCTTATTTCCCCGTGGGGAACCTTAATTTGGGAAAATACGTCTATAATTTATGATAGGTATTCTAAATAAAGGAGAATATATATGCGGAGAGGTTTATCCATATCTCTAGCGGCTGTTTTCATCATCCTGATCCTGGGCGGTTGCCAGACCCGCAAAGAGACAGCGGCTACCTTTAATGAATTTAAGGATGAGATTACCGGCCTGGAGTTTTATGTAACCCAGCAGCCAGGCGGAGAACCCCGCCAGGTTATTAACCTTGTCGACAAGCAACTGACCCAGCGCTTTTTACATCTCCTCGGCCCGCTGCCCAAAATTGACCCGCCACCTAAATCTTGGTACGGCAGCAAGGACTATCTTGCCTTCAAATACATAAGAAACGGTGAAACCATCGCCAGCAAGCAATATCCTTACTGGCATCAAGATAACAACCCCGGTTACCTGAAATTGGAAGACGGCTGGCGCCAGGTACCGGCGGAGTTTGCCGCAAAACTGGCTCCCCTGGCCGAATACCCCGATGCCTCCAGTGACATCGACCCGGCCGATGCCGCCTTTCTAAAACAGTACGGGTGGACTGTTTTCTATAAAATTAAAAGCTATAACGGCCGCCTCCCCGAAAGGTTTATCCATGAATCGGGGGAATATCCCGTTTCCCTTTACTATGCCTATAACAATGAACTGAGTAAGGATGTGGGCCTCGATCTCAGCCCCTACCTGGGTAAAAGCGTCACCGTTAACCTTTATAAAATCGAAGAGCCCCTGCCGGCTTTCATGGCTCCCCGCCAGGAGGCTAACCGGGCCGTTATTGTTAAAGATGGTCCGAAAATAATAGGAGCCTGGCTTGATGCCGGACGGCACTATGCCTTTGCCTGTTCCCTTAAAGGCCGGCGGCTGGAGGAAATCACCGGCAAAACCTGGGGCGAGTGGGTAGACCAGTATATTGACCATGATAACCCCCAGGAGAAGCTGATCAGCCAGATGACGCCGGAAAAAGTTATTGAGACCTACTACGAAGCCATAAACAACAAAGATCCCCGTACGGCTCATGCCACGGAAACGCGCCGGCGCCTGGTAAGTTACCTGTTCCGCAACATGGACAACAACCGCCTCTATAATTATTCCTACGCTACCAATGATGCCGACGAAATAAACAACATCACCCGGGCCAAAGTGATCCGTATACAGCCCTACCATGATCCATCGTCAGAGCAGGCGGATGTTAAGAAATACGTGGTGGAAGTAGACATCAACGTCAGGCGTGTCATCAGCTACGACAGCGGCCGCCAGATTCGTTTTATTACCCTGCGGCGGGAAACTCCGACCACCGGCTGGCGCATTGATGATATAGGTACGGGGCCCTAAGAGGTTTTCGGTTCAGGCAAACCTGTTTTTGCTTGCATCCGGACAGGATGTTCCCGGCTATGGTATCGCCGGGAACATCTCCCTGCTAGGTCTTTTTTGTGTAATTATTTTGTATTCTTATTATTATATTTTATATGTATTATGTGTATTGCATACTTGGTATTGACCATTTTTTTTTCTAATGATAGATTAATATATGGAATCAATATAGGGACCAGGGGTATGGCTTAAATTTCTTGGTGAAGGAGAATGCCCATATGCCCAAGCAACCATTTGATGGTAACACTGCAGCCGCCCATGTGGCTTATGCCATGTCCGAGGTGGCTACCATTTACCCCATTACGCCATCCTCGCCCATGGCCGAAATTGCTGATGAATGGGCCGCCCACGGCCGCAAGAACATTTTTGGTAAGACGCTGAAGGTTATTGAGATGCAGTCGGAGGCTGGGGCCGCCGGGGCTGTCCACGGTTCCCTGGTCGGTGGCGCCCTGACGACCACCTTTACTGCTTCCCAGGGTTTGCTGTTGATGATCCCCAATATGTACAAGATTGCCGGTGAACTTTTGCCCACTGTTTTCCATGTAGCTGCCCGGGCCCTCTCCACCCATGCCCTGTCCATTTTCGGCGACCATGCCGATGTCATGGCCGCCCGGCAGACAGGTTTTGCCATGCTGGCTTCCGCCTCGGTGCAGGAAGTCATGGACCTGGGCCTGGTAGCCCACCTGGCTACCCTGAAGGCGAGGGTGCCCTTTGTCCATTTCTTTGATGGTTTCCGGACCTCCCACGAGATCCAGAAAATCGACGTCATTGAATATGAAGATATGGCCAAACTGGTGGATTGGGAGGCGATTCGTGCTTTCCGCGCCCGCGCCTTAAATCCGGAGCACCCCCACCAGCGGGGTACAGCCCAAAACCCGGATATCTACTTCCAGCAAAGGGAGGCGGCCAACCCCTATTACCTGGCCACGCCGGGCATTGTCGCCCAGGTAATGGAGCAGGTCGGCGCCCTCACCGGCCGCTATTATCACCTCTTTGATTATGTCGGCGCCCCGGATGCGGAAAGGGTCATTGTTTCCATGGGGTCGTCCTGCGAGGTCATCGAAGAAACGGTCAATTACCTGGTGGACAAGGGCGAAAAGGTTGGCCTCATTAAGGTCCGCCTCTACCGACCCTTCTCGGCCGAGCACTTCCTTAAGGTGTTACCGGCTTCAGTGCAACGGATAGCCGTCCTGGATCGTACCAAGGAACCCGGTGCCGCCGGCGAACCCCTCTACGAGGATGTGCGGGCGGTCCTGGCCGAAAACGGCAGGAATATCCTTGTCGTTGGCGGCCGCTACGGTCTCGGCTCCAAGGAATTTTCCCCGTCCATGGTGAAGGCCGTCTTTGACAACCTGGCGGCGGACACGCCCAGGAACCATTTCACCGTCGGCATTATCGATGATGTGACCAATACTTCCCTGGAAATCAAAGAATATATCGATACGGCACCCAAAGGAACTTTCCGCTGCAAGTTCTTTGGCCTGGGTTCCGACGGTACCGTTGGCGCCAACAAGAACTCCATTAAAATTATTAGCGATCATACCGAACTTTATGCCCAGGGTTACTTTGAATATGACGCCAAAAAATCAGGTGGTGTCACCATCTCCCACCTGCGCTTCGGGCCCCAGCCGATTAAATCGTGCTATTTAATCGATCAGGCGGACCTCATCGCCTGCCATAATCCTTCCTATGTCACCCGTTATGACCTGCTGGAAGGTATCAAACCGGGCGGGATTTTCCTCCTGAATTCCCCCTGGAGCGCCGAGGAGATGGAAATCCGCCTGCCGGCTGCCATGAAGCGGACCATCGCCAGTAAGAAACTGCGCTTCTTTAATATCGATGCGGTAAAAGTCGCCCAGGAAGTCGGCCTTGGCGGGCGCATTAACACCATCATGCAGGTCGCCTTCTTTAAGATTGCCAATGTTATCCCGGTAGACGATGCCATCAAGTTTATTAAGGACTCCATCGTCAAGACCTACGGCAAGAAAGGCGAGCAAATCGTTAACATGAACCTGGCCGCCGTGGATCGGGCCCTGGAAGGCCTGGAAGAGATTAAATACCCGGCTGCCTGGGCCGAAGCCCGGGACGAGGCCGCAGCCACGACCCCCAATGACGAGCCTGAATTCATTCGCAAGGTCGTGCGGCCAATAATGGCCCTGAAGGGCGACCAGCTGCCGGTCAGCACTTTTACTCCCGATGGGGTCTTCCCCACCGGTACCACTAAATATGAAAAACGGGGGATTGCCGTTAATATTCCTCAGTGGCTACCTGAAAACTGCATCCAGTGTAACCAGTGCTCCCTGGTTTGCCCCCATGCGGCCATCCGTCCCTACCTGGCGCGGCCCGAAGACCTGGCTCAGGCCCCGACTTCCTTTGTCACCAGAGATGCCATTGGCAAAGAGGCTGCCGGCCTGAAGTTCCGCATCCAGGTGTCACCCCTGGACTGCACGGGTTGTGCCAACTGCGTTGATGTCTGCCCGGCCAAGGTCAAGGCCCTGACCATGGTGCCTCTGGATGAAGTGGCGGCCGTGGAAAACGAAAACTATAAATTTGCCGAGCAGTTGCCGGAAGTAAAGGTTAATTTCAATCCGGCCACCGTTAAAGGCAGCCAGTTCCGCCAGCCCCTGCTGGAGTTCTCCGGTGCCTGTGCCGGTTGTGGCGAGACACCTTATGTTAAACTCGTTACCCAGCTCTTTGGCGACCGGATGATTATTGCCAATGCTACCGGGTGTTCTTCCATCTGGGGCGGCAGCGCACCGACCTGCCCGTACACCGTCAACCGCCAGGGCCATGGTCCGGCCTGGGCCAGCTCCCTTTTTGAGGACAACGCCGAGTTCGGTTACGGTATCAGCCTGGCCGTGGAAAAACGCCGGGAAGAGCTAACCGACGCCATTACCAGGGTCCTGGCCGCACCGGTCAGCGCCGCCTTCAAGACCGCCTGTGAGGCCTGGCTGGCCGGCAAGGAAGACGCCGACCGTTCCCGGGAGTTAGGCGATCAAATTAAAGCCCTCCTGCCGGAAGAGATCAAGCAGGCCGACGGCGGCGTTAAGGAACTGCTGCTAGCCATTGACGGGCTGAAGGATTACCTGACGAAAAAATCCATCTGGATCATCGGCGGCGACGGCTGGGCCTACGACATCGGCTACGGCGGCCTGGACCATGTTCTGGCCAGCGGCGCCAATGTCAACATCCTGGTCCTGGATACCGAGGTCTACTCCAACACCGGCGGTCAGTCCTCCAAGGCCACCCAGACCGGTGCCGTGGCCAGGTTCGCTGCCGGCGGTAAATACACCAAAAAGAAGGACCTGGGCCTCATGGCCATGTCCTACGGTTATGTCTACGTGGCTTCCGTAGCCATGGGAGCCAGCCATACCCAGCTGTTAAAGGCTCTGGTAGAAGCAGAAAAATACGAGGGTACTTCCCTGATTATCGCCTATGCGCCCTGCATTAACCACGGTATCGACATGAGCCACAGCCAGCTGGAAGCCAAAAAAGCAGTCGAATCCGGATACTGGCCGCTGTATCGCTACAACCCGGACCTGATCAAAGAAGGTAAGAACCCGTTCATTCTCGATTACAAGGCTCCTAAAGCCAGCTTCCGGGACTTCCTGATGGGCGAGATTCGTTACACCTCCCTGCAGAATCAGTTCCCGGAAAAGGCCGAAGAACTCTTCGCCAAGGCCGAAGCCGATGCCAAAGCCCGGCTGGAATACTACAAGAAGCTGGCGGAAGGGTAGACCCTATAGCCTGTAATCAAAAAGGCCAGGAGTTAAAACTCCTGGCCTTTTTAACTCTCAACTAAACATGAGCAACCGTCTTCTTAAAACTTATCTTCCTGCAGCCGCTTAATCAGGTCTTCTTCCCTGGCTTTTTTAATGGCCAGCACCCGTCCATCCTGCCAGTCGTAAAAGCCGCGGCCGGTCTTTACACCCAGTTCTCCCCGCTCTACTTTTTCCTTGAGAAGCTGTGACGGCCCCCGTTCATGGCAGAGGTCCTGGTTAAGGTAAGACTGGATGCTATAAAACACATCCAATCCGCCCAGGTCGGCGCTTTCCAGGGGACCGGTAACTGCCAGGCGTCGGCCAAAACTGTATTTAACGGCCGCATCCACATCCTCTGGCGTCGCCCAGCCCTGTTCGACGATGTACAGGGCCTCGCGCAGGAGGGCGAACTGCAACCGGTTGCCCACAAAGCCGGGAATAGCCTTTTTGACTTCAATGGGTTTCTTCCCCAATCTGGCAACCAGAGCCATGGCAACTCCCACGGTAGCGTCAGTCGTTTTTTCTCCCCGCACTATCTCTACCAGAGGGAGTAAATGGGGTGGATTCCAGAAGTGGGTAACAATAACCCTTTCCGGCCGCCTGGTTAATGCCGCCAGCTTTGTGGGGTCCAGGCCGGATGTGGTTGAAGCCAGGATGGTGTGGGGTGGAACCAGGGCCTCGACTTCGCGAAATACCCCTTGCTTAACAGCCAGGTCCTCAACAATGGCTTCAATGACAAAATCGGCCCCTGCAGCGGCCTCAGCAAGGGTCGTGAACCCTTTAATGTTCGTCATAACTCCTTCAGTCCGGGAAGCCTCCACGAGGCCACCCTTTGCCAGCAACTCCAGGCCGGAGCGAATGTTCCGGAAGCCGCGGTTAAGGCTATCCTCACTACGGCCAAAAAGCCGCACTTGATACCCTGCCAGGGCGCATAATAAAGCAATACCATGGCCCATGGTGCCGGTACCTAAAACGGCTATTTCCTTGATGTCTTCAAGTTGCATGATATCCCTTCTTTACCACAGTCTAGTTATTGCGAAAACCCCTTAATAATTCTTCCTCCACCCTTGATTTCCTCCTGGAAGTAAAAAGCCCCCCTTCAGGGGGGTTTTGTATCCGGATCTCTTCTATCAGGCTGGAATAGTACGCCTGGCCAGGTTTCCTTCCCGGTCAAGCCATAGCCGCACTCCCCATTCTTCCTGAACAAAAGAATACTGGCGGGAACCTATCCGGATGGAAGTATTCTCAAAAGCATGAGCTATGGTCACAGTAGCCCCGGCCTGGGTTTCGACCCTGGTACTCGTACCGGTACGGGAGCCCAGTTCCTTAATATAAACGTCACCCTGGGCCTGGATCTCCCCACCGCGGAACACACCATGCACAGCTACCGCTTTCCCGGCCTGCAACCTGGTATGATAACAGCCATCACCTATTACTTTAATGTTACCGGTGGCTATAACGGTTGAGTTAATGGCGTAGTGAATTATAATGTCGGCCGCACCTTGAGGCGGTATATTAATCTCATCCCGCCAGGTTATAATTTCTTTCAACATTGATTCCAGTTGTTCTAAACTGTTGATGGCCAATGGTGTCCTTACCAGGCGTTCCAGTTCATTTATCAATGCCGTCGAACTATTCATTGATATAGCAGGAAGGCTGTAGGCTTCCTTTTTTAGTAATTCTACAGCTGCAGGAAGCTCGCGAAATTTCTTCTCTAAAAGCAGTAATACCAGGGGACCAATACCACCTTTAAGGTCATCCTTTTTGAAGGAAGGATGATGGAAAAGCTGGGTAGCAGCGGCTACAAATTGCTCCAGGATGGCAGCAACCCTGGCAAGTATTGCGCCGCATTTCTGCTGCAAAGCCACCGTACTCCCGGCGGCCAGCAGGGAAGAAAAAACGTTGCCGCCTACCTCAATTAAGCCCCCGGCCCGGACCATGGCCCTGGATACAGCGCCCTCTATATAAATATTACCACCAGCCTCAACACTCATCCCTTCTTCAACCTGGCCGGCAATCATTACATCGCCGGTGAAAGAAATGTTTCCCGAGGTAATATCAACATTACCAGGGTGCATGAGGGCGGGGAGCACACTGATAATAACCCGCCCTTTAACCCCCCTTGCCACGGGGCGGCCGGCTATGGTAGCAATGATCTCCAAACCATCTTTGCTTAAAACAGCGCCGGAACCGGCTGTCATTTGAATATCCCTGGGCTCGGGGGGCACGATTATTTCCCCCGTTACCGCCTTCCCCGGCCGCCCAACTTCGGCCGGGTGTTTCCTGGCCAGGACCATTCCGGCTTCAACCGCGGTAAAACGAAACCTTTCCCGGAAGTTCACTGTCTCCTCTTCTCCGACTGCTACTGGAACCTTTTGCTGGGTAGTAAAGAATAATTCTACCGTGGCGTCTTTACCTGGTACTGGTGGTTGCCCCCGGGCAATAATTAAAGTACCCTCGGTTGAGGCTTCAAGTCCCCGGGCACAGGCCTGCCAGTCGATACCATACTTGATACCCTGGCGCCCCATTTCCCTGGTTAAATCTTCCAAGGTAAAGGGTTTATAGAAATCTTCGTGCTCCAGGACCTCCAGGTATAAAACCCGCGCCGGTGGCAGGTCCCGCACTTGCCGCCGGACTAATACCCAGGGTTTTACCTGTAAAAATGCCTCCTGTTTATCCGCACTAACCTTTACCTGCCAGTATCCTTCCCGCCTTTCATCCAGGACGATTATTTCCACCCTGTCCTTCTCATTTACAGGCGTCGGTTCGCTTCGTTCTTCCCCATTTACTACCAGGCGCAACCCCGGGCAGGGCACGATCACCGGATAAGGGCCTCCGGGCGGGTGTTCTATTACCAGCTGTCCGTTTATTATGGCCGCCCGGGGTGCTACGCCCTTTTCCCCGGGCTGTTCAAGGGCTCCAGTCTTTAAAGATTCCACATGCAATCACTCCCCTCCACTTTGAGGGGCGCCTTTAAGGGTTTCTAAGACGCGGAAAAAGCCGATTATTTCCAGGTCATGGCGAATATTTGCGGGGATATGGGTAATTTTCAAAACGCGGTTCTGCTGGCTCAACAACCTGGCCTGGCTGAGAAGCATCCCGGCACCGGAGGAATCCATGAACTGCAGGTCCTTAAGAACTACCTCCACCACGGGAGCCTCCTGCCTTTCAATCTCTTGCTGCAGCTGAGCAACATTGCTGTAGTCCAATTCCCCCGCTACCAGCAGGGTGGCCTTTTCCTTTTCTTTATTTACCCTGATCTCCATGACACTCACCCCCCTTTTCCAGCTCTTTCTTAAGGATTACCAGGGTTACATCATCCCTTTGCTGCCTGCAGCCGGTAAAGGTAAATAAGTCATTTAAGATAACCTCCTGGAGTTCAACTGCATCCAGGCAGGTATTGGCGGCAACTATCTCTTTGAGGCGATTTAAACCATAATTTTGACCGTTGGCATCGCGGGCTTCTACCAGGCCATCGGTATACAGGATAACTACATCGCCGCGAGACAGGACAACTTGTTCCGGTCGAGTACCCTGGTATTCTTCCAGGAAGCCCAGGGCCACCCCCCTTACCCGGGGTACGTGGATATTACGGCCTGAAAATATTACCGGAGACGGGTGTCCGGCGCTGAGGCAGGTTAAACAATTATGCTGCTGTTCATAAGAAATAAGGCACAGGGTAGCAAAGGAACCGGCGCGGTGCAGCTGTTTTCCTCCGATTGCAGCCAGCTGCTTTATGATTTCCAATAGGGACAGATCTTTCCTGGTACAGGCATGTAAGATTGTACAAAGCTCCTTCATCTGCCCGGCGGCACGCATACCTTTACCCATTACATCTCCGATAGCAACAATAAGTTGGTCTTCACCCAGGGGAATAAAATCAAAAAAGTCGCCGCCTTCCAGGTCTGCTGGAATACTACACCCCGCACCCTGTATACCGGCATGTATTATTTGTTTCCCATTTCCACCGGTATCCAGGGACATTTAATATTCACCCCCGGTTGCCTTGCTCTGGTCACTACAATCTAAAAGTTCTTCCATACCTACCAGCCGGAAAACTTCGGCAATCTCTGGACAGGGGTTAATAACCCGTACCTTACCTCCCTTCATTGACCACCGGCGCTGTATTTCTAATAAACCCCTGAGACCTGTAGAATCTATAAAGGATACTCCTGCCAGGTTTATTTCCAATTGCCCCTCTCCTTCCTGTACTTCTGCTGCTCGCTCCAGCGTGGCCAGGGTTTCCATGTCTAACTCCCCTTTAAGGTTTAAACAGCGCCCATAATCGCCCTTGGTTACAGAGATTGCCAGCATAATATCGCTCCTCCTCTTTCTTTACTTAAGAAGCTGGAGAACAGATTTCTTCACCTGCTGATTGATGGAAATCAAGGACCAGGGTGGTTCCCCTGGAACCGGTAGTTAGATAAACTTTATCAGCATAATAAAGCATTAAAGTAAACCCGCAACCAAGAGAATTTTGGGTGGAGTAATGTCGCATTAAAGCCGCTTTGGGTAAATCTTTTATCTTAATTCCCTGGCCCTGGTCTTGAATAATTACCCGGATGGCCTCATCCGTCTGCCGTACCACCCATTCACCACCCGTAGCATGTTTTAATGTATTGGTCAAAGCCTCCGTTAAAGATAAGGCCATGCCGTACGTGCGGGCGCTAAAAGCCGCAGGGAGAAGACTGCATAACTTGCTGCGAGCTAAAGCTATGTCAGCAGCCTTGTTAACTACTCCCCTTGCCAGTTCATTCCCCTGGGATAATACAGCTACCATTTCTTCTGAAGTCAAAAGCTGCAGGCGCCCATTGGTGACGGCAGCCATGGCTTCCCGGTAGGCCTGCATCTCCTGGCAGCGCATCTGCCTTTCCTTTTCAATAATTTCGGTTAGATCAAAGGCCAGCAGGCCCCCTGACCGGGAGTCAAGGGGTATACCGTGCAGGTCAAAAATCCTTTTACCGTCATCACTTACTATCACTTCCCGGCAGTGGGTTCCCCGGTGTATTGCCTGGCGCATTAAATTTTCTATTGCCGGCAGGGGCAGTTCCAGGTCAGCCTGTCCTGTCAGATGGCGAAAACGCCCCTTTTCGTAACGCATTACCTTGCCCAACCGCATGGCATTAAAAATCTCGGAGCTTTCTAATTCGGCCAGTAGTCGTTCTTTAACCAGGTCCTGTAAATGGGCAGGAACTAATTTGGATACTTGCTCGATGAAGTCCCCAGTACTACCCGTCAGTAAACGGTATTCTTCATTACCCAGACGGCTGGCTGTTTCCTCGCCCCGGTAAACGGCTATGATATCAAAGAGGTGGATGTCACCCTTGCCCTTGGTCGGTACCCCTGCTACATCCAGGCTAAGATGCTGCTTTAAATAAATCCGGTATTGACCGGGAACGGGAGCTTGTGTTTCCAGGCCCAGTTCCATGGTATTCAATACGAGAATACGGCCGGCATAACGTTTCCCATCGGCGGCAACCAGGCTAATGCCTATGGGCATCGGCGGCTTGCGGCGCAAAGGGCCGGGACTCATAAAATAATCGCAATCGACACAAGAACGATCTGGGGTCTTGCGGGCACACTGGCTACACTCTTGCATAGCTGACCCCCCCTCTACTGCTCTGGCTTTAAACCAGGTTTAAAGATTCTCTTTCTCCCATAAAGAGAAGTTTTTTCCTTATCTCAAGTAAAATTTGGGTAACTGTATCCCTTTGCACTGAACCCGCCCCCGCCTTCGTTCCATCTAGAAATAGCAAGGCAGCCACGAGTAATTCGCATGGCTGCCCTTTACTTTAAAGTGGCAGCCTGGCAGTCATACCAACAAGTGGCTACAGACCCATGGCTTTGCGTCCCACCCTTTCGAGTGGTTTGCCCTTGAACACTTTAAGCTATTTACATAAGAAAGATATCTCTTAGGAAACCCTGGGAGCAGAGGAGAAGGTATGGTGACGGCTGTCCAGTGACCCCTGGACATTTTTCCGAAAAATCACAAGGAAATTCTGGTTCCTGGAGGTGTTATGGAAGGTAACACTGGATGGGTTGGGAGGAATGTTATTTGCAGTAATTTTAAGGGGGCTAATAGAGGGGAAACTTTTTTCCAATATTTTACATACAAGGCATATAATCCC
>Ga0247720_100117_pt1 | contig 38969 bp, 34 predicted proteins | sample MSEWel2015_12_15_FD_189078 | JGI IMG/M metagenome (GOLD analysis project Ga0247720, IMG submission 189078) | Subsurface sediment microbial communities from gas well in West Virginia, United States - MSEEL Well Study Marcellus 3H_2015_12_15 | ecosystem: Environmental > Terrestrial > Deep... | reverse complement strand
CATGTTTACAGACACAAAAAAACCGCCCGAAGGCGGTTTTTTTGATGGCTTTCCGGTGGACTAAACCGTCGAGCCGTATTGGCGTCCCCTAGGGGGTTCGAACCCCTGTTGCCGCCGTGAAAGGGCGGAGTCCTAGGCCACTAGACGAAGGGGACTAGAAATTGGTGGAGCCAGGCGGGATCGAACCGCCGACCTCAACACTGCCAGTGTTGCGCTCTCCCAGCTGAGCTATGGCCCCTCAACGGCTGCGTATATTAAGGATCCGCCCTATGGGCGTCAACCTTTGATACACACTTTTTTTCAGTTTTCTGAACATCCCTGTTCAAGCCGTTTATTAATTCACCAATCCGGTTAATGAATACCCAGAGCCGCGTATTCTTTTTCAACTTTCTTGGTTTCTTTCTTGGAGAAGCCACCGAGCACTTCCAGGGCATGACGTAACCGGGAACGGGTCATGTCCGGTCCAAGCAGCGCCATGGAGTCCATCACGGACCAGGAATTCGGCGTGCCAGCAACTGCAACAAAGATCGAGAACATGAAATCCCCCATCTTCAGGTCCATGGCTTTGGCCAGAGCCTTGATGTCCGCGAAGATCGTGTCTTTGCTCCAGTGACGCTGGGCTTCAAGCTTCCAGAGGGCAAACTGCAGCACCCGCTTGATCTGGGCCTCCTCCAGCTTGTTGTGAGCAAAGTCTTCCGGCTTCAGGTTGAGCATGCCGGAGAACATGAACTGAGCCATGGGCGCCACATCGGAGAACACTTCTGCCCTGCCCTGGATATGGGGAACCAGGGCACGCAGCGCGTCCTCGTTGAACCACCACTGGCGCATGCGTTCCATGAACTGCTCTTCGGTCAGCTCTTCACGCAGCCACTGGCCGTTAAGCCAGCGAAGCTTCTCTACATCGAACACCGGGCCACCGAGAGACACACGCTGGATGTCGAAGTTCTCGACCATTTCATCCAGGGTGAACTTTTCCCGCTCGTCGGGCATGGACCAGCCCATGCGCCCGAGATAGTTGGTCACCGCCTCCGGCAGAAAGCCCATACGCTCATAGAAATTGATGCTGGTCGGGTTCTTGCGCTTGGACAACTTGCTCTTGTCCGGATTACGCAGCAGTGGCAGATGACAGAGCACCGGCATATCCCAGCCAAAGTACTGGTAAAGAAGCTTGTGCTTGGGCGCCGAGTTGATCCACTCCTCGCCCCGAAGAACGTGGGTGATTTCCATCAGGTGATCATCCACCACATTGGCCAGGTGATAGGTGGGCATGCCGTCGGACTTGAGCAGAATCTGACAATCCACCTGGGCCCAGTCGATCTCAATGGTGCCGCGGAGCATATCCTCGATCTCGCAAACCCCCTCGTCGGGTACTTTCATGCGAATCACGTAGGGCTCGCCGGCATCAAGGCGCCCCTTCACCTCTTCCTCCGGCAGCTCCAGATCGCCTTTTATGCCCGGGTTCAGGCCCTGGGCCTTGCGTTCTTCCCGAATGGCTTCCAGCTCTTCCGGTGTACGGAAGCAGTAAAAGGCGTGCCCGGCCGTCACCAGGTCCTCGGCATACTGACGGTAGGAATGCTTGCGCTCGGACTGGCGATAGGGACCGTAGGGGCCACCCACATCGGGGCCTTCATCCCAGTTCAGGCCGAGCCAGCGCAATGCCTTGAGAATGTCCTGCTCGGATTCCGCCGTACTGCGGGCCTGATCGGTGTCTTCAATCCGGAGGATAAACTGGCCGCCATGCTGTCGGGCAAAACACAGGTTAAACAGGGCCACGTAGGCGGTACCAACGTGAGGATCACCGGTGGGTGATGGAGCAATTCGGGTACGTACAGTCATGAAACCTTCCTGAACAATCGGTGGCCTTTTGGTAAGCCGGGCATTATACCGGCCATCGCCCGGTTTCGCATGATCAGGACGTTATCAGCGCATCACAATCCCCGCGGGAAGTATTTTGCCGTCAACGTCATTGGCTGTTATATTATAACATTGCAAATTTAATCGCAGGACTTCATTTTTCATGCGCGTTCCCGGAATAGCACTTTCATGGGCACTTGGTGCCAGCACCCTTTTTATCAGCGCCGCTCTGCAGGCCGAAACCCGTATTGTTACTTCCATCAAACCGGTTGAGCTGATTGTTCGTGCTGTTGCCACCGAGGACATGCAGACAACCACCCTGGTTCCACCCGGCTCTAGCCCCCACAATTACAACATGAAACCGTCGCAACGGCGGGCACTGGAAAATGCCGATGTGATTTTCTGGGTGGGGCCGGAAATGGAAACCTTTCTCAGCCGCCTCCTTTCCGGCCAGGACTTCCGAAACCGAACGGTCCCTCTCATGGAGACAGAGCAAAAAACGAACAGCGAGGACCCCCACATCTGGCTCGACCCGGTACTCGCCGTCGAAATGGCTGAAACCATCCACGGTATTCTCTCCAAACTTGAAAGCGTTGACGATGAGGCACTCGACCGGAACCTGGAGCAATTCAAGGCCCGTGTCCGGGAGACCGAAAGCGCCATTCGCGACCGACTACTCCCGGTGCACGATATCAGCCTGTTCTCCTATCACAGCGCCTTTTCACGCTTCGCCAACCATTACGATCTGAAGCTGGAGGGCGTGCTAACCCTGAACCCGGAACTGTCCCCGGGTGCCCGCCACATTGCCGAGGTGCAGGAAAAGCTGCGCAAAGGCGACCACCCCTGCCTGCTGACCGAACCCCAGTTCAATCAGCAGTGGTGGAAGACGATCACGCAAGATCTGGATGTCACTTTCAGCACCTGGGATCCTTTGGCCACAGACATCGAGGCAACCGCGAACGGGTACAACAATTTCCAGCACAGCATTGCGGATGCAATTCTCAAGTGCCTACCACAGGACGCTCAGCATCAGGGGAATGGAGACGATGGCCAGTAAGGTCTGGCCACTGATAATACCCGCCATCAGTGGGGCATCGCCCCCCAGCTGCCGAGCGAGGATATACGCAGAGGTGGCGGTCGGGAGCGTTGCCAGAAGCACCGCCACCTGCACCATCATACCGTCAAGGCCCAGCATCAAGGCCAACCCTGCGGTCATCATCGGAAATGCCAGCAGTTTAAGCACTGAAGCAACGATAAACGGCACGGATGCCCCTCTCAGTGCTTTTAACTGAAGACCCGCCCCGACCGTCATCAAGCCCATCGGCAAGGCCAGGTTACTGAGCGGCTCAAGAATACCCCCGATAAGCGGATGGAAGCCGATCTCGAAGAAACTCCAGACCACACCAGTCACCGATCCCACGATCAGGGGATTGGTGACACTCGCCCGGAACACCGGCACCAGTCTCACCGGCCCTTCGGTGGCCACCAGAGAAAACATCAGGATGCACAGCAGGTTCAGAAGCGGCACCATGACGGCGACCGCGATTGCCGTCAGTGACAGCCCCTGATCACCCAGCAGCATCCCGCCGGCAGCCAGGCCCACATAGGAATTGAACCGGATAGCGCCCTGATACACGGAAGAGAATACGGGGCCAGGCCAGCGCCAGAACCACTGGGCCAAAGCAAGTACCAGCGTCATGGACAGCAACATAGCCCCGATCAACAAGGCAATATCGCCGTAAGCCGACACCGGCAGCCTCGCCTGCCCCAGCTTGAACACCAGCATGGCCGGAAACAGCACATAATAGGTAAACCGCTCCGCCTGGGGCCAGAAATCCCCCCCGGGGAAATCCATGCGCCGGAACACTTGCCCGAGCATGATCAGCACAAACACCGGCACCAGGGCCTGGACCATCACTGGCATATCAACAACTCCAATCCGTGTGTTCGGTCATCAGTCCTCGATCACCACGAGACTTTCTTCGGAGCTGGCCGCTTCCAGGCGCCCCAACGGTGACAGCTCCAGCCCCTGCTCCCGGGCCACGGCTTCAAACGTGGCCCGACTTTCCGCAGCCACGCAGACCATCAGGCCGCCGCTGGTCTGGGGATCACAGAACAGCAGTTTGTCGGCTTCTGTCATGCCGACGATGGCTTTGCCAAAAGCGGCTGCGTTGCGGTGAGTACCGCCGGGAATACAGTCTGCGTCGATATAGGGCTGCAGGTTCGGCAACACCGGAATGGCACCGCGGTTCACGGTTGCCCGCAGACCACTGCCCCGGCATATCTCCAGCAGATGCCCGGCCAGGCCGAAGCCGGTCACATCGGTCATGGCATGGATCCCGTCCACTTGCGCAAAGGCTTCACCCACCTTGTTCAGCGTCGCCATGCTCTTCACCGCAACTTCAAGATCCTCCGCACTGACCTTGCCCTTCTTGGCGGCGCTGGTGAGAATGCCCACACCCAGGGGCTTGCTGAGGTACAGCAGGTCTCCGGCTTTGGCGGTGTCATTGCGGATAATGCGATCCACCGCCACCTGGCCGGTCACCGCCAGACCGAAGATCGGCTCCGGAGAATCGATACTGTGGCCACCGGCCAGGGCAATCCCCGCCTCGGCACATACCGCCCGGCCGCCATCAATCACCCGGGCGGCAATCTCCGGCGCCAGCTCGTTCACCGGCCAGCCCAGGATCGCAATGGCCATCACCGGTTTGCCACCCATGGCGTAGACATCGCTGACGGCATTGGCGGCGGCAATTCGCCCGAAATCGAACGGATCATCCACCACCGGCATGAAGAAATCGGTGGTGCTGATCACCCCGAGGCCATTGCCCACGTCCGCCACGGCGGCGTCGTCACGGCTGCTGTTGCCTACCAGCAGGCGCGGGTCCCTGAACTCGGGCGTGTCGGTATGAAGGATGCGATCCAGTACATCGGGAGCAATCTTGCAGCCACAGCCGGCGCCATGGCTGAATTCGGTCAGTCGGATAGCCAAAGTACGTTTCCTATTTTTTCGCATGTAAATGAACGTATTCAGGAAGTACGCGCAAGTCTACCCGTCGGCCAGGTTTGCATCCATATCTCCACCACCCAGATCAATCCCGTACCTATCTGCGGAAGCATCCCGGAACACAGCCGGAACGGTGTCGAAAGCCATAAAATTGCCTTGCTCACAGCACTTCGGCAAGATGGCCCTTATTCTGAACACTCCCGGAATGCAAGAAAAAACTCCCAGGGCCGTTGTTCACCAACGGGGCCGCCAATCCACTCTGTCCCCAAAGGTTCTCACTTAATGACGAAGCAATCCCCCTTCAAATTCCGCTTCCGGGTCCGCTACGGCGAGTGCGACGCCCAGGGCGTCGTCTTCAATGCCCGTTACGCAGACTTCGTGGACATTTCCGTCAACGAATACATACGGGCCGTGTTCGGTGATTACCAGCACCTGCTGGACCAGGATCTGGACGTCCAGGTGGTGAGCCTCACGGTGAACTGGAAAGCGCCCGCCCGGTTTGATGATGTGCTGGAAGCGAGGATTCGTACCGGGCGGATCGGCAACACGTCGTTCACCCTGCACCTGGAGTTCTATCGCCACGGGGATGGCCAGTTCATTGCCGATGCCGACATCACCGATGTGATGATCCGGTCGTCCACGATGTCCAAGGTAACCATTCCGGATCCTATCCGGGCCCAGCTTGAAGAAGGCGCCCCTGGAGTACTGATCAGCCACGCAGGGGAAGAACAGGTTTCCGGACTCGTTTAGCATCATCGATAATACCGGTTTGCCTTGATATTCCTCATTGTTTAGGATCGCACCCCTTTCAACGCACCAACTCAGGGCACGCGAAAGGTTTATGGGACTCAGGAATGAGCAACTGCGCTGGCAACTGGCCAAAGGACTGGTTCAGGCATTACACCTCGAACGGCTGGCAAGCCGTTACAGTCGCACCACCGTGATGGCGGTGTTCAATCTCATCAACGGCGGCCTCAGTATCGCGCTGGTGTCATTTGTGGCGCTGGTGACCCAGGAGGCATTCATCTTTCCTTCTCTCGGCGCTACTGCCTTCATTCTGTTCTATGTCCCTCTCGCGCAGCCGGCCTCCCCGCGGAACACGCTTTGCGGGCACCTGATCGGGGCGCTGGCGGGTCTGCTCAGCCTGTTCCTCTTCGGACTGCAGGAACATCCCTCCGCCTTCATGACCGGCGTTGATCTGGCCAGAGTGGGCGCTGCCTCGCTTTCACTGGGCCTGACGGGGTGCCTGATGGTGCTGCTTAAGGTGGCTCATCCGCCCGCCGGCGCCACAGCTCTGATTGTGTCCCTGGGCCTGATGCCAGACCCGGCCCAGCTGCCTATACTGATGGCCGGCGTCGCTCTGCTGCTCATTCATGCCTTTATAATGAACCGCCTCGCGGGCATTCCTTATCCGGTTTGGTCAACCGCCACCGCTGCGCCGGCGACGCGAATGTCCTTGCAGTAGGGGATTAAGCCTCAGGCCCAGAGAACGGAAACGATATGCTGAACCTCATCGGAACTGAATCCCCCATCATCCAGGCGCCCATGGCCGGTGTGCAGGATCACAGACTGGCTGCCGCCGTCTCGAATGCCGGAGGCCTGGGCTCCCTGCCCTGTGCCATGCTGGGCCCGGAGGCGCCCGAGTTCCCCCTCGCCACCAGCGCCATTGCACCACTTCGGGCTAAGGCCGAGGCAAGCGGGTCCGGCGACTTTTCGCCCTTGTGGTGTGGGCAGAATGCCTCGGGGTGTCGGGAAAGGTCAGCGGCCGAAATCCTGATAGGGCTTGCTCCCTGAACTGCGCGGAAGAAATGTATTGAGGGTTGGGCAACGAGACGGAACTTCGCCAAAGCCTTACGGCAAACACACGGCCAACCCTGTTAAACTACGGCGCTCAGATTTTCGTACTGACAACTGTTTTCCGTAGATAGGTTACCGAAATGTCCGCAACACCCACATTGGATGCCCTTCGCCACAACTCCGGCCTCTCCCGCCGCTTCTGCGTGGCCCCGATGATGGATTGGACCACCAGCCATTACCGCTATCTGGCTCGGCAGCTGAGTCGCAACACTCTGCTCTACACAGAGATGGTAACCACCGGCGCCCTGATCCATGGCGATACTGCACGCTTTCTTCGCCACGACGAAGCCGAGTATCCACTCGCGCTCCAGCTGGGCGGCAGCGATGCCGGCGAACTTGCCCACTGCGCCAGGTTGGCGCAGCAGTATGGCTTCGATGAGGTCAACCTGAACGTCGGCTGCCCCAGCGACCGGGTGCAGAACAACATGATCGGCGCCTGCCTGATGGGCCACCCGGACAAGGTGGCGGAGGGCGTGCGCGCCATGATTGAGGCAACCGATCTACCGGTCACGGTCAAGCACCGTATTGGCATCGATGGCCGGGAATCCTGGGACGATCTGTGCGAATTCGTGGAAAAAGTGTCCGGCGCCGGGTGCCGGACGTTTATCGTGCATGCCCGGATTGCCATTCTTGAGGGCCTGAGCCCGAAGGAAAACCGGGATGTTCCGCCGCTCAAATACGACTGGGTATACCGCCTGAAGGCCAAATATCCGCACCTGGAAATCATCATCAACGGCGGGATCAAGACCTTTGAGGAGTGTCACCAGCATCTTCGGCACACCGACGGCGTCATGCTCGGCCGGGAGGCTTACCACAACCCCTGGTTGCTGGCAGGGGTTGATCCGGAGTTTTTCGGGCAGCACGCACCGGTGACAACACGCCACCAGGCACTTCGAGCCATGTTCCCGTTTATCCAGAACGAGCTTGAGCGGGGCGTGTTCCTCACCCACATGTCCAGACACCTGCTGGGCCTGTTCCACGGTCAGCCCGGCGGGCGCCAGTTCCGTCGCTATATCAGCGAAAACGCCCACAAATCCGGTGCCGGCCTGGAAGTCATCGAGACCGCACTGGAAAAGGTTCGTGAACCGGCGCCGCCGGAGATTGCCGAAGCTTAATCGCAGCCAATGGCTACCATACCTTTTGTTGTCTTGTTCCTGTCAGAGCGGCCCGTTATTGTAGGCATATAACCAGCGCCCGGGATTCGGGCGCACCAATAACAGATCAACCGGGACGACAGGACGAATGACCAGCAAGCTTGACCAACTGAAAACCATGACCACCGTGGTCGCCGACACCGGCGATATTGAAGCCATTTCAAAATGGCGGCCCGAAGATGCCACCACCAATCCGTCTCTTCTGCTCAAGGCGGCAGCTTCCGAGGCCTACCGGCCGATGCTCGACAAGGCTGTGACAGAAGCAAGGCGCCGTGGCGGCTCCGATGCCGAGCAACTGACCATGGCGACCGATATGCTGGCCGTGCTGGCTGGCAGGGAAATCCTGAACCTGATTCCCGGGGTTGTGTCCACCGAGGTTGATGCACGGCTGTCGTTCGATACCGCCGCTACCCTGGAACGGGCCCGCCGCCTGGTTGAACTCTATGACCAGCAAGGCGTGGATTCCAGCCGGGTACTGATCAAGATTGCCTCCACCTGGGAAGGTATCCGTGCCGCCGAGCAACTGGAGAAGGAAGGCATTCGCTGCAACCTGACCCTGCTGTTCTCTTTCATCCAGGCCGCAGCCTGTGCCCAGGCCGGTGCTTTTCTGATCTCACCGTTTGTCGGCCGTATCCTGGACTGGCACCTGGCCAGCACTGGCCGCAGCAGCTACCCCGCCGCTGAAGATCCGGGCGTGCTCTCGGTCACGCGTATCTACAACTATTACAAGGCCAACGGCTTTGACACCGTGGTCATGGGCGCCAGCTTCCGTAACACCGGGGAAATCGAAAGGCTCGCCGGCTGTGACCGGCTGACCATCAGCCCGGCCCTGCTGCAGGAACTGAAAGACGACCAGGGCGAGTTGCCACAACGGCTTTCCGCCAGGTCCGCCAGTTCACCGGATCGCTTTGGCACCATCGACGAGAAACTGTTCCGCTGGGAATCCAACGAAGATGCCATGGCCACGGAGAAACTGGCGGACGGCATTCGGCGGTTCACGGCAGACCAGATTGAACTTGAGCACCGGGTCCGGCAGTTGGCGAAAGCCGCCTGACCCTGCGTTTCAACCCGAGTACAGGAGTATCATAGCCAGATCATGATCGAGCGCCTGAAAAAACTGTTTGCAGCACCGGAGGCGGAAGCCGACAAGCCCGACAACCACCAGCTGGCCGTCGCTGCCACAGCGCTGATGGTTCAACTCTCCCGGGTTGATCAGGACGAAGACCAGCGGGAACTGCAGGCCATTGTCGAAGGTGCAGTGAAAGCGCACCAGGTAACCCGCGCAGAAGCGGAGGAGATCCTGGAGGACGCTCTCAGCCACGCCGACGACGCCACCTCGCTTTATGAATTTACCGGCCTGATCAACGAGCACCTGGATCAGGAAGGCAAACAGGCGCTGTTGGAGAGTATCTGGCGCGTCGCCTTTGCGGACGGGCGCATCGACAAATACGAAGAACACCTGATTCGCCGCATGGCAGACCTGCTGCACCTCAATCATCGGGAATACATGCAGGCGCGGCACCGGGCGGAAGACGCCGGTTCATAATAAGGAGAAAGCATGCTAGCCATCCTTCACCCCAACACGGCTCTGGACAGCGAAGAATACCGCCAGACCATGCATTACCTCGAGAACCTGCCGGGGGTTTCTGTGCGGGTTCACGAGGTTCAGGGCGCCACCCAGCGGCTGACCGAAATTTATCTGCTGGGCGACACCAAGCCTCTCAGCAAGGAAGAAATTGAGGCGCTTCCGGCGGTTGAGCGGGCTGTCCGCATTTCGGACGATTATCGGATTCTGGGGCGTCACAAGGATGACCGACGGCAAAACGGCTTCACGTATAATGGCGTCGAATTCAATCAATCCAACCTGAATATTTTTGCGGGCCTGTGTGCGGTCGATGTGCCAGAGCATGTCGAAATGATGATGCAGGCGCTGGAGGACAGTGGCGAGGTCTGCACCCGCATGGGCGCCTACAAGCCGCGCACCAATCCCTACTCGTTCCAGGGCCACGGCAAGGGCTGCCTGCCCTGGGTGTTCGAGAAGGCCGGCAAGCATGGCATCAAGGTGATCGCCATGGAGATCACCCATGAAAGCCACATCGAGGAAATCGATACCTGCCTGGAGAAACTCGGCCGGCCAACCGGCGTGATGCTGCAGGTGGGCACCCGGAATACCCAGAACTTCGAGCTGCTCAAAGCCATCGGTCGCCAGAGCACCTATCCGGTGCTGCTGAAGCGTGGTTTCGGGATCACCCTGAACGAATCGCTGAATGCCGCTGAATACCTGGCCAGTGAAGGGAACGCCAATGTCATTTTCTGTCTGAGGGGGATGAAAACCGAAGCCGGCCAGCCGCACCGGAACATGGTCGATTTTGCTCATGTACCTGCCGTCAAGCGCCTGACCCGCATGCCGGTGTCTGTAGACCCCTCCCACTCTGTAGGGACCCGCGAACAGTCTCCTGATGGCATTCTCGATGTCATGCACGCAACGGCCCAGGGTGTCATTGCCGGCGCCAACATGGTTCTCGTGGACTTCCACCCGAAACCGGAAAAAGCCCTGGTGGATGGCCCGCAGGCTCTGCTAATGCACGAATTGCCGGCGTATCTTGAGGACATACGTCTCTGCCACGACACCTGGAAGAAGCGCCAGGCCATTTACCAACGGCTGAAGGATAACGCATCGGAATGATTGTCTACGGACACAGGGGCGCCAAAGGAGAAGCCCCGGAGAATACCCTTCCCGGATTCATACACGCCTACCGGCACGGTATTCGCCACTTCGAACTGGATCTGGTGCTGTCGAAAGACGGCAAACCGGTGCTGGTACATGACCTTTCCGTGGACCGCACCACCGGCCAGAAAGGCAGTATCAGCAAATACACGGCTGCCGAACTGGCCGCCATGGATGCCCGGCGCAACACCAGCTCCTGGCCCAGACCGACCGGCATTCCATCGCTGGAGGATCTGCTGGACCAGTTCCAGGATCTGGAGCATCTGCAGCTGGAGGTGAAAAAAGACAGCCGCCAGAGACTGAATATCCTCAGCAACCGGCTGACCGAGATCATCCAGCGCCGGAATCTGTATCAGACCGCGGCCATTAGCTCCTCGGACACCTGGTTCCTGAAGCAGATCCGTCGGCGCAACAAGAACATCCGCATCGGGCTGGTAACAGAACGCAAGTTTCCGCGCCCAATCAGCATGGCCAGCCGGCTGGGGTGCGAGTACCTCTGTATAAACTGGAAGCTGTGCTCAAAAGAGCTGGTTGAACAGGCCCACCGCCGGGGCATGCATGTATCCACCTGGACGGTGAATCGGATTCACGACATGCTGCAACTGGAGGAGATGGGCGTCGACAGTATTATTACTGACTTCCCGACCAGCACCCGGATGTTTTTTGATAACCGGGCAAGGTCGGCTTTGTCGCTGCCCCAGCATCAGGAGGGTGTGTCGGCAAGTAGTGAGGCACTGTCCACCGGGTGAGATGGTAAGGGGAGGTGAAGACGGGGTCAGATGAAAGCATTCATCTGACCCCAGGTTCAGGACCCCGGGTTCAGGCGACCCTCAGAAGATCCGGTTCAGACCGTTCAGCGCCGCTACCCGGTAGGCTTCGGCCATGGTCGGGTAGTTGAACGTGGTATTGATGAAGTAGTTCAGGGAGTTTGCCTCCCCTTCCTGGTTCATAATCGCCTGGCCGATGTGGACGATTTCCGCCGCCTGGTCGCCGAAGCAGTGAATGCCCAGAATTTCACGCGTCTCACGGTGGAACAGGATTTTCAGCATGCCGACCGCTTCGCCGGTAATCTGCGCCCGGGCCAGATCCTTGAAGAACGCCTGCCCCACTTCATAGGGCACTTTGGCCTCGGTCAGCTCTCGCTCGGTTTTACCGACAGAGCTGATTTCCGGAATGGTATAGATACCGGTGGGCACATCGGAAACAAAGCGGAAGTACTCATCCTTCACGATATCTGAAGACGCCGAACGGCCCTGATCGTAAGCTGCACTGGCCAGGCTCGGCCAGCCAATGACATCCCCCGCGGCATAGATGTTTTCTACTTCCGTCCGATAATGCTCATCAACAGCGAGCTGACCACGCCCGTTCGGTACCAGCCCGATATTCTCGAGGCCCAGCTTTTCGGTATTGCCACTGCGGCCGTTGCACCACAGGAACGCATCCGCACGGATCTTCTTGCCGGACTGCAGCGACAGCACAACGCCATGGTCATCGCCCACAACCGTTTCGTACTGCTCGTTGTGACGTACCAGAACGCCGTTGTTGCGCAGATGGTAGCTAAGAGCATCGGAAATCTCGTCATCAAGAAACGACAACAGCCGACTGCCCGGATTGATCAGATCCACCTTCACACCCAGACCGGCAAAAATCGAGGCATACTCCGAGCCGATAACACCGGCACCGTAGATAATCAGCGTCCGGGGTGTGTGAGAAAGATTCAGAATGGTGTCCGAGTTGTAGATCCGGTGATGGCGGAAATCCACGTCTGGTGGCAGGTAGGGCCTGGAACCGGTGGCAATGATGGCCTGTTTGAAATGCAGGGTCTCCGAGGACTTGCTGCCCCGGATCTCAATCCGGTTCTGGTCGATGAAAAAGGCCCGCCCGTTGATCAGATCTACCCGGTTACGGGAGTAGAACTGGGTCCGGAGCTTGACCTGCTTGCCAATCACCTTCTGGGCATTCTGCAGAACCCGCGGAAATGAGAACCAGCGCGGCTCACCAATATCCCGGAACATCTGGTTGGTGTTAAAGGTAATGATCTGTTTAACGGAGTGGCGCAGCGCCTTGGACGGAATCGTCCCCCAATGAGTGCAGTTCCCGCCGACCGTGGGCTTATCCTCGATGATCGCGACACGCTTGCCGTGTTTCGTCGCATTCATCGCCGCGCCTTCGCCGGACGGACCAGCGCCGATAACGACGACGTCGTAATGATGCTCTGCCATGCGCGCAGTAACTCCTTATCTACGTCGTGAAAAAATGATTGTCATTATCCGGAAAAGATTCAGATCAGTGCTTGCCCGGCTCGCTGGCATCATACGCCAGAGCCCGGGGCTCCGCGCCTTCGCTTGCCTGCCGCTGGTTTTCTTCCTCGCATTTCTGGGTATTGCCACCGCAGATGTCACAGGACTGGCTGATACCGAGAGCGCCAATGCCGCCGCAGGTTCCACTGATCGGCTTGCGCCCGAAAATCACACCAATGGACATACCTGCCACCAGCAGCACCACGATAAACAGAACTAACAGAAAGGTACCCATACTGCCCTCCCCTCATTGAATGACGTAGGACGAAAAGGCAGGCGTCTGATGCGTCTCGAAGCCTTCCTCTGTCCGAAGTATAAAATAGGCCGGAATGTTTTCCCTGACTGCGAGGGCATTGGCCTGTTCGTAGCCCATCACGTTAAACCCGGTTGCCAGGGCGTCTGCGGTCATACAATCCTCCGCAATCACGGTCACGGATGCCAGATTGTGCGATATCGGCTTACCCGTCGCAGGATCTATTGTATGGGAATATCGCTGCCCTTCCGATTCGTAATAGTTACGATAATCACCGGATGTCGCCATGGCTCTCGATTCCAGCGCCACCACCCGGTTCACCTCGCGACCTTCGAACACTGGCTGTTCAATGGCCAGCCGCCAGGTATTACCGTCCGGCTTTCGACCATTGACCCGCACCTCGCCGCCGATTTCCACCAGATAAGCCTCTACGCCTTCACTTTCGAGGAAGCGCGCCACAGCGTCCACGCCGTAGCCCTTGGCAATGGCCGACAGATCGATATATTGCGGACTGGATGCCCTCAGGGCCGGCGGATCAGTTCTCAGCTCAAGGTTTTCGTAGCCTGTCTCTGACAGCACCTGCGCGAGCTTTTCTTCCGAGGGCACCGTTTCCGGCCGCGCCTGCGGCCCGAACCCCCACAGATTCACTACCGGGCCGATGGTGACATCAAAGGCGCCGCCGGTCAGCTCCGAGATCTCGTTTGCCGTGCTGAGCACCTCGAACAACCCGTCAGAAACCGGCGTCCACGCGGACTGATCGGTTTTCTGGTTGAAACGGGAGAGTTCCGAATCCTCGCGCCAGGTCGACATAGACGCATCCACCGTTTCCAGCACCTCTTCGATACCGTTTGCCAGAGTTTCCAGCCGTTTCTGGTCGTCCGTCAATACGACATTGATGTGGTAACTGGTACCAAAAACCGGGCCGGAGATTTCCCAGATTTTTTCTTCCGGCTCAAACGAACAACCCGCCAGGACGACGATGGCCAGCGCTGTCAAGGCGCTGGCCAGGGCCACCCTGGCGGGTCGAAGCATGCGGAATGTCATCAGAACTGCTTAACCTCCGAAGTCATCCAGCATGATATTTTCATCCTCAACACCCAGATCCTTCAGCATCTTGATGACTGAAGCATTCATGATTGGAGGCCCACACATATAGTACTCGCAGTCTTCAGGCGCCGGGTGATCCTTGAGATAGTTCTCGTAGAGGACATTGTGGATAAAGCCGGTCGGCCCCTCCCAATTGTCTTCCGGTAGCGCGTCAGACAGCGCCACGTGCCACTCAAAGTTTTCGTTCTCCTCGGCAAGGCCGTCGAAGTCTTCCACGTAGAACATCTCGCGGACACTCCGGGCACCATACCAGAAGCTGATCTTGCGCTTGGAATTCAGACGCTTGAGCTGATCGAAAATATGGGAGCGCATGGGCGCCATACCGGCACCACCACCGATGAACACCATCTCGGCATCGGTCTTCTTGGCAAAGAATTCACCGAACGGCCCCATTACAGTGACCTTGTCGCCCGGCTTCAGGTTGAACACGTAGCTGGACATGATGCCAGGGTTGTGGTCCGTCCCGGGAGGTGGCGTGGCGATACGGATGTTGAACTTGAGAACACCTTTTTCTTCCGGGTAGTTCGCCATGGAATAGGCGCGGATCGTATCTTCCTTGTTGATCGCCTTGTAACGCCAGATGTTGTGCTTGTCCCAGTCTTCGTGGAACTCTTCCTCGATATCGAAATCCTTGAAGTCGATCTCATAGGGAGGGCACTCCAGCTGAACATAACCGCCGGCCCGGAAATCAACCTCTTCCCCTTCCGGCAGCTTCAGCACCAGCTCCTTGATAAAGGTGGCAACGTTGTGGTTGGAGATAACCTCGCACTCCCACTTCTTGACACCAAAGAATTCCTCCGGCACTTCCACCTTCATATCCTGCTTTACCGGAACCTGACAGGACAGCCGCCAGCCTTCCTTCTCTTCGCGATTGGTAAAGTGTGTTTTTTCCGTCGGCAGCATGGCGCCGCCGCCTTCAAACACCTTGCACTTGCACTGGGCACAGGTGCCACCGCCGCCACAGGCAGAGGACAGGAAGATACCGTTATTGGCCAGGGTACCGAGCAGCTTTCCGCCGGCTTCCGTTTTTACCGTATGCTCTGGATCATCATTGATCTCAATGGTCACATCACCGGTGCTTACCAGCCTGGAACGGGCCGCGAGAATGATCGCGACCAGCGCCAGAACGATAACGGTGAACATGACCACGCCGAGAATAATTTCTGTATTCATGGTCTCGCCTTTTCGTTATACCGACTCACCGGGTGGTTTACAGGGAAATACCGGAGAAGGACATGAATCCCAGGGACATCAGGCCAACGGTAATGAAGGTGATACCCAGGCCTCGCAAGCCTTCCGGAACGTCACTGTACTTGAGCTTCTCGCGAATCCCGGCCAGCGCGATGATCGCAAGCGCCCAGCCAAAGCCGGCGCCGAATCCGAACACCACGCTTTCCCCGAAGTTGTAATCACGCTCAACCATGAACAGGGCCGCGCCAAGAATTGCACAGTTAACCGTAATAAGCGGCAGAAACACCCCCAGTGCGGCATAGAGTGCGGGTATGTATTTGTCCATTACCATTTCCATGATCTGGACAATTGCCGCGATTACACCAATGTAGGTGATCAGGCCGAGGAACCCGAGGTCGGTATTGGGCAAACCCGCCCAGTCCAGCGCGCCTTCCCTGAGTACGTAGTTGTAGATCAGATTGTTCACCGGCACGGTGATAGTCAGAACCACGACCACAGCAATACCGAGGCCGACCGCTGCCTCAATCTTCTTGGAGATGGCAATAAAGGTGCACATCCCCAGGAAGAAAGCCAGCGCCATGTTTTCAATGAAAACCGCCTGTACAAAAAGACTCAGATAATGTTCCATCAGAAGGCCTCCCGGACTTTATGGGCGGACAGCTTGTAGTCGGGTGCTTCCACCTGATCCGGCTTCCAGGTACGCAGCGCCCAGATGCTCAGACCGATAATGAAGAACGCACTGGGCGGCAACAGCAACAGACCGTTGGTGACATACCAGCCGCCCTCGTTGACTGGCGACAGAACGGTATATCCGAACAGGGATCCGGAGCCAAAAAGCTCCCGCCAGAAACCGACAAACAACAGCAGAACGGAATAACCAAGTCCGTTACCGACGCCATCAAGGAAACTGAGCCATGGGCCGTTCTGCATGGCAAAACCTTCAGCGCGCCCCATAACAATACAGTTGGTGATAATCAGCCCTACGAAGACCGACAACTGCTTGCTGATCTCATAGGCGTAGGCTTTCAGCAGCTGGTCCACAACAATAACCAGTGATGCAATGATCGTCATCTGAACGATGATCCGGATACTGCCCGGAATCTGGCTGCGAATCAGCGATACCGCCAGGTTGGAAAAGGCCGTTACCGCGATCACCGAAATACACATGACAATGGTCACGTTCAGGCTGGAGGTCACCGCCAGCGCGGAACAGATACCCAGGATCTGCAATGCGATCGGGTTATTACTGAAAATCGGTTCAAACAGGACCTGTTTGGCTGATGTAGTTGCCATGATCAGACCTCCCCTTGACGCAAGTTTTTAAGGTACTGGGCGTAGCCCCGGTCACCCATCCAATAGTCGACCAGGTTTTCCACACCCCGGCTGGTCAGGGTTGCACCGGACAGCGCATCGACCTTGTGCTCCTTGTTCCTGGTGTTCTCGTTGACACCACCTTTGACCAGCTTGATCTGTGGCTCGGTCATATTCTCGCCGTACACCACCTTGCCTTCCCACTGGGCTTTCCAACGCGGATTGTCTACCTCTCCGCCAAGGCCGGGAGTCTCAGCATGCTGGTAGAAGCCCAGGCCTTCAATGGTGTTGGCATCGCCTTTCAGGGACACAAAACCATACAGCGTGGACCACAGGCCGTAGCCATGAATTGGCAGAACCACTTTCTTGAGCTCGCCGTTCTCGCGCAGGATATAGACCTTGGCTACGTCCGGGCGACGACCGATGCCCGCCTTGTCCTGATCGGCCGGAATATCAGTGGACAACTCGGGATTCGATGCGGCCTTGTACATGTCGTACTTCATCGGATCCTCGACGCCCACGTAGCCCGGTTCGACATATTCGCCGGTTTTCAGATTAACAAGCCTGACCTCGAATTTTTTGAATGCTTGTTTAATCTCCTCGGGGGTCGGGCTTTCCGGCAGCATGTCAGCAGCCGACAGAATGTTGGTTACCAGGTTCAGGTTCTGGTTCTTCACCTGCAACGGTTTGAGCATGACCGCTGCTGTGGACACGATCACCGAGAAGAAAACGCTCAGGACCAGTGCCACGAAGACCGTTCTGGTGACAGTTTCTTTCGATTTAGCCACGTGCGAGCCTCCGTTTGATGTTGGCCTGAACCACATAATGGTCCATCAGCGGTGCGAACAGGTTAGCGAACAGAATGGCCAGCATGATGCCTTCCGGAAATGCCGGGTTGACGACCCGGATCAGTACCGTCATCACACCTACCAGGATACCGAAGCACCAGCGACCGGTGTCTGTCATGGCAGCGGAGACGGGATCGGTGGCCATGAACATCATGCCGAACGCAAACCCGCCCATGACAAGGTGCCAGTGGGCCGGCACATTGAAGAACGGATTGGTATCGGAACCGATGACGTTGAAAATTAGCGACATACCGATCATGCCGATAAGAACACCACCCACAATCCGATAGCTCGCAATCTTCATCACCAGGAGAATCAGGCCACCAATGAGAATGGCGAGCGTTGACGTTTCACCCATGGATCCCTGGATGGTGCCAATGAACGCGTCCATCCAGCCAATCTGTTGCTGAAGCGCCTCAAGGCCTCCAGAAGCAGCCCAGCTCAGTGCCGTGGCGCCACTGAAACCATCAACAGCGGTCCAGATGGTGTCGCCGGAGATCTGCGCCGGATAGGCGAAGTACAGGAACGCGCGGCCGGTCAGGGCCGGGTTCAGGAAGTTCTTGCCGGTACCGCCAAACACTTCCTTGCCGATCACCACACCGAAGGTGATACCCAGCGCGACCTGCCAGAGCGGAATGGTCGGCGGGACAATCAGGGCAAACAGCACAGACGTTACAAAGAAGCCCTCGTTTACTTCGTGGCGACGAACCGTTGCGAACAGAACTTCCCAGAAACCGCCAACCACGAAGGTCACGAAGTAAATGGGCACAAAATAGGCCAACCCGTAGACAAAATTGTCCCAGACGCCGGCTGCGGCACCGGTTGCAGCGAATGCCTGGATAAAGGCCGTGCGCAGGCCGCCATCGGCAATCATGGCATCCGGATTGGCCGCCAGGAAGCTGTTGGCCTGATAGCCGATGTTCCACATACCGAAGAACATCGCCGGGAAGGTACACAGCCACACCGTGATCATGATGCGCTTGAGGTCGATACCGTCACGCACATGGGCGGTGGTGGACGTCACGCTCGCCGGCGAGTAGAAGATGGTATCTACCGCCTCATAGAGAGCATACCAGCGCTCGTACTTGCCACCTTTTTCAAAGTGATGCTCGATTCCATCGAGAAACTGTCTGATAGCCATCGTATTAGCCCTCGATCTCGATTCGGGTCAGGTTCTCGCGGAGAATCGGACCGTATTCATATTTACCCGGGCACACGAAGGTGCACAGCGCCAGATCTTCTTCATCCAGTTCCAGAGCGCCCAGCTTCTGCGCCATTTCCGTGTCACCCACAATCAGTGACCGCAACAACTGGGTCGGCAGGATGTCCAGTGGCATTACCTTTTCGTAGACCCCCACCGGCACCATCGCCCGCTCACTACCGTTGGTGGTGGTTGTCATATCAAACCGCTTGCCACCAACCAGCTTGGACAGATAAATATTCATGATCGAGAACTTGTTCGCACCTGGCGACAGCCAGCCCATGAACTCGCGCTTGTTACCTTCCTCCAGCACAGATACCTGGTTGGCAAACCGGCCAAGATAGGCGCAGGGACCATCGCCCCGGCGACCGCCGAACACAGAGCCCGAAATGGCGCGCACTTCGCAATCCGTGGCGATCTCGCCGTCAAGAAGTTCCGGAAGACTGGCGCCCAGACGGGTCCGGACGAGCCTTGGCTTCAGGGCCTTGGGACCACCGATCGCAACCACCCGCTCAACCGGAACCTCGCCGGTTTCGAACAGCCTGCCGATGTCGATTACGTCCTGATAATTGATGGACCAGACCGTTTTGCTGCCAGACACGGGATCCAGGTGATGGATGTGAGTGCCCACATTGCCGGCCGGGTGCACTCCGTCGAACTGGTGGACTTCAACGACATCGGACTGGGGAACAGCAATATTGGACCCCGGCTTGCCGGTGACAAACACCTTGCCGGCGGTCAGCTTGCTGAGGATGGTCAGGCCGTTTGCGAACGCCTGACTGTTCTCGCCGATGATGACAGTCGGATCGGCTGCCAGCGGGTTGGTGTCCATCACAGACACGAAAATGGAGTGAGGCGCTGAGTCGATCTCGGGAACCTTACTGTACGGCCGCGTCTTGAACGCCGTCCAGAGCCCGGACTCTACCAGGTTGTCAACGACCTGCTGGCGCTCGAGCCCGGCAAGATCGGCTTCGCTGTAACGTGCGAAAGACTCCGCCTCGTCGCCGTCGATTTCGATAACGATCGACTGGAACACACGACGGTCACCACGATTGACCTCTTTCACTACGCCGGCGGCGGGTGAAGTATAACGAACGCCTTCAGTCTTCTTGTCCGTGAACAGCAGCGTACCGCGCTTGACACGGTCCCCTTCTTTCACAGCCATCGTCGGCTTCATGCCGTTGTAGTCAAAACCGATCAACGCTACGTGGCGAACGGGTTTGCCGTCAGTAATGGTCTGTTCGGGTGCGCCGCTGATGGGAAGATCCAGGCCTTTTTTGATCTTAATCATTAGCCTCGTCCAATCATCAGAAACTATTAAATGGATTTGTAACGCCCGACCCCTGCGGCCCAGAGAAAAGGTGAGAAACGGGGTGCCAGACATACCCAAAATCGCGCCAATTATAGAGATTAAGGAATTCTATTTCCACCAGAAACCGGAACAGGTTTGTGCCCGAACGTAAACCGCACAAATCACAGACTGGAAACAACAAAAACCCCGGCAACAAACGCTGCTGGGGTTTTCGAAGCTTTTCTTCTCAAAATCGGTGCGTTTCGATCAGTCTCTCGCACGCTTGGGGAAGATCGGGTAACTTACGCCTGCCATCTGGTTAACCACACGGATAACCTGGGCGCTGTAACCGAATTCGTTGTCATACCACACGTACAGGATCAGACGCTTGCCACCGGCAATGGTCGCCTGGGCGTCCACGACACCGGCATGGCGGGAGCCCACGAAGTCCGTGGAAACCACTTCCGGAGAGTTCACAAAGTCGATCTGCTTCTGCAACTCGGAATGCAGAGCCATATCCCTCAGGTAGTCGTTCACGCCCTCAACATCCACCTCTTTCTTGAGATTGAGGTTCAGGATCGCCATCGATACGTTGGGTGTGGGCACCCGGATCGCGTTGCCTGTGAGCTTGCCTTTCAGAACCGGCAGCGCCTTGGCAACCGCCTTGGCGGCACCGGTTTCAGTGATAACCATGTTCAGGGCGGCGCTGCGGCCACGACGGCTGCCCTTGTGGTAGTTATCGATCAGGTTCTGGTCGTTGGTGTAGGAGTGCACCGTCTCAACGTGACCGTCTTCGATGCCGTATTCGTCCTCAATCGCCTTCAGTACCGGCGTGATCGCGTTGGTGGTACAGGAAGCGGCGGACAGGATCTTGTCTTCGTCGGTGATCCAGTCGTTGTTGATGCCATACACGATGTTCTTGATATCGCCCTTGCCCGGTGCCGTCAGGATCACCCGGCTAACGCCTTTCGACTTCAGGTGCAGGCCCAGCCCCGCCTCGTCACGCCACTTGCCGGTGTTGTCGATCACAATGGCGTTATTGATGCCGTACTGGGTATAGTCCACCTTGTCGGGACCATCCGAGTAGATCACCTTGATGTAGTTGCCGTTGGCAATCAGCGCAGACTCTTTCTCGTCAACGGTAATGGTGCCGTCAAAAGGACCGTGAACCGAATCACGACGCAGCAGGCTGGCACGCTTCTCGAGGTCCTTCTCGGCGCCACCCTGGCGAACCACAATGGCGCGCAGACGCAGGTTGTTGCCGCCGCCGGCTTTTTCGATCAGGATCCGGGCCAGCAGACGCCCGATACGGCCAAAACCGTAAAGAACCACGTCTTTGGTATCGTTGTTGGCGTCTTCTTCGGACTGTGCCGCGTATTGACCAATCACCGGGCCGATTTCGCGCTTGAGGAATTCGGTGAGCTCACCCCCCTCTTCCTTGAATTTGACAGCCAGCTTGCCGATATCGACATGAGCCCGGCCAAGCTCCAGCTTGTCCATGGCCTGAAGAATCGGCAGGGTATCGTGAACAGACAGTTCACTATCTTCAACCTGGCGCACAAAGCGGTGCGCACGAATGATGTCGATAACAGACTGGTTGATGATGGCGCGGCCATAGACAGATGTAACCACGTTGTTCTTGCGGTAGAGGCGGCCGATCAGCGGAATCATGGCTTCCGCGGTGGATTCTCTTTCTGTCCAGTTGGACAGGTGCTGATTGATCTGTTCGTGACTCACGCTTGGACCTCTGCCATTGGCACTTGGAAATTGGGGCGCATATTATCCAACTTAATCCACCTGACCGCAAATACGAGCGCCCGACACCTTCGTAGAAAAACCGCATTCCCGGGGATTGGCAAGCCTGCCTGCATGTCATGACAGCGCCACCCGCGGCCGGTAGAATACGCGGCTCGCCGCCCCCGGACATCCACAGCAGGAGAACCAGACGCCCCATGAGCCAAGGTGCAACCACACGTCCGTCGCCCCCAACCCTGATTGCCCCGGAGTTTCCAACCCGGCCGGGCGATCATCGCACCTGGGGACAATTGCACGGCAGCAGTGACGCGCTGGCCATTTGTGAAAGCGCCCGCAATCACAAGGGCCTGACGCTGGTGATCACCCGCAGCACCGACGATGCCATTCGGCTTGAACAGGCCATGCGCTTTTTCCTGGGCCTTCCCGCCGAAGAGGATGGTCCGGCGGTGACCGGGGACGGCCTGGAGCTTCTGTCTCTACCGGATTGGGAAACCCTGCCCTACGACCTGTTTTCGCCGCACCAGGACATCACTTCCCGCCGCATCCGGACCCTGCACCGCCTGCCGTCCACCAGCCATGGCGTGCTCGTGGTGCCCGCACGAACCTTGATGCATCGGCTGCCGCCGGTCAGCTATCTGCAGGGCAACACCCTGCTGCTGGAAGTCGGCCAGTCCCTCGAGATCGACAGCTGGCGAATGCAGCTTGAGGCGGCCGGATACCGGCATACGGAAAATGTCTACGAACACGGCGAGTACGCCGTTCGCGGCTCGATTCTTGACATTTTCCCCATGGGGGCCAGCCAGCCCTACCGGATTGACCTGTTTGATGATGAAATTGAAACCCTTCGCACCTTTGATCCGGAAACCCAGCGCTCCATTGACCGGATAGACCGGATCGAGTTACTGCCGGCCTACGAGTTTCCCTGGCACAAGGAGGCCCGCTCGGGATTCCGCAGCCGCTGGTTTGAACAGTTTCCGGAGGCCGACAAAGATGCCCCCATTTATCAGGATGTGACCCACGGCATCACCCCGCCGGGAATCGAGTACTATCTTCCGCTGTTCTTTGACCAGACCGCGACGCTGTTCGACTATCTGCCGGGAACCACCCATGTGTTCACCGCCGCAGAACTGAACGAGGCCGTCAGCCACTTCGATGCCGAAACCCGGAACCGGTATGAAGACCGGCGCCACGACCGCCTGCGGCCAATCCTGCCGCCGGGCCGCCTGTTCCTGCAACAGGAGGAACTGTTCGGCCATCTGAAAGCCTTTCCCCGGGTGTCACTTTCATCCGAAACCACAAGCGCCGCCGGATCGGCCAATTGCCCGACCGGAGTTCTGCCCGACGTTGCCATGGATGGCCGGGCGGCGGATCCCGCCGGTCGCCTGAAACGGTTTCTCAACGATTTCCATGGCAGGGTCCTTATCTGTGCGGAATCTTCCGGCCGCCGCGAAGCCCTCATCGAAAACCTGGGTGACCAGGGCCTGAATCTGCAAACGCTCTCCGACTGGCGGGCGTTTGTTGAGCACGACCAGTCTCCGCTGGGCATCACCATTGCCCCCATGGAGCAGGGACTGCTGCTCCCCGGGCACGCCCTCGCACTGATTACCGAGACTGCGCTGTTCGGGGAACGGGTGCTGCAGAGACGGCGCCGTGAAAAACCAACGGAAACCGACGATGCCGGCTTCCGGGACCTGTCGGAACTGCGGATCGGAGCTCCGGTGGTCCATATCGATCATGGTGTCGGCCGCTATCTGGGCCTGGAGACCATCACCGTGGAAGGCGAAGCCAGTGAATTCCTGATGCTGGAATACGCCGGTGGTTCGAAGCTCTATGTACCGGTTTCCAATCTGCACCTGATCTCCCGCTATGCCGGCAACGACACCGAGCACGCGCCGTTGCACAAACTGGGCACCGATCGCTGGAGCACAACCAAGCAGAAGGCACTGGAGAAGATCCGCGACACCGCCGCAGAGCTTCTGGATGTCTACGCGCGCCGGGAGGCCCGCAAGGGTTTCAGCTTTGAAGATCCGAAAGAGGCCTACCGCGCCTTTGCCGCCGGCTTTCCGTTCGAGGAAACCCCGGACCAGCAGATAGCCATCGAGTCCGTCATTGAAGACATGACCAGCGAGCGCCCCATGGATCGACTGGTCTGTGGTGACGTCGGCTTCGGAAAAACCGAAGTGGCCATGCGGGCTGCGTTCATGGCGACCTGGTCGGGCAAGCAGGTGGCTGTCCTGGTGCCAACGACTCTACTGGCCCAGCAACATTACGAATCGTTCCGGGACCGGTTCTCGGACACCGCCGTCCAGGTGGAACTGCTCAGCCGTTTCCGCACCGCCGGCCAGACCAGCAAAGCGATGGAAGCCGCTGAAAGTGGTAAGGCGGACATCGTGATCGGCACCCACAAACTTTTGCAGGGCGATATCCGGTTCAAGAATCTTGGCCTGGTAATCATCGATGAGGAGCACCGCTTCGGAGTCCAGCAGAAGGAGAAATTCAAGGCCTTGCGGGCGGAAGTCGACATGCTCACCCTGACCGCGACGCCGATTCCCCGTACGCTCAACATGGCCATGGGACACCTCAGAGACCTGTCGATCATCGCCACCCCGCCGGCCCGGCGGTTGTCGGTCAAGACCTTTGTCCGGCAGCGGGACAACCCCATGGTCAAGGAGGCGATCCTCCGGGAAATTCTCCGGGGCGGCCAGGTGTACTTCCTGCATAATGATGTGGCGACCATAGAAAAAACCGCCGAAGACCTCCGGGCGCTGATTCCCGAGGCCCGTGTCGGCGTGGCCCACGGCCAGATGCGGGAGCGGGACCTGGAGCAGATCATGTCCGACTTCTACCACAAGCGTTTCAATGTCCTGGTCTGCACCACCATCATCGAAACCGGTATCGACATCCCCAGCGCCAACACCATCATTATCGAACGGGCGGACAAATTCGGCCTGGCGCAGCTGCACCAGCTGCGTGGCCGCGTGGGTCGCTCGCACCATCAAGCCTACGCCTATCTGCTGACGCCACCGCCAAAATCCATCACCTCGGACGCCAAAAAGCGCCTTGAGGCCATATCGGAAGCACAGGACCTGGGTGCCGGCTTCATGCTGGCAACGCACGATCTGGAAATCCGCGGCGCCGGCGAGCTGCTGGGCGAGGAACAGAGCGGCCAGATCGAAAGCATCGGCTTCACCCTCTATATGCAACTGCTGGACGAGGCGGTCAAAGCGATCCGCGAAGGCCGCACGCCGAACGCCGACCTGCCGCTGAGCCATGGCACGGAAATGAACCTTCGGATTCCTGCCCTGATCCCGGAGGATTATCTGCCGGACGTCCATAACCGGCTGATGCTGTACAAGCGCATTGCCAGCGTGGACAACTCAGACGCATTAAAAGAACTTCAGGTTGAGATGATTGACCGGTTCGGATTATTACCGGATCCGGCCAAAAACCTGATCCGCCAGACCGAGCTCCGGCTTCAGGCCGAAGCCCTTGGCATCGTGAAAGTCGACGCCGGCAAGGAGTGGGCACGCCTGGAGTTCGGCAGCTCGACGCCGGTAGATCCGTTGGTCCTGGTTAAAAAAGTGCAATCCTCGCCGGACCAGTACCAGCTTCAAGGCGCCAACAGCTTCCGTTTTCGGCTGAAGGATGCCACAACCGGTGGTAAACTCGACGGCATTTCCCGGGTTCTCGACGAACTGAAGCCGACCAAAGGCGACGCGCCCGGATCATGAACGCCCGATCAACATGTGGAGTACAAGCCTTGCAGATTGATGGAATTCGCTGGTACCGAAACGCGACACGGGCCATTCTGGCGGCGCTGCTACTGACCTTTGCAGTCACCGGCGCTGCCCAGCAGCCCGAGCGGGCCAGCTTGCCACTGCCACCGGGAGAGCCGATTCCCGAGGACTATTACCGGGCGGAATTTGTCATTCTTGAACGGATCATCGAGCCAGAGGCGGTGAATGAAAAGATGTCGGAGCAGACCGTGGCGCCGCCAACGGAAACCGACGAAGTGCTCTGGTCCGTGCTCGAGGACGGCACAACCGAAACCACGCTGGAGCTGGTACCCCGGGAAGAGCTGCATCTGGCCAGTGCTGCACGTCGGCTGGAGCGCAGCGGCAAGTACCGGGTACTGGTCAGCGCGGGGTGGTACGAGGCGTTTCCGCCGGATTACAAGGGTACTCCACTACGGGTCTCGGCGGGCGACTGGATACCCGGCGCCGGAATCCGGGAAGTCGAAGGCTATATCACCATCGACCGGCAGCGGTATCTGCATGTAGGCGTTCACCTCAACCACTGGCAACTGGCGGATGATCCCCAGCCGGCCCTGGAAGAGCCCGAAACCGCAGAGATCCCGGCAACGGCCACGGAGGAGCCCGCGCCCGAAAACGCAAACCAGGCCACGGCGTCAGCTGGCAGTGCGGTGGTTCGGGCCGACACCTTGAGCGCTGAACCTGTACCTCTGGAGCTTCTCACCTGGATCCGGGAAACCCGCCGGATGCGCAGTGAGGAAGTCCACTTCCTGGACTCCCCCACCATCGGCGTCCTGGTTTTCTTCAAGAAGATTGAGGCAGCGGAGTAAGCGCCCCGAGACCGGCCATTGAGACCTCCAGGATGCGCCTGATACCGGACATCCCCTGCTCAATGGCCTCTTCGATCTCGGCCATGGTGATAACATCGTCGGACTTGCCCGCCGCCCGGTTTACCACCAGCCCCAGGCAGACATAACGCATTCCCAGCTCGGCTGCCAGTGCGGCTTCCGGCATGCCGGTCATGCCCACCAGATCACAGCCGTCACGCTCCATTCGGATAATCTCGGCAGCCGTTTCCAGCCTCGGCCCCTGGGTTGCACCGTAAACCCCGAACCCAGAGAACGGCACGTTCCCGGCGCCGGCGGCATCAATCAGAATCTGGCGTGCGGTTTCATCATAGGGCCAGGTAAAATCAATGTGGGTGACCGATTGCAGGTCGCCCTCATAATAGGTGCTGCCCCGCCCCCAGGTGTAATCAATGATCTGATCGGGAATAACCACGTGCGCTGGCCCCATGTCGGGGTGAATCCCGCCAACGGCATTAACGCCGATGACCGTCCTCACGCCAGCGTCATAAAGCGCCCGAAGGTTGGCGCGGTAGTTGACCTGATGGGGCGGAATGCGATGGGGATTGCCGTGACGGGAGAGAAAGAGAACAGGCTGATCCCCAAGCCGGCCTTCCACCAGGGGCGCGGAAGGCGCCCCCCAGGCTGTCTCGACCGGCTGTTCGCCGGTAATCTCCAGGCCCGACAGAGTTGTCAGACCGGTACCTCCGATAATACCAACCGGGTGCGGCCATGCCGGTGACGTCATTCCGATTCTCCTGAGTCTTCCACTTCCCCTGATGTCTGACGGTTTCTCGCTCTGGCAGACGCCTCTTTCGACGAACCCTTATCCTCCGCTTCGCCGGATGTATCCCGTTCCGCTCCGGCCAGCTGAATACGCTCCGGCACATGCAGGGTGCGTGTCGGGAAGGCGACCTCGGCACCATAGCCCTCGATAATGTCGCTGATCTTGAGCAGGACATCCTGCTTCACCTCATGATAGCGGACCCACTCCACGGTCCTGGTGAAGGTGTAGACCATGATGTCCAGGGAGGAGGCGTTAAACTCGAGAAAATTCACAATCAGTGTCTGGTCGCTATCGATATCGTCATGCCTGATCAGCATGGCCTTGATGTCGGCAACAATGGTGGCCATCTGGCCGACGTCGACATAGCGAATACCAATGGTTTCATAAATCCGGCGGTTGGTCATGCGTGAGGGGTTTTCGACCGCGATGCTCGTAAACACCGCATTCGGGACATACAAAGGACGCTTATCGAAGGTTCGGACCGTGGTCAACCGCCAGCCGATATGCTCGACGGTGCCTTCAATGTTGCGGTCGGGTGAGCGCACCCAGTCGCCCACCTTGAAAGGTCGGTCCAGGTGAATGATAAAACCACCGAAAAAGTTCGCCAGCAGATCCTTGGCAGCGAAACCGACGGCGAGCCCGCCCACGCCCCCGAACGCCAGCACCCCGGACATGCTGTAACCGAGCGATTGCATCACAATCAGCACGGCGGTAATGATGACCACAGCCCGGGACAGTTTGCTCACCGCGTTTACCGTGGTGTAGTCCATGGGCTTTTTCATTTTCAGAGGCGAAACCAGTATCTTCTCGCCTTCCTTGACCAGACGCAGAACCGCCCAGACCAGGACAAAAACGAACCCCATTCTGATGACGGTCTCATTAGCGGTAAAAATCTCGGCATCCGAGTACCTATGAGCCACTTCAGCGGCCCAATACACCCCCTGCAACCAGATAAAGGCAACGACCGGCCTCCTGGCAGCGTGCAGCAGCGCGTCGTCCCAGAGGTTACTGGTCTTGCTGAACTTGCGCTCCAGCGCCAGGATAATATGGCTGGCGATATACGCCACTGTTGCTGTCCCGAACACCAGCGCAAAAACGACGAAGCCGACACGCCAGCTTTCAGACAGCAGCCCGAAATTGTTAATCCAGCCATTCACCGTGGCCATGAAGTCGCCGATCATCGGATCCCTCTGAGGCAAGAAGATTTAACGGATAAAAACAGTCATTCCCGGCCCGACACGATCAAACAGATCGATAACATCCGGATTACGCATACGGACACAACCGTGGGACAGCGGCACGCCCATGGGTTCGCTGTCCGGTGTGCCGTGAATGTATATGAAGCGGCGAAAAGTATCGACACCCGGGCCCCGGTTTTTTCCCCACTCGCGGCCACACAACCACAGTATCCGGCTCAGAATCCAGTCACGATCCGGATACTGCCGGGCAAGTTCCGGGCTGTATCTCTCACCGGTGGGACGCCGGCCACGGAATACTGTCCCGGCGGGCAAGCCAGTTCCGATACTGGCCCGGATAAAGTGCTCACCACGGGGAGTACACCCGCTGCCATTCTGCTCGCCAGCGCCGTTAAGGGCCGTGGATACCGGATAGGAGGCAAGCAGTTGCCCATCTGCCGCCTCAAGCGTGAGGATCTGAAGATTCAGATCAATATTGATATGGGCTGCAATGGATTGAGTCAAAACCGGCCAGGCTCCCCGGGGAATGTCAGAGGAAGCCTAACCGAGAGGAAGGAACTCAGGCAACCGAGACTTTGCTGCCGACCGGCGGAATCAGCATGGCATCCTCCGCCTGCATTCCGGCCGCCAGGAAGGGAACCAGGCGGGCTGCGATCTCCTGAACGGTGGTTTCGACGCCCAGCTTGTTCTGCAGGATGTCCCGCAACGCATCGCTGCTGGACATGGTGAACGCCGTGGCCCCGAGCATGAACTGGATGCGCCAGTACCGGTCTACCGCTGACAACTGTGGGGTGGCCTCCTTAAGAAGGCGCATGAAGCGGCTGAACGGCTCGCTGTATTCCTGCTCGAGAAACTTCCGGAGGTGCCCCTGGGACTGCGTATAGGCAAGCCCGAGCAGGCGCATAAAGATGGAAATCCCCTTCTCGTTTCGCTGGGGCATCCGCACCGCGCTTTCGGTCAAAGCCCAGAGAGTCTGGTTTAATGTAGGCGGCTTGCCTTCACAGCGCTCCTCAAGTTCGTCGAACGCGTTTTCAAGCGTCGCGGAGAAAGGGGTCAGGAAGCGCGCGAATACAGCATGAATCAGAGCGTTTTTTGAACCAAAGTGGTAATTGACAGCGGCCAGATTTACTTTAGCCTTACTGGTAATCATACGGAGCGAGGTTTCCGAAAAACCCCGGTCGGCAAACAGCTCTTCGGCTGCATCGAGAATCCGGTCAACAGTATCAGACTGAGCCATTTTGTTTTCAGCGCCTCTAGCAAACGTCTGTTTGAAACATACGTTTGAAGCGTATTCTTGTCAAGTTCTGGGCTCCGGCACCGCTGCAACATCCTGCCAGCCATGGTCAATGGCTGTCTGATTACCCTCGAAAAACGCCTTCTGAACCCGGCTGTAAGCTTTCTCCGCCTCCAGCAGGTAAATCAAATAGAGGCGCACGTGCTCCCGCCGGGTCAGTTGCCGGGGCAAAACACGGCTTTCTGACAGCTTCAGCAAATGGCTGAAACGGGAATTTCTCAGGGACGGATTGAAGTCAGACATCTGCGCGCACTGCCAGATAAGACCGTCGCTGCCCTCCAGGTGCGCTGCATGCCGCCGGGCTTCCCGAAGCATCCGCTGGCGAGTGACAACGAGGTCCAGGTAGGAGGGCCGGGAGGTGTAGATCTGGCGCACCACCGGAATCCCGAGCAAAAGGATGATAACAAACGCCCCAAAACCACCCCCTGCAAGCCAGGCGGGGACGAATCCGGTCAGACCACTCAGGAAAACAACGGCGGCAATCAGGGCCCCGAAAAGCCAGAGATCGCGGGCCCGACGCGCCTCCGCCAGGGTGTAATTATCAGGCCAGTCATTCATCGCCAACAGGTCAAAATCCATGAGCAGAATCCGGTCGCACTGGCGTAGCATAAGCCGCAATTTACGCTGTCGGGATTCCGCCATCACACGCTCAGCCTTGCCATCATGCCACGCTTCATGGTGATCGCCTCCGGTGCCGGAATCGCCAGCAAGCGCTGGTTCCTGATCCGGCTCAGCGACATCGGCCTCGTCGGATGACGCCACAGATGGCGCCGGAGCCTGGGCGTCCGTGGCACTGGTCGCAGGCACAGGATCCGCTGCCCGGCCCGGACGCAGTACAGGCGCCTGCACGGGGTCACTTGCTTGCGGGGCTTTGCTCTGGTTTTCGGCCATGACAGGTCAATCCGGATTAAAGGACGTACTAAAGCGTATCGACCAGCAAACCGGATACTTGAGCACTCAAAACACCCTGAGCAACCTGCCACCTTGGCATCGGTCGACGCGCTCGCTATCCTTGGCGCACCTGCCAGACAGGCAGACGCCCATTTTTGAAGAGGTCAGGTTATGTTCACAGGCATTGTTCAGGGAATCGCGACCGTGGAGAAGATTACCGCCGAGCCCGGTCTTAGCACCTTCGCGATCCGCTTTCCCCCCGAAAAGCTCGGTGGTGTCTCTATTGGTGCATCGGTAGCCATCAATGGAACCTGTCTGACCGTGACCCGGCAGGATGATGCCGTGCTTTACTTCGACGCCATGCAGGAAACCCTGGGCCTGACCACCCTGGGGGACCTGCAACCTGGCGACAAGGTGAATTTCGAGCGGGCAGCCCGTATCGGAGACGAGATTGGCGGCCATTTGTTGTCAGGCCACATTCACACGACCGCCAGAATCTCGGAAATCCTGCGCCCGGAGAACAATGTCACCCTGTGGCTTGAAGTGCCTGAGGGCTGGACCCGCTACATCTTTCCCAAGGGTTACATTGCCATCAACGGCGCCAGCCTGACGATCGGCGAGGTCCGGGGCAACCGGTTCAATATCCATCTGATTCCCGAAACCCTGCGGGCAACCACGTTTGGCGACATTCAGGAGGGGGCGCAGGTCAACATAGAAATAGACAGCCAGACCCAGACCATTGTCGATACCCTGGCGAGACTGGGCTACGACCGCCCGACCCCCACCCTTTAGCCAATCACAGGCTCACCGTTTGCCCGCCCGGAACACCACGAATTTCGGGCTGGCATCCAGCTGACGCACCGACGGGAAATACCGGCGGAGGCTACGGTGATAACCCAGATGCCGGTTTCCCACGATCAGCAAGATGCCGCCTGGCGTCAGGTGTTCCGAGGCCTGGGCAAACAGGTGCAGCGCGATATGATCGCCAACTACGCCGCCCTCATGAAACGGCGGATTCAGGAGAATCAGATCAAAGTTTCCCTGGCCCGGGTCAATGCCGTCTGTATGGACAAAGATCGTCTCGGCCTCCGGAAATGCCCGTTCAACATTGCTTCGGGCGCTGAGTACCGCCTGGCTTGACACATCATTGAAGCTCAGATGCAGATCCTGTCGTTGTGCCAGCGCGGTAAGGCCAACCACGCCGTTACCGCAGGCGAGATCAAGCACACAGGCCCCGGCCCCGAGCTTTGCCACGGCATCGGTCACATGGGGCAGGAGCAGCCGGGTCCCGATATCCAGCTTCTCCCGGGCAAACACGGCCGGCAGAGCTTCCACAGACACTTCGCCCTGCCCGGCTGGTTGATACTGATAGCCTTTCCAGGCCTCCGGCCAACCCTCAAGGTTATCATTCCCCTTCCGACAGCGGATAACCCTGGCCTTCTTCCGGGCCGGCAACACCTGATCGGTGTGTACTGCCCTGGCAAAAACATCCACGCTTCTGTCCGGCAAGTGCTTGATCATCCCACCGGCCACCAGAACTCCCGACTCGGCCATTACGCCGTTGAGCCAGCGCAATAACCAGGCGAGATAATCCGCTTGCCGTGGTATTCGCAGAACCACCAGATCAAACAGTCCTTCCGGCGGGTCCATCCAGCTGTGTACCGGCTTCGGGGCAACAACACAGGGATTGAGGGCAGCATTGGTGTCCAGGGCCATGGACAGGGCGGCACTGTCGGCAACAACTTCCGGCGAGAACTCTGAGAGCCCAAACGACAGTGCTCCGTATTGATCATCCACGACCAGAACCCTGGGCTCAGCCGCCGCATTGGCGGCAGCGTTCAGGGCTTCTTCGAGCAGAATTTCATCCGCCGCATCCCACGCCCGAAGGGTCGGATCTGCCGCACCTGGTCGCTTCAGGGTCAGGGATCGGGTCAGCGTACCTTTGCCATAAACCAGTTCGGCGGTTGTCATTTCGGGCATCCTGCGGGCCTGTTGTCACAAAGGCGCCATTTTAGGCTGATTATTCTAGAAATTAACCCTAAGGTTACAGACGTTCACGCTGAACATCCCTTTTCCGGTTGGCTCCGTTGTTCTGGCAGCGAACCTTTTGCCCCTCACCCCAGGGGCTTTTTTCGTTCAGGACCGTCGAAAAGCCCGGTATACGGTAAACCGCCGATCCTCCCGCAACCGCTCCACCGGGCCGATGCACCGTTTCATCAGTGGCTCATAAGGCAGGAAGCTGTTTGCCACCAGGCGCACTTCGCCCCCGGGATGAAGGTGCCGCACCACGTCGCGAAGGAAACGCTCGGTCATGGAAATATCAGTCCTGACGCCAGTGTGGAACGGAGGATTACTCAAAATAGCCGGCCAGGCTCCTTCAATTGCCGACAACCCGTCTGAAGCGACGATCTCACCTGAGACGCCGTTGCGCTCATAAGTTGCTCTGGCACAGGTTACCGCCTGGGACTGCACGTCAACACCGTCGACCGTCAGCTGCGACGAGCCCTTCTGTTTTTGCCAGGCGTGCAGCCAGGCTCCGATGACACCGGCACCACAGGCAAAATCGAGCATGTGGCGTGCGCTCACCGGGTGCTCGGCCAGGGTTTCCAGCAGCATACGGGTGCCGTCATCCAGTTCGCCCTGGCTGAAGAGTCCGGGCAGCCCGGCAATCTCAACAGGCACCCCGCCAGATGCCACCCCGGTCCAGCTCATCCACTGCCGCAGATCAAACGCCGGCAACGGCACCACGTCCTCCGCACACCACACCTGGCAGTGTCTGGCGCTGTCCACCTTGGCGGCGTCCGGGGCCACGGCTTTCAGCTGTTTGACCGCCCCGGCAATCCCCTCTTTTTTCTCACCCACCAGAACCAGACGGGCGCCGTCTGCCGCCAGCCAGCGAGCCAGCGCCAGGCGCAGCTCCAGCTCGGCACGGGCCTTGGGTAAAAACACCACGAGGGTGTTGAAGGCGCCTCCGGAGAATCCCGGGTCGTCATACCCGAAGCAGACCGCCCAGTCCGGATTGCCTCGCAGGCTGTCACAGACGCCCGCATGCTCACTCATGGCAATGCCGCCTCCGGACAGTTCCGAGAGCAGGCCCGCGGAGGTAACGCCCAGAAGAGCGATGTTTCCGGCCAGAAGGTGGCGGTTTTTCAGGAGTGCTTCGTGGGACTTGGGTAAGGACATCGGAGAGTAAATCCCGCTTGATTGGCTTGAAAACGGGATACTTTAACCGGAATGCGCCCCCGAGTCTCCTGTTGCAGAGCAGACGCGGAGGGCTTTAACAAAGAGGAAACAGACCGCCGGCAAGGCGCTACTTGTAGCGGGCGACCGTACCCACACGCAAGGCGTCTTCCGGGGACATACCCCAGTCTTCGGCCTGACGGTTTTCGGCAGGCTTGCACCCATGAGCGCGATCACCTGCTGCTGCAGCATCCTTGCGCTGATTGAGTGCTGTCAGGGCTTTCTGCACCAGTTCTCTCATGATCTACCTCCTCGCTTGCTTCAGAACTCACTGTACCAAAGCGGAAGGTGACCATCTGTGATGACGCCGAGGGTCAGGAAGTGACGCTCATCACGATTTTTTGACGCAATTTTACATTCTCGACTAGATGGTTTTCTGGCGCCCGGAACGCACCGGCCTCAGAACCAGCTCGTCCAGACTGGCTTGCCGTACCCGATCAAGATCTTCCTCACCCGACACCGACAGCCCCATATCCCGCAGGATGCCATCCGCAACATCGTAGACAAAGCCATGAACGGTCAGTGGCTGGCCGCGCTTCCAGGCCTCCTGAACAATGTTGTTCTGGCACACATGCCCTACCTGCTCCACCACATTCAGCTCACACAACCGGTCCACCCGGTCCTGCACGTTTGGCAGCGCATCCAGCACGGTCTGATGGCGGTCGCGGACATCCTGCACGTGTCGCAGCCAGTTGCTGATCAGACCGAAGCCCTCGTTGAGCAGTGCCGCCCTGACACCACCACAACCGTAATGCCCGACCACCAGAATATGCTTGACCTTCAGCACATCAATAGCGAACTGCAGAACCGACAGGCAATTGAAGTCCGTATGCACCACCACGTTGGCCACGTTCCGGTGGACAAACAGCTCACCGGGCAGAAGATCCACGATCTGGTTGGCCGGTACGCGACTGTCCGCGCAACCGATCCAGAGGTATTCCGGCGCCTGCTGATTTGACAGGCGATGGAAAAACTGGGGGTCCTGGGCCTTGATGCCATCTGCCCAGGCCCGGTTCTTTTCAAGAAGATGGTCAAGCTGACCCATTGCCCTACTCCGTTAAACGATTCCCGGTCGCTGATTGAACGGGAATCATGGTCTTAAAGCAATACTCAGTTTGGCTGAGCTGCAAGCTCACCTTGCGGTTCAAGCGCACTTTGCGGCTCAAGCTCGCCTTGCGGCTGGTGCATTGTGCTCTGGGCCAGATCCAGCAGCTCCCGCAAGGCGACAGAGAACATGGCGTACTCAGGCTCCCTTACCCCCTTGAGCTCCGCGAGCATGCTTTTCCAACGCTCGATCATCGGCTGATGGCGTCCCATCCAGCTTTCCACACAGGCTGGCACATCCTCCGGCTTTTCCGCCAGTCTCAGTACGCCGGTGGTCAGGGCCCGCTGCTGCCAGTCCAGATCCTCCCGGAAGCTTTCCCTGGCCAGGGCCTGCCAGTGGGAGGCCGGTTTCAGCGCCGCAATGGCACTGGCGAACCAGTTGAGATCCAGATGATCGCCCAACTCATAGTAGAGATTGGCAACGGTTTTCAGCGGCATGCCCGTTGCCTCCTGGGCCTCAATGATACCCAGAGACGAGTACAGATGCCCGGTCCCGGACACAACGCCCGCCAGCTCTGAAGGCAGGCCGGCATCCACCAGGGTCTGGTGCCGTTTTTCCCATGCTGCCTTTGCCTGGTCACCGAGATACTCCGGGAGCCCCGCGGTGATGGCCCACACACTGTCGGCAAAGCGCTCCATATGATTCTGGATGCTGAGCTCCGCGCGGCGGTTACGCAACAACCAGCGGACAGAGCGGCGCATCAGGCGCATCAGATCCTGCATAAGCGCCATCTGGAGCTGCGCCGGTATGTGGAAGTCCAGGTCTTCAATGCGGTCCCACCAGTTGTCAATCCGGAACACATCCCGGGCAATAATCCAGGCCAGCGCTATGGACGCCGCATCAGCACCGGTGGACTGATTGAGTCGCTCCACAAAGGTAATGCCCATGTGATTGACCATGTCATTGGCAATCTGGGTGGCAATGATTTCACGGCGCAGCTGGTGCTCCCCCAACTCTTTCGAGAATTTCTGGGTCAGATCCCTCGGGAAGACCTTGTACATCTCGCCGGCCAGCATCGGATCGTCCGGCAGCGTGCTGGCAATCAGGGTCTGCTTGAGATCGCCTTTGACATAGGAGATCAGCACCGACAACTCCGGCCGGGTCAGCCCCTTCTTGTCGAGCTTGCGTTCAGACAGGGTCTCATCATCCGGCAGGAACTCCAGCGCGCGATTCAGCTTGCCCTCGCTCTCGAAAGAGTTCATCAGCCGGCGGTATTCCTCCAGCCGCGTTGCCGCATCGTCGTTGGCAATACTGATGGCCTGGGTCTGGCGATAGTTGTTCTTCAGGACCAGCTGAGCCACGTCGTCGGTCATTTCCTCAAGCATGATGTTGCGCTGCTTGAAGGTGAGGTCGCCCATGGCCATTGCCCGGTTGAGCAGGATTTTCATGTTGACCTCATGGTCGGAACAGTCAACGCCACCGGAGTTATCGATGAAGTCGGTATTCAGACGCCCGCCCCTGAGGGCGTATTCAATGCGCCCCAACTGGGTCAGCCCCAGGTTACCGCCCTCGCCAACAACCTTGCAGCGCAGCTCCGAGCCATTGATCCGCAAGCCGTCGTTGGCTTTATCCCCGACATCACTGTGGGACTCGCTTTGCGCTTTCACATAGGTCCCGATACCACCGACCCAGAGCAGATCCACCTGAGCCTTGAGAATATGGGATATCAGCATGTTGGGCGGAACCCGATCCGACTTGATGCCCAGCAGCTTTTTCATTTCCGGGCTGACAGGAATCGATTTGGCATTCCGGCTGAACACGCCCCCACCCTTGGAGATGAGTTTGCTGTCGTAGTCGGTCCATGTCGAACGGGGCAGTGCGAACAGCCGCTTGCGCTCGACATAACTCCGCTCGGGGTCCGGGGTCGGGTCAATAAAGATGTGAATGTGATTAAAGGCCGCAACCAGTCTGGTTTTTTCCGAGGACAGCAGGCCGTTGCCAAACACGTCCCCGCCCATGTCGCCGATGCCGATGGCGGTAAATTCATCCAGCGCCGGGTTGATACCCATCTCCCGGAAATGGCGCTCCACCGAAACCCAGGCACCCCGGGCGGTAATGCCCATCTTCTTGTGGTCGTAGCCATTGCTGCCGCCGGAGGCGAAGGCATCGCCCATCCAGAAACCGTATTCCGCGGCCAGGCCATTGGCAATGTCCGAGAAGGTGGCGGTGCCCTTGTCAGCCGCTACCACCAGGTAATGATCGTCATCATCGTGACGGATTACACGCTCCGGCGGCTCAATGCCGGCGTCGACCAGATTGTCGGTAATGTCCAGCAAACCGCGGATAAAGGTTTTGTAGGCTTCGATGCCCTCAGCCTGGAAAGCCTCCCGGTCCGAAGGATCCGGCAGACGCTTGGCCACAAAGCCACCTTTGGCCCCCACCGGCACGATCACCGCATTCTTGACCTGCTGGGCCTTGACCAGGCCCAGAATCTCAGTGCGGTAGTCCTCGAACCGGTCCGACCAGCGCAGGCCGCCACGGGCGACCTTGCCACCCCGGAGATGAACCCCCTCAACGCGCGGGGAATAGACAAAAATCTCGAACATTGGCAGCGGCAGCGGCACATCCGGAATTTCGGAGGGATCGAACTTGACGCTGATATAGGGCTTCGGCCCACCTGCCTCATCCTGTTGGTAATAGTTGGTGCGCAGGGTGGCCTGGATCAGCTCAAGGTACAGCCGCAGCACCCGGTCTTCACTGAGGTTCTCGACGCTTTCAAGGCCGGCATTGAATTCGATCTCCAGTTTCTGCTGCGCGGCCTGGCATTTGCCCGGGGTCTGATACCGCTCCGGATTGAAACGGACTTCGAAGAATTCCAGCAGCAAGCGGGTCAACTCAACGTGATTGACCAGTGTATTGGAGATAAAGGTCTGACTGTTGGAGAACCGGATCTGGCGCATATAGCGGGCATAGGTCCGCAGCAAGGCGATTTCCCGCCAGCTCATATACGAAGACAACAGCATCCGGTTAAAGGCGTCGTTCTCCGCCTCCCCGTACCAGACACGCCGAAACAGCTCTTCGAAAATCGGCCGGATACGGTGAAGATCGACCACATCTCTGGTGTATGCCTGGAGGGTGAAATCGTGAATCCAGACGGATTTGTGGTGCCGGTCCGTCACCTCGAACGGATGCTCGCCTATCACCCGGAAACCCAGATTGTCGAATATCGGCATCACATCGGAGAGAGGCAATGGCTCGTCGGGAAAGAAAAGCTTGAAATGCAGCGTGCTTTCATCTTCTTCCAGCGCCCGATAGAAGCTCATCGCCAACTGGTGATTGGTTGCTGAGGCCGAAATATGCTCAAGATCAATCGCCGCGCGCCTGGGTGAGAACATATCGGTGTAGCTGGCCGGAAAACCGCCCGCCCAGAGCCGATACAGTTCATTGCCCTGCTCTTCACCATAGGTTTCACTCAGCGCCTCGGAAAGCCCGTCACGCCATGACTGGGCAAGCTCGAAGACCTTCTCTCTGATTTCCCCCGTTGGCAGCTGCCGGTTCTCGACCTGGGGCACCCGGATGGTGAACTGGACCCGTGCCAGTACCGATTCGGAAAAGTGGGTCACAAATTCGACGTCTTCGGCATCCAGCCGGTCAACCAGCACCTGTTCCACTTTCAGCCGCAACTCGGTGTTGTAGATGTCCCTCGGGAAGAACGCCAGGCAGGTGACGAACTGGCCGTAGACATCTTCCCGCATGAACAGCTCGATGCGCCGGCGCTCCTGGATATACAGGATACTTTTCGCCACCTTGAGCAATTCGTCCGGTTCTATCTGGAACAGCTCGTCCCGGGGATACACCGTCAGGATCTGTTCCAGCTCTTTGCCGGCGTAATCGTCACGGAGGAACCCGGACCGCTTCATTACGCTCTGGAACTTGCGACGCAGCAGGGGAATCTCGTCCGGTCGTTCGTTGTAGACACGGGCCGTGTACAGGCCCAGGAACCGGCGCTCGCCGACCACCTCGCCCTTGCTGTTGAATTTCTTGACGGCGATATAATCCGGG
>Ga0247720_100116_pt1 | contig 39053 bp, 35 predicted proteins | sample MSEWel2015_12_15_FD_189078 | JGI IMG/M metagenome (GOLD analysis project Ga0247720, IMG submission 189078) | Subsurface sediment microbial communities from gas well in West Virginia, United States - MSEEL Well Study Marcellus 3H_2015_12_15 | ecosystem: Environmental > Terrestrial > Deep... | reverse complement strand
ATTTTGGAGGATTGCGTCAGAATCGTTGCCGACCCTCTAATCAACGATCTCAATGTCTTCCGGGCCATCGACTGTCCATCGGAAACACCCGCCACTGTTTGTTAATCCGGATGCTGTGCTGGCCTTCGCGGTCTCCAGCCAGCGATTCCAGTCGGTTACCAGGCGGCGATTTCAGGTCATCCAGTATTTCTGCAGTTTCAAGCATGATGAGTTTGCGTTCAGCTACAGACTTGATCGAAGCAAATCGTCTGGTTTTACCTGTTTCAAACAGGGTTTTGGTGTCTTTGCATCGGAAGCTTTTGATCATGGACGGAAGGTTATGACGTTTATCGTTAAGCGTCAAGAAAGCATGTCTAAACTGCGTATAATGTATATTATGTTAAATTCTGTATGCGAATGAAAAATAGAGCTGTGGCATCGTGGCCACATATGAGGAAGGTCCACCCCACTAATTCTCTATTGACCCTGGATCAGAAGTACTCAAACTCCAGATCCTGATAAACCCGCCCGGCATTTTTGCCGGCCAGCTCTTCGAAGGTATCAAGGTAGGACCATTGGGACTGGTCGATCTGATAGGCATCGTCCAGCCCACCCCCCTGCTCCAGAATCTCGATCACCGCGTTGCGCAGAAACACCAGATAGCCACGGGTTTCCCTGGTAACCACATCTATGGTGGTTGGCTCACCATGACCGGGAATCACAATGTCCGGATCCAGTTGCGCTGTCATTTTGTCGAAAGATTCGATCCAGGCGCCGGTTTCGGTATCCTCAAACACGGCCAGCAGGCGTTGGTGGAAGCCCAGGTCGCCGGTAATCACGAGCTTTTCGTCGGGTATCCACAGAGCAATGTCTCCCGGCGCGTGGCCCGGGCCGAAATAATGCAGTTCGATGGTTATGTCACCCATATCAAGGTCGTAACGTTCATCAAACCCGATGTCAGGCACGGCTACGTAAGTTCCCTCAGCCTTTTCCTTCATTCGGCGCTGCATGGAGGCCAGTTTCAGTTTCCCCTGATGCTTGAATTCGGCAATCGCTTCATTCTGGGCGATGATGGGCACTCCCTGGTCGCGCCAGTAGCTGTTACCCAGCATCGAGTGGCCCTGGGCATTCTCGTTCACTACGAATTTGACTTCTTTGTCGGTGATACTGCGAATGGAATTGTGGAAGGATTTGGCCAGCAGATAGTTGTCACCACCGTTGAACACGACCACCCCTTTTTCCGTGATGATGAAGCTGAGATTGTTGTTGTGCCCGTGGTTTTCGTAGGTGGCGGGGGCGGTGTCCCCGATCGCCGAGTAGGCCCGGTCAGTGACCTTGGTGAGTTCCAGTTGCTCGGGAAGGCCATTGCTTGCGGCGACAAATCCCGGAATGATCAGTAACGTCAGAAACAGCCCTCGAAAACCCATTTTTATTCTCCTTTTCCCTGACAATCCGGAGCCAGTAACCATGCTATTCCGGATACCTGAAAACCGCTTCGGATAACGCCGAGTCATCAGGCAGGCCGACGATCTTGCGTATTTCTCCATCCCGATCTTTGTAGAAAACTGACGGCGTAGCTGCGACAGACAGACTCTCCATCAAGCGATTGTTGCTCTGAACCTTGTCCTTCAGGTCCTGGGGCACATTCTCCTCGGATTCCAGCCAATCCCGGGGGAACTGACTGTCGTGGAATTCAAGCTTTTGCACCGGGTTCTCGGCCCCGAGAACACTGGCTGCTTTGGCCAGACTGGAGGGCTGGATGATGCCAACCATGATGTGGCGTAACTCTATACCGCGCTCCAGATAAGGCTGGGCCTTCTCCCGGAACGCGACGCAGTAACCGCAGTTGGGATCGGAAAAGACATAGACAATGCGCTGGGCATCACTGGGACCTTCCGAAACCCAGGCGGAGTTCGCCAGGGTCTCCCAGGCTCCGGTCAGGTCCGGTTTTGGAAGCCAGTTTCTGATGTGGTTTGCGCTCAGGTCCTGACCAAAACCGTCCACCATCTTGCCGATAACCACATGCTCGCCGTCCGGCATGAGGTAAAGGGAGACCGGGTGTCCGTTCCTCCGGCCGACAAAGCCTTTCAGGCCCCCTGGCGCCTCAAAACTGGCCTCGATCTTCACGCCCTCATCGATCAGGACCTGAACCGCGTCCGGGTAACTGGCCGATACCGCCACTGTAGGCAGCAGAAGTATTGGGGAAACAATTTTGAGAATACGTCGTAGCATTTGGACTCCCCCGTGATTTCAACAATAATCGATCAGAAGGACGCCATTTCCAGGTCCATTTCCACGGCCGCGACACCCGCCTGGGCGCACATCTCATCGGTCTCCCCGGAAGGTGCGCCACTCACGCCGACACCGCCGACGGTTTCACCGCTGGCCTGGATAGGAACGCCCCCGGCCGAGAGCAAAACGTTATCCAACTTGCCGACCGAAAACGGGCCAGTGAAACGGTCCTCAAGCGCCGAGGTCGGGCTTGTAAATGTCATGGCGGTGTACGCCTTGCGGTAGCTGACCTCTAGGGACAGATCCATGGCCAACACATCCCGCAACACCACCTGGGGATGTCCCCCGCGGTCAACGACTGTTACCGAAACCTGAACACCCTCCTCCCGGCATGCGTCGATCGCCGCTTTTGCGATCGTCAGGGCGGTGTCCATCGATAGTTTCTTGATCTCGACCATGACCGGCTGGTCGCTGCCCTGGGCGCCGGCAATACCACTGGCGGCAAGGGCTGAAACGAACATCAGGGATTTTGACAGCTTGGTCTTCATGACATGCGTCCTTTTATATAGAGGGACATTCATGGGCGAACGAGCACATAGCCGTCTTCGACCACGTCCAGGATATGGGCAACTCCCACGTCGACCGGGATGCTTTCAGGGTGAAGTTCCGGGCGGGTTCCGGTGTCTCTCTCTATGGTGTTGACGGTGTTCATGCAGACTGTAAACCGCACGCCCTGGGCCATGAGACTGTTGATTCGTTCCCGGCGACTGTTGTCCGCGAACATCAGGCGAACGCCCGGCCCGAAGGTGGTTATCTCGATATCTATTGCGTCGGGGCCATAGTATTCCAACAGGTTTGCGGCAACGCTCAGGACCTTATCCTGCTTTTCCGCTTCACCATCACTGAGTTGCAGGAGCAGGAATTTCTCGGCAAACGGTTTGCTCTCACTCACTGGCTCTGCGTGGAGGATGCCCGCTGCAACAAAGAGCATCAGGCCCGCCACCGCTGCCTTGGATCCGGCAAAGAAATTCCTGTTCATGGCTTATCCTGCGTAGTTTTCAAGCCCCGGATTGCCCGCCACATTCTTGAGCTTCGGGGTATTGAACTTGTCAATTTTCACGGTCTTTTCAGACCGCAGATAATCGGCCACCACATCCCAGATTGGCCGGCCCGGTGCCCGTGAGTTCACTGTGGCCCAGCCAGCAACCTTGTACATTTTGTTGGCTTCAATGGGCTCGCCATTATCCAGGCGCATATCCGAAATACGGCCCTTCATGGAGCCGGTGGGATCGCAGGTGTAATCCATGCCACCAACACGCACCATATCGCCACCCTGCTGGTAATAAGGATCCTTGTTGAACAGGTTGTCGGCCACATCTTCCATGATCAGTTTCAGATCCGCTCCGGACATCTCCCGAACATAGGTTTCCGGGTAGGTAATTGCAGTCGCGTTCATCACATCGTCCATGGTGATGTATTCACCCGGCAGCACGGTGGTACCCCAGCGGAAGCCGGGTGAAAGCGCAATCTGGGCATCGAGGACCTTGCGCTGGGCATCGCAGATCACCTGGTCCATGGTGCCGTTGAAATTACCCCGCCGGTAAAGCAATTCGTCTGATATGGCGAGCTTCTCGCCAAGCTTGTCCAGGTACGGTGCACGGACTTCCTGGATTAAGCGGGTCATGGCCGCATCGGGCTTGATCAGATCGGAGAAGACCGGCAGCAGCTTGTATTCGTAATCGCGAACCCCGTTGTTGCCGATATCCAGGTCCAGCATGGCAACGTATTTGCCGTTGGTGCCGGCGTTGCTCACCAGGGTCTTGCCGCCCGGGTTGGTCACTTCGGTCGGCTGCGGCACGGCGTCGTGGGTGTGGCCACCCAGAATGGCGTCGATGCCAGTAACACGGCTTGCCATTTTCAGGTCAACGTCCATGCCGTTGTGGGAAAGCACCACGACCGCGTTGACCTTCTCGTTTTCGCGGATCTCGTTGACCAACGCCTGCATCTCGGACTCCCGGATGCCCATGCGCCAGTCAGGAATGAAATAGGACGGATTGGCAATCGGCGTATACGGGAAGGCCTGGCCGATGATGGCAACACGCTTCCCGCCGAGTTCGCGGACAGTGTAGGGCTTGAAGACCCGGCCGCTGGCCTCGTCGTAGGACTCTGCGCCCATGAACATGGCTTCATCGGAGAGGAAAACATTCTGGGCCAGAAACTCGCCCTTGAAGGCGCCGAGATTCTTGCGAATCTGCTCTTCGGGATAGGTGAATTCCCAGTGCGCGGTCAGGATATCGATGCCAAGGCGGTTGCTGGCCTCGACCATATCCTCGCCGTTGGTCCAGACGGCGGTGCCGGAGCCCTGCCAGAGGTCACCACCGTCAAGCAGCAGCGAGTTGCCGGCACCGGCCTGTTCCCGGAGCTGATCTATCAGTGTTTTCAGATGCGCGAAGCCGCCCAGCCTGCCATATTCCTGCGCGGCCTCAGCGTAATCCAGATAGGTAAACGCATGGGATCTGCGGCTATCCAGAGGAACGCCGAAATGGTCCAGAAAGTGTTGTCCCACGAGATGCGGCACCCTGCCCTTGCTGGGCCCGACTCCCAGGTTCACGTTCGGTTCACGGAAATGCACCGGTGAAAGCTGGGCGTGGATATCGGTGAGATGAAGCAATCGCACGTTGCCGAACTTCGGTGCGTCGTACAGTCCCTCGCCGCCTTTTGCCAACGCAAGTTTCGGCGCAAGCCCGGCTACGGCTGCCGCTTGCATTGCCATCAGGAAGTCTCTGCGGGAAATTGTCACTGCACTCTCCTTTCTTTGTAGTTATTGGAGGTGACCGGCGTCCCGGAATCCGCCCCGGGGAAGCCGGTCAGGTTCGGCCTAAGGAGTCAGTTGCCGATGACGACCTGGCGCCATGCCTGCTGTTGCTTTTTACGCTGGGCAACGGACTCTTCGGCAAGCTTCAGAGCCTCATCGGCCATCGCCATGGCCTTTTCATGATCACCACTGTCGGCTGCGGATTTGGCGGCTTTCAGGCGGTCGCTGGTAATGGTCCACTGGAAGTTTCCAGCATCCTGATGGGTGCTCTGGGCCTTGGAGTAGACTTCCTGAAAGTCCTCTTTCGGGCCCGCCTGGGTAGCCACTGGAACAGACAGTGCCAGCGAAATACCGATTGCGAGTAAAGGCTTGTTCATTGCGCTTCTCCCTCTCCGATCCGGACTATGGCCGCGTCGCCGGCCCGACGACTGGAAGACCATTGCTCATGTAGGTCAGGAAATACTCCAGATTGCGGTATTCCTCACTCTGTGCCGGCAACGGCTCTGCCCTTACGTTGTTGTTGCATCCCGCGAACCGGCGATGCAACGTACCCAGCTCGCCCCATTTGGAACGGTGTACCGGGAAGTTTGCCGGTTGGCCCAGAGTCGGCGACAGAAAGTCTGCGCGAATCCATTTGCCGGGATTCTGCACATGGCAACTGGCGCAGGAGAAATTCAGTTGCCCCCGCCGGCTGTAATAGAACTCCTTGCCATCCTGGTAGGCAGCCATCGCATCTGGGTCATCCGGCACCTTGATGTTGATGGGCTTGCCCTGGGAGGTCGATGCCATGTAAGCGGAAATTGACGCGATGGCACCCTTTTTCCATTTCAGGGGTTCCTCACCATTGGCCTCGCGGCAGCGATTGATGGCGAGCTCGAGCGTGATCACCTCGTTCTTTTCCGTGTCGAAGTAAGGATAGTTCTGGCGAATACCGATGCCACCGTTGTCAAAACAGCTGGCGTAGGTCTTGCCATTGGCAAACGGCGTTTCGAACATCTCCTGCCCCTCGGCTACGGCAAATTCGTAGGGTGGAAAATCCTGCATGGACTCCCACTGTTTGCGGCGGTCCTCGTTCAGCGCGTACTGCCCGTTCACGAATTCCTCGAATGGCACATCCGGGAACATCTGCTTGAAGTATTCAACCGTTTCTTTCCGGTCTTCTTCCGGTGTCGAGCCTGCCAGTGCCTGGGGCAATGCCAGTGCCGCTCCGAGAGCGACCAGAATGATTTTCGCTTTCAGCATGTCCAATCCTCCTCTTCGGCGATTCAGGATGACCCTGCTCGCCGACAATCTTCAGGCGATCGTTGCGGTGGTTGAATCGCTTTCACCCTCGTTATCGACCCAGCTGATGGTGATTTCGTCACCTTTCTGGGCTCCCTTGAATCGAAACTCGAGGAATGGATCCTTGGATACCGCAGGGCCCCAATTGGCAACAAATACGTCCTTGCCCTTATGGGAAATGGTAAGAACCTTGATGAAGTGGGCAGGAATGACATTGCCTGCCGAATCCTTTACAAAGCCTGAATCCATGGGGTGTCGGACCAGGGCTTTCAGCGATGTCACGCCGTTATTCTCTACTGCACGTACTCTGATACTGGACGCCATTATTGTTCTCCTGTCCGTTTGACTGTTAGCCGCCGCAGCCGCCAACGGTGACTTTCACGTTCTGGGTGGCCTTGTAGGCTTTGCCGTCAGAAATCACGACTGCTACCACGTCGGTCGTCTCTGCCATCTTCAGGCGATTCGACACGAACGGCAGCGTGCCGTCAGGAATGTCAAAATAGGCCGCCAGGGCGTTCGGGTTCTTGGCTACCAGCAGCGCAATACTGGTCACATTCGGAAGTGCAGTCTCCACCGTGACCGGTACCACGGCACCGTTCTGTGCGATGGTGGGCAGATCCATCGTGATCTGGTCCGACTCGGTTGCCTCCATCCCGTAAAGTTCCGAGATGGTTTCATCAACGTCCGGTGTCCTGAACGCTTTCTGGGGCCAATCGGACGCATCCGGCGCGGTGGCTGCCTCAACCCGCAGGGGAACGATGCCCGAACCCAGTGCAAAACCGGCCACGCCGGCACCAAGCACACCTTTCAAAAAGCCTCTTCTTCGTTGGTCAATCACGGTAATTCCTCCTCGCATTCACAGCGTGTACAGGTAGTCGACGATCCGGTTGATTTCTTGTTTGCTCAGGATCATGTGTCGTCCGAATGGCGGCATGACCGTCACCGGGTTGAATTGGGTTTCATCCCAGACCCGTTTGAACAGCATGTCCCGGTCGGGATAGCGGCTTTTCATATCCACCAGTTCAGGACCAATGTTTCCGGTGAGCGTGCCATCGTCCATCTGATGGCACGCGAGGCAGTTACCATCTTTGCGACTGAATGCCAGCTCCTTGCCCCGATCGATCTCGGCCTGGGTAGGTTCGGCAAGCGCCGGTGCAGTAGCGCACAGCACTGCTGTAGTCAGGCATGCGGTCATTAACGCTTTTCGCATCACGTTCCTCCTCGGCATGGTACGGGGGCGAGACCCCGGTTTAGCCATCACTCTGTGATCCCCTCGTCGAGGGGGCCAGTCGTGCTCGGTGTGAGATTTTTTCCGGCTGCGGAATCAGAAATGGTCACCTCTTCCTTGCAGTCCTCCATACACCGTTCGTTGTTGACCACGGGTCTCGGATCCTCCCATGTGAAGCCATCATGATTCGGCATGACTACCTCAGGGAGTGTTTCCTTGTTGGCTACGAAATCCGCATCAACGATGTAATTGAGGTTAAGGACATAGGCCGTCAGCGCGTAAACCTGGTCATCCGTGAGGGATTGCGGCGCAAAGAATGGCATGGCCCGATGGATGTAATCCCAGAGCGTGGAGGCGTAGGGCCAGAAACTGCCCACGGTTTTCTCCGGACGATCCTCGGTGAGGCTGCCCTCCCCGCCGGCCAGCTTGGGATAGCGCCCCATGCCTTCGCCGAAAGAGCCATGGCACGACGAGCATTGCGTCTCGAAAAGCGCCATGCCTTCGTCGACAGTGCCACTGCCCTCCGGCAGCCCTTTGCCGTCCGGTCGGACATCGATATCCCAGGCGGCAATCTGTTCATCGGTTGCGGGCTCGCCGTAACCGTAATGGCCGGCCTGCCCGGTCGCACCGAGGGCGGGCATCGAGGCGAGGATCGCACCACAACAGGCGCTGGCAAACAGGCGGGGTGTTTTATGAAAGCTGAACATTGACCACACTCCCGTCTCCGTTGACTTTCCAGGTCTGGATCGCGTTCTTGTGATAGATCGAATTGGTACCACGAGCCTGTTTTAGCTGGGCCAGTGTCGGTTGCACATACCCGGTCTCGTCGATGACCCGGGACTGCAGCAGTGCAGGATTGCCATCCCACTTCCACTCCAGAGAGAACCGGGTCAGGGATTTGGCCATGACCGGCTCGCGCAATTGCGCCTGCTGCCAGTTCTGACCACCGTCAACCGAAACGTCGACAGCTTTCACCTTGCCGCGGCCGCTCCAGGCAAGGCCTTCGATCTGACAAACACCCTTGTTCTTCAGAGGCATTTCAGGGCACGGCGAGGTGATCACCGACTTGGCTTCCATAACCCAGGTAAAACCATGGGCAGTGCCATCCGGCATCAGGTCCGTGTACTTGGACGTTTCCTCACGCTGCATCCAGGGCTTGTCACCCACTTCCAGCCGGCGCAGCCATTTCACATGGGTATTCCCCTCCCAGCCCGGCACGACCAGACGGACCGGGTAGCCCTGCTCCCGGCGTAACGCCTCACCGTTCTGGGCGTACGCAACGATGACGTCGTCCAGGGCTTTTTCCATCGGGATGCTTCGGGTCATGGCGGCGCCATCGGCGCCTTCGGCCAGCAACCATTTGCCTTCCGGTTTGATGCCGACTTCCTGGAGCAAGGTGGAAAGTCGTACACCGGTCCACTCAGCGCAGCTCACCATCCCGTGCAGGAACTGGAGGGAATTCATCTGGGCGCCGCGCCATTCCATGCCGCCGTTAGCCGGACACTCAATGAAATTGATCTGGGAAACGCTGGGGAACCGCTGCAGATCGTCCATGGAGAGAATGATCGGCCGGTCTACAAGACCATGAATCATCAGGCGGTGTTGCTGAGGGTCAATTTCCGGGCGACCGGCGTGGTGGCGTTCAAAGAAAAGACCGTTGGGTGTAATGATGCCTTTCAGGTGCTGGAGCGGGGAGAAGCTGATCGAAGAAACCTTGTCTGCCGTTAGCCAGGGTACGTTCCGGCGTATGACATCTTTCTCGAACGGAGATGGAACACCATAAGGATCGGTGACCACCCCTGGCCCGAGAGATCGGGTCCACGGCGGAATCTCGGGCGGAGACTGCGTCGAAGCCAGTGCCTTGGGGGCGAGGCCTGCGAGAGCACCTCCAACCATGGCACCGCCTGCGGTGAACAGTCCGCTTCTGAGAAAACGTCTGCGTTCTTCTGAGGGTAAGCGTTCTGACTCTTCCAGGGCTATTTTGGATACACCCTGGTTGAGTCGGCGGAGTTTGCCGAGCATATTGTTTTTCTCCTCCTTCGATGCCCCTTGGGGGCAGTCGGCCGACATTCAGTACAGGACTGACAGACGGTCTTGTTGTTTCTGTTATAAGGATATAATTTATTTATAGACCCCTCGACGTCAGGTTACAAGAGGTTTATGAACCCTGATTCACAGGATCTTCATCGGTAAGGCTGTTTTTTGAATACCGGGAAATTGATATTAATCAGGGCCAAAACAGACAGTTATAGGCCTGCTAAATGCCCAGGGAGAGGCCGGAATGCTGGTAGAAAAAATTAGAATCCGTATGAGATTTGCCGGATTGGTTGCGGCAATGTTGATGGGCTTCGATGCACTGGCGGCCGGGCCTTCTGCGGGATATGCCCCACTCTCGATTCCTTTTGAAGCAGAGCCAGAGGGGGGCTGGCACATTCACCGGACGACAGCCTGATGATGGTGGAATCTGTCGGTGTTCTGTTTTCCGGCGACATTTACCCGGTCATGGCAAGGATCATCGGATCACTTTAGCTTGGCTCTCCTCTGCCAGCTCTTCAAGGGTCATGTACTCGCATTCTCTTTCCGCAAGAAATGAGTCGGAGGAATCAACCAGGATCTTGTCATCCCGCATAAAGCGCCGGCCCAGCAGCACCGGATACGAGAAGCGCCCCCTGTCTGTCAATGAAAACTGGGTTTCGTGGATAGTTCCTGCGATACAGAATTCCATGCGAACCACGTATCGCCTCTGGGATGGTGCGCCTTTCCGCTTGATTAGAACGGTGCGCTCAACCGGGCGCTCCAGTTCCAGGGTGATGTCGTCATGCTCCAGCTCCCCTTCGCTTGGCTGATCTTCATGGTCACCGAGGGGAATCTGGAAGCTCACCCATTGTTTGCCGTTTTTCTCAAGGGGCTTTACGTTGACAGCATGCAGAGACGAGGTTTTGGCGCCTGTGTCGAGACGGGATTTCAGGCGAAGGCCGCTGTCCTTCATCACGACCCATTCGACAAAGCCAAGGATTTCCGGAGTGCGGCCCTTGCCATCGTCATCGGGTTCTGTTGAATGGCCTGGCGCTGACAGGAAGAACAGCGCCGCGATCAGCCCGAAACCATTAATAAACTTCATTCAATATCTCCTGCATGCCACTGTAAATCCGGGAAAAATGACAGAAAGCGTCCTTCCAGTTCTTGCTGGTTCTCCCGGATCTCCGTGATTATGCCGCTAAAGTTATTCCGGAAACGGACACGGTCGGCCACGCGGTCCAATGCATGGCCTATCTTTTCCAGATCCTGGTAGGCACCAAACCAGTCGTGCCAGACCATTCTTCGAGTCATCTTTGCCATGGGAGGTGGCATCAGGTGCTCGTGTTCCTCAAGTTCCTCGTAGACCCGAATGATAAACCGATCACGCTCAATATCACTGAACCGGCGCCAGTGTTTGATAAGAAAGTGATCGTACAGAATATCCAGAGCCACACCCGCGAAGCGTCGCCGTTGCCGGGAAAATACCTGCTTGCTGGCCAGCACCTCCGGATGCTGATCGGTGAAGCTGTCCACGGCCCGGTGGTGGCGAACGCCCTGCCTCACTGCCTCCGGGAGTGCCGTCAGATCAACCCCCCGGGTAAAATCGCCGAGGATACTGCCCACCCGGGCCTCGGGTGAATCAGGCGCTAGAAATACATGGGCCAGATGGTTCAAGCAGTCTCCCCGGTGGTCTGGTCTCAGAAATTGAGCTGGATGCCGACACCCAGACCATCGATTTCAGCATCGCTGTTCTCATAATAACGTATCTATTCAAGATTACCGGACAGGTTGGGTGCGAACGCAATGCCCAAGCTGTTATTTACACTGATTTAATTTGCCGGTAATGACCGGCCGAACCCACTGTATCCTTGCGGTTGCGGAGACCCACAGGTATTCTGACGCCGTCCCCCGGTATCAGCTGGCCCGAGCATCCATTGAGAAATCTTTACCCCGTCATTTTTATTGTCAGCGTCATGTTTGTGCTATTGAGTATATTCATGACATTGCCTGTCATTCTGCTTGCCGGCTCCGAAACGCCGAACGCTATGGCGTTTGCGGAATCTGCCGCTATTGTCTGGGGTCTCGGCATCCTGGGAATGGCCACCACATACAGAAAGCCCCGGGATCTCAAGCCCAGGTACATGTTTGTGCTCACGGTGTCCTCCTGGTTCATTATCGCGCTGTTTTCTGCGCTTCCGTTTTACCTGAGTGGACTGGATATTTCCGCGGCGGACGCTTTCTTTGAGGGCACCTCAGGCATTACCACCACCGGCGCAACGGTGTTCAGTGGTCTGGATTCAATGGATCAGGATCTGCTGATCTGGCGCTCCATTCTCCAGTGGATCGGTGGCATCGGGATCATCGGCATGTTCGTTGCGGTGCTTCCGTTTCTGCGGGTAGGCGGTATGCGGCTGTTTGCCACCGAGTCCTCCGAGTGGACAGACAAGGCCCTGCCAAGGATGAAGACGCTCAGCCGCGGCCTGCTCGTGGTATACCTGGCCTTTTCGGTTATTGCGGTGATGACTTACTGGCTATCCGGAATGACCCTGTTCGATGCCTTCAACCATGGCCTCACCAGCATTGCCACCGGCGGCTTTTCCACGTCAGATCTTTCGATGGGTAAATTCAGTGATCTGATCCTGATGGAAGCCACCTTTTTCATGATTCTCGGCAGCCTGCCTTTTTTCCTGTTCGTGAGAGAGATGCACGGCCAGCATGGGGTGCTCTTCCGGGATCAGCAGGTCCGACTGTTTCTGATGATCCTGTTTATCATTCCGCTGCTTCTGACGCTTTATCGCTGGATGGTATCACCGGTCCCGTTTGACCCCATTCACAACTACGCCTCGACTCTGTTTAATGTCACCTCGGTTGTTACCACCACCGGCTACGCCTCTGAAGATTACTCGGCCTGGGGTCCGCTGACGTTCGTCCTGTTTTTCTTTCTGATGTTCGTTGGTGGCTGCTCCGGCTCCACCGCCGGTGGTATGAAGATCTTCCGGTTCCAGCTGTCATTGATCATTCTTCGGGAGCAGATGATGCGTCTGTTGCACCCACGCGCGGTGCTGACCCGTAACTACAACGGCCGATCCGTGAGCGATGAGATTATCTCGTCGATGATCGCCTACACGTTCATTTTCCTGCTCTGTCTGTTACTGATCACCATAGCGCTGGCCGCTATGCAGCTTGATTTCATAACGTCACTGTCCGGTGCCCTCACCGCGCTTACCAATGTTGGTCCGGGCCTGGGCGACATCATCGGCCCCGCTGGCAATTTCGGGCCATTGCCTGATGCTGCAAAATGGCTGCTTTCGGTAGGAATGCTGATGGGGCGTCTCGAGATTCTGAGTGTTGTGATTGTCCTGTCACCGGCGTTCTGGCGGACCTGAGCATTACTTCAGCCAGAGCACGTCCGGACTTTCAAGCGGCAGGTTGAGGCGCTCATCCTGCACCCGGAGACGTGGCGTGTAGTGTCCTTCCGGGCGCGCTGGTACCGTGCATTCGTACTGGAAGGTATGGGCAGAACCGCTGAGTGGATGCTTCATCTCCATAGCGGTTACGACCCTTGGCCCAAACTCTGACTCCTCCGCCACCAGTTCCACCGCGATTCGGTGTTCCTCAATTCCGTCCAGATAGACTTCCACAGTGCAGATCTGGCCTTCTGAGGTCTCACGGGTACTGAAGCTGTTGAATCTCAGCCGCGGCCAGTGTCGCCTGATTTCCCCGAGTTCCTGCAACAGTGTTTCGGCAGTCTCCCGGCTGCGCTTTCTTCCTGTGTCCACCATGGGCAAATAAAACTGTTCCACATATTCGCGCACCATCCGGTTGGCAGAATAGGTCGCCGTCAGCTGGTCCATACTTGCCCGCATCCGTTGCAACCATTTACGGGGTATACCCTCGCTGTCCAGATCGTAGAATCCCGGGATCACCTGCTGTTCCAGAAGATCCAACAGCTCCTTTGCGTCCGAGAGATCATGATCATGGTTGCCTGAACTACTCAGTTCATTGAAAGTGGCCCCGGGCCGGATGGCCCAGCCCACATCCTGGTTCCAGGCCTCGGCCCACCAGCCATCGTACTGGGACAGGTTCAGCCCACCGTTTACCAGCACCTTCATGCCGCTGGTACCGCACGCCTCCCAGGGGTGGCGCGGGCAGTTCAGCCAGACGTCCACGCCCTGAATCAGCTGGTTGGCCACGCCCAGGTCATAGTCCTCGATGAAGACCACCTTGCCCTCCACATCCGGCCGCCGGGAAAATGCTTTCCACTGCCTGATGATTTCCTTGCCGGGAAGATCATAAGGGTGCGCCTTGCCGGCGAGGACAATCTGGAGGGGGCGGTCTCGGCTTGCCAGTAGTTTGAGCAATCGATCCTGGTCCTTGAGCAGAAGGTCCGGCCGCTTGTATTCGGTAAACCGACGGGCAAATCCCAGCGTGAGGGTTTCATGATCCAGTAACAGGCCACAGGCGGCCCCATGGTCATAACCGGGGTTCTGCTCACAGTGCTGGCTGGAGAGACGTCTGCGAAGGTAACTGATCAGCCGGGTCCGCTGCAGCCGCCTCATCTCCCACAACGCCTCGTCGGTAATGTCCGCCATCGGACAGGTCTGCTGGAGTGGGTGGCGCCAGCGATCCTGGCCACAGGCCCGGGTCCAGATTGCGTCCGATTCCGGCGAGTCCCAACTGGGCGTGTGAACTCCGTTGGTTACATAATCCGCGGGGATATCCTCCGCGGGCCAGCGGGGGAAAAACCGCTGGAAGATGGTCTGGGTCACCTTCTGATGAATGCGGCTGACACCGTTAAAGCGTCCGCTCATATTCAGCGCCAGTAACGCCATGTTGAGCTCTGAGCCGTCGCTTCCCAATGCCAACAGCTGATCCACATCCAGCTCGCGATCAAGCAGCCAGGGTGTCAGGTACAGTTGCAACAGAGATCTGGAAAAATGGTCAAACCCGGAGGCCACCGATGTGTGGGTAGTAAACAGATTGGTTGCCCGGGTTGCGGTACGGGCTGTCTGGAAGTCGCTTTGGTGCTCATTCTGCCAGCTGAAGGCCCGTTCGATCAGAGCCAGGGCACAATGGCCTTCATTGAGATGGCAAAGGGCGGGCTTTCGTCCCAACTGCTCCAACAGTCGCCAGCCGCCTATCCCGAGCACCATCTCCTGCTGCAGGCGTTTCTCCGGGTCGCCGGTATAAAGCTCACTGGTAATACCCCGGTCGCCAGGCTCGTTGCGGGGATCGTTGCTGTCGAGAAGCAGAAGTTCGCAACGGCCAACCTGAGCCTTCCAGGCCCGCAGGCGAACGTGTCGGCCGGGAAATGGCACCACCACCCTCACCCATTGGTCGTCATCGTCCCGAAGTGGAAACACAGGCAGCATGGTGGGATCGTTGTAGGGATAGAATTCGAGCTGTTCACCGTCGGTGCTGATGGCCTGGCGGAAATACCCCTGCTGATAGAGCAGCCCGACGGCCATCACCGGCACGCCCAGATCACTGGATGCTTTCAGGAAATCTCCCGCCAGAACCCCTAACCCGCCGCTGTAGAGTGGCAGAGACTCGCTCAGCCCATACTCCATACAGAAAAAGGCTGCGCCCTCTCCGAGATCCCCCGGGCAATTCGCAGAGTACCAGGTGTCGGCATTGATGAACTCGGAATGCGCGGACAGCTGCGCGTTGTAGCGTTCCTGGAATTCGGGGTCATCGGCAAGCTCTTCCAGCCGTTCCCCCGATACACTGTTCAGCACCAGCCAGGCGTTCCGGGTCGCATCCCAGATTTCCGCATCCAGGGCACGCCAAAGCTCGTCGGTGCCATGGTGCCAGGTCCACCGCAGGTCCAGTGCCAGCAGAAACAGTCCGGCCAGTGATTCCGGCAAGGACCGCGGGGTATAGGCTGCCAGGGTCAAGTTCGAGCTCCGCTCAGGTTGGTCGACAGATCAGCGGGCGGTATAGCCGCCATCAATCGCCAGCTCACTGCCGGTTACGAACTTGGATTCATCCGAGGCGAGGTACACCGCGCCCCAGGCAATGTCATCCGGTTCCCCCATGTGCCCCACCGGGTGAAGCGCCGCTGTGGCTTTTCTGGCTTCTTCCGGGTCCTGGCCGGTGGTTTTCAGGTGGGCCTCAACCAGGGGCGTCCAGATAAATCCGGGATGAATGGAGTTGGAGCGAATGTTTTCCGTGGCATACAACATGGCATCGGTTTTCGACATCAGCCGCACGGCGCCCTTGGAGGCATGATAGGGCGGAATATCAGGGGCACTCACCAGGCCGTAGATCGATGACAGATTGATAATGCTGCCAACGCCCGCTTTTTTCATATGGGGAATGGCGTGCTTGGTGCAGAAAAACACACCTTTCACGTTCACATTCTGCACCTGATCCCATTCTTCTTCGGTCAGTTCATGGGTGGGCTTGTTGGCCCCTGCGATTCCGGCATTGTTGACCAGTACGGTCAGGCTACCGAAGCTTTTGGCGACGTCATCCAGAACCTGCTTTACTTCCTGCTCCATACTCACGTCGCAATGCCAGTAGCCCGCCCTGAACCCCCGGTCCGCAAGTTTGTTCGCCAGCGCCTGCCCCTCTGCGTCGTGGCAATCGAGAATGGCGACCGCAGCGCCCTCCTCTGCCATCCGGGTTGCGGTAGCGGCTCCGATGCCAACGGAACCACCGGTGACTACGGCAACTTTATCTTTGAGTCGTTCCATGAAAGCTCTCCCTGGCGTATTCAGTAGGCTTGTTGCCGCCGAACCGGAAAATAGTTAACCGACATGTGATGGCTTTTCAGCCAGTGAACCAACGACGAGATGGTAAAACTGTCGTTGTCAACGCCATCGAAATCAACACCAAGCCCCTTGTCGGATTTGCGGACCACATGGGCCCTGAGCCGACGAAACCGCTTTTCCTGTGTATCCGGAAAACGAAATTCCAGCTCTACAGTCTGGTTTAACTGAACGTCTGTGTAGTCTGTGGCAATGAACAGACCACGTTTTGAGGCATCGCGGATCAGCCCGGTAGCTACCGGCATCCCGCGCTTATACACCAGAAGACCAAGCTTTCCCTGTACGCGTTTACTGAGTCTGTGTTCCATGATTCCCCCGTTTGACTCATCCAGAACGCCATTTGTTGATACTGCTCGTGTGTTATATCGAAGGTTGGTTGACGCCTTTTTGATACCGGTCAAAAAATGGTCAGTCCGGCGAGGAGCGCCCGTGTCGCTGTACTGTTTCAGCAATGGACTTTGACAGATCGTCTGCAGGAAAATTCCAGTCCAGTTGCCAGATCCAGTTATTTGTAATGGTACCCGGTGTGTTGAATCTCGCCTCCGTTCCCAGACCCAGGAAATCCTGCATGGGCACCACAGCCAGGGAGCAGACCGATCGAAATGCAGCCTCAATGACCGGCCAGGGCATGCCCTCGCCGGTGGTTCCCAGGTAATCATTCACGTAGCGCCTCGTGTGCTCGTCCAGGCTTCGGTACCACCCCAGGGTGGTGTCATTGTCGTGGGTACCGGTGTACACCAGATCACGGGAATGGTGGTTGTGCAGCAGATGCGGGTTGTCCGGGCTGCCGTCGAAACCGAACTGCATTACCGTCATACCCGGCAACCGGAAGCGTTTGCGGAGATCCTCCACGTCGTCGCCAATAATGCCCAGGTTTTCAGCCACCAGCGGTAAATCCGGGAACCGGTTGAAACAGGCCTGAAGAAAATGGTCGGCCGGGCCCGGCACCCAGTAGCCGAATCTTGGCGCCGGTGTCTCGGCCGGAATTTCCCAGTACGCCTGCAGGCCGCGGAAATGATCGATCCGGATCAGGTCGAACAGATGACGCTGGCTTTCGAGCCGTTCCAGCCACCATCGGTACCCATCTTCGGCCATGGCCTGCCAGTTGTAGAGCGGGTTGCCCCAGTGTTGTCCGTCGGGCGAAAAGTAATCCGGCGGAACACCGGCAACGACGGTTGGCTCACCCCAGGAATCGAGTTTGAACAGATGTCGATTGGCCCAGACGTCGGCACTGTCGTGCGCGACGAAAATAGGAATATCACCAAACAGCAGGACGCCCTTGCCCCGGGCATAATCGCGCAGAGCCTGCCACTGATGGTTAAACAGAAACTGCTCGAACCGTATTCGGGCCAGCCGTGCCTGGTTCTGGTCGATAAAGGCCTGCAGCGCAGCCGGCTCACGGTCCCTCAGCGGCTCTGGCCATTGCAGCCAGCCCGGCGACTCCTGAACCTCCCGGATCGCGCAGAACAGACAGAAATCGTCCAGCCAGTAATCGTTTCCGGCCCGAAAATCCTCGAAACCGGCCAGATCCAGGCCACTTTCGGTTGCCCCCTGCCCACCGAAAAAGCGTTGCGCAGCGATGCCCAGCAGCTGCTGGCGGGATTCGGCGACAGGCTGTGCCAGTTCTGCGTCTGCCAGCAAGCCGGTCTGGAGCAATTCTGACAGATCGATGAAGTCCTGATTGCCGGCGTGAGCGCTCAGGGACTGGTAGGGGGAGAGATCCCGGTGTGTCGGGCCGATAGGCAGTGTCTGCCAGACGGTGATACCGCTGGCGGCAAGGAAATCAACGAACCGGCGCGCACCGGCTCCGAGAACCCCCAGGCTACCGGGCAGGCAGGTTGGGTGCAGCAGGACACCGGCCCGGCGAGTACTGAACAGATCGCTGTCGGTGCCTGACGTCATGCCGGTGTATCCGTTTCATGCCCCGGTCGCATGGTGCCACCACGGGCTGGCTCGCCACTACCCTGGCTGAGCTGCTGGAATACCGAAGGTGGCGCCGGGTGTCCGATCATTTCGTAAAGATTCACCAGGTGGCGGCGGTACAGATGCTCAAAATCGCTGACGATCTGCGCGGGGTTGTAATCGCCGAACCACCAGAACCAGTCAGATCCTTCACAGATCGCCAGTTGCTGCATGGCAGCCTCTTTTTGCTCTGAGTTGAGGTTACCGTTGTCCATCACCCGGTCAAAGTGGCATTTCGCTTCACACAGCAGATCCCAGGCGCGGTTCTTGTCCGGATCACCAATCCAGGTGGAGAAAGTGCCGTAAATCCAGCTTCCGGCCACCAGGTGTGGCAGGTGAACCGGCTCGGTGACTGCGTTCGCAACCAGATCCGTGTAGGTGGTCAGTGAAAGTTTCGGGTGATGAGCGAGTACCCGGTAGAGTTCGTTCAGAAAATGAAAGCCGTTTTCCGGGTAGTATTCCCAGGCGTTTTCGCCATCCATGATCACGGAAATCACCGGCGGTGTTTTGCCCTTCCCCTTGCCCAGGGCAGCAATGTTTTCCATATGGTGAACCAGGTCGCCGACGGCATCCTCGGCGTGCCAGTCTGCATAGCTGAAGCCGATGAGGTCGGACAGGCCGTCGTCCCGGAAGAACACCGTCGTGGTTGATTCACCGAAGGTATAGGGCTGATGGATGTCGGCATCCGGCAATTCCGGGTTATCTTCCCTGGCGCGGTTGAGGCTGTTGTGAACCACAGAATCGCCGCTGGCGGTCCAACGGAATTGATGCTCATCCAGCAAGCCCAGGGTTGCCTGGCTCAGGCCACCTTCGGAGGCCCAGCAACCGGTCGGATCGATACCAAAAAAGCGCTGGAACACCGTTTTGGCCTGCTGCAGTTGCCAGCTGGCCCGTGTTTCACCACCCGGATATTGGTTATGTGCCGGCAAGGGAATATCCGGCATGGCCTCGCGGGCGGAGGCGAGATCGATCAGAAGCGGCAGCATGGCATGGGTATAGGGACTCACAGACAACTCGACCTGGCCTTTCCGGGCCAGGTGCCGGTATCTGGGGCCGATACCTGACAAGACATCAAAGATCACATCCAGCAGGGCCCGCCGGTCATCCATCGAGAAATTATGGCCTTTTTCCTGAAGGCTCTGAATGCAATTGCTTTCCCGCCGGATGGTCTCGCCCATCCAGCCGAGGTGGTACCACACCAGCAGATCGGACAGGAACCGGCTGGAAATGTATCTCTGAAGCTCCGGCTTCTGTCGGTACACCTCGGCCAGCTCTGCCAGCCTTGCGTAGGCGGGATAACGTTTGATAATCCGTTCCCGGTTGGCCCGAAGGGATTTTTCCATCAGCCCCAGGAACGCCGGTGTCCCGGTTTCCGGGAGTTCTTCTGTCACCAGCGCGGACAGCAGAGGGTCACCAATCTCCCCGGCGCCGTGGCGCCAACGCTCGATCTGGATCAGGTAGGTCTCAATCTGCTCAAGCAGAACCGGCGCGAAATTGACCACCGCCCTGGCCTCCGGGTTCGCTTCCAGATGCGCGGCCATGTCGCTGTAATCCTTGATGGCATGCAGGTACACCCAGGGGAACAGGAACTGATCGGTGCGCATATCCTGGTAGGACGGCTGGTGCATGTGCCAGCACAACACCACCGGAGTTTTGGTGTCAGAGGCCATGGGGGTAATCCTGTCCGAGCATCTCGGGCGTGATCAGCACAATCCCTTTGGGGGACACATGAAACCGCTGCCGGTCTTCGGCGTCGTCGAACCCGATACGCGTCCCCTCCGGAATGCGGCAGCCACGATCAATCAGGGCGTTTCGGATCTGGCAATGGCGGCCAATCTCGACATCGGGGTAGATAACCGAATCTGATATTTCACTGAAAGAGTGGACTTTAACTTGCGAGAATAGCAGGGAATGTTTCACCAGTGCGCCAGAAACAATGCAGCCTCCTGCCACCATGGAGTCCACTGCCGTTCCCCGCCGGTTGTCATCATCAAACACAAACTTTGCCGGCGGCAGCTGCTCCTGATAGGTCCAGATCGGCCAGTGGGAATCGTACAGGTTCAGTTCCGGGCTGATCTCGATCAGCTCAAGGTTGGCCTGCCAGAGCGCATCGATGGTGCCCACATCCCGCCAATAGGCCGGTTTGTCCTGGACCGGATTGCGGAACGGGAAGGCAACCACCCGCAGGCGCCTGATCACGGAAGGAATAATGTCCTTGCCGAAGTCGTGGGAAGATTCCCCATCCATCTGCTGGTCGCGCATCAGTTCATCAAAAAGCACCTGGGTGCTGAACACGTATATGCCCATGGAGGCCAGCGCCTTGGCGGGTTGGCCGGGCATCGGTTTGGGCCGTTCCGGCTTTTCCACGAATTCAGTAACCCTGAGCTCATCGTCCACCGACATGACTCCGAACGCGGAAGCCTCATCGATCGGCACTTCGATGCAACCCACGGTGATATCGGCATCATTCTCCACATGATGGGCCAGCATGGTGCCGTAATCCATCTTGTAAACGTGGTCGCCGGCGAGAATCAGGACATATTCCGGGTAGTGGCTGCGGATGATATCGACGTTTTGCAGCACGGCATCCGCAGTGCCTTCATACCAGGAGGTTTCGATCCTTTGCTGGGCCGGTAACAGCTCGACAAATTCGCCCATCTCACCACGAAGAAACCCCCAGCCTCGTTGAATGTGCCGGATCAGGGAATGGGATTTGTATTGGGTTATTACGCCAACCTGGGCGATGCCTGAGTTAATGCAGTTCGACAATGGAAAATCGATAATCCGGAACTTGCCACCAAAGGGAACCGCCGGTTTGGCTCGCCACTTGGTGAGATCGTGAAGGCGAGAGCCCCGGCCTCCGGCAAGAACTAACGCGAGGGTTTGACGAGTAAGGCGACTGACGAAACGTTGGGCCGTTTGCATATCTGCTTCCCTGAACAAAAACTTTTCCTGAGACGGTCGTTCAACCGTAAGGGGTTGTCACGGTTTTGACGTCTGTAATCATATTAGAACACTATCACGGAATTATGACGTAAACTTGTTCGGAGTCATTTCTTGAACGGGCTCAGTAACGTCCAATGGAAGCTCCACCTGGTTAGGAAAGCACGGTCTATGGATAGTCCAGCGCTCAGCGAATTTGACCTTCATCTCTTTGCCGAAGGCAGGCATTGGCACATCTACAACGTATTGGGCGCTCACGTTTGCAAAAGCGGGGGCGTTGAAGGTGTCCGGTTCGCAGTGTGGGCTCCCCATGCGAAAGCGATCAGCGTTGTCGGCGATTTCAATCACTGGAAAACCGGTACCCACTGCATGAAACTGCATGAAGGTATGGGGGTGTGGTCGTGCTTTATTCCAGGCATTGGTACCGGAGCCCTATACAAGTTCGCCATAACCACCGACAAGGGTCGTCAGCTTTTGAAAACCGATCCCTATGGCCAGGCCTTTGAGTTAAGGCCCGCCACCGCCGCCGTGGTGACTGAACGTGGCCACTTTGGCTGGAGCGACGGTGACTGGATTGCCCGTCGGGGCCATTGGAACTGGCAGGACTCACCCATTTCAATCTACGAGGTACATGCCGCTTCCTGGCGCCATCACGGCTCCGGGCGTTGGCTGACCTACCGCGAACTTGCCGACCAGCTGATCCCTTACGTTGTGGAATTGGGCTTCACCCACATTGAGCTGCTACCAGTAACCGAGCACCCGCTGGATGAATCCTGGGGCTATCAGACCACCGGCTACTACGCGCCTACCAGTCGCTTCGGCACCCCGGACGACCTGCGTTATCTGGTCGATCAATGCCACCGCCACAACATCGGCGTTATTCTGGACTGGGTTCCCGGGCACTTTCCGACCGATGAGCACGCCCTCGCCCGGTTTGATGGCAGCGCTCTTTACGAGCATGAAGACCCGCGCAAGGGCCAGCACCAGGACTGGGGCACCCTCATTTACAATTACGGCCGGCACGAAGTCCGGAACTTCCTGATCGGTAGCGCCCTGTTCTGGCTGGATGCCTTCCATATCGACGGACTTCGTGTCGACGCGGTCGCCTCCATGCTCTACCTCAATTATTCCCGCAAGGAAGGTGAATGGCTGCCCAACCAATACGGCGGCAATGAAAACCTTGAGGCGATCGAGTTTCTTCGGGAACTGAACCGGGTCTGCCAGAGCCGCTTCCCCGGCACACTGGTCTGTGCGGAAGAATCCACCTCCTGGCCAAGAGTGACACGGCCACCGGAAATCGGCGGCCTGGGCTTCAACCTGAAGTGGAACATGGGTTGGATGCACGACACCCTGGACTATCTCGCACAGGACCCTGTGTACCGCCAGTACCATCACGATAAGCTCACCTTCGGACTGCTGTATGCGTTCTCGGAGAATTTTCTGCTGCCGCTGTCCCATGATGAGGTGGTTCATGGCAAAGGCAGCCTGATCAACAAGATGACCGGTGACGAATGGCAGCAGCGGGCCTCATTACGGGTGCTGTTAACCTACATGTTCAGCTATCCCGGTGCCAAACTGCTGTTTATGGGCGGCGAATTTGGTCAGCGCCGGGAATGGAGCGAATCCCGTGAACTGGACTGGTCCTTGCTCCAATATCCGGAGCACCAGGGGCTGCGAAAGCTGGTCCAGGATCTCAATGGTCTCTACCGCCGGGAGGTCTCACTGCACGGAGAGAGCTTCCGCCCGGAGGGCTTTGAGTGGATCGACTGCCATGATTCACCCCAGTCCGTGATCAGCTTCCTGCGCACGGCCAGGGGTGAAACCTCGGTGATCATCGTCAATTTCACGCCTATGCCCAGACACCACTACCGGATCGGCCTGCCACAGGGCGGCACATGGCGGGAAATCTTCAATTCCGATTCCGAATATTACGGTGGCAGTAACCTGGGCAACCCCTACCCCGTGCCTGCCGACGAGCAACCCTGGATGAACCGGAACTGGTCGCTGGAGCTGACGTTGCCACCCCTGGGTGTGATTATCCTGAGGCCGGCACAATGATCCGGGTTCTGTTCGCGACCAGTGAAGTCTACCCGCTGGTGAAAACCGGCGGCCTTGCCGATGTGTCAGCCAGCCTGCCGGAAGCCCTGTGCCGCCTCGAATACGATGTCCAGATCCTGCTGCCGGGCTATCCCGATGCCCTGAAGGCAGCCAGGAAAGCCGGTTCCCGGCGAAAATCCCGGTTTCAGCTCGGGCAATACAATGTCAGTCTCTGGCAGACCCGGTTGCCGGGCACTGCAGTAACGCTTTGGTTGGTAGACTGCCCGCCGCTGTTTGACCGGCCAGGCAACCCTTACAAGAACGAAGAAGGGAAAGACTGGTGGGACAACGCTCACCGGTTCGAGCTGTTCGGCAAGGTGGGCGCCATGATCGCAATGGGCGAAGCGGGGCTGAACTGGAAGCCCGATCTGGTGCACTGCAATGACTGGCAGACCGGATTACTTCCGGTGTTCCTGAATGGTTACCACGACAGGCCGGGCACCGTCTTTACCATTCACAACCTCGCCTACCAGGGGCTTTTCTCACAGGAAACCTTCCGGGCCCTGGGTCTGCCGGATTCGCTTTGGCAAATGGAACAGCTGGAATTCTACGGTCAGCTGTCGTTTATCAAGGGCGGCCTGGTGTTCAGTGACCGGATCACCACCGTCAGCCCCGGTTATGCCCGGGAAATCCAGACCCCGGGATTCGGGTGCGGTCTGGATGGCCTGCTCAGGCAACGGCAGCGCGCCCTGACTGGTATCCTGAATGGCATCGACAGCCGGGTCTGGAATCCGGAGGAAGATCCGGAGCTGTCTTTCCACTACGGCCGGGATCACCTGAAAAACAAGGCCCAATGCCAGGCCAGCCTGCAGCGGGAACTGGGGCTTGAGGTGAATGGTGGCCCTCTACTGGGGTTTATCGGTCGGCTGGTGGAACAGAAAGGCGTGGACTGGCTGATCGCCGTGATGCCGGATCTGCTGGAATGCGGCTGCCAGTTTGTCATTCTTGGCTCCGGAGAGCTCCGTTACGAGGAACCCCTGAAGCAACTGGCCCGGCAATGGCCCGGGCAGTTGTCGCTGACTCTGGGATACAACGAGGGGCTCTCGCATCGCATCACCGCCGGCTGCGATCTGTTCCTGATGCCCTCGAGATTCGAGCCCTGCGGGCTTAACCAGATGTACAGTCTCAGGTACGGCACGATTCCGGTGGTGCACGGTGTGGGAGGACTGGCCGATACGGTTCAGGACCCTGAGGCCGTTGGCATCGACAAGGCCAACGGATTCGTTTTTACCGGCGCCAGCGCCGCGTCGCTTCTGGCTACGGTAAACCGGGCGCTGCAGGTTTTTGACAAGCGCAAACAGTGGCGACGGCTGCAGCAAAATGGCATGGCAGTCGACTATTCCTGGAAGCAGCGGGCTCGCACCTATGGCGATCTGTATCAGCGCATCCTCAAAGAACGTGACCAACAACAGCTGGATTAGTGCGAGCGATTGCCCGCATGGAGGCAACCAACATGCATAAAGCAACGGAATTCCGACTTGAAGCCCATCCCGTGATTCCAGAACCCCTGGAGCGTCTGGAAGAGCTTGCCAACGATCTGTTCTACAGCTGGGACCATGGCGTACGCAGCCTGTTTGCCCGGATTGATCTTCGGCTCTGGCAGAAAGTGGAGCACAATCCCAAGCTGTTCCTCCGCAGGGCAGCTCAGGATCGGCTTGACGAGGCGGCCGAAGACCGTGCCTTTCTGGCCGAATACCGGCGCGTTCTGAGCAGTTATGATGCCTATCTGGAGGCAGGGCCGGGCCCGGAAGTGACAGAAAAACTGGATCCGGAGCAGGCACTGGTGGCTTACTTCTGCGCCGAGTTTGGTTTCCACGAGAGTTTTCCGATTTATTCCGGTGGCCTGGGGATACTGGCCGGCGATCACTGCAAGGCGGCCAGTGATCTCGCCCTGCCCTTCGTCGCCGTTGGCCTGCTGTATCAACAGGGTTACTTTATCCAGAGCATCGACGCCCATGGCCAACAGATTGCCCGCTATCGTTCCCATTCCAGCGATGAGCTACCGATAACGCCGGTCGAAAAAAAGGGCCAGGTCCTCAAGGTGTCCGTCCCCTTCCCTGAACGGGATGTGGTCGCGAGGGTATGGGAAGCGCGGGTTGGCCACATCCGCCTTTACCTGCTGGACAGCAATACCGAGGAAAACAGCCCTGAGGACCAGGAGCTGACGCTGCAACTTTACGGTGGCGACGAATCCATTCGCATCAGCCAGGAAATTCTGCTTGGCATTGGCGGCACCCGGGTACTCGAGGCCCTGAACCTCAAGCCGACGGTCTGGCACATCAACGAGGGGCATGCCGCCTTCCAGATCCTTGAGCGCTGCCGGAACACCATGGCCAACGGCCTGGGTTTTGACGCTGCCCTCGAAGCCGTCGCCGGCGCCACGCTGTTTACCACCCACACTCCGGTGCCCGCCGGCCATGACATTTTTCCGCGGGCTCTGGTGCAGCATGCCCTGGGCCGCTATATCGAGGAGGCCGGGCTGGATTTCGAGCAGGTTTTCGCCCTGGGTGCCAAGAACGGTGGTGACAGCTTCAATATGACCAGCCTCGGCCTGCGTGGATCGCGTTTTCACAACGGGGTCAGCCGTATTCACGGTGGTGTTGCCTCGCTCATGGAGGGCGATATCTGGCCCCAGGTGCCGGCAGAAGAAAACCCGATTGGCTACATCACCAACGGTGTGCATGTGCCCACCTTCCTTGCGCCGGAATGGTCCAGCCTGTTCGATATCCAGGCGCCGACCTGGAAAAGCGAGCTGAGAAATCCGGACTTCTGGGAATTTGTTGACCAGATCCCGGATTATCACTACTGGAGCGTACATAAGGCGCTTAAACAGCAAATGGGCGAATACATTGTCCGGCGCCTGAAACGCCAGCATAAACGCAATGGCACTGGCCACTCGGTGACCGACAGAATGACCCGGCAGCTGATCTCCTCGGAAAAAGACACCCTGGTGATTGGCTTTGCCCGCCGGTTTGCCACCTACAAGCGGGCCACGCTGATCTTTTCGGACCTGGAACGTCTGGAGCGGATTCTCACCAATCCGGAGCGCCCGGTGGTGCTGGTTTTTGCCGGCAAGGCCCATCCCAGGGACAAGCCTGGACAGCAGCTGATCAAGGTCATCCATGATCTGTCGATGCATCCGTCGCTGATGGGGCATCTGATCCTGCTGGAAGATTATGACCAGGCCATGGCCCGCCGGCTGCTCAGTGGCGTCGATGTCTGGCTGAACACCCCGGAATATCCGAAAGAGGCCAGTGGCACCTCTGGCGAAAAGGCGGCCCTCAATGGCGCCCTCAACCTCAGCGTGCTCGATGGCTGGTGGGGGGAAGGTTACGACGGCAAAAACGGCTGGGCGATTCCGCCGAGGGATACCGAGCTGGATCCGGAATTCCGGAACGAGGAAGAGGCCCGGGATCTGATCGACCTGATTGAATTCGAGGTGGTCCCCCTGTATTACGATCGTGCTTCACAGGGGTTTTCGCGGGGCTGGGTCAAACGCTCCAAGGCTTCCATGAAATCGATCACGCCCCGGTTCAATGCCCAGCGAATGGTGATGGATTACGTTAACAACTACTACCACCCTGCCTCGGGCCAGGGGGCCCTGTTGATGGCGGATGGCGGCAAGGTCGCAACCAGTCTGGCGCAGTGGAAGGCGAGGGTAAGACAGGCCTGGGCCGATGTCGAATTACGGGTGGTTGGCTGTGTTGAGAGCCGCTGCCCCCATGACGGGGCGGTGGAGCTTCGGGTGGAAGCGTTTCTCAATGGCCTTGAAGCGGATGACGTGAGGATTGAGTGCCTGGTCAGCCCCGAGTGTACCGGAACCCACAAGAGCCCCGGCCCCGGCAGCTTCCTGCTGGAAAAAGAAAGTGAATCCGACGGCCGAACGGTATTCGCCACCCGGGTGCAGCCTCCTTACCCCGGCTTGCAGACGCTCAGGTTGCGGATGTACCCCTACCACGAGTCACTGGCCCATCCGCTGGAAATGGGCGCCATGCTCTGGGTCTGAGCCCGGGCATGGCCGCCCATCAAAGTACATGCCGGCGAATGAACCGGCCGATATCCTCCACTTCTTCCAGGCACACACTGTGTTCCATGGGGAAGGTCTGGTACGTCGGTTCGTAACCCATGGCTCTGAGCGTTTCGACGCTGTGCACGCCCAGGGATTCCGGAACCATCGGATCAAACGTCCCGTGATACACGCTGATGGGCACATCCGCGTTCGCCTCTGAGCGCTGAACGGAGTCTGCCGTGGCGAAATAGGTCGAAAGCGCCAGAATGCCACCCAGCCGCTCCGGATAGCTGAGCCCCAGCTCGTAGGCAACCGCCCCGCCCTGGGAAAAGCCGGCGATGATAATCCGGTTGGCGGGAATTCCCCTCTCGATTTCCCGTTCCACGAGCTTGCCGACAGCCTCGGCGGATGCCATCAGCTGTTCGGTATCTACCACCCGGTCAATGTCCATCGCCTTGATGTCGTACCAGGCCGGCATGGTCATGCCGCCGTTAATGGTGACCGGAAGATTGGGCGCGTGAGGGAAAATAAAACGCACCGCCGCATCTTCCGGCAGGCCCAGCTCCGGGACAACCGGTAAGAAATCATTGCCGCTTGCGCCCAGGCCATGGAGCCAGATCACCGCGGCGGTTGGGTTCTTTCCGGTTTCACGTTCGATAAACTGAAGATCCTGCACTGGCTAACCTCTTGTCAGAAAAAATGTCGGGCCCGGTATTATTCAGAGTTATTGGTCTTATCCGCGTTTGCTTCAAGGCCTGTGACCACCGGATTGGCGTACATATCCAGCAGGTAAGGCCGGATTGCGGGGTCACAGGCAGCAAGCCGACACTCCATTTCTGCCTCGGCTGCTTCCATCTCCGCCGGCGACCAGGTTTCAGCGGTAACCACTGCGTCGCTGACGGTGTCCGGTGTGGCGTGGGCGTCGGGATGAAGCCCTCGCTGCTGATAGGCCACGAGATTGGAGGCATGGAGGTGGTAGTTGGCATGCATTTCCCGGTCTATGCGCGCCGCCAGGTCCTTCGGATTGTCCGGCGAATCGAGAATGGGAGCGCCAAAATGCACGTGGACATGGCCTTTGAAGCCAGTCAGTCCCTTCATGATCTGTTCGGTATCCTCGCCTTCCCGCTTGATGTATTCACCGGTACGGGCACGGGTTTCCAGCTCCTGGGCCTTGTCGTCATCGCACGGATCGTATTCGTAGGCGATGGAGACCGGCACGATATGGAGCCGGTTCATGGCTTCCGCGAAACTCAGGCCACCTTTTTTCCGGCTCATGTAAAACATTTTGATGATGGCCGGATCGGTAAAATCAAGCCCGTCTTTCGCCCGGCCTTCCCGCTGGGCAATCCAGATGCTGTGGTTGGTATCGATACTGTGATTGATAAAGCCGGAGAGCGTGATATACGCATCGCGCATTTCCCGGGGGCTGGTCATGCTGCGGCGCACCACAAAGCTTTTATTCAGCCGCATCATTTCGGCAAACACCCGGTTTGCCAACAGGTTGTCGCCAATGGCAATCCGGGTGGTATGAAAACCGTTCTGAAACAGCAGATAGTTCACTACCATGGGATCAAACACAATGTCCCTATGGTTTGAAATAAACAGATAGGCGCCGTGCTTGTCGAGGTTTTCAAGCCCGCTGGTGGTCACCCGGGTGGTGGTGTTATCCACCAACTCACCCACATAACCGGAAAGCCCGGCCTGAAGATCATCAATACGACGGTAGTGCCCAAAATGGCTGGCCAGCCAGCGTCGGATGAATACCCGCAACATGGCCGGTGCCCAGCGGGCAAGCGTCGGCGACTTGAAACGACCGACCATATCCAGAAATTCCCGATCGTTGACCAGGCGGTTGATTGCAGCGCCGGTTTCTTCGTCCGAGTAGGGACGGATGGCATCAAATTCCTGCATGGAAGCCCTGTTATTATCAGTGTCTGTCACGGTATGGCGTGAACCGGTGGTTAAAAACGCGGTATTGTAGCGTTTCTTCCACTCCTTTGCCTCCATCCGGGGCGCCGGTTTGCTGGCCAATCGACAGGGTTAATCTGGTATCATTGCCGACCGCGCCAAATCCGGCATTCCACCCATACCAACACAGCGGCTTCTGGCCGACTAACCGGTTACCCTATGTATCTTGATCAGGACTTCGAACAGCTTTCCACCGAGCGCCCCACCTCCTCGGGCAGGGATCCGGAACAGGTACTGCACGAAGTCTTCGGATATGAAAGCTTCCGACCGTTGCAGGGTGACATCATCCGGGAAGTTTCGGAAGGTCGTGATGCCCTGGTCCTGATGCCTACCGGAGGCGGTAAATCCCTGTGTTACCAGGTGCCCGCGCTGGTACGGTCAGGAACGGCAATCGTCATTTCACCGCTGATCGCGCTGATGCAGGATCAGGTCGCCGCCCTCAAAGAGCTGGGGGTAAAGGCCGCATTCCTGAATTCCACCATGGATTTCGAGCAGGCCCGGGCGACGGAATACGCCCTGCTGACCGGCGAGCTGGATCTGCTGTACTGCGCGCCGGAACGCCTTATACAGCCGCGTACCATTGAGCTTCTTCATGACGCTTCCATCTCGCTGTTCGCCATTGACGAGGCCCATTGTGTGTCCCAGTGGGGCCATGATTTCCGGTCCGATTACCTCCAGCTCAGCATGCTGGCGGAGCAATTTCCCGGCGTCCCCCGTATTGCGTTAACGGCGACGGCCGATGAACGCACCCGAAAGGAAATTGCGGAACGGCTGTCACTGACCCGGGCAAAGCATTTCGTCAGCGGCTTTGATCGCCCGAACATTCAATACCGGATTGCACCAAAAATAAACGCAAACAAACAGTTGTTGGACTTTATTAAAGCCGAGCATGAAGGCGATTGTGGCATTGTTTACTGCCTTTCCCGCAACAAGGTGGACGCTACCGCGAAAACCCTCGCCCAGAAAGGCTACACAGCACTGCCCTATCACGCCGGGCTGTCCTCGGAGCAACGGGCCCATCACCAGGAACGATTCCTGCGCGAAGACGGCGTGATTATTGTCGCTACCATTGCCTTCGGTATGGGCATCGACAAACCCGACGTGCGGTTTGTGGCCCACCTGGACCTGCCCAAGAGTCTGGAAGCCTACTACCAGGAAACCGGCCGTGCCGGACGGGACGGCAAACCGTCGACCGCCTGGATGGTGTATGGCCTGCAGGACGTGATCAAATTGCGGCAGATGCTGGAGGGGTCCCAGGGCAACGACCACTTCAAACGGGTGGAGCGACAGAAGCTGGACGCCATGCTGGGGCTCTGTGAGGTCACCAGTTGCCGCCGGCAGGTGCTGCTCCGCTACTTTGGCGACGAACTCGATCAGCCCTGCGGCAACTGTGACACCTGCCTGAATCCCCCCGAAACCTGGGACGGAACCGTGGCCGTCCAGAAAGCACTTTCCTGTGTCTTCCGCACCGGGCAGCGGTTCGGCGTAACCTATCTGATTGATGTGCTCAGAGGCTCGGAAAACGAACGAATCCTGCAGTCCGGGCACCATCAGGTTTCCACCTATGGCATCGGAACCGAGCTCAGTGCCAACGAGTGGAAATCAGTGTTCCGTCAACTGGTAGCCAACGGTTACCTGCGGGCCGACCCGGACGGCTATGGCGCACTTCAGCTGACCGAGCAGTGCCGGCCATTGCTCAAGGGCGCCCGGGTGATTGAGCTGCGCAAGGACCCGGTCGTGAAAAAGACCGCATCCCGCTCCGCTGGTGGCCGCTCAGGCGCGCCGGTGAAGGAGCAGATCACCGACCAGGCCGGCTGGGAGGCCCTGCGCGCCTGCCGCAAGGAGTTGGCGGACAAACAGGGTGTGCCCCCTTACGTGATCTTCCACGACACCACCCTGTTCGGCATGCTGGAGCGCAAGCCGCGCACTCTGGAAGAGTTGGCCGAAGTCAGCGGCGTGGGTGCCGCCAAGCTGGAGAAATACGGTGAGATTTTTCTGGAAACCATTGCAGGCCTGGATCAGGCCTGATTTCACGACTCTGCCTTGAAGCCTTTCTTCCTGACCCGGTAATGGGCGATCGAAGTGGCAACATGGTTGCCGTCGCTATCCACCAGCTTTCCTTCCAGCGAGAATTTCGCCCGGCCGGTCTGGTCGGCGTCTGCAAGAATGGCCGCCACCGTTTCCGGCGCGAGTGAAAACTCCACGGTTACGTCGGAATTGGCCGGCTGCAGGAACTGCAGGGTCATTTCCTTGAGAATCGGCGTGTAGGACGGCCCCAGATCAAACAGCGTCAGAACTCCACCGGGGATTTCAGCGACCAGAAAATAGGCACCGGCGTAGAGGCTGCCAAAATGGTTTTTGTTGCCCTTCAAACGAATTCTGGCCCGGACATAACCCGGCCGGACTTCTTCCACGCTGAAATTGTTTCGTGGAGCAAAGGGAATGGACAGCCCGATGATTCGGTTAACCGCTGCATAACCGCCCGTTTTCTTGAGCCAGGCCAGCGGATTGGCCAGGGTGGCTTTGGGGTCTGTGCCGGCCACCCATTGGCCGGTCGCACCGATGAGATTGTCGATAAGCGCCATAATTGTGCTCCGGAGTTGAACTGCAGCCGATGATTGCAACGGGCCATTCTGACCGCAAGAATCTTTTACAATTTTTTTGAGCACTTTCCGGTTTATTCCTGAATATCTGTTCTAAAGTGAGAGGTGCCCGCACGGAGAGCCGCCATGGCTCAGCCCGGCTTTTTCAGGCTTTAGCAAAGGATTTCCGACTTGGAACGTCACCTGCCAGCCAGCCCCGACCGCCTCGAACACCGGCACATTCATAGTTGCCTGGTGGCGCTGCTCCTGTGTCTGGTGGCAATGCCTGCACCGGCTGCGATGGCCACCAACGACACCCGCGAGTACCTTCTGTGGTACCGGAACTACGACAGCCCCGCCATCCGTGCGCTTGTCGCACTCGCTCTGGAAAAAACACCCGAGTATGGCGAATTCCGACTGGTCCGGAGCGAGGAACTGAGCCAGGGCCGCGTGCTCCGGGAGCTTGCCGACGACCAGTCCCGCCTGGTCGACATTGCCAATGTGGCCACCTCGGCGGAGCGGGAGAGTTACCTGACAGCTGTGCCCATTCCGGTCGATGGTGGTCTGCTGGGGCTGCGGGTGTGTGTGGTTCTGCGCCAATCACTGCCCCTCTTTGAGGGCATTCGTAATCTGGAGGATCTGCGCCAGAGTGGCATCCGCATTGGTCAGGGATCTCACTGGCCGGACACCCCTGTACTGGAGTCCAATGGGGTCCCGGTGGTCACCCATGCCCGTTACGAGATTCTGTTCGGAATGCTTCGCAAAGAGCGGTTCGAGTGCTTTGCCCGAGGCGTGAGTGAAGTGCTTTACGACCTCGAAATCGCCCGGAGCCCGAACCTGGTGGTTGAGCCGAACCTCCTGATTGCCTACCCCATGCCCTCTTACCTGTTTGTCGCTCCCGACGATCAACAAACCGCCCACCGCCTGCAGCTGGGCCTGGAAAGGGCCATTTACGACGGAAGCTTCGGCCGGTTTCTCAAAAATTACTACGGCCGTGCGGTTGAGGTGCTGGATCTCGACGAGCGACACGTGATCGCGCTGGACAATCCCTTCCTCAGCGATGAATCCCGTTTTGTCGGTCGCCGGACCCTGGAAAATCTGCGCCGGCGCCTGGACATTCTCAGCCGCTGAGACGCGGTTCGCCCTGTTCAGTTCAGACCCGGAACCGGGACACGTTCTGGTTCAGTGTTTTGCCGATGCTTTCAATCTGGCCGCTGTAGACATCGTTCTCACTGGCCGCCGAAGCCGCCTCCTGGCCCTGATCCGCAATTCGGGTGATTGAGGAGTTCAGTTCCTCGGTAACCGACGTCTGCTCTTCAGAGGCGGTAGCAATCTGCGAGGTCATCTGGCTGATAGAAGTAATGGCCTCGGCAATCCGGTTCAGCGCTTCCAGGGCATCCTGGGCTTTCTCCATGCTGACGTTTGAAACCGCCGTAGAGGCCTTCATAACCTCCACCGCGTTGGTGGCCCCCTTCTCCAGGCGCTCAATCATGTTATTGATTTCCTCAGTACTGGATTGTGTGCGCTGCGCCAGATTGCGAACTTCATCTGCAACCACGGCAAAACCCCGCCCGGCATCACCGGCCCTTGCTGCTTCAATGGCGGCGTTCAGGGCCAGCAGGTTGGTTTGCTCGGCAATACCCTGAATCACCTCCAGAACCGAGGTAATCGAACTTACATCTTTGCCGAGGGTGTCAATCACTTCAGCAGCGGCGTTCACTTCTTTGGAAAGTTTCCGGACCGCATCCCGGGAAGCAGCGACAGTCTCCAGTGAAGCCCGGCTGTCACTGTCAGCGGTGTTGGCAGCATCGGCGGTCTGCTGGGCGTTCCGGGCAATCTCGCCGGCAGCTGCAGACATCTCGTTTATCGCCGTCGCGACCATGTCGATCTCCGCCTGCTGGCTCTCCACGCTTGCTCGGCTGGCACCTGCAGTGTCCCGCAGGGAACTGACATTATCGCCGAGTTCGCGGCTTCCCGTCTGGACATCACGCACCACAGCCTGAATGTTCTCAACAAATTGGTTGAAGCTTCCTGCCAACTGACCAAACTCGTCCCTTGAACTGTCATCCAGGCGCTGGGTCAGATCGGCATCGCCGCTACCAATGTCCGCCATGGCGTTATTCAGGCGCCGTACCGGGGCCATCAGAACCTTGATGCCCAGGTGCAGGATCACCAGAGAGACAACCAATCCAATCGCGGCCATAATCAGGCCTGTCAGCCTCGCGTTCTGCACCGGGGCACTGATCTTGTCGTCATTCACGAAGGTGCCCAGGTACCAGTTCACGCCCCGGGCTTCGCTGATCGGGTGGAAGCTGGCACGCCAGGTGACTTCGTCATTTTCATAAACGTGTGCATTGCCAGCCAGGTCTGGCTTGCCGCCGATCAGCTCATTGATGTTTTTGCCGACCAGTTCCGCGCGCGGGTGAAACAGTATCGTGCCCTGCTCGTTGATCAGCGCCGCATAGCCCGTATCGGCCAGAGTCACCGCTGAAAGTGTTTTTGCGATTGCACCAAGGCCGATGTCCGCACCGGCCACACCTTCATACTCACCACGTTTTACAGGCGCCAGTGTGGAGATGATCATGTCCCCGGTGCTGGCATCCTGGTACGGCTCGGTGAACGATGCACGGCCCAGACGCATCGCTTTCTTGTACCATGGGCGCTGCCGGGGGTCATAGCCTGCCGGCAGGGTCGCGTCCGCCGCGACTGACTGCATCAGCATGTAGCCGTCCGTACGGCCCACGTAGACATTACTGAATCCGCCTCCTGTGCTGATGGCCTGCAATACCATGCGCGCCTGCTCGTCATTTTCCGCGCCCTCCAATGCTGTTGCCGTGGCTTCGGTCATTAACAGGCGGGTATTGAGCCACTCGGCAATACTTGACGTACTCTGCTGCACGGTGTCATCAATCAGGGCGTCAACATAGGTTTCCGTGGTGTTCTGAAGCCGCAGGTCGCCCGAGAGCGTGAACGCGCCCATGACCAGCAGAAGCAAAATACCGAACGCTATCAGGAGCTTCTGGCCGAATGTCAGTTGCAAAATCGAATCCTCTGCAATATTTGGTGGATAGGCGCACTGGAAAGCGAAAGAGCGTACACCTTGCGGAAATCATTATCCGTTAAGTCTTGTTTCGGCCTGTTGTGCGAAGTCTTTAGCGGCATCTGATAAACTTTGTGAGTATTGACGGGGCCCAGCCCTTTTTACTTTTTCTATAGACGGGAGCCGAACTGAATGGCCCATGAAGATCTGCATCTCAACCTCCGCAATCTGACGCTTGAGGACTACGATCAGCTCCAAAAACTGATGGACCGGGTCTACGATGACATCGGCGGTGCCTGGCCCAAAGACACCATCAAGGCCCTGGTGGAGCAGTTCCCGGACGGACAGATCTGCATTGAAGAGAGCGGGCAACTGGTGGCTGTGGCACTGACGGTCTGCGTGAAGTACGAGCGGTTCAGCAATCCCCATACCTATGACGATCTGATCCTCCGGAATGAAAAGATCTGGCACAACGCCAACGGCGATTCGCTGTACGGGCTGGATGTGTTCATTCATCCGGAATACCGCGGTTACCGCCTGGGGCGCCGCCTTTACGAGGCCAGAAAAGAACTCTGCCGTTCCATGAATCTGCGGGCCATTCTCGCCGGCGGGCGCATACCGAGCTATTTCAAATACGCGGACCAGTACTCTCCGGAGGAATACATCCAGCGTGTGGATCGTAAGGAAATCTACGATCCGATTCTCAGCTTCCAGCTCTCCAACGATTTCCAGGTCACCCGGCTGATGCACAAATACCTGCCGGAAGATGAGAAATCCCTCGGCTACGCAACACTTCTGGAATGGCGGAATATTCTGTACACACCGCCGTCGTCCATTCTGAATGTAAAGAAGACCCAGGTGCGCCTCGGTGCCGTGCAGTGGCAGATGCGGGAATTTACCTCGGTCGAAGAAGTGCTCAAACAGGTGGAGTACTTTGTCGATGCGCTCTCTGACTACAAGAGCGACTTCGCCATATTTCCGGAATTCTTCAACTCGCCGCTGATGGGACTCACCGATCAGATGGACCAGACCCGCGCCATCCGGTTCCTGGCCGGGTTTACCCAGCAGTTCCGGGAAGAAATGTCGGAAATGGCGGTGAGTTACAACATAAACATTATCACCGGCTCCATGCCGCTGATCGAAAACGACCGGGTGTACAACGTCTCTTACCTGTGCCACCGGGATGGCCGTGTGGATGAGCAGCGCAAGATTCACATCACCCCACACGAGCGTCGCGACTGGGTCATCGAAGGCGGCAACAAGTTCGAAGTTTTCGAAACCGACGCCGGACGGGTTGCCATCATGATCTGCTATGACATCGAGTTTCCGGAACTCGGGCGTCTTGCTGCGAGCCAGGAAGTCGATATCATCATGGTGCCCTTCTGGACGGACACCAAGAATGGCTATTTGCGGGTCCGCCACTGCGCCCAGGCCCGGGCAATCGAAAACGAATGCTATGTCGTCATCACCGGCAGTGTCGGCAACCTGCCGAAAGTCGAGAACCTGGACGTCCAGTATGCACAGTCGTCGGTATTCTCACCCTCGGACTTTGCCTTCCCCCACGATGCGGTAATGGCAGAGACGACACCGAACACGGAAATGATCATGTTTTCGGACATGGATCTGGAAAAGCTGACGCTGGTTCGTAACGAGGGGTCCGTAACCAATCTGAAAGACCGTCGTGTTGATATGTACGAACTTAAAAACAAGTAAACTGGCCCACTCGGCATAGGCATTTGTTAAAAAACTGCCTTAGGCCTTCGACGTATGGCACTGATGGCGTTGCAAATCCAAAAGTCAGTGTCTATTGTTTAATCAATATCCAGCCAGCTTCCCTTTGAAGCCGGCTGCTGTGGATACGGAAATCATCAGAGAACCCGAATACATGAACGAAGCATTGCCGGATCTTGTCGCCCGTTTCCGATTCAGGCACGGCCTGTTCAGAAAGGAGCATGTCGAAGCCAGCCTTTATGAACTGGATGGTTACGGGTGCGTTATGAAAACCGACAAGGTATTCAACCCCGGAGACACCGTGGTTCTGGACCTGGTCATGGACATGCCCTTCGACAAGATTCGTGCCGAAGGCCTGTCCGGGCTGGTGACCGAACGTAGAAAGCACTGCAGCAACTTCTTTTATTCTATTGATTTTGTTGAATTTGACTCAAATGGAAGCTCTTCTCCTGCCGAGAAACTTCGCAGGATCCGGGAAGTGCTCTCCAAAAAGCAGTCGCTCAAATCACGTCGTTCCCCGGGTTCCTCACCTGGCTTCCGGCAGATGGCCTGACCCTGATTTTTTGAAACCTGTCCGTAAGGAGACATTCCATGGCGAAGAAAGCCAAACAGAACGTTGATAAGATCGTAAAAAAAGTGAACAAAGAGTTTGAAAAAACATCCTCCCAGATCGAAGGCCTTGTCAACGACGCATTGAAGCAGTTCGACAGCTTGCAGAATCAGGTTCAGGAACCGGTACGCAAGCTTCTCAATGAAATTGACGAGCTGCGTGATCGCGAGATGAAGCGCTTTCACGAAGAGTTCGAGCGTCGCCTCAATGAATTTCATGAGTTGCAAAGCAGCATCCTCGAGCGCCTTGGGGTCGCCTCCAAAGAAGCGGGTGAAGAGGTCAAGAAGTTGACAGACGAAGTCAGCAAGGAAGCCAGCACCGCGGCCAAAGAAGCGGCACCGAAAAAGACCGGCAAGGCCTCTTCCAAACCTAAAACCTCAGCGAAGAAGCCGGCTGCGAAACAGTCCGCCGCCGGGAAACCTGCAGCGCGCAAAGCTCCCGCCACCAGGGCCGCCAAGCCGGTAGACAGGAGTGACCTGACCCTGGTCAAGGGTATTGGGCCGGCAACCGCCAGGAAGATGAAGGATGCGGGCATTACTTCCATCGATCAGATTGCCAACCCCTCAGAGGCAGACCAGGAAAAGCTGAAAGCGTTCTCCAACATCAAGGGATACAGCCAGCTGACTGTTGAAGCCAAGAAAATTCAATGATGCGAACGCCTGACCAGCCTGTTTTACGGGACCTAGTCCTGATTGGCGGCGGGCACAGCCACGTCGGGGTACTCAAACGGTTCGCCATGAACCCGGTCCCCGGCGTGCGCCTTACGCTCATCTGCCGCGATACCCACACCCCCTACTCCGGCATGCTGCCCGGCTACGTGGCGGGCCATTACAGTTACGACGATGTCCACATCGACCTGAGTCGATTGGCCGAGTATGCCGGTGCCCGGTTTTACCGTGACGAAGCCATTGGCATTGACCGTGAGCGCAAGCGGATAAGCTGCCGTGGCCGCCCGGATGTACCTTACGATATTCTGTCCATCAATATCGGTTCGTCTCCCCGGGTCAATGAAGTGGAAGGCGCATCCGACTACGCCGTTCCGGTGAAACCGATCACCGGTTTCAACAGCCGCTGGCTCGCCCTGCTCTCCCGTATCGAGAACCATGAAGGCCCGCTCTCGGTAGCGGTGGTTGGCGCCGGTGCCGGTGGGGTTGAACTGACATTGGCGATGCAGCACCGGTTAAAAAACGAACTGAAACAGCGGGGCAAAGACCCCGGGCAGCTGCATTTCCACCTGTTCGACACGGCCGACCAGATTCTGCCCACGCATAACCCGAAAGTCCGGGAGGTGTTCCGGAAAACGCTGTCGGAGCGTGGCGTAAAAGTCCATCTCGGGGCCTCCGTTACCAAGGTTCAGCAGGGCCTTCTGGTAACCGGATCCGGTGAGACCCTGCAGACCGACGAGGTACTCTGGGTAACCCGGGCGGGCGGTCCGGAGTGGCTGAAGGATACCGGCCTGGCGCTGGATGACGGCCTGTTCCTGCGGGTCCGCGACACACTGCAGGTCGAGAACGATGACCACATTTTCGCCGCGGGGGATATCGCCAACGTCATCAATCACCCCCGGGAGAAAGCCGGCGTGTTTGCCGTACGGCAGGGCCCGCCCCTGGCGGATAACCTCAAACGCCTGGCCACTGGCAAGGCGCCTCGGGACTTCTATCCCCAGAAGAAATGGCTGGCCCTGATCAGCACCGGCGACAAATACGCGGTGGCTTCCCGCGGCGACATGCAGTTTGACGGTGCCTGGGTATGGCGCTGGAAGGATTGGATCGACCGTCGGTTCA
>Ga0247720_100115_pt1 | contig 39225 bp, 37 predicted proteins | sample MSEWel2015_12_15_FD_189078 | JGI IMG/M metagenome (GOLD analysis project Ga0247720, IMG submission 189078) | Subsurface sediment microbial communities from gas well in West Virginia, United States - MSEEL Well Study Marcellus 3H_2015_12_15 | ecosystem: Environmental > Terrestrial > Deep... | reverse complement strand
ATGCCGGGATACTGTCTGCGGAACGTCGACAATGCCGGCAGAATTAACCCGGTCGCCAGATTCTCTGCCGTGGCAAGTCGTACTTTTCCAATCATCTGCGCACGCGTGGAGATCCCCGCAGTAAACGCAGCTGCGGCAGCTTCCAAAGCTTCGGCTTTCTCGACCAGACCAGCTCCTTCCTCAGTAAGTTGATAACCAGATTGTTGACGTACAAAGAGCGGTAACTTCAAAGCCTTTTCGAGCCGCTCGACCCGTCGAGAAAGCGTTGCAATCCCCAGATTGAGCTCCGACGCCGCGCCACTTAGCGTGCCGTGGCGGGTGACCGCAAGAAAAGCACGGGTGTCATCCCAGACCCAACCTCGCGGCATCTGTTTTTCAAGTCCGGAAAACCGTTTATCGAAATCGCTCATTTTTTTCATACTTGGATAGTGCCACGCTGTAATTCCGGTATTCAAGGAGATGCATCATGAAAAAACGAACACTTGGCACCAACCTGTCTGTATCCGCCATTGGGCTGGGCTGCATGGGGATGAGCGAATTCTACGGCCCCCGGGATGACAACGAATCGCTACGCGTGTTGGCGCGCGCTGTCGAGCTTGGTGTCAATTTTTTCGATACGGCAGACATGTACGGGCCACATCACAATGAAGAGCTGATTGGTCGTTTTCTGGCCCGCAATAAGCAGCCGGTCCACATTGCGACAAAATTCGGTATTGTGCGCAATCCTGGAGAATACAGACGCAGTCTGGAAAACAGTGCTGAATATGCGCGCAAAGCCTGCGAAGCTTCTCTACGTCGTCTCGGAGTGGAACAAATTGACCTCTATTACGTCCATCGCATCAACCCCAAGCAGCCGATCGAAGAGACGATCGACGGGCTTGCAAGGTTGGCCAAGGCCGGAAAGATTGCCCGCATCGGCCTGTGCGAGGTCAGCGCTGAGACACTGCGCAGGGCCCATGCGGTTCACCCGATCACTGCGGTGCAGACCGAATACTCTCTCTGGTCGCGCGATGTAGAGCAAGAAGTGCTGCCCGCCTGTCGCGAATTAGGCATCGGCTTCGTACCCTACTCACCGCTCGGTCGCGGTTTCCTGACGGGTCGTTTTCAGGATACAACGGAACTCAGCGATGGTGACTTCCGTAGCAACCTGCCGCGCTTTGCAGAAGAAGCGATTGACGCTAACCGCCGGATCGCAGACGTGATCGCCGTAATGGCCAGACAAAAGGGCTGCAGCCCGGCGCAACTCTCGCTGGCCTGGCTCTTGTCAAAAGGGTCCGACATCGTGCCGATCCCTGGCACAAAGCAACTGTACTATCTCGAAGAGAATGTAGCGGCAGCGCAGATCTCGCTGAGTACGGAGGAGGAGCAACAACTCGAAACAGCGACCGCACGCCTGCCGGTAATGGGCGAACGCTACACCCCAGAAGGCATGAAGGGAGTAAACGTATGAGTGCCAAACTTTCCAATCGGCGTACTCAGGCATTGGCGCTGCTTGAACAGCTTGAGCCAGGGGCCCTAGGACGCGTCGCAAAAAATCTCGATGACTTTCACCCCGACGCGGTCGAGATACTACTGGGTTTCGCGTTCACCGATGTGGTTACACGCAAGAAAATTTCGTTAAAGACCCGCGAGATGCTGACTGTCGCGATGCTCGCGGCGATGGGAACGGCACCGGGTCAGCTTGAGTTTCATATACGTGCGGCGTTGAACACCGGCGCGTCCCGTGATGAAATTGTCGAGATTGTTCTGCAAGTGGCCGTGTACGCCGGCATCCCGGCGGCGATGAATGCCATCACGGCGGCAAAAGCCGCCTTCACACCTGGCCAATCCAACGGTTAAATGTGTAAGTGTTGAATTTCAGATACGAGTTATCGCTTCGCTCCGACTTAGTGCCACACCACTGAGGTCTAGTAATTTGAGAAAAATACTAATTAGTGCCTGTCTTCTGGGGAAAAGGGTTCGATACGATGGTGGGAGCCTTTCGGTGAACGATCAGCTTATAGAGAAGTGGTTAGCTGAAGGCCGAGTGGTTTCTGTCTGCCCCGAAGTTGAAGCCGGAATGAGCATTCCAAGAAAACCTGCGGAGATTTTCAAAGGAAGCGGAAATAATGTCTTAGACGGCGAAACCGAGGTTATTGAAAAGGGTGGAAATATTGTCACCAAGGAGTTTATTGAAGGCGCCTCAATTGCCCTGGAATTATGCAAAAAGTTCAATATTGGAATAGCAATACTGGCCGAGGCCAGTCCCTCTTGCGGAAGTTCATTCATCTATGACGGTAGCTTTTCAGGCAACCAAACACCGGGCCTAGGTGTTACGGCTGCGTTGCTACGGCGGCATGGTATTAAAGTATTTAGCCAGTATGAGATAGCAGATGCTTACAAGTCGCTGTAGTACGTTCCCGGCCCGAGGGCTGTCCACCGGACGCCACTGACGTGGCGCCGCTAAGCCCAGCTACATGGACTCCCCCTGCGGTCAAGCAACGCCATTTGACTCCGAAGTGGTTTGAGACTGCAGCTCTACATTCGGCCTCCGTATGGGCGTTACTGCCCGGGCCATGATGATGATGCGTGTGAGTGATGACCTCATATGTGTTATATGCACAGCTCACGTAGACTCCTGATGGCTCTGGCACCGGCGGGTATTGGAGTATTTTCAGAGCGTAACCAAATAGGATGAATACCTATTCGTGCAGCAGGCTCAATGTCCTTTGTAAAACTATCGCCCACCAAAGCGACCCGCTTTGCTGGCAAACCTAAATGCTCAAGAATTGTCGGTAGGAACTCAGGGCTACCCTTCATATGCCCTATGTTAGACTCGCAAAAATAGCCCGACATAAATTTATCCAATCCAACGCGAGCAAATGCACGCTTGATGTCCGACTCCGATGATTCAGCGGCTCCGGTTGCAACATAGATACTGGCTGACTGAGACAGAAACTCAAGCGTTTCAGATGCCCCGTCAACGGCCTTGACCACTTTCCAGTCGCACATCTTCCCAACAACACCTGGGAAATCGACCATCAAGGTGTCACCCCAGTCAAACAAATATGCGTCTATCACTGACCTACCTTGTGCATTTAACGCTTGCGGTAACCGGCGCAGGAGCGCCAGCGGAGGGAACCAAAAGCGCTACGCTTTTGGCGTCCGGTTGACTGCCTGGTTATGAGTTCCCACTCAAGAGGTCATTTACCCTCTTCTTGGCCCAGCCTTCAGCCAGCTCCCTTGCCACTTTTATAACGGTCCCAAAGCTCGCTTCTTTGAAATCCCGCTGGATCGTATTCCAGATCTCAGATTGCTTCATGAGGTCGATAAATTCATGACCCTGCCAGGTCAATTTTTTGATGAATACATTTGCAGGAACCTGAGTAGTATTTGAAAGGTCATCCAACATTTTGCCTTCTGCAAGCCCCGCCTCAATGACCAGAGCTTGATGGTACCGTATCGCGTCAGAATCATAGCCTTCGATTTTGTCGGGATCTTCACCCGCTTCCACCGCTAAAAGGACCAGCCTGATCAATGCCATATCTCGCTTCATTACGTATCTACTCCCTACTCATATGTGTTATATTCCTACCTCGGACACGGCTATGGTTTCAGGCTCACCGTGAGCCTGGCTAACCCACTCCCTCATTTGCTCATGGTTCAAAATAAAATCCATGTACTCTTTAGATGCAGTTGAGACATTGATTCCGTAGGTTTTAAATCGCGACGCAATCGGACCGAACATGCAATCCGCAATAGAGAACTCACCGAACAACCACGGACCAGCACTTGAATAGGTTTCTCGATGCTGTGACCAGATTCGGTCTATCCGAGCCACTTCCCGTTCAAGAGTCGCATTAAGAGGGACTTTGCGCCCGAGTGCACGGCAATTCATTGGCAATTGGCTTCGAATCTCCGGAAAGCCCGAGTGCATTTCAGCACTGCAAGATCTTGCTTCTGCTCGTGCACGAACGGAACTAGGCCATCCGCTGCCATCTAGATACTGCTCTGAAATGTATTCGCAAATTGCCAACGAATCCCAGATGGTAAGCTCACCATCCTTGAGCACAGGGACTTTCCCTGCATCACTGTGCTGGGCGATAGCGACGGAAGTATTTTCCTGCTCCAGCGGAATCCGCACTTCCTTAAAAGGTAGCCTGTGGACTGACAAAAGCAGCCATGGCCTTAACGACCATGACGAGTAATTTTTATTCCCGATTACGAGCTCCAAGTCTCACTCCTTGAAATATAACGCCGCCATCAGACGCGCGAGGTACGAGTGTCGGCTGCATAGCTTTGTTCAGCATGATGAGCAATTTCATCTGCTACCCGAGGCAACAAGGCCTTTGGCAGACAATGCCCAAGCCCGTCAATTTCTACCAGACGACCATTTAGCAACAAATCTGCTATGTGCTTGCCGTGGGGCGGTGGGTTTAGCGGATCCTCAGAACCCTGAATCACCAAGGCCGGAACGCTTACCTTCGTCAGCTCTTCCCCCCGAGCAAGAGACACTGGCGTTGCCATTGCGTGATTCCCAGGTTGTGCCCAAGTTCCGGCATGATCTATACATCGTTGCTCACGGAGCCGAAAGTCAGACGCATCAAACTCAAGCTTTTCTCCTGAAAGGAGGCCCCATTCTTTTACGCGACGATCAAGTTCTTCCTCCATGCTCTCTGAGGGCGTTGCACGCGCAGAAAGCGCTTCAAGAACCTCTTTGTTTGGAAGGGGCAAACCATCCGGTGAACTTTCTCCTGAAAAGGCCCGCCCGATATTGCCGACAAAGTCCACATCAAGTGCTGCTCCACACATGAGGGTCAAACTGTAAAGCCGATTCGAATAATCAAGCGCAAGCACTTGGCCTAATGTCGCGCCTATCGACAAGCCTACAACATGCGCCTTGTCCACTTCCCACGCGTCAATAACCGATACCGCATCTGACGCCAGATCTTCCACGGTATAGGGGGCGTCATCAAACTCGATGAAGGTAGATCGTCCCGTGTCACGATGATCATACCGAATCACCCGATATCCCTTGGACACAAGCAGTTCAACGAATTCATCCGGCCACATTAAGGCTGATGCATTCGCACCTGAAACCAATAGTATCGCGTCTCCTTCGTCCGAGCCGACAGAATGGCTCCAAAGTGACCGGCCATCCACGGATAACAATTTTTCTGGCACCAAAACCTCCTGATGTGTTTTCACTCGTGACTGCTGAACGCTTGCAGCATGCGCGCCCACGCAATGGAGCCGAAGGCGCAATGTAGTCGGCGTCGCCGTGCCTGCACTTGATACTGATTGAGCCTTCTCCCCAGCCCGGCGGTTACCCGCTAAGCTGGAAGGCGACCAAGCACTACAAGGGAGAAGACTTATGAACTTTTACCATAGCACTCACCGTCATTATTGTGGAATCGACCTGCACGCTCGCAGCCTGTACGTTTGCATCCTCGACCAGCAAGGCGAGGTGCTGTTGCACAAAGAGATCAAGGCCCGACCGGAACCGCTATTGGCACTGCTCGAACCTTTTCGCGATGACCTTGTGGAGGGCGTTGAATGCATGCACTGCTGGTACTGGATCTCGGATCTGTGTGAGGAGCACGGCATTCATTTTATCCTGGGCCATGCGCTTTACATGAAGGCCATCCACGGTGGCAAATCCAAGAATGATCGCATCGATTCCTTCAAGATTGCGATGCTCATGCGCGGTGGTAATTTCCCTCTGGCCTACGTCTATCCCAAGAAGATACGGGCCACAAACTGGGGCGGGCGGCCTATTTCATGCTCAAAGACAAGAGGGTATTTGATGAACAACGATTCCTGAAAGGTTAGTCACGCCACGGGCTGAGCATGATGTCTAACTGGATCAGAGAGGATGACTGTGAAGACTGCGAGTCCGCTGACTGGTACCCGATACCGAAGCAGTCCTCTGTCACCGATGTTGAAGCCAGAGCGATTTGATTAGCCAGCCCGTGGGCGTGCCTTAATACCATGAGCCAGTGCGCTTACACCCATCCTGAGCCTGACCCTAACTGGAGCTGAGACCGTATGAGCGTCGTCCTTTAGACCTTTCAGTGCTGACTCAGAAGGTCTGCTTCGCAGCACTCCATCCCGGATCGGCAAACCCTCAACCAACCCCTTAATGGCGTCTAATCAGAATTCCTGCCGCAACCTCAATTTTGTTCAATACCAAGACCGACGTTCAGGGCAAACTCTGTCTGCAACCTGAACGGAGAACACCATCCATGAGCCTTTCCCTGATTCTGCCCATGTCAGCCTTTGCCCTGGCGACGTCCATCTCCCCGGGGCCGGTCAACCTTGTATGTCTGGGCAGTGGCACCCGTTACCCGGTTTCCCGGGGGCTGACTTTTGTAACCGGTGCCACTGTGGGCTTCACCGCCTTGTTCATTGCAGTGGGGTTGGGACTTTACTCACTGTTGACCATGGTGCCTGTAGCCGAAGAGTTGCTACGCTGGGGCGGTGTTGCCTTCTTGCTCTACCTGAGCGTGAAGCTGGCCATGGACAGCGGCCACTTGCCGGAAAAAGGTACTGAGAAATCACCCGGCTTCGGCACAGGCGTCCTGATGCAGTGGCTCAACCCCAAAGCCTGGCTGGCCTCGGCATCCGGTATCGGCGCTTACACCAGCGCGAATGATCTGCAGCAGATACTGCTGTTTGCCTTGCTTTACCTGCCCATCTGCTGGCTGTCGCTGGCCTGCTGGGTATACGCCGGCGCCTTCCTGCGACGCTACGTTCAGCGCCCAGTGGTACTGGTAACCATAAATAGAACCCTGGCCTTACTACTCGCTGTCAGCTGCCTGTATCTCGTGATCGGCTGAGGGGTGTCGGTATTGATTCGGCGTTGCCGCCATCAGCCGCTTGAAAGTGCGCTGAAAATGCGGTTGGTCGGCAAAGCCTGCATTAAGAGCCGCTTCGGCAATGGAGGTGCCATTTGCTAGTTCACGACGCCCAAACTGAACCCTGCGGTTCACCAAATAGGCGTGGGGCGTCAGGCCAAAATACTGCCTGAAGGCGCGAATCAGATGGCCAGCGCTGTAACCGGAAATCTCGCACAGGGTATCCAGCGAGACGTCTTCAGCCGCGTGGCCATCCAGATAGTGAGCCAGCGCCTGCAGAGCCTGCGGTGCCTTGGGTTCCTGCGCAACCGGCTGTCTCGCCAGCTCGTGCATCAGGTCTGACAGAAATTCCACCACTTCCGTCTGCTTATCCAGCAGATCACGCTGTGGGTCAAGAAGGCAGTCCGCCATACGACAATAACGTTCATACCAGAGCGGGTCTGACACGGTGGCCACAGAGATATCCTGCCAGTGGGGCCCCGGCAACAGGCCTGCACCATAGCGAAAATCCGTCAACCAACCGGTATCCACATACAACATCAGGTATCCCCACGGCTGGTTGTCGATGGGGTTGCAGGCATGAACCCACTCGGGATTCATCAGCACAAGATCGCCAGCGCGCACCCGGTGGTGATCATTCCGATACTGGAACGTACTCACGCCCCCGGTGATAGCGCCAATCGACCACTGGGTGTGGCTGTGAAGGGCATAGCACACCTGGCGACCATCCCCAACTTTGCGTAACTCCACATGGGGCATGCGACCGTCTCGCCAGAACAAGGGCTTGTTTTGGGTGTTCATGGTAGTCATGAGATTAATTCTGTTCCGGAGGTTTATTTACAGTATTTCAGACCTTCTAATAAACTGATACTGACAACCATCGTGGCGTCATCAAGCATGCTAATATGACCGACGATACAGAATCGTATGAGTTTGCGATAAAAATCCGAAGTGAAGCCAAGGCACTCGGGAGGTGCTGTTTTTAGTTGCCGATGCCTCCAATGACGAAACGTAGGCAGATATAGGACGAGATCGTGTCAGGACTCAAGGACCTTGACGGCTCACTCCAGCCTGGAGGCGGTTGGTTTGACAGCTGCTGTATCAACAAAGCTAGCTGCCAACAATATTAGTGCCAATGTTATTACAGCCTATTATCACGACCATATATTTGTGCCTTGTGAAAAGGCAGAGCAGGCATTGCTCGCTTTGAAAGAGCTTAGTGAATAGCCAGAATACTGTTAAACGAGTGGCGAGAGGATATTGCCATTATTGGTTGAATGTTAAATGTCAGAGAAAGGAAGTTGCTCAGTGGGAATAAAAGGAAGCTGCCTGTGTGAATCTATCTGTTACGAGATCGACTCCCTGGATATGCCAATCATGCATTGCCACTGCAAGACCTGTCGCAAGGCTCATGCGGCGCCATTTGCCTCAACAGCTGGGGTAAAACGCGAGCACTTTCGCTGGCTCTCCGGCGAAGAGTTTCTGTCTACGTATGAGTCTTCGCCTGGAAAACTCCGGCATTTCTGTAGGCAATGCGGCTCGCATTTGGTCGCGGAAAGGCCATCTCAGCCACACGTCATTCTTCGGGTTGCAACATTGGACGATGATCCGGTATCGAGGCCTGAAGCTCATATTTGGGTCTCCCATGATGTGCCATGGCTGGACTATGAAAATATCTGCAAGTTCCCTGAATGGCAATAGAATATTCAAGTCACAGCAGTACGCGTCCGCCGAGCACTCTGGTTGGGCGCTGCTGTGCGTCGGTGATTGCTGATCAAAAATCTGCAAGGAGATAGTTGTTGTATGTACGTGCCAGATCACTTCAAGGAAGAGGATACCGAAACGCTCCATCAATATATTCGCGACTATAGCTTCGGATTACTTGTGATCGCCGACGCTGAAGGTATCGAGGCAAACTATGTTCCTTTCCATTTGAGCAGTGAGCGTGATGACTCGCTCGGCACATTGCAGTGTCATCTGGCACGGAACAACCCGGCGTGGCAACGAATTGAAAACGGAGAGCCAGTCCTGGCCATTTTTCAGGGTCCGGATGCTTACGTGTCGCCATCATGGTATCCCTCCAAAGCAGAGACCGGGCGTGCTGTTCCAACCTGGAATTATCTGGCGGTGCATGTCGAAGGCCGTGCTCGTGTTATACAGAACCCTGTTTGGCTCAAGGACCACCTATGCCAGTTAACGGTACAGCACGAAAGTAGTCGAGCGCAGCCCTGGGCTGTAGATGACGCGCCAGCGGATTTCACTGATCGTTTGGTGAAAGCAATCGTTGGAATCGAGATAACGATCGAGAGTTTGACTGGAAAGTTGAAGGCCAGTCAAAATCAGCCTGAGCGCAATCGGACCGGTGTCAAAGTTGGCCTGGAAAGCGAGCGCACACCAGGTGCCAATGCGATGTCCGGGTTCATCCGCTAACAGATCCCGAAGGGAGAGGCGCGAGGCACACCGTTTTTTTACCGTATTACGCCTTAAGGAAGAGTAGACGATGCTAAAGCCCGTGATACAGGAAGAACCCTCAGGGTGCGGAATCGCATCTGTTGCAAATATCCTGGGAAAAACCTATCAAGAGATGAAAACCCGAGCGAATGCCATGGGCATTTATGCTGAAGATAAATCGCTTTGGTCTGACACTCAATACGTCAGGAGGATGCTGTCCAGTGCCAGAGTTGGGACTTCTCCCACCGAAGTTGCTTTTGAATCCTGGAGCAAACTACCTGATTTAGCACTGCTATCTATCAAGCACCATCAGGAGGATGGCAAAAATTTCTGGCACTGGGTTTTGTTCAAACGCGTAAATGGGCAGCCTTTCGTCTTGGATTCAGCAAGTTACCTGCCGTCCAATATTCGGACAGACTTCGATGAAATGCAGCCTGAATGGTTTATCGAGGTTAAAATTGCATAACAATACTGTTCAATCAACTTCGAATATTTATTCCACGTGTCGTCTACGGCGAGAACCCAGCGTATCGTAGGTTACGAACTACGAGGTTACCTCAGCAGGATTCCTGAAATGTTTGATTACACAATTGTTCACTGGGTGACATTTTTGTCGGCGGCAGTTCTTTTGAACCTTTCCCCCGGGCCAGAAAGTGCCTTCATTTTGGGGCAGACCCTGCGCAATGGACGTCGACAGGGTTTTGCGGCGATGTTTGGTACCTGGACAGGCGGTGGACTGCATGTCGTCATGGCTGCCGTTGGCCTCTCGGCAATTCTCGCAGCATCGGCTCTGGCCTTTTCAATTGTTAAATGGCTAGGTGCTGCTTATTTGATATGGCTTGGGGTCAAAATGTTGATTTCACGTGAAGACTCGCCTGCGTCAGATGAGGCGCCAAATAATAAAAACAGCTATCCGGTCTATTGGCAAGGCGTGTTAATTGCGGCACTTAACCCAAAGGTGGCGATCTTTTTTCTAGCGTTTTTGCCGCAGTTTGTTGTTGAGGGAGCAGGCTCTTCCGGTGCCCAGCTGTTTCTACATGGGTGTTTGATAATTCTCATTGCGGGTTTCATCGATCCTGTTTTGGTTATGGTTGGCGCGCGCCTGGGAGCACTTTTCAGGAAAAAAAGACAGGTTGGGCAGTGGGTGAATCGAGGTCTTGGCGGTTTGTTTATAACCTTAGGCGTCCGCCTCGCATCGAGCACTAAGTAGTATTTCCATCATTTTTCCTTAGATCACAAACAGATCAATTTCGTCCTACCCCCAGCTACCAGTATCCGACCGCATACTGGTAGCTGGGGGCAGCAAAAAGCAACAACGCCTGAAGCCACCGAAACTGTGGCCATGTGAACGTTGCTTTTCAGACTTTTCAGTGCTCGCCCGGTGATGGATTCTGTTGTTTCTCCGCAAGCCAGCTGTCGTGCAGCCACTTCTCAGTTCGTCTATACCCAGGCATAGTGACCCAGAAAATATCCCGCTCGAACACCATCACCTCTGCATTCGGGCCGACAATCACCCAGAACCAGAGTTGATCCGGCTTCGTAGAACGCATCTTTACTTTCATGCCAGTCAGCGTCAGTGTTTGCTCACTCTCTCGGTTGTTAACGGTGATCGTCTCATCATGGGGCGCGATCCAGTGAATATCGTGCTTATTCAAAAGATCCGGGGCATGGCGTTCGAGAAAGCGCATGGCAACATCACGGGCAGCATCTTCTGACGGTAGAGTGGCCGGTTGTGCCATTTCACGAGTCATTCGCGTAAAGCCCAGAAGTGTCCCATCTTCACTTTCCACGATGGAAATATGCTCACCTCCAAGGCCACTGTGGACGGCGTCACTTCGCTCGGCCCGGGAGTGGATAACCGGGCGGCCATCCATTTCGACCCGCGACTTGCTCACCGGGGTAAAGTCTTCCGGGAGCAACGACAGCAAAAGTGGTGAAGCTTGCTTTGTTATATTCATGATCGTTCCTTTTATAAGTTAGTGAATGGTTCAGGTGATCCCGACCGAGCGTCGCGTGACACGACTCAGGGCCAGGGTGAGCCCGGCAGCCCCGATCACAAGTAACAGAGCGGGGACACCGTAAACCAATACGGGACCGGATGAAGCAAGCACGGTGGCGACTGGCGAAGCTATGCTTGCACCTACGAATAATGTGAAGGTGTAGAGCGAAAGCGTCAGACCCCGATTGGCGTCAGACGCGGCGCTGGACAGGGTAATAATGAGCCCCGGCACCGCGAGGCCTACACCGCCGGAAACCAGTACTGCCCCTAGCAGGGTCAGAGCGCTACCGAACCCTGATAATGCAAGCCCGGCGGCGCACAACAACAGTCCGGCTCGTGCCGTCGCAGGCGCCCCAATGCGGTGGGAAATGGGTGCCGCCAAAAGGCAAAGAGCGAGCGGCGGCAAACCCACAAGGCGAACAACCTGCGGATCAAAACCACCACCGATGCCCATCGCAGTCCCAGCCTGGAAGATCACAAATCCGAATAACACGGTTAGCGCCGCGCCCCAACCGGCGACAATCAATGGATTGCCGAAAAGACCGTCGCTTTGCCCTTTTCCCGAATTGGCCTGCGCCGCTACGGACGACCCGCTGGAATGTGCTGGAAGCGCGAGGAACAAGCCCACCGCCAAAATGAGATAAAACGGTGACACACCAAGCATGAAGGCCGTTGGCGTCATCGACAGACCGACGGCAACGAACTGTGCCAGCGGCGCCGCCGCCAGGAACGCAAAGCTAATGAGGGAAACTCCCAGCGCACGCCGACGCGGTGGTAAGACCTCGCTTACAAGAGAAAGCGCAACCGGAGGGAAGCTTGATGCAACAAAGCCCTGGGCCGCACGACCCGCTAAAAACATGGCCAAGTTGTCGGCAAAGCCGAGCAAGCCCGTAACGACAGTCATCGCCAAGAGCCCGCCAACTAAGATCTGCAGTCGCCCCAGTCGATCTGACAACGGCCCCCAGATCAGAAAACCAATGGCGTAGGCAAAGCCGAACGCAGAGGCGGCCCATGCAGCCGTCGCAAATTCGGCGGAAAATACCGCAGCGATTTCTTCAGTAAGCGGGATTGTTAAATAGAGTTGTCCGACCACGAGTATGGCACTGGACATAAGCAGAATTGTGAGAAGGATATGTCGTAGCATCTTTATATCTCTTTCTTACGTTAGCTGTAGGTTTGTGACAAAACTACCCGCTCAGGTTTGCGTCGGGCGTCAGCCCGACTTGTTCGGCGTTGCCTCGTCGTAAAGCCGCTCCATGTGGCGGATGTTGCGAATAAGGTCACTTCGGAAGGTTGATAACTCGTCGATCTGTTCATCAACTTTCTGCAATTGACTGTTCAGGATGTCGAGAACTTTTTTCTTGCCTTGGAGGTGGGTATCCGCATCCATAAAATACAGCTCAATCACCTCTTGTATCTCTTCAAGCGAGAGGCCGAGACGCTTTAGTGCGGCTATCTTTTCCAGCCGCTCGTAGGCTTCTTCTTCGTACAGTCGGTGAGATGCCCCTTCTCGCGCAACCGGGCTGATCAGCCCGAGGCGCTCGTAGTAATGGATGGTTCGGTGACTGGTTTTCGCCCTGCGCGCCAGTTCTCCGATTTTCATATTGCCAATGCTCATCAGGACTCCCTGTAAACCTTACGTTAGGTGTAGATTATGGTGAAGAATAAACGAGAGTCAAGAGGTAGAAACAAATGCCCGGTCATTCGCCCCATTAGCACCCGTACCTCTATGCTTTCAGGAGCCTGTCTTCCATGGCAACCGGGTGGGCCTATATCGTACAAAAAGAACAAGACAAAAGATGAATGCCTGAGTCATCGCGATACATATAATCACTCCACCCCAACCCCATATCGCAAATACGTAAGCGGCGAGGCTTGCGCCAATAGCGCCGCCCAGATAGTAAAAAGAGAGGTATATTCCGGTTGCGACCCCGGCGGGTACGAGGCGCGAGTTGTTTAACAGTTGAGTCGTCACTGTCTGGAGCATGTAGGTTCCCGAGGCGAACAGCGCAACGCCAATAATGATAGATATGCCGGTTTCGCCGATAATCCAAAGCGAAACCCATATCAACAAAATTAGTGAAGCGGTGATTACCGCTTCAGTCGCGTAGCGTCGGAAAAAACGCGCACCAAGGACGAAAAACAGGGCTGGTAGGCATGCGAGATAGAGCGTTCCAATCCGCTCGGAATCCCAAAAATAAGGCTCTTGAGACAGCCAGAGACCAAGTACCGTGAAGACCGCACTTTGTGTGAAGAGCAACGCAAATCCCGCAAGATATGCAACGAGCAGCGTGCTGTCGGAAAACGCACGTTTCGCATATGCCATTGGGGATTGATGCCGCTCCAGGCCGCCCGCTGATTCAGCACCGGACACATTCAGCAAAAGGTGAATAGCTATTGCAGACAGTGCCATGAGGCATGCGGAGCTTAGAAACCCCAGCTCCCAGCCGATTGCATCAACGGACCAGCCAGGATACAACCGGCTGAAGGTGCTGCCCACAATCGTTCCGGTCACGTACAGTGGCACGAAACGCCCTGGTTGAGTAGAGACCAGGTTCATGGTTGACGTCAAAAGAAATGGAATGACAACGCCCTGAGCAAACCGAACAACGAAAAGCAAATATTGATTCGTAGTCCATGCGATCGAGGCATTAAATGCCGCTAAAGCCAGGAAACCAAATACCAGAACAGTTGAAGCATTGGAGTGTCTTGTCGCTGCGCCAGTTATCGGTGCAGTGATCATCATTCCCAGAAGCGATGCCATATTTAACCAACCAGCTTCCGTAACGGTTGTTCCGAACCGGTCTGCCAACTGCGGAAACAATGCCTGCAGTTGGTACAGGTTAAAAAATGAGCCGATCGAACCTATCATCAAGACGGTACGCATTGCTTACTCCGTCGTGCCTGGAACGGAACAAGCTACTCACAAGCAGAGCACAATTGAATGTCGGATTTAGTATCGCAGTGATACATGACCTGACAGAGTACCCGGTCAGGAATCAACGTATTCTCACCTCAAAAGAGGGATGAAATGGTCGAGCTAAAACAGATCAAGCACTTTGTTGCAGTTGCAGAGGAGCTTAACTTCCGGAAAGCTGCCGAACGATTGCATATTACCCAGCCGCCGCTGAGCCAAAGCATCAAAAAGCTGGAAGACACACTGGATGTTACACTTTTTGAGCGAAGCACCCGGGGCGTGCACCTCACGAAGGCAGGCGAAGCCTTTCTTGGGGAAAGCCTGAAAATACTCAATGCAGCCCACCGAAGCGTCAATGTTGCGCGGCAAGCTGCACACGGCGAGGTAGGCACATTGCGGGTCGGTTATTCGGCAAGCGCCATCTTCTCCAAAACACTCACTTCAGCCTTGGCTGATTTACTCGCAAATCGCCCGATGCTCAATCTGGAGTTACACGAAGGGAACGCCCTCTTTCATATCGCATCGCTGAAAGCTGGCAAACTAGATGCTGCGGTTCTCCGCGCAGATCTGGATGAAGACGCCCTGTCAGGCTTATCAGTTTCCAGGTTAGGAAATGAGCCGCTGTTTGTGGTTCTGAACCCGGGCCATAGGCTACAGGAAAAATCATCAATCAGTTTCAGGGAGCTCGCTGGAGAGCGACTTTTGCTTCAACCGGCTACCCAAAGAACGTTCCTGAGGCGACAAGTGGAATCATTGGCCGACAAAACAGGAGTTGCTCTCAGTCGTATTTTGGAGGTGCCAGATATCGGAAGCACACTGTGCTTTGTTGGGGCGGGCATTGGGATCACGATCCTTCCAGCCAGTGTCGCGTCTGTGGCCCAGGGGCTGATAGCTATACCGCTTACCGACGAGGGCTTCTCCCAGCCTCTTATACTGGCATGCAAGGCGGACAACCCGCTCAGTGGTCAGCTTAGAAATTTTGTCGACTCGCATTAGCCCAAAGGATTTCACGATAACTAATTACCCTCACGCCATCTTTGCTAGTACCCTGTCTGCCCAACGTTGCAATGAGCCAGGTTCTAAAAGTCCTTTGTTGCCCGAAGGCGTTCTGGGATGTGAAATGCGTTCGTGATGACGAGAAAACACCAAATTGAGGTGCGGGGATGGCCAATTCAATGATTTTTCTAGTAAACGTTGCTCTATGGTAGCTATCTCAGCCTGCCAATCGAAACGCGGAGAAGGTTGCTTTAAAAGCAACGTCGACAGCCGGTTTTTATTATCCGATGTATCAACCTCCAAAAGAGCATAGCTCTGGCCATGTTTAGTCAAAAGGTGAAATGCTATGCACCGCGGATTACCATCCTCCAGCAAGTGTTTCGAGTAGCCTGCAAGTGCTGGCAACTTTCTGATACTCCCAAACTCGTGCCGACACTCCTTTGTTTTCAACAGTTCAACCATGGCGGAAAATGCCTCAAATTTACGAGCGTACAAATGCAAATCATCACTTTGATCGTCAATGGCGTCAAACCCGGCAGCCGGTAACTGACCCCGGATTGTCGGCTCGTCTGTACTGACGTCTGTTTGGTCGTCACCTGTCTCGCTCTCTGTTTCCTCACTTTTTTCCGCACCAGAACGACGACGGCCATTATAGGCTTTGCGAGTCGTCATAACCGGCTGGGAGAATGAAAGTTTGACCGGTGGAACATCAAGAATGTATTCCTCCGAATCCAGCGAAGGCAGCTCATCGTCATCAATCAGTGGCTCAGTTACAGGCGCTGAGGCTCCCTGAGCAGCCGCGCCCTTACTTGCCTGCTGTTCTGCAAACCTGGGATCAAAAAACTCAACCGTTGTAGAACTCTGAACGGTCAAGTTCTCAACACTGTCGATCTCATAAACAAAGAATGTCCGCGATTCCTTTTGAAACTGCCCCCGCATCGTGAGCTCCACGTTTGCCAATGCCGGAGGATCAAATCGAAACTTCCAACGTCTATGGCCATTTGACTCTTCACCCTCTTTTAATTGGTTTTGGGCGATGCTGCTGAAGGAATTTCGAGTTTCTTCATCCAGCAGGATCCAGGCCAACACTCTGCGCTGTTCGTGATCCCCTCGCGCTTTCAACGGGAGTGTGCTGGTAGGCAGGATATGAATTTCTGTTGTGTCTGGCTCATCGCCCGACTGGATATCGAATTCTTCGCTCAATCCATTGGGAAGCATCGCGAGTCGGGTCATGTAGGCGCTGTGAAAAAAGAGCACACGGGCCAGCTCTATTTGGGGCAAGAAAAACTCGATACCTTCGGATTCAAAACTGAAACACCACTGATCCTGATCTTCCTGCTCACTGACGTTCTTGATCGGACATTCACTTATTCTGCGATGCGACCACGTAGTTGCATCGTCTACATGTGCCGTTGCTGGATACCCGGCTGGCTTGAAATGCTCCGTCGCATTCAAAACCCGTCGCCTGGCCAGCACCGTCAGCTGCGAAATAGCGAAATTCTTTTTGTGCTGGCCTGGGTCCAGACTGATATTGATACGCCAGTCTGAGCCACCCACACGTCGATACATTAAACCGATTTCTTTAATCCGACTGTTATCCCTGATTCTCTTGATACGCAGTGGAGCTTTTTTCGAGGCCATTTAGATAGTCCCGTGCTTCATTGGTAAGTCGTTCTTCACTGAGTCCGGCGCAACGCAACAATCGCCAACGTGGCGGGTGGTCAAAATTCTGCTGGATTTCGTACCACGCGTTCTGCAACCGACGCACCTGATATTGAGCAACGCTCTCAGAATAACGCAACAGAAGCCGCCTGGTTCGCGGTAACAGGTGGAGTCTCTTTTCCAGGGTAGAGCTCTTCCCCAACCGTTGCAGGAGGTAGGTTCGGGACTGCCGGGGCCCAGACGTACCTGCTCGTATAAACCGGAGTACTTCTCGCAATTTTACCAAGTAATGCTGATCCCGCTGTTCCCAGTCGACTCGCGGCTTTCTGCTTACTGTTCTTGCTCGTCGTTGGTCACGATTTACCTGTTTCAGCCAAAGTAGTTCGGATCGGTACAGCCTTGCATAGAGCGCCGGCTTGGCAGCCCTCGCTGCTTTCGGTGGCCACTCCTCCAGTGCTTTCAACCACTCCTGCTGATCTTCTGTTAAATCAGGTGTGGCTTCAACATTTGCTCTTGCAGGTATCGCCACCGCTGATTGCACAGGTAAATTCCTAACACAGTCAATAACATCACCAATACGCCAGTACTCCGGCAACAGCGCTTCGTGAACAATGATGTGCTGGAGGTAACTAAAAGATTTCCTGTGTTTTCGGAATATGGCCTGCAGCCACAAATTGCCTGCTTGACCTTCTATTCCCAATCCATACCGTCTAAAAAATTTTGACGACCATTTAACTGACACGGCCTCAAGGATAGCGCTATGGTCAATTTGGGAATGCCCGCGGATAAAGCCATACTGTCGAGCCAGGCAACGGTAATGAGCTGTCCACTGCTCAAAGCTCGGAGAAATAGTCGGCCTTTGCAACAGTAGCTGTCGGATTTGATCCAGAATCCTCACTGATTCGTCACAAACTGGCTTTTGGGGAAACAACGGGCATGCGTCAGGCGACGCTGCATGGTAACGGTGGCGATCTTTCAGAGGTCTGATAAAAGCAGTATTCAGCAACGCTCCATGCCTTTCACAGCACTCCACCCCGGCCACTTGCCAATCACGTTGCCAGAAATATTCGCCAACAGAGTGTTTTTGCTCTTTGAGACACCCTGGGCAGTACCGAATGTGGCCCGGCGCCTTCACAATTGAAGCTGCCACGCCCATCGCGAGGTGGACTGCACCCTGAGATTCGCCAGATATCCATTTCAGACAACGTTTGCGGCGCTCTTCGGGGATGAACGGGGCATACAAGGGGAACAGGGTGTGCCGGTACGCTATGGTTTCCAGGTCATAGCCCTGTGGCAACCAGCGCACAACCTTTTCCAGCTGATTGGGTAGATCCAAAGTTGCTATAACTTTGCGGTTGCCATAGATTTCGTCCAACAACTGCTTGGGGCTAAGAATCCCATGCCGAATACCTGCCCTGGCTAATGTGCTATATAGCAATTCTTCGGGGTAGGGATTCGGAAAATTCAGCATACGGACTTATCGCCTACTCGCCAGAAGTTAGCCACCGATCAGTCTTAAACACCAAGCCGGATTGCTGAACAGCCTCCAACATCTGCTCCTCGTTGGCGGCCTGAGAGTGCATAAACCGAAGATCATCTGAGTCGAGTGTATGCCAGTCTTTTGCCTTGATCGATTTGGGCTTCCGTTGCTTTTTCGCCTGTGACGACTGCTCTGAAAACTGATACCAGCTCAGGATGAGGGGCATCAGATCTTTTATTTGTAATTCAGGGTGTTGCTCAAACGCTCTCTCAATCAGGGGTTCCAATAAATCCGACTCGTAGCCCATATCAACCAGCATATTGTGCAGCCTGATTGCCTGGTCGTTGCCACCGTAACGAACTGATTTTCGAATATGGCCTTTGCTGGATTCCAATAGATTACTGAGCTCCAGGATCTTCTTATCAATATCAGGAATCGTGAGATCAGAATAGCGGGCAATTTTGCTGGGGTCGCCGGATCGCAACGCTTCCATCATTGGATGAATTGGTTTTAGCTCGTCTTGATAGACCGCTTTCAGAATGTTGGCCGTAATCCGTTCCGTACCCGTCACCACCGCACGTATTTGTGAAAGCACAAACAACTTGATCACAACGTCCATGATGCCTTGAGAAAGATCAAACCACAGATCTCTTATTTCGTCGTCGATCTCCTCACTGGCCTTAGTCAGCCACTGGTATTTCCAGAGCTTGCTCGTGAACGCGCCCCATTCGGTACGCAGTATATTTCCGCCAACTGCTGGCTTTCCCAGTGGCTCCCATAATATAGAGCCAAACCCGGCGCCACGACGTGCAGAGCGCAGGTCCATTTCAAATATTGGTCTGGCTTTTGGTGTGCCGACCATTACAACCGGGATAGAGATTTCATTCACCAAGGTCACGAAAAAATTTAACATTTTTTCAGCACCACCTGATGCCCGAATACTCAAATGTTGAATCTCATCAATCACCAACAGCCCGATAGCGTGGGTATTTGCCAAATGCGACATCACGGCAATCAGTGTTTCTACACCATGACGCTTTTCAGCGTAGCGCTTGACGTAGTTTGTGGCTAAAACGGAATCAATTTCCCGGAAAAAATTGTGGCACAGGCTCTTGAGGGAGCCATCGTGCGGGCAGTCAATTTTCAAAAATACGATTTGTGTGAAGTTATGCTCTGGGTGGTGTATCAACTGCGGGTAGGTTGCTAAAATTCGATTAAGTGAACTGGTCTTTCCAGAACCAGAACACCCGATAAACGCCAGGCTTTTCGCTGTCGATTCAACATGGTCAAACCGGAATGCTGACAAATTTCCCTGCATGATGCGCTCGTACCCATTCTGGATGTGGGTCGAGAGATCTCCGGTGGCCAGGTTTCTTCCAACATAACCCTGACGCAGCATGATCGAGATCTTGGATTCCAGTTCTACGTGTCGCGCTAACGGCTGAAAGAAGCCATCCAGAAGATGAGAGATAATATGTATTCTGGTCTCGCCATCGAGATAGATGTCAGCCGGTCGGAGTTCTATGCTTCCGCCAAGCCCGTCTCTAAGCTGCTTGCGCTCAAGGATAGGTGGCAACGCCTCGATGAACGGGTTTCCCTGGTAGCTCGGAACGCCCGTTTCCTGGTAAACAGCACTCACCATGCCTGAGGGTAGGGTCATTCGTCGTCTCCAAACAGCTCGTCGATAAAGTCAGGGAAAGCGCCGTCATCCGGCTTACCCTGTAGGTAGGTTACCTCAGACTTTGGTTTGGTCTTGTCAGGCTGCCGTGCTTTCGTTTGTTCGATCCTCTGAGCATCCCGCTCCTGCTTTCGACTGTCGCGTATACCCCTGACTGTCTCTGCTTTGGATTGTTTAAAGACCGTAGGACGTGAACGTTCAGCGTCCTTGATTGTTTGGCTGATCAGATTTTCAAGGTTTCGCTTGCTTGTAGTTTCAGCAACCTTTGCGGTGCTGGCAGCTTGCCGCTGCTGTTCCTGACTGGCCCACAGTTCCCACATCGACTTATCTCGATACTGGCGCGAACGATCTGTCAGAGAGCACACCCAGTATTCCGAGCTGCCGTCTTCGGGGAAAAGATAGATATTGTCAGCGACTGCTGGATCATAGGCGGCATATAAGTTGGTTACCCTGCGTTCTCCGTTGCGATGCAGCCAACCGGATGCCAATAACTCCTTGGATGTGTAGTAAGCACCAAAACAGCTCACACCCAAATCGGACAAATAGGCCTTTTGCCTCGGCAGCAAAGCAATTCGTAGAGCTTCTTCAGAAGCAGTCCTCAATCGCCCAGTCCGATTTTGTATTCCCCAATTCCAAATGTTGAGGGGTGTTAATGCCATATCATTGGGCATATCCGCATCACGATCATACTTCGGCAGCACTGCGTACTGATTCCGGTGCAGAATGGAGGCCAACATGATCCGGGTAAAGTCATCCAGGGTCAGCGTTGCATCCAAACGATAGTCTTTACCGCCACGTTTTCGGACTCTGGTACCGGTAACTACACCCGGTGCAAACGGTTTAAATTCGGCTTGCAACGTGCGGAAATAACGTTCGACTATCCCTTTTGCATCACCACGGTATGGCGGCGTATTTTCGATCCGGACGCCGAAAGCCTTTTCCAGTGACTCTATTTGATGGCCAAGCAACTCCCCACGATCTGCCAGGATTGCATCGGGTATCCCGACGGTGGGCCACTGGTCAGCAATAATCTCCAGTCCGTATCGACCACACAGCTGGGTCTTGTCAGACATGGAGGTCGTCAGCGCACTCATCGCCGTCACATAGGATGGGTTTTCCAGCCCCACATAAAAACCAGCCACCATACGGCTGAATACATCGACCACCACGTATAACGTCGGGCGGCCAATCACACTTTGGCGGTCTGCGGATAGCAGGTAAATATCGGCAATCGTCGCGTCGATCTCATACCGAGACCCTGGTCCAAGAACACCCGCTGTGGCGGTACCTGTCAGAGGGCGAATGTCTTTCTGGTAGGAAATTCTGTTGGCTCGCAAGCGAATCCGATCCGCTTTTTTGTACTCGCGTTCGTAGAAGTACCGAAGTTGAACAACCGTTGGATAATCTTCTTGACGCACTTCGGGATTTGCCGTCTCGAACATATCTGTAAATCGTCTGTGGACGTAGGGCATCGTGTGCCCCTTATCGTTAACGTAGTGTCGATCAATCACGATTCGGAACATCCGCTCAATGGCCGAATCAACGGTTGTTCCGGTCCCCGGGGAGGTTTTTCGAGGGCGACCCAGTTTCTTGCTGGAATTTTTCTTCTGGCCTTTAGCGCCGGACTTGCTGTAATCAGGGAGCAGAGCGTTGGGTATCGATCCTCGCTGCCAGTACTGTCGCAGATGCCTATAAAGCGTTTTTCTCGGCGTGCTGGTTTGCTCACTTCGGGTTTGAACCAACGGACCTCTGCCATTGCGATAATAGATGTCCTCGTTGACAAGCAATGGCGCAATCAGTTGGTATCTGTTGTCGCGTATTTTCTGCGCTTTTGTCCCTTGCTGAACTACAATAGACGCGAGATACGAAAAAGGATCTTCTACCCGCTTGAGAGATTCATCAAACGCCCACTGTTCAATGTTGGCTAACGTAACCATTTCTGGAAAGGCTTTGGCTGAATCGATGTTGATCCAAGTGAAAAAGCTGCCAGAGATTGTCAGCACCCGGTATCGTTCTTCACCTACCTGAGCCACATCATTGATTCGCAGCATGACTTGCCCTCAATAATGCTATGTCTTCAACAACCTGAAGATCTGCAGCCACCAATTGACTCCAGGGAATTGAAATATCGAACGTCAGTGCCCTTAAAGCCATCAAGGCTCGCAGTCGCGAAAGAGTAGCGCCCGGCTCCAGAGAATAGGACTGATCAACTAACATCGCTATTTCTGGGAGTTTGGTATTGGGATGAGCACCTAGGAAGTTCAGATATACAGGGAGACCATTGAAGAGTGAATCCAGACTGTCAATTTGTACTCTGGCGGCATAGAGCGTTTCCAGGTTCTTCACCACGGTTCCCGGGATCTGCTTTTCCGTTACCAGGCACCAAGAGATGCCTTTCTGCTGCCAGTACCGGCGCTCAAGCTCCAGCTTCTCGATGGTTCTTGAATCTTTTAGATCGGATGAGCTTTTAACCTGAATGGCCATTCGCCGTGCCCCGGAGGAGGCCGAGAAATCAACAACGAAATCGGTGGACATGACTTGTGTATATCCACCGATTTCCGGGTGCCGTATGTTGGCTTCTTCAGCTAGGCGGAGTGTGTCTTCTACGTGGAGGGGAAATTGCTCCCGGATGTCACTGACCGTTGAGTTCCATTCAAGCAACAAGAAAGTCGCCAGCTCCAGGTCAGAGAGAAAGTGATGGGTACGTTGAGTCAGATGGCCCATTACTCGATGTGAACGGCCTTGGGAGGGTAAATCTCTGACAGTGAGCCAGGGGCGGTAGTCCTTACCACTTCCCTTGCCTCGCCCTTCTTTGATCCACTTCTTGGCACGGTTGTCGAGCTTATAGTCGGTCATTCCCTAGATTCCTGAGAAGAATGACCCGACTTTGCCACAACGCTCGGTAGTTACCAACTTTATTACGAAGTTACCGACTTTATTATTAAGTTACCAACTATATTATGATCCCACACCCCGCTGATGCGGGGCCTACGCGTCATTCCACGGTAACGCTTTTTGCCAAATTCCTGGGCTGATCCACGTCAGTACCCTTGAGCACCGCCACGTGATAGGACAGCAGTTGCAGCGGAACGGTATACACGATCGGGGCGGTAATCGGATGGACTGAGGGAAGCTGCATCACATGGATGCTCTCTTCCGGCTTCACGTTCGCCTTCTGGTCGGCAAACACAAACAGCTCGCCGCCCCGGGCGCGCACTTCTTCCAGGTTGGATTTGAGCTTTTCCACCAGGTCGTTGTTTGGCGCTACGGTGACCACGGGCATTTCGCTGTCCACCAGGGCCAGGGGCCCATGCTTGAGCTCACCGGCCGGATAAGCCTCGGCGTGGATGTAGGAAATTTCCTTCAGCTTCAGGGCCCCCTCGAGCGCCACCGGGAACTGCGAACCACGGCCCAGGAACAGACTGTGGTGTTTGTCCATGAAGGCCTTGGACATCTCGGCGATCTCGCCATCGAGGGCCAGGACATCGCTCACCTGGCCGGGCACCAGGTGAATGGCCTTGACGATCTCCGCCTCCTGCTCCTCAGGCAGGCCGTTATGGCGGGCCAGCGCGAGGGTGAAGATCAGCAATGCCGTGAGCTGGGTGGTGAAGGCCTTGGTGGACGCCACGCCGATTTCCGGCCCGGCCTGGGTCATGATCACCAGGTCGGATTCCCGGACCAGGGAGCTGCCCGGTACGTTGCAGATGGCCAGCGCCGCCCGGAAGCCGGCTTTCTTGGCCTGGCGCAGGGCCGCCAGGGTATCGGCGGTCTCACCGGACTGGGAGATACACAGGAACAGGGTGTCCTGCTGGATTACGTGCTTGCGGTAGCGGAACTCGGAAGCCACCTCCACCGAGCAGGGCACTCCGGCCAGCTCCTCGATCCAGTAACGGGCCACCATGCCGGCGTGGTAACTGGTACCGCAGGCGATGATCTGGACATGGCGGACATTCTCCAGAAGGTTGGCTGCTTCGGTACCAAGGGCCTGTTCAAGGACGCGGGTGTCCGTGACCCGGCCTTCCATGGTGGCCTTGATCACTCTGGGCTGCTCATAGATTTCCTTGAGCATGAAGTGACGGTATTCGCCCTTGTCGGCAGAATCGGCGCCGTGCTCGAAACGGGTGATCTCGCGCTCCACTGACTGGCCTTCGCGATCCAGAATGGTGATGCCGTCCTTGCGGATGTCGGCAATATCGCCTTCTTCCAGGAACATGAAACGGTCCGTCACCGGCAGCAGGGCCAACTGATCGGAGGCGATGAAGTTCTCGCCGATACCCACACCAATCACCAACGGGCTGCCCTCACGGCAAACCACCAGGTGGTCGGGTTCATCGGCATGGACAACGGCCAGCGCATAGGCGCCGCGGAGTCGCGCAATGGAAGCCCGCACCGAATCGTGAAGATTGCCCAGGGCCCGGTAATTCTTCTCGATCAGATGGGCAACGACTTCGGTGTCGGTCTGGGAGGTGAATTCAAAGCCATCGGCCCGGAGTTCTTCGCGGAGCTCCTGATAGTTTTCGATAATGCCGTTATGAACGATGGCCAGCCGGTCACCGGACATGTGCGGATGGGCATTGATCTGGGACGGTTCGCCATGGGTCGCCCAGCGGGTGTGGGCAATGCCCAGATGACCGGAGAGCGGACTGGCTTTCATGGCGTCTGCCAGAGAGGCAACCTTGCCCACCTCCCGGGCCCGCTGGACGCTGTGATCGGCACCAATGACGGCCATGCCGGCGGAGTCATAGCCCCGGTATTCCAGACGGCGCAGCCCCTCAAGAAGAATACCCTGAACGTCCCGTTCCGAAACCGCGCCTACAATTCCACACATGCTGCTCTACCTGTCTGTTGATCGTTTGAATCAGTTTTTCCGGGGCTTTTCCCAACCGGAAATATTGCGCTGCCGGCCCCGGGCCACCGCCAGTTCACTTTCAGCGACATCCCGGGTGATGGTCGAGCCGGCGCCAATGGTGGCATCTGCCGCAACCGTTACCGGGGCCACCAGAGAAGTGTTGGAACCGACAAAGACGTCGTCACCCAGGACCGTCCGATACTTGTTCACCCCATCATAATTACAGGTGATGGTTCCTGCACCCACATTCACATTACGGCCCAGTGAGGCGTCACCCACGTAGCTCAGGTGGTTGATCTTGCTGCCCTCGCCGACGATGGCCTTTTTGGTCTCAACAAAATTGCCCACTTTGGTATTGGCCGCCAGTTCCGTGCCCGGACGGATGCGGGCGAAGGGCCCAATCTGGGCATTGGCGCCAATGGAGGCCCCTTCGATGACACTGTTGGCCTTGATTTCGGTGCCATCGGCAATGGTCGCATCCTTGATCATGCACCCCGGACCAATGGAGACATTGCTGCCGAGAACCACCTTGCCCTCGAAGACCACATTCACATCAATCCACAGATCGTTGCCAATACTGAGCTCGCCACGGACATCCACCCGGGCCGGATCGGCCAGCGTGGCGCCTTCGGTCATCAGCCGATCCGCCTCCCGGCGCTGGAACCAGCGTTCCAGTTCGGCCAGTTGCAGGCGATTGTTGACCCCCTGCACTTCGTAGGGATTCCCGGGCTGGGACACGGCCACCTTCAGGCCCTGATCCACCGCCATGGCGATAATATCGGTAAGATAGTATTCGCCCTGGGCGTTGCTGTTCGAGAGCGTCGGCAACCAGGCTTTCAGGTGCTTCGCAGACACCGCCAGGATGCCTGTGTTCACTTCCCGGATCTGTTGCTGTTCCGGGGAAGCGTCTTTCTGCTCAACGATGCACTGCACCTGGCCTTCGGCGTTGCGCACGATGCGACCGTATCCCTGGGGGTTCTCCATGGTGACCGTCAGCAGACCCAGGGTTTGATCGTCCAGCGTGCCCACCAGACCCTCAAGGGTTTCATGGCGGGTCAGAGGCACATCACCATAGAGCACCAGAACCCGGGCATCATCCGGCAGGTCCGGTAAGGGTTGGGCCACCGCATGGCCGGTACCCAGCTGCTCGTTCTGGACGACCCAGTTCACCGAGGCATCCTCTGTGGCTTGCCGGACCTTGTCGGCGCCATGGCCAATCACGGTGTGAATCTTTTCAGCGCCCAGTTGTCTGGCGGTGGCAATCACATGATGAAGCATGGGGCGGCCGGCCACCGGGTGCAGAACCTTGGGCAGGGCGGATTTCATTCGTGAACCCTGGCCGGCGGCCAGAATAACAACGTGTAACGGGCTCATGGAAAGCTCAGGCTCCCGGGGTGTTGTGTGTCTGATAGCAAAAATAAAAAAAACCGCATCCTTCCTGGCCGGAGGACCAACGCCGGGCGTTGAGCTTCCAGCCGCTCAGGATGCGGCTTCGGTATTCGGCAAACCCGGAACAGAAATGCTTAGCGCATTTTGTTACGCAGCTGCTGAATGGTACGAAGCTGGGCAACAGCTTCGGCCAGTTCTGCAGCAGCACGGGAATACTCGAATTCACCGGTCTGGTTGGCAAGTGCTTTCTCGGCCTCTTTCTGAGCCTCGAGTGCGGCTGCTTCGTCCACATCCTTTGCCCGAACCGCGGTGTCCGCCAACAAAGTCACCAGATTGGGCTGGACCTCCAGATACCCGCCGGACACGTAAAGAATTTCTTCCTCACCGCCCTGCTTGATGATCCGAATAGGGCCCGGCTTCAGCTCGGTCAGAAGCGGCGTGTGACCCGGGGCAATACCCAGGTCACCTTCAGAGCCCGCTGCGATCAGCATTTCTACCAATCCGGAATAGATCTTTGTTTCGGCACTTACCACATCACAATGCACGGTCATACCCATGTCAGTTGCCTCTTTGATCGATCCGGAAACAAGTGCTCAGGCACGATTACTTCTTGGCCTTGCTCTTCATTTCCTTCGCTTTCTCGACCGCTTCCTCAATAGTACCAACCATGTAGAATGCCTGCTCGGGCAATTCGTCATAGTCACCATTCAGGATGCCCTTAAAGCTGCTGATGGTTTCCTTGAGGGAAACGTACTTACCGGGGGAACCGGTGAATACTTCAGCAACGTGGAACGGCTGGGACAGAAAACGCTCGATCTTACGGGCACGGGCGACGGTCAGCTTGTCTTCTTCTGACAGTTCGTCCATACCCAGGATGGCGATGATGTCTTTCAGTTCCTTGTAGCGCTGCAGGTTGGTCTGCACGCCACGGGCGACTTCGTAATGCTCCTGGCCGATGACCAGCGGATCCAGCTGACGGGAGGTGGAATCCAGCGGATCGATCGCCGGGTAGATACCCTTGGAGGCGATGTCACGGCTCAGTACCACGGTGGCATCCAGGTGCGAGAAAGTGGTCGCAGGCGACGGGTCAGTCAAGTCATCCGCCGGTACGTAGACCGCCTGGATAGACGTGATGGAGCCGTTCTTGGTGGAGGTGATCCGCTCCTGCAGCTCACCCATTTCCTGGGCCAGAGTCGGCTGATAGCCTACCGCAGACGGCATACGACCCAGCAGTGCCGATACCTCGGTACCCGCCAGGGTGTAACGGTAGATGTTGTCCACGAACAACAGTACGTCACGGCCTTCGTCACGGAACTTCTCCGCGATGGTCAGACCGGTCAGGGCCACGCGCAGACGGTTCCCGGGAGGCTCGTTCATCTGGCCGTAAACCATGGCAACCTTATCGAGAACGTTGGACTCCTTCATTTCATAGTAGAAGTCGTTACCTTCCCGGGTCCGCTCACCAACACCTGCGAATACGGAGAGACCGGAGTGCTCTTTCGCGATGTTGTTGATCAGTTCCATCATGTTGACGGTTTTACCAACACCGGCACCACCGAACAGACCAACCTTACCACCCTTGGCGAACGGGCAGATCAGGTCGATAACCTTGATGCCGGTTTCCAGCAGGTCGGCAGAGGCCGCCTGGTCGGCGTAGCTCGGTGCCTTGCGGTGGATGGCCCAGCGCTCGTCTTCGCCAATCTCGCCGGCTTCGTCGATGGGGCGACCCAGAACGTCCATGATACGGCCGAGGGTCTTGGTACCAACCGGTACCGAGATTGCCTTGCCAGTGTTTTCTGCTTTCAGGCCACGCTTCAGACCTTCGGTGCTGCCCATGGCGATGGTACGTACAATGCCGTCACCCAGCTGCTGCTGGACTTCCAGAGTTGTTTCGCCACCTTCAAGCAGCAGTGCGTCATATACTTTGGGTACGGAGTCACGTGGAAATTCCACGTCGATAACCGCGCCAATGATCTGAACGATTTGTCCGCTACTCATGCTCGGTTCCTCGTTATCTTGATAGTCAATAAAACCAGTTGGATTGTGGGCCGGATCAGACCGAAGCGGCGCCGCTCACAATCTCCGATATCTCTTGGGTAATGGCTGCCTGACGCGCCTTGTTATAAGCCAGCTGAAGTTCGTCGATAATGCTACCGGCGTTATCAGTTGCGCTCTTCATGGCGATCATCCGGGCTGCCTGTTCACATGCCAGATTTTCTACCACACCCTGGTACACCTGGGATTCAATAAAACGTGGCAGAAGGCCATCGAGGATCTGCCTGGCATCGGGCTCGTAGAGATAATCCCACTGGTTCTTGATCTCTTCTTCGTCTTCACTCGGAGGCAGGGGCAGAAGCTGCTCCACCTTCGGGCTTTGGGTCATGGTGTTGACGAATTCGTTGCTCACCACGTACAGGCGATCAATCTTGCCCTCAGAGAACGAATCCAGCATGACCTTGACGTTGCCGATGAGTTTTTCGGAGCTTGGGTTGTCGCCCAGATGGGTCAACGCCGCGATGACGTTGCCGCCATAGCTCCGGAAAAAGGAAGCCCCTTTCTGCCCGATGGCGCACAGATCGGTTTCCACTCCTTTTTCTTTCCACGCTTTCATTTCACGGACAAGCGCTTTGAACAGGTTGATGTTCAGACCACCGCAGAGGCCACGATCAGTTGACACCACAATATAGCCCACGCGCTTGACGTCGCGCTCGACCATGAACGGGTGCTTGTACTGAGCATTCGCCTTGGCAATGTGCCCGATCACCTGACGCATCTTGTCGGCATACGGGCGGGTCGCCTGCATGCGTTCCTGAGCCTTGCGCATCTTACTCGCAGCCACCATTTCCATGGCGCTGGTGATTTTCTGCGTGCTCTTGATGCTTGAAATCTGGTTACGTATTTCTTTGCCGACGGCCATAACTCACTGCCTTCTCAAGTTAGACACTCGTTGCTACGAAAGCGGCCCGCGACATATGCCGCAGGCCCGTTTTCTTACCAGCTCTGAGTGGTCTTGAATTTCTCAAGTGCAGCTTTGAGGCCGGCAGCGATTTCGTCGTTGTAATCGCCTTTCTCGTTGATCTTGTCGAGCAGGTCTTTCTGTTCGGAGCGCATCCAGTCGAGCATCTGCGCTTCAAACTTCACCACCTTGTCGACATCAACGTCGTCCAGGAAGCCTTCGTTGGCTGCAAACAGAACGGTACCCATTTCAGCCACAGACATCGGGCTGTACTGGTTCTGCTTCATGAGTTCCGTTACCCGCTGACCATGCTCAAGCTGCTGTCGGGTTGCTTCGTCGAGATCGGAAGCAAACTGGGCGAAAGCGGCCAGCTCACGATACTGGGCCAGAGCCAGACGGATGTTACCGCCGAGCTTCTTCATGATCTTGGTCTGGGCGGAACCACCTACCCGGGATACGGAGATACCGGCGTTCATCGCCGGACGGATACCGGAGTTGAACAGGTTGGTTTCCAGGAAGATCTGGCCGTCGGTAATGGAGATTACGTTGGTCGGTACGAATGCGGAAACGTCACCGGCCTGGGTCTCGATGATCGGCAGGGCGGTCAGGGAACCGGTCTTGCCTTTCACTTCACCGTTGGTCAGCTGCTCAACGTAATCGGCGTTAACGCGGGACGCACGCTCCAGCAGACGGGAGTGCAGGTAGAATACGTCACCCGGGTAGGCTTCACGGCCCGGCGGACGACGCAGCAGCAGGGAGATCTGGCGATAGGCCACCGCCTGCTTGGACAGATCATCGTAGATGATCAGGGCGTCTTCACCACGGTCACGGAAGTATTCACCCATGGAGGTACCGGAGTACGGCGCCAGGAACTGCATCGCTGCAGGATCGGCGGCACCGGCGGCAACCACGATGGTGTGATCCATGGCTCCGTGCTCTTCCAGCTTACGCACGACGGCGGCAATGGAAGACTGCTTCTGGCCAACGGCCACGTAGATACACTTGATGCCGGTGTCTTTCTGGTTGATGATCGCATCGATCGCAACGGCAGTCTTACCGATCTGACGGTCACCGATGATCAGCTCACGCTGGCCACGACCGATCGGCACCATGGTGTCGATGGCTTTCAGACCGGTCTGGACCGGCTCATCGACGGACTGACGAGCGATAACGCCCGGCGCGACCTTTTCAACCGGAGAAGTCAGCTCGGTACCGAGATCGCCCTTGCCGTCGATCGGGTTACCCAGAGCGTCGACAACACGGCCCATCAGTTCCGGACCAACCGGTACTTCCAGGATCCGGCCGGTGCAACGAACTTTCTGGCCTTCTGCCAGATCTTCATAGTCACCCAGCACAACCGCACCCACGGAATCACGCTCCAGGTTCAGAGCCATGCCGAAAGTGCCGTTGGCAAATTCAATCATCTCACCGTACATAACGTCGGCAAGACCGTGGATCAGCACGATACCGTCGGAAACCGACAGGATCGTACCTTCGTTCTTTGCTTCGGAAGAGATATCGAGCTTTTCGATTCTCTTCTTGATGATGTCACTGATCTCGGATGGATTCAGTTGCTGCATGCCAATATCCTCAAACCTTGTGCTGAAATCAGGAGCCCAGAGCGTCGGCCAGCTTGGTCAGCTTTCCGCGTACAGAAGCATCAATGACCAGATCGCCGGTGCGGATAATCACGCCGCCGATCAGAGACTTGTCCATTGACGCTGCGAGTGACACTTGCCGCTCGAGTTTCTTCGAGAGTGCCTGGGCGAGCTTCTGTTGCTGTTCGTCCGTCAGCTCGAAAGCCGCGGTAACTTCGATATCAACAGTGCGCTCCAGATCAGCCCGGTACGTGTTGAAGAGCGCTGCAATCTCAGGAAGAAGAGTCAGCCGGCGGTTTTCAGCCAGTACAGCGAAAAAGTTGCGAACCTGATCGGTGACGCCGTCTTCGGCGACCTCCAGAATCAGATCAGCCTTCTTCTGCTCTTCAAGACCCGGATTCGCGAGAAGCTGTCGAATGTCTTTGTTCGCGGTGACCTGCCCGGCAACCGTCAGCACCTGCGACCACTCAGCCAGCTGCTTATGCTCCTGAGCGGCACCAAATGCTGCCTTTGCGTAGGGACGGGCCAGCGTTCTCAGTTCTGCCATGATGAACCTCGTCGTTTAAAGTTCTGCCGCCAGTTTTTCCAACATCTCGTTGTGCTTGGAGGCATCGACAGAGGTTTCCAGGATCTTCTCAGCACCGGCGACAGCAATAGCGGCAACTTCTGCACGCAGCGCGTCACGAGCCTGATTCCGCTCCTGTTCAATTTCGGCCTTGGCCTGCTCAATCAGCTTCTGGCCTTCCTTGCGGGCGTCATCCTTGGATGCTTCCACAATCTGGGCCGCACGCTTGTTGGCCTGTTCAATCAGGCCAGCAGCTTGCTGCTTGGCTTCACGCAGTTCCTGAGCTGACTTTTCCTGAGCCAGTTCCAGATCGCGCGAAGCGCGGTCTGAGGCAGCCAGTCCGTCAGCGATCTTCTTTTGACGCTCCTGCAGTGCGGCCATAATAGGCGGCCACACGTACTTCATGCAGAAGACGACAAAGATAAAGAACGCGATGGCTTGACCAATCATCGTCAAATTAATGTTCACGTCTTCACCTCTCGCCTGTTTTGTTAAGAATCATCTGACCGGGGAAAAGCCCCCGGCTGGCGACTCGATTAACCGGCGATCTGGCCGACAAACGGGTTGGCGAAAGTGAAGAACAGGGCAATACCAACACCGATCATGGTTACGGCGTCCAGCAGACCTGCAACGATGAACATTTTAACCTGCAGCATCGGGGTCATTTCCGGCTGACGCGCTGCGCCTTCCAGGAACTTGCCACCGAGGATACCAAAGCCAATCGCAGTACCCAGGGCACCCAGGCCAATCAGCAGTGCAACGGCAATAGCGGTCATTCCAACTACAGTTTCCATGATAACTCCCAGTTTTCAGTTAGGTTTTTCAGTTTAAGGGTTTAGGGTTTAGAACTACGGCTTAATGGTGTCCGATCAGTGACTGTCCTCATGAGCCATGCTCAGGTACACGATCGTCAACATCATAAAGATGAATGCCTGCAGGGTGATAACCAGAATGTGGAAAATCGCCCAGGGAACAGACAGTGCCCACTGTGCCCAGAAAGGCAGCAGTGCAATCAGGATAAAGATCAGCTCGCCGGCATACAGGTTGCCGAACAGACGCAGAGCCAGTGAGATCGGCTTGGCGATCAGGCTCACACCCTCCAGCAACAGGTTAATCGGCACCAGCAGAATCTTGAGGAACAGGTTGTCGGAGGAGAAGGGGTGCAGAGTCAGCTCGCCCAGGAAGCCGCCCACACCCTTGACCTTCAGGCTGTAGAAAATGATCAGGAAGAAGACCGACAGGGACATACCCAGGGTCACGTTCACATCCGTGGTCGGGACGACCTTCATGTACTCCAGACCCATCAACTTGAACAGCTGCGGCAGGAAGTCGACCGGCACCAGGTCCATCAGGTTCATCAGGAATACCCAGCAGAAAATGGTCAGTGCCAGCGGAGCAATGACCTTGTTCTTGCCGTGGAAGGTTTCCTTGACGCTGTTATCAACGAACTCCACCATCACTTCGACAAAATTCTGTAGCCCACCGGGCTGGCCGGATGTTGCACGCTTGGCGGCCAGACGGAACAGGAACAGGAACAGCACGCCCAGGGCGACGGACCAGCCAAGGGAGTCAACGTGCAGGGCCATAAAGCCCATATCGGAGGCTTCGGCTGCATTGCGGGCCATCGTCCACTGTGCTTCCTGCAGTACCGTGCCGTCGGCACGTTCATAACCCGCAGGCAACTTGCCATACGTCAGGTTCTGGAGGTGATGCTGGATATATTCGGATGCACTTCCTGCCATAACGGTTTCCCAGGTCCAGTTAGCTTTGCTGCGTATTGCTGCCCGCCAGAAGCGGCGTCAACCAGTTGGTGACCAGCATGATCGCAAATGTTAAAAAAAGTGCCGCTACATCAAGCGGCTGAATCCATTTGAACACCATCGTGAAAAGGATGGCGCACAGGATGAGCTTGCCGGCCTCACCCTGGTAAAAAGAACTCATGATCTTTTTGGCAGACCGCGCGCCGGCGTAGCGGAATGCCTTGAGCGCAAAATACCCGTGGGGGATCAGAAAGATAAGTCCGCCCAGCAGCGCTGAATAACCGGCAACCTGGCCTCGCAAGAGAAACGCCAGGCTGACGAAGACCAATATCATGCTTTCAATTACAAACCATCGTGCGATGGGCGGGCGGCCAATACCGCCTGAAGCTGCCTTCGTCATGTTCGTCCCGGGAGTACGGTGCTTTTCGTCGATGTCGTATAAAAAGTAAGCAAATACACCGATACGAGCGCCGCAGATTATATGTGTTCAATGTGCACGAATCAACAAAACCGGGCACCGGTTGGCCGGCCAGAAGCGGCGTAATAACTGGCGTTTGGCAATTTTCGTCACAAATAGACGTCCGTTCAGTTTTTCACCACTACATGTTGTGTACAAACCCAGGTACGAACTTTCGTAGGGGGGCCGAAGAGCCCGCTGAACCCCGACGATTTATTTAATGTGGCCGAGGATACCGTCCAGTTCGTCCAGCGAGCTGTATTCGATCACCAGCTTGCCCTTGCCCCGTTGGCCGTGGTCGATAGACACCCTGGCGCCCAGCCGGTCGGCGAGGTCATCCTGCAAGGCGCGGATGTTTGGATCCAGCGCACCCTTTTTCCGGGCTTTGTTGTCCGGCGTTTCCTGCTGAACCCGGCGCACCAGGGCCTCGGTCTGGCGAACCGAGAGGGATTTGGCCACCACCTGTTTGGCCACCTGCATCTGCAGTTCCGGGGCCAGGGTCAGCATGGCCCGGCCGTGACCCATCTCCAGATCGCCGTGCTCCAGCATGATACGTACGTCTTCGGACAACCCGATCAATCGCAACAGGTTGGTGATGGTGGTTCGGGATTTACCAACAGCTTCGGCTACCTGGGCCTGGGTCAGGCCAAATTCGTCCTGCAGGCGCTGGAGGGCAAAGGCTTCTTCGATCGGATTGAGATTTTCACGCTGGATGTTCTCGATCAGCGCCATGGCAATGGCGGCTTCGTCCGGAACATCCCGGATGATGGCAGGAATGCTGTCCAGGCCAGCCATCTGGGTGGCGCGCCAGCGACGCTCACCGGCAATCAGTTCATAGCGGCCCTCAGCGATGGGTCGAATCACCACCGGCTGCATTACCCCTTGCTGGCGAATGGAATCCGCCAGTTCCTGCAGGGCAGCCGGATCCATATCGCGCCGGGGCTGGAAACGGCCACGCTGGATCAGGTCGATAGGGACTTCGCGGAGCTCGCCGTCGTGGTCTTTCAGCTCCTGGTCCAGGTTGACCTTGGAGCCCGCCAGCAGGGCGCCCAGTCCACGTTCACCCAATCCTCGTTTCTTCGCCGCCATGGTGTCAGTCATTCTTCCCGTTGAAAATCGTTGTGCTCAAGTGAGTGACAGGGCGGTATGTTACACCGCAACCGGCGCGGATGTCTTTTTTGAGCCGTGGCGGCGAACCATCTCGCCGGCCAGAGCCAGGTATGCGATGGCTCCCTTGGAGGCGCGGTCGTACTTGAGGGCAGGAATACCGTAGCTTGGTGCCTCGGCGAGGCGGACATTGCGCGGAATCACCGCCCGGTAAACCTTGTCGCCAAAGTACTCACTCAGCTGACCGGAAACGTCGAGGGTCAGGCTGTTTCGCGGATCGTACATGGTACGCAGAATGCCCTCGACCTGCAGATTCGGGTTAACGGTTTCCTGGATCTGTTCCACGGTATTCATCAGTGCCGCCAACCCCTCAAGGGCGTAGTATTCGCACTGCATGGGAATCAGCACAGAATCGGCAGCCGACAGGGCATTCACGGTCAACAGGCTGAGTGATGGTGGGCAATCAATCAGGATGTAATCGTAGTTGTCGCGAACCGTGTTCAGCGCCAGACGCAGGCGATGCTCACGACCGATCTCGTTCATCAGCTCGACTTCCGCGGCGGTCAGATCACCATTGGCCGGCAGGATATCGAAACCGGAAGCTTCGGCGGGGATGATCACCTCGGCGGCGCTGGCACGCTTGGTCAGCATGTCGTAGCCGGACAGTTCCAGGGCATTCTTGTCCACACCGCTGCCCATGGTGGCGTTGCCCTGGGGATCCATGTCCACCAGCAGCACCCGGCGCTTGGTGGCAGCCAGGGAGGCAGCAAGGTTGACGCAGGTGGTGGTTTTGCCCACACCGCCTTTCTGATTGGTCACTGCAATCACGCGCGCCATGTCTTGCCTCCTTGTTAGGTGTTATCGGGAATCCGCTGCCCGGGCGATCACCAGCAGATGGCGTTCACCATCGGCGCCGGGAACGGCCAGGGAGTGGCTGGATTCTACCTGCCAGCCAACCGGAAGGGCAGCCACTTCATCATCCGGAAACTGACCTTTCATGGCAAGGAACTCACCGTCATTTGCCAACAGATCACCACACCAGGTCACCAGATTCTCCAGCGCCGTAAAGGCCCGACTACTGATCTGGCCGAAAGGCTCTTCTGGCCGGCAGTCTTCCGCCCGGCCATGAATAACCTCGACGTTATCCAGGCCCAGCTCCAGGAGACACTGGTGGAGAAAGCGGGTTTTCTTGCCATTACTGTCGAGCAGGGTAAAGCGCTTTTCAGGCAGTGCGATGGCCAGGGGAATACCGGGCAGCCCGCCGCCGGCACCCACGTCCAGGAGATGATCCGCGGTAACCCAGGGCAGAATGCTCAGGCTGTCCAGCAGCTGCCGGGACACCATCTCCCGCTCATCACGGACCGCGGTGAGATTGTACGCCCGGTTCCACTTGTTGAGCAGCCCCAGAAAAGCCAGCAGCTTTTCCTGCCGATCCTCATCCAGGGACAGGTCCATCGCTGCCAGCCCGTCCCGGAGCTGGCTCTGCCAGAGTGCGTTGGTCATGGCGGCGGCTCAGGCCGACTGTTTGCGCAGCAGATCGCGCTTTTTCAGATGCACCAGGATCTGGCTGACCGCCGCCGGGGTCACACCCTGGATGCGCGAGGCCTGGGCCACGGTTTCCGGCCGCACGGTCTTGAGTTTCTGCCTGATCTCGTTGGACAGGCCACCGATCACGTCATAGTCCAGATCCACCGGCAGGGCAGTGTTTTCATTTTTGCGCAGCCGCTCGATCTCGTCGGTCTGACGGGAAATGTAGCCCTCGTACTTGATCTCGATTTCCACCTGGTCTGCAACCACCGGATTGTCAGCCTGCTCGGCACCAATCTCGGCGATGTGGCGGTAGGCAATCTCCGGGCGACGCAGCAGTTCCGCCAGGGACTGATCCCGGGTCATCGGCTGCTTGAGAAAGCCGTTGGCGCGCTCACCGGCCTCGGTGTTCGGATGAATCCGGGTGGCCTCGAGGCGGCTGCGCTCAGTTGAGATCGCCTCACGCTTGTCATTGAATTTCTGCCAGCGCTCGTCGTTCACCAGACCCAGCTTGCGACCGGTTTCGGTCAGGCGCAGGTCGGCGTTGTCCTCGCGCAGGATCAGGCGGTACTCGGCGCGGCTGGTAAACATGCGGTAGGGCTCGGAAGTGCCCATGGTGATCAGGTCATCCACCAGCACACCCAGGTAGGCCTCGTCCCGGCGTGGGTACCACTCGTCTTTTTCCTGAGCGCGCAAGGCAGCATTGATCCCGGCCAGCAGACCCTGGGCCCCGGCTTCTTCATAGCCGGTGGTGCCGTTGATCTGGCCGGCAAAATACAGGCCCTGGATGAACTTGGTTTCCAGCGTGTGGCGCAGGTCCTGCGGATTCAGGTAATCGTATTCGATGGCATAACCCGGCCGCGTGATATGGGCATTTTCAAAGCCGGGAATCGAACGCACCGCCGCCAGCTGGATATCGAACGGCAGGCTGGTGGAAATGCCATTCGGGTAGAGCTCGTTGGTGGTCAGTCCTTCCGGCTCCACAAAGATCTGGTGGGAGTCCTTGTCGGCAAACCGGTTCACCTTGTCTTCAATCGACGGGCAATAGCGGGGACCCACGCCTTCAATGCTGCCGGCAAACATCGGCGAACGGTCGAAGCCGCTGCGAATGATGTCGTGCGTCTGTTCGGTGGTGCGGGTCACGTAGCAGCAGACCTGCTCCGGGTGCTGGCTCCGGCTGCCAATAAAGGACATCACCGGGGTGGGGTCATCACCCCACTGCTCCTGCATCACCGAGAAATCCACAGACCGGGCATCGATCCGCGGCGGCGTGCCGGTTTTCAGACGGCCGACATTGAACGGCAGTTCCCTCAGGCGCTGGGCCAGGGCATTGGCCGGCGCGTCACCGGCGCGACCGCCGGCATGGTGTTGCATGCCGATGTGGATAACCCCGCCCAGGAAGGTGCCGGTGGTAAGCACCACCGTCTTCGCGTTGAAGCGGATGCCGGTCTGGGTAACGACACCGGTCACCTGATCGTTTTCCACAAGCAGATCGTCCGCCGCCTGCTGGAACAGGGTCAGGTTCGGCTGGCTCTCCAGGGTATGGCGGATGGCCGCCTTGTAGAGAACGCGATCAGCCTGGGCCCGGGTGGCGCGCACGGCCGGTCCCTTGCGGCTGTTCAGTACCCGGAACTGGATACCGGCCTTATCGGTGGCCTCGGCCATGGCGCCACCCAGGGCATCAATTTCCTTCACCAGATGGCTTTTGCCGATACCGCCGATGGCCGGGTTGCAGGACATCTGGCCCAGAGTCTCAATGTTGTGGGTCAGCAGCAGGGTCTGGGAACCCATGCGTGCAGCCGCCAGCGCGGCCTCGGTACCGGCATGGCCACCACCAATGACAATGACATCGAAACGGGTTGGAAAATCCACAGCTCACCTCGGAAATCGGGGATAAAATAGGGCGGCGAGTATAACGTCTCACCCAAGAAATTGCAGTCAGAATGTGCAAATTTTAACCAGAGACCGTCCGGGTTAAAAGCAGCGGGAACGTCAGACGCGGCCGGAGCGCGTTTTATCGCAGGTTCTTCGGATAGTGGAAAACCGAAATTTATGGCTTTTCATAGGCTTGGATCACTCTTCTCAGAAAAGTTTTCAGAAAGTTATCCACATGCAGGACTACTTATTAATCAGCCTATAAAAAGCATTAATGCATTGTTTTAACTGAACTAACGTAAATTCATCCAAAGTCTTTCCGCAGGTTGTCCAACTAATTATCCACAGATTGCGCAGCCGTTTTCCGCCGAAGCCGCCAGACCACCAGTAATACCACACCATTCAGCAGCGAGAGCAGCAGGAAAAACCCCGGAATGCTGACACCCAACAGACCGAGCACCACAATGCCAGCCAGGGCGCTGGTCACCATGAACAATGCGTTGATGACATTCAGTGCAGCAATAATGCGGGCACGTTTGGCCCGCGGGGTTTCGTGCTGGATAAACGCGTACAGGGGCACGATGAAGAGGCCGCCGCAGATCCCGATACCCACCAGATCCATCAGCACCCTCAGGTAGACGGGATCGGTCAACAGGGTCCACCAGGTCGAGGCGACCGGATCAGTCGGCACCGCAAAATACAGATCAATTCCGAACAGACTCAGACCCAGAGCCCCCCAGGGCACAGGCACCAGGGTAATGCGATGTTTGGTGAGCCGCTCACACATCATGGAGCCGATGGAAATGCCAATGGTGAACATGGCCAGCAGCAGGGTCACCACGGTTTCATCGCCCAGCAGATCGGTGCGGGCAAAGTTGGGAAACTGGGTCAGGTAGGCGGCGCCCAGAAACCAGAACCAGGAGATTGCCAGCACCGCCAGCAGTACCTGCCGGCGCTCGGCCGCCACGGCCATCAGGTTCAGGGTTTCCAGCACCGGCCGGAAGCGGACAGTCTCTCCTGAACCGTTCGGTTCGGTTTCCGGCACCTGGCGCGCCGCCAGATAACCCACTACCGCCATCACCACAACGGCAATCGCGGTCAGCCGGGCGGCCGTCTCAAACCC
>Ga0247720_100114_pt1 | contig 39426 bp, 40 predicted proteins | sample MSEWel2015_12_15_FD_189078 | JGI IMG/M metagenome (GOLD analysis project Ga0247720, IMG submission 189078) | Subsurface sediment microbial communities from gas well in West Virginia, United States - MSEEL Well Study Marcellus 3H_2015_12_15 | ecosystem: Environmental > Terrestrial > Deep... | reverse complement strand
AGGCAGGAGCCCTGAGCAACCTCCCCGGGAACCGCGCCCAGCAACTGGCGGCGCTGGACGCGGCCCTCGAAGCCGCCCAGGTCTACCAGCGGGAACGCGCCAGCGGCCAGGCCCTGCTCTGGGACCTTCTCCCGGAAAGTACGCAGGACGTGTCCCTTCCGGAGTTACCGGAAGTGGCGGCGGCGGAGCTCTTGGCCTGGGAAAAGGAAGCGCTCGGCTTTTACCTCACCGGCCATCCGCTGGCTTCCCGCGCCGAGCTTCTCCGGCAGGTGGTTACGGCGGAAAGCCGTGAACTTAGAGAGCTGCCGGAGGGTACGCCCGTTGTGGTCGGCGGCATGGTTACGGAACTCAAACGGATAAGCACAAGAAAGGGAGAAGCCATGGCTTTCGCCACACTGGAGGATCTCAGCGGTGTGGTCGAAGTAGTGGTTTTTCCGCGCACCTACGCCTCGGCCCGGGGCTTCTTAAAGCCCGAGGCTCTGCTTCTGGTCAAAGGCCGGACTGCCCGGCGCGAAGAGGAAGAGAGGAACAAAGTCCTGGCCGACGAGGTTCTTCCGCTCGCGGGGGTGGAGGAGCTGTACCTAAGGCTAAATGAAGGGCAGGCGCCGGCGCTCGCCGATCTGGAGCGCGAGCTCAGGACGGCGCCTGGAGATAGCCCGGTATTTGTCTTTTACCCCGGCGAAGGGCGGCTGGTGCGGCTGAAGCCGGAGCTTAACGTGGCCCTGGAGGAACACCTGCTTTCCCGCCTGAAGGAGCTTCTTGGCCCGGAGAACGTAGCCGTAAAGGTAAAAAAGTTGGTCGGTTGAAAAAGGATTTGGGCTTTGAAGAAGCGAAAAATATAGCAACCCGTAGACGAGGTAAGGGGGGCCTTGGCTTAAGATGTGGACCGTTATCTACGTCGCCCGTAATCGCACCGAAGCCGAAATGCTGAAGAACATCCTCACCCAGGAAGGCATTTTGGTTATGTTGCGGGCGGTGGGCGTGCCGCACTTAGGCAACTCGGGCAGCGTGGAGATCCTCGTTCCGTCTTCCGAAGCGGAGGAAGCTAACGAGATCCTGCAGGGCAACCTATGTTCGTAAAAATAAGGGAGGGAAAGCGGTGCGACGGACCAAGATTGTCTGCACCATCGGCCCGGCCAGCGAGAGCCCGGAAATGGTGCGGCAGCTCCTGGCCGCGGGGATGGATGTGGCCCGCCTGAACTTTTCCCATGGCAGCCATTTAGAACACAAGCGCCGCATCAATACCCTGCGGGCAGTGGCTCAAGAGATGGGTCGGCCGGTTGCCATTATGCTGGACACCCGGGGGCCGGAAATTCGCCTCGGTACATTCCGAGGTGGGCGGGTGAGCCTCCAAGAGGGGGACATTTTCACCTTGACGACCGAGCCCGTTACCGGGGACCGTACGCGAGCCTACGTAAACTACCCCAACCTTGCTCGCGATGTTCAGCCTGGCCAGATTGTGCTTTTGGCGGATGGTACCATCGCCATGGAAGTGCTTGAGGTCCGTGGGGGCGAGGTAGTATGCCGGGTTAAAAACGGCGGCGAGCTCTCCGACCGGAAAAAGGTAAATCTGCCGGGGGTTTGCCTCTCTCTGCCGGCTTTGTCGGAGCAGGACCTGGCCGATCTGGCTTTTGGGGTGGAAAACGCCGTTGACTTCGTAGCCGCTTCCTTCATCCGCAAAGCGGAAGACGTCTTGGAAATCCGCCGGGTGCTCGAGGAGAAGGGGGCCGACCTTTCCATCATCGCCAAGATCGAAAGCCGGGAAGGTGTGACCAACATCGATGCCATTCTCCGGGTGGCCGACGGAGTCATGGTCGCCCGGGGCGATCTGGGCATTGAAATCCCGGCGGAAGAAGTGCCGCTCATCCAGAAGATGATCATTAAAAAAGCCAACCGGCTCGGCAAACCGGTCATTACGGCCACGCAGATGTTGGAGTCTATGGTAAACAACCCCCGGCCTACCCGGGCCGAGGCCAGCGACGTGGCCAATGCTATCCTGGATGGGTCTGACGCCGTGATGCTGTCCGAGGAGACGGCTGCCGGTCGGTATCCGGTTGAGGCGGTGGCCACCATGGCCCGCATCGCCGAACGCGCGGAAACGGCGTTGCCGTATGCCGAGATTCTAAGGCGGTGGGGGGGCGAAGAACACACCAGCGTCACCGATGCCATCAGCTACGCCACCTGCTCGGCGGCGAGCGGCCTTAAGGCCGCCGCCATCTTGGTGTCGACGAGTTCGGGCTATACGGCACGCATGGTGGCCCGCTACCGCCCGGCGGCGCCGATTATCGCTATTACTCCTAGCGAGGCGGTGGCGCGGCGCCTGCGCCTCGTCTGGGGCGTAATTCCTGAATGGGCACCGGCTACGGCCAATACCGATGAGATGATAGACCGGGCAGTGGACACGGCGCTGCATAAGGGGTATATCCGCAACGGGGACCTGGTGGTGATAACCGCCGGCGTGCCGGCCGGCGTGGCCGGTACCACCAACCTCATCAAGGTGCAGGTGGTGGGGGATGTTCTGGCCAAGGGAACCGGCGTCGGGCATGTTGGCGTGTCGGGCCAAATCTGCCTAGTAAAAGATGCGGCTGAAGGCAAACGCAAATTCAGGCGCGGGCAAATCCTGGTTACCGGCGCCACCGACCGCAGCCTGGTGCCGTTTATGGAAGAGGCCGCGGCTATCATTACCGAAGAAGGCGGGCTTACCTCGCACGCGGCCGTGGTAGGACTCAACCTGGGCATCCCAGTGGTGGTCGGCGTTGAGGGGGCGTGCGAGCTTTTAAGCGACGGGATGGTGGTAACGGTGGACCCGGTGCGCGGGCTCATCTACCGCGGCAGGGCGCAGGTCAGGTAAAGAGAAACAGAGATTGGGAGTGAGAAACGTGGGTGGAGTACGTGAGCGTTTGGCGGCGGCCAAACGGCTGGTGGTGAAGGTGGGGACTTCAACCCTTACCTACGATTCGGGTAAGCTCAACCTGGACCGCATGGAGCACCTGGTGCGCGAGCTGGCAGATTTGGCGCACAGCGGCCGCCAGGTTATCCTGGTGACTTCCGGCGCCATCGTGGTGGGGAGGACGCGCCTCGGCATCGCGCGGCGCCCGAACAGCACGCCGGAGAAGCAGGCTATGGCTGCCGTAGGACAGGGCATACTAATGCAGACTTACGAAAAGCTTTTTTCTGAGTACGGCCTTAACGTAGCGCAGATACTCCTTACCAAAGCGGACGTCACCAATGGTAAGCGGTATGAGAATGCGTGCAACACCTTTAACATGCTCCTAAATTACGGGGTCATTCCCATCGTAAATGAAAACGATACCGTGGCTACCGAGGAGATCGAGTTTGGAGACAATGATACACTGTCCGCCTACGTGGCCGTTCTGGCCCGAGCCGACCTCCTCGTACTCCTGTCGGACATCGAAGGCCTGTACACGGCCGACCCGCGCCGTGACCCTTCTGCCCGTCTTATTCCTCTCGTAGAGGGGATCACCCCGGAGATTGAAGAACTCGCCAGTGGAGCTGGTTCAGACCGGGGCATCGGCGGTATGGTAACCAAGATCGAAGCGGCCCGCATTGCCACCCAGGCGAACATCCCGCTGGTCATCGCCAGCGGAGAGAAGCCGGGGCTTATTCGCAGCATCCTGGCGGGAGAAGAGGTAGGCACGCTCTTTTTGCCGCCCGGAGCGGGCAGTCAGGAGGAAGGGAAGTGAGGCCGGTGGAAGAAGTAAGAGAAGAAACAAGCGTAGAAGAAGTGAAGAAGAAGGGCCGGGCGGCCAAAGCGGCGAGCCGCATCCTGGCCACATTGCCTACGCCGGTTAAGGACCGAGCCCTCGCGGGCATGGCGGAAGCGCTCCTTCAAAAGCAAGAGGAAATCTTGGCCGCCAACCGGCTGGATGTGGAAGAAGGGAAGGCCAAAGGGCTGAGCGCCGCCCTGCTCGACCGGCTGACCCTTAACCCGGCGCGCATCCGCAGCATGGCCGAAGGCCTCAAGGTGCTCATGGCCCTGCCCGATCCCGTGGGAGAGGTGGTGGCCATGTGGAAACGGCCTAACGGGCTACGCATCGGCCAGGTGCGGGTGCCGCTCGGGGTTATCGGCATCATTTACGAGGCACGCCCCAATGTTACGGTGGACGCCGCCGCTTTGGCGCTGAAAGCCGGGAACGCCGTTATTTTAAAGGGCGGTTCCGAGGCGATCAACTCGAATAAGGCCATCGTCAAGGTGCTTATGGAGGCGGCGACGGCGGCCGGGCTCCCAGAGGGGAGCATTCAGCTTATCGAGGACACCAGCCGGGCTGCGGCTACGGCTCTTATGAAGCTGAACGAGTACTTGGACGTGCTCATCCCGCGCGGTGGAGCCGGCCTCATCAAGGCAGTGGTAGAGAACGCCACCGTTCCGGTGATTGAAACCGGGGTGGGCAATTGCCACGTCTATGTGGACGGGAGCGCCGATCAAGAGATGGCGCGGCGTATTGTTATCAACGCCAAGTGCAGCCGGCCGGGGGTGTGTAACGCCATTGAAAATCTCCTGGTAGATGAGGCCATTGCCGAAGAGTTTATTCCGGTCATCGTGCGAGACCTTATGGCGGCCGGGGTAGAGGTGCGCGGCTGCCCGCGCGTGCGCGCCCTCGTCCCGGAGGTCAAGGTGGCTACGGAAGAAGACTGGAGCACCGAGTACTTGGACTACATCATCGCCGTCAAGGTGGTGGCCGGCTTGGATGAGGCCATCCAGCATATCAACACCTACGGTACGCACCACTCGGAAGCGATCGTCACCGAAAACTACTCCCATGCCCAGCGCTTCCTGGAAGAGGTGGACGCGGCAGCCGTGTACGTCAACGCTTCCACGCGGTTCACCGACGGGTTCGAGTTTGGCTTCGGGGCGGAGATAGGCATCAGCACCCAGAAGCTGCACGCCCGGGGTCCCATGGGCCTGAAAGAGCTTACCACTATTAAGTACATCATCTACGGAAACGGGCAGGTTCGCGAATGAGGAGAAGGCAAGACGGACGGGCGGTCGGCACTAAGATTAGGGTTCGGTACGCCGACACGGACCAGATGGGCGTGGTTTACTATGCCAACTACCTCGTTTGGTTTGAGGTTGGGAGAAATGCCTTCTTCCGCAACATGGGCGAGTCTTATCGCCGCTTAGAGGAGGCGGGGCTGCTTCTGCCGGTGGTAGAGGCTGTGTGCCGCTACCTGCATCCTGCGCGGTACGAAGATGTGGTGACGGTGACCACTTGGTTAGAACGCCTTACCGTAGCGCGCCTGACCTTCCAGTATGAGATCAGCCGGGGCGACACCCTTTTGGCTACGGGACATACCGTGCACGCTTTTCTGGGGAAAGAGGGGCGGCCGGTAAACGTGAAAAAGCGCTTTCCCGAGCTATGGGCGAAGCTCCTGCCTTGCGTGAGAATGCCGGAGCCGGCTAGATGCGGCCGGTGAAGGTGAGCAGTGAGGTTAAGAATATGGCGGAAAAGATACTGGTAGTCGACGACGAGGAGAACATCCTCGAGCTGGTGCGGTACAACTTGGAAAAAGAAGGCTACGAAGTGCTCCTGGCGCGGGACGGGGCTGAGGCGCTTGAAGTCGCCCAGCGCGAGAAGCCGGATCTCATTATTCTGGATCTCATGCTTCCCGGGGTGGACGGGCTGGAAGTATGCCGCACCCTGCGCCAGAAGAGCAACGTGCCGATTCTCATGCTCACCGCCAAAAGGGAGGAGACGGACCGGGTAATCGGTTTGGAGTTGGGCGCAGACGACTACCTCACAAAGCCCTTCAGCCTGCGCGAGCTCCTGGCCCGAGTGCGGGCGATTCTCAGGCGCACCCACGGCTATGAGGAACTGGCCCGCTCGCAGGTGATCTCCGTAGGCGGCCTGACCATCGACCCGGAGCGGCACGAGGTGCTTGTGAACGGGCGGACGGCGGAGCTTACGTTGAAGGAATTCGAGCTCCTCTCTTTTCTGGCCCGGCACCCGGGCCGCGTATTTACCCGGGAAGAGCTCTTGGAGCGCCTGTGGGATTACGAATTCTTCGGCGATACCCGCACGGTAGACGTGCACATTCGGCACCTCAGGGAGAAGATCGAGGCAGATCCCAGTAACCCCAAGTACATCAAGACCGTACGAGGTGTAGGGTACAAGTTTGAGGAGCCCGGGCCATGAGGCTTAGCCTGCGCTGGAAGCTTACCCTTAGCTACCTACTCGTAATAAGCGTCCTTATTCTGGTCCTGGGCGGGCTTCTCCTGCACGCCTGGAACGTGCTCGGCCCTATGTTTCCGGCCGTGGCACCTGCCGTGTGGCGCCGGCTCGAGCTAATGCTGCTTACGGCGGTCGGGCTGGCGGTGCTGGTGGCGTTTTTCTTGGGGGTTAAGCTGGCTAGCGATATTAGTAATCCCCTGGAAGAGGTAACGCGCGCCGCCCGGCGGCTGGCCCAAGGAGACTTCAGCGTGCACCTGCGCCGCGAAAGCCGGGACGAGATCGGCGAGCTTGCTGCCGCCTTTGCCCACATGAGCGAAACCCTGAAGGCTAAGCTCGAGGAGATCGCCGCAGCCAAAAGCCGCCTGGAGGCCGTTCTTCGCTATACGGTGAGCGGACTCGTGCTCCTCGACACGCGGGGGCGGGTAATGATGATGAACCCCGCGGCCGAAAAGTTGTTCGGGCTTTCGGCGGAAGCGGCGGTCGGGCGACACCACATCGAAGTGATCCGCGACTACCATCTCAGCGCCGCCATTGGCGAGGCTAAAGAAAAGCGCTGCGTGGTGAGCCGGGAAGTCAATTTGCTTTACCCGGAAGAACGAACCGTACAGGCTTACGTGGCGCCGGTATGGGAAACCGACGAGATTACCGGACTTATTGTCGTCTTTCATGACATCACCGAGCTTAGGCGCCTGGAGCGCCTGCGCACGGAGTTTGTCGCCAGCGTCTCCCATGAGCTGCGCACCCCGCTCACAGCCATCCGAGGCTTTAGCGAGACCCTACTGAACGGCGCCCTGGAGGACAGGGCGGCCGCCGAACATTTCCTGCGCATCATCGACGACGAAGCGCGGCGTCTAAGCGCTCTCATCGACGACTTGCTGGATCTTTCGCGCCTGGAGCTCAAGCGGGCCAACCTGAACATCGTAACCTTTGCCCTGGGCCCTCTGGTCGAGAGCATAGCGACAAGCCTTAAGCCGCGCTTGGAGAAGGCGGAGCTTAGGCTGGAGATAGCCTTGTCGGAGCCGGACCTTTCGGTACAAGGGGATAAGGATAGAATCCGGCAGGTGCTTCTCAATCTCCTCGACAACAGTATTAAGTACACTCCTCCGGGCGGCCGCATTACCGTGCGGGCCGTGCGGCAGGGGGAAACGGTGCAGGTGGAAGTGGAAGACACCGGGCGCGGCATTCCTCCCGAGGACCTAGGGCGCATCTTCGAGCGCTTTTACCGCGTAGATAAGGCGCGTTCCCGCGGCGACGGGGGGACCGGCCTGGGACTGGCCATTGTGAAGCATATTGTCGAGCTGCACGGTGGCCGCGTGTGGGCAACCAGCCGGCTGGGTAAGGGTACGACGATAAGCTTTACCCTTCCGGCCGGAAAGCCTTTAACATGAGTTTAATGTAGTCTTAAATTCACCCTAAAGCTCGTCTGCTACAATAGAACCAGACGCGGGAGTTGAGGTGAGCCGGTTGGAAAAAGTTAAGATCAGGGCCGAACACCTGAACCTCTATTACGGCAACTTCCAAGCGCTTAAAGACGTCACCCTCGACATCCGGGAAAACACGGTCACCGCTCTTATCGGGCCTTCGGGGTGCGGCAAGTCTAGCTTTTTGCGCTCACTGAACCGGATGAACGACATAATCGAAGGCGTGCGCATCGAAGGCCAAGTTATCTTTGACGGGGCGAACATATACAGCCCGGACACTGACGTGGTGGCGCTCCGCAAACGCATAGGCATGGTGTTCCAGCGGCCCAACCCGTTCCCCATGAGCATTTACGATAACATCGCTTACGGCCCGCGCATTCACGGTGAACGGAACCGGGCCCGGCTGGACGAGATTGTGGAGCGGAGCCTTACTCAGGCTGCTCTCTGGGACGAGGTTAAGGATAGGCTACGCTCGTCGGCTCTGGGTCTTTCTGGCGGGCAGCAGCAACGCTTGTGCTTAGCCAGGGTGCTGGCAGTGGATCCAGAGGTCATCCTTATGGATGAGCCCTGTTCTGCCCTCGATCCCATCTCCACCACGAAGATTGAGGAACTCATCGACGAATTGAAAAACAAGTACACTATTGTCATTGTGACTCATAACATGCAGCAGGCCGCGCGAGTTTCAGCTTGGACGGCGCTCTTCTTGAACGGAGAGGTAATCGAATACGACCGTACGAGCAAAGTTTTTACCAACCCGCGCGACAAGCGGACCGAAGACTACATCACCGGCCGATTCGGCTAAAGGAGGGCAGTGGATGACAGGCAGAAAGTCTTTTCATCTGGAACTCGAGGAATTGCAACAGGACCTTTTGCGCATGGGGTCCCTGGTGGAAAAGGCCATTGCCGAGGCGGTACGTTCGCTGGCCGAGCGTGATCTGGAGCTGGCGGAAAAAGTGGTGACGGGCGACGACTTAATTGACGGCATGGAGCTGGACATCGAGAACCGCTGCCTGCGCCTTCTCGCCCTTCAGCAGCCTATGGCCAGCGATCTTCGAGTGATCGGTACGGCTCTCAAAATTGTCACCGACCTGGAACGCATGGCCGATCATGCCAGCGACATCGCCAAGGTAACCATCCGACTGCAGGGTCAGCCGCTCATCAAACCGCTGGTGGACATACCTCGGATGGCGACCATTGCCCGTGAGATGACCCGCCAGAGCCTAGATGCCTTTGTCCAGCGGGATGTGAACATGGCGCTGGCCATGATCGAGTCAGACCATGAAGTGGACCACCTCTATTCCCAGATCTTTCGCGAGCTTTTGACGTACATGATGGAAGACCCGCGCACCATCCAGCAGGCTACGTATTTGCTCTTCGTGGGCATGTACCTGGAGCGCATCGCCGATCACGCCACCAACCTGGGTGAGTGGATCATCTACATGGTCACGGGCGAAAAGAAAGAGCTCAACCGGTGACAAATTTGGCTTCCGGAGGAACGAACGAAGTAGCGCCTTCGTGCGCCTAATGCCTGTTAGCGCATTAGAGGCAGAAGAGGCCTGAGCGGGAAAGGAGTAGGGCTGTGGCAATCAAACTTCTGGCCCTGGACGTGGATGGTACTTTAACCGACGGCGACGGGCACATCAGCGAAGCGAACAAAGCTGCAGTTCGCGAGGCGCTGGCCGCGGGGGTAGAGATTACCCTCGCTACGGGCCGGCCCCGCCAAGGGGTTGAGGCCATCTGCCGGGAATTGGGCCTGACCGGGCCTCTCATCCTGGTAAACGGGGCGCTGGTGACGGCCGGAAGTGATGTTTGGTTAGAAGACTACTTGACCCCAGCCGACGTGGACGCGGCGTTGGCTTACGGGGAGGCGAGCGGAGGGCTAGTTCTCTCCACTTTTCAGCCTGAGGTGGTTAACCTTTGGGTGCCGCCTACGCTGGACGGCGAATGGGTGGTGGATAAGTTCTACTCCTATGGACTGACCCGGCTTAGCTTGGCTGCCCAGGTCCGGGATCTGCCGCGAGAGCGCGTGACCAAGCTGATGTTTATGGCGGCGGAAACAGAAAAAATCGACCGGCTTTTGGCCCGCTGGCCAGAAGAACTCAACCACTTGAGCCGGGGGCGTTCGTATCCTTACCTGTGTGAAATAAACAGCAGGAGGGCCAGCAAAAGCCGGGCCCTTCGGTTAGTATGCAAGCGGCTGGGGATAGCCCTAGAGCAAGTGTTGGCGGTGGGCGATGGAGAAACTGACCTGCCCATGTTGAAGGCGGCGGGGCAGGGAGTGTTCGTGGCCCGTTCGGCTTTGCGCCCATCTCTGCCCCCGAAAGTGCTGGCAACTCCACCGGGCTACGAGAACGCCGGCGTAGCCTGGGCGGTGGAGAAGTTTATCCTGAGCGGCCTGTCTTAGAATGACGGGGGAGTCATGGCCCAGACCGATACAGACTCTTCCTTGCCGGGATTAATGTAGCGGTGCGGGATGTGGCTGGCGAAGTAGATGCTGTCGCCCTCTTCCAGCTCAAACTTTTGGTCCCCCCATCGAACGATGAGGCGCCCTTTGAGCACGAGGCCGCACTCCTCACCGGAATGGCTGAGCTGCTCCTGGCTGCTGCATTCGCCGGGCGCGAGCCGGACGAGCAAAAACTCTATTTGCCGGTTCATGTCCGGCGACAGCATTTCATAAACCAGGTTGGACTTGGGGAGGACGATTTTACGCCGCTCATTTTTGCGCACCACCACGCCGCCACCGGCCTCATCGAAGAAGTAGCCGATGGGCACCTCGAGTGCCCGGGCGATGCGGTAGAGCGACTCTACCGACAGGCCCACCAAATCGCGCTCAATTTGGCTGATGGCCCCGGTCGAAAGCCCTGTAAGCTGTGAAAGCTGCTCAATGCTGAGCCCGCGCTTTTGGCGTAGGGCCCGTATTTTGCTTCCGATTTCCATAAAGGTTCCTCCGTTTTTGTTCTTTATTATATCATCCTCGCCCTGGACTGCGAAATGAGCGAGGATGGAAAGAGGTGCACTTTTTTAAATTCGGCCCGAGCGGAAGATGGCCCAGATGAGCCAGCCCACCATGATGCCGGCGGTAAGAAAACCCAGCTCCAGGATAGGCAGGCGCCAGAGGAGGGAGCGAGCGCCGGTACCGGGGCCGATGATGGCTGAGCCGAGGATAAGGCTGGCCATGATGATGCTGAAAGCCAGAAGCACCATGCTGAAAGAGAGGCGGTTGCTGATGCGGTCGAGGCGCCTAAGGGACGCCTCGAGCTCAGGCAGCTCCCAGCTTACCTTAAGTTCCCCACCGGTTACCTGCTGCAGTAGGGTTTTGAAGAGCCGCGGTAGCTCGTCGGCCACGGCCAGGTATTCGCTCAGCCTCCTGCCGGCAACGCGTAGCAGGTAGCGGGGCGCTAGGCGCTGCCGCAGGTAATCGCGGGCCACCGGCTCAATGATTTGGAGAAGGCTTAAACCCGGGTCGAGGTCTGTCACCACCCCTTCCAGGGTGAGGAGCGCCTTGGCCAGAAGGGTGAAATCGGCCGGCAGGCGTAAATGGTGGCGGAAGGCAACGTCCATGAGCTCGCGGATGGCCTGCCCCAGGCGAATACGTGCCAGGGGCAGGCCGTAGTATTTGTCGAGCAAAACTTCGATGTCCTGGCGAAGCTCCGCCTCTTTCAGCGGGGCTGTGGTGGTGCCCAGCTCTTTTAGCCCCTGAACGAGGACGTCGATCCGGTGACGGTGAACGGCCAGGATGAGGCGCAGAAAGATTTCTTTTCGTTCTTGGGAAAGGCAGCCCACCTGGCCAAAATCCAAGAAGCCGATGACTTCACCTGGCAGGACCAAGATGTTACCCGGATGGGGGTCGGCGTGAAAGTATCCGACCTCAAGAATCTGCCTTACCATTGCCCGCGCGAGTTTTTCGGCGAGGCGCGGCAGGGAGTAACCGGCTGCCTGCAGGGCGGCGCGGTCTTCCAGCTTAATCCCGGCCAGGTACTCCTGGGTCAGCACGCGGGTGGTGGTGAGCTCCCAGAGGATGCCGGGAATATGTACGTCCGGATCATCGCGGAAGGCGGCGGCCAGCCGCTCGGCGTGGCGGGCCTCGGCGGTGTAGTCCAATTCTTCGTTCAGCGAACGGCTAAACTCCTCTACCATGTTGCTGAAGTTGTAGATGCGGCCCCAGGGCGTACGGCGGTCGGCCAGGCGGGCGAGGTCGGCGAGCACCAGGAGGTCGGTGCGGATGATGCGCGCCACCCCCGGGCGCTGCACTTTAACTACCACCTGGCGGCCATCCGGCAGGGTAGCCTGGTGTACCTGGCCCAGGGAAGCTGAGCCTACCGGCTGCGGGTCGAAGGAGGCAAAGACTTCGTCCACCTCCTGGCCCAGTTCGGCGGCTATGACCTGCCGCACCTCAGCAAAGGGAAGCGGCGGGACGCGGTCCTGCAGCTTGGCCAGCTCGCTAACGACGTCCGGTGGTAGTAAGTCGGGGCGGGTGCTTAAGAGCTGGCCGAGTTTGATAAAGGTAGGGCCGAGATCGGTGAGGGCGCGGCGCAGCCGTACTCCCCGGGAAGGGGCTTCTTCTTCCGCCATCCGCCGTGCCCGGTCGAAAGGTGAAAGAAGCTCTTTCAGGTCGAGCTGGTCAATCAGGTAGCCGAAGCCGTAGCGGAAAAGCACCTGCACTATTTCCCGCAGCCGGCCTAGTCGGGAATAAGCCGTCAGGAAAGACGTGTCGTTCACCTACTTTCAGGGGATTCGCAAAGAGGGGGCTTTAGCCCCCTCTTGCTCTTCCAGCCTCTCTTTTGGCCACGGAACCGCGCCTTGCGCACAGCTGATTCGGCGCCGGTAATTGGGCGCATGGCTGTTAGATACCTGTTCACCAGAGATTTGGCCGCGTGTTAGACGGTAGGGCTCGACTTCGCTTGAGGAGAATGAGAATGCAACACCCTGGAAAGGGCTTCAAGCAGGAACTGCCGCAGGCGTTCAGCATCCTCAGCGCCGATCCTGCCGAGCGCTGCCTGGAGCTGCCCGACATACTGCACCAGTTGTGTGGCGAGGGGAAACTGGGCGGCTGTTTTGAGCACGCTTCCGATTACCACACCGGCAAATATGCTAAGCCCTTTATCCGCTTCTGCCGTTTGACGGAGGAGCTCCTCAATAAAAGCGATGCTCTTGTGACTCAGGTTTCTAAGGTAAACCACCAGCAGGCTCAAGACGTAGGCGCTGGTGAAAAAAGGGTGTTCGACGTCACTGCCGTTGCCGAGGTTGCTGATGAGTTCTTCGGTGATGGCCTTGGGATTCCCTAGGGTACAGAGATGCAGCAACCGGGAACGCAGTTGTTCCCACGTTGTGCCTGAGTGCAGATTGTTCTCCTCAGTTTCGATCAACTTTAAGGCTTGAGCTGTGGGTCGGAAAAACACCATGGAGCGCCCTGGGAACCTTTCCTCGGAATTGACAGCGTACTCGCTGGCTAGAAAACCTTCCTTTTCCAACTTACGCAGCATCTCGTACGCCGACCACTTGGTGACACCCAAGACTTTGGCAATGCTGGCATAGTGAACAGGTAAACCTGACTTGCGGTAAAGAGCAACGACTTTTTCCAAGCACTCTTTACGCCGGCGGGGAAGCTCCATGGTTCAGCCTCCTAACAGGAAACACTCAACATCATTATCCCCGGCCGAGTGCAATTAGTCAAGGCAAGTTGCGACAGGGCTACTAAGTAACGAGCACACCTCTGCCTACCAGGTCACCCATTACTCTTCTTTTTTGTATTGTAGCAGCCGGTCTAGTTTTTCTTCCAAGCGCAGGAGATCATCCCGGGAAGGAAGACTCAGTTCTCTCAGTGCCCGCGCCATTTCCTCGCGAATGATTTTTTGCACTTCTTCCCGCGCTTTCTTACCTCGTTCCAGAAGTTCATTTACCAAATCCTTGGCTTCTTCCTGCCCTACTTCGCCCTTTTTCACCAGTTCATCCACCATTTTTTCCGCCGTTTCTCTGGTAATGGCGATGACTCCCCACCCCAAGGCCAGGGTCCTACGAAGCAGTTCCTTCATAGTTTGCCTGCTCCTCCTTGACTTGATTTTAGGTTTCTCGTTAGTTCACTCTCCTCTGTCAAGGAGAGACCTGATTTCTGCAGCCACCTGCTGCCCTACCGCTTCACCGGCGTGTATACACTCCTTCGCCCGGTGGAATTCATACCACCTGACGTTGTCAACCGCCGGTCTTACCTGCCAGTAACGGACAGGTGAGGTTAAAGGCGGGGGTATAGCGGGGTAACGGTCACAGAGTTCCAGCGAACGGCCGACAATGCTGACGCACTGAGGCAACCCGGGCTTGAGAGAACGCAAGACATCGAAAATTCCTACCGTTTGAAGTGTTGGCCTGGCTTGCACAGCCTTGAACCACTTCCATGCTTGGACCAAGACGTCGCTTCGATCCACTGACGAACAAACATCGATCGCTAGCACCGCGGTGGCCCCTGCTTCGAAAGCGGCTAGCACCGGTACGGGTGCCGCTATTGATCCATCTACCAGGAGGCGCCCGCCTACCTTTACCGGGCAAAAGACTCCCGGTATTGCGATGCTGGCTCGCACGGCCTTAGCGACTGGACCGGAGCTTAGACGCACCTCCTCTCCTGTGACAATGTCGGTGGCAACGACCGTAAGAGCCACATCTAGCTGGTCAAAGGTCTTGCCCTTGGTCAAGGTACCAAAATATTCTTCCAGCCGGTTGCCGGCAATCACCCCCTGGCGAGGTAACGTAATGTCTGCGAAAAAAGAGAATAACCGCCTCCAGTTGATTTCAAGCGCCATTTCAAGCAATTGATCGATTGGGTAGCCCGCGGCGTACGCAGCACCTACCACTGCTCCCATGCTGGTTCCGGCGATGACGGCGACGGGGATGTTTGCCTGGTGTAAAGCCTTGAGTACACCCAGGTGGGCATGGCCTCTCGCGCCGCCACCCCCGAGTGCCAGGCCAATTACCGGCCCTGTTTTAACCGACTGCCGTTCCTTGCCTCTCATAGATTAACCTCCGCTGTCGGCGTGAAGCAGCGTCGGCTCACCGACACATCGTGTAGGTTTGAAATGTTCCAGGCTCAGGCGCCGGTGAAACCCTACCTCCGGAGAACCGATCAACGGCCGGCCGCCCGGGCTTTGTCTGCTTCAGCTCTTTCGGCCCGCAGTTTGGCCACTTCCTGAGCCCAGGCCCGCGAGCGCTCGTCCAGGAAAGACCCAATTGCACCACTGAGCACGGTTTCCGCGCCGGGGTGAGTGGGTTTGGCCCCGCTTTCGCGCACAATGGTGCGGAGGGCCACCGGAACGTCGATGATGGGGCAGGGGCGCAGGTGATCTTTGGAGAACGGCTGCCGCTTTTGGAAAGACCTAAAGAGGGGTGACCGGAGAACCTCGGCCAGGGATTTCTCATAGATGTTATCGGTGGCAAAGTGGACAAAGGCACAGGGTTCCACCGTTCCGTTGGGCGTGATGTGGAGGTAGCGGCGCCCGCCGGCGATGCAGCCCTGGGTATACTCACCGTCATTCCAGAAGTCCATTAGAAGCAAAGGCCAGTGAGTGCGAATGTAAGGAACGCGCCGGGCCAGGAAAGCGCGCTGCTCAGGGGTGAGCATAAGATTCGGGTCCGGGTTTCTACCGATGGGGATGTAATGGAACAGCCACCCGTAACGTGCTCCTTTTTCCGTGAGGAAGTCGAGGAAAGCGTCAGAGGTAATGACATCGACATTCTCACGCGTGGCCGTAAGCGAAACCCCGAACACGGCACCGCGCGCCCGCAGCCGGTCCATCGCCGCTGTGATGCGGCGGAACACTCCTTCTCCCCGGCGGTCGTCGGTTTCCTTTTCCCAGCCTTCCAGGCTGATGGCCGGAGAAATGTTGCCGACTTCGATGATCTGATCGGCTACCTTGTCGTCAATCAGGGTGCCGTTGGTGTAGAGCATAAAGGCCATATCGTTATGTTTTGCTGCCAAATCGAACAACCTCGGGTAAAGGAAAGGTTCACCGCCCGACATGACGATCCAGTAAATGCCCATTTCCTTGGCCTCGACCAAGAGCTGGTCCAGGCGGTCATAGCTTAAGGTGTCGTGGTGTGGGTACTCACCGGCCCAGCAGCCCTTGCAGCGTAGGTTGCAGGCGCTGGTTGGATCGATGAGCAGGAAGTGGGGGATGTTGTAGCCCAGCTTTTCGGAGAGCTGGCGCTGGCGCGGAATGCCCAGTAGAGCCGAATTGACCGCCCAATTATAAATGAGGTGTTCGAGAATGTTCCGGTGCGAATGGCGCAGCACATCTTCGGCCAGAGTGCGGACGGCAGGATAGGTTTTAATGTTGTACTCGATCGCAGCGATGGCCTGGCGGTGCTCTTCGCGCTGCGCAATAAGCTTGCCCACAGCGAGGATCTTGGTAAGATTCCCGACCGGGTCCTTGGACAAATAGGTTAAACCTTCACGCAGCAGGGCTTCACTCACATAGCGTTTGGCGAAACTCAGATTCACCGGCATATTCTTACTACCTCCTGGTATTTTCGCTTTCCGGGGAAAGAGGGTAGATGGCTTCGTTCCCACCTCCTCTTGTTTGCTCGGCTGCCAGCGGTCGGTAGGTTAAAAGGCAGGTGGCCCAGGTTAAGCCGGCGCCGAAGCCGACGAGGGCGACACGGCTTCCCGGGGAAAGTAGCCCTTTCTGGGCGGCTTCGGCCAGGGCGATGGGAATGGAAGCGGCAGAGGTATTGCCATAGGTCTATCTCTTCCAAGCGAAGTCCAGACTGAGCTGCCAGGCGTTCCAGTTCTTCCGTTACTACGCGCACCCCGAATTTGAAGACCTCTCGGCCTTTCATTTGCAGGTAGCTACCGCGGGGAGCAAAGAGGAGATCCTTTCCCGAGCCGTCGGCCCCCAGGTGGCAGTACCAGTTGTCGCTACTGGACGGCACTGCGCTTAGCACTACGGCACCGGCCCCGTCGCCGAACAGGATGGCCGTTTGGCGGTCGCTCCAGTTCACCAACCGCGAAAATGTTTCGGAGCCAATCACCAGGGCGTGTTGGACTTGCCCGCTCTTGATCCACTGACCGGCCATAGCGCAGGCGTAGACAAAGCCGGAGCACGCTGCCGCCAAGTCGAAAGCGAAGGCCCGGCTTGCCCCAAGGGCGGCCTGCACCTGGCAGGCAGTGGGAACAATAGCGTCATCGGGTGTAGAGGTGGCTACGATAATGGCATCCAATTCTTCTGCTGTAAGCCGGCTCGCGTTTAATGCGGCCTGGGCGGCGTTCGCGGCAAGTGCACCAGTCTTGTCTTCGGTCGACGCTAGGTGCCGTCTTTCTATCCCGGTACGCTGGCGGATCCAGTCATCGGTGGTGGCAAGAGTCGCCTCAAGGTCTTTGTTGGTTACCGTTCGTGCGGGTACAGCGGAGCCGACGGAGGTGATAGCAGGAACTATGTGTGCGTGAAATGAACCCGTCAACGTCCTCATTCGTCAACTCCCTCATCCTTTGTGTACACTACCATGCCTACAACCCAACAAATAACAAAAGCCACAAAAGCCACAAAAGCTCTTGTGCCTATAATAGCACGTTAGAATGAAGCAGTCAACCTGTATTGGGAGATTCTTCCCTCGACTTCTGCGGCTGGCTCCATTACCTTGTTTGGGCAGGTGCTGCAAGTGCGAAGAAAAGAGGAGGGCATCCAGCAGAAAGAAGTGCTTTAAGCCCAGGGAACCTTTTGTTGCGGCAACGGCGGCTCCACTGCCGCAAGGAATGTATGGCTAAAGAAAAGCGGCGTGCGCGCAGCATCTTGCCAGGACGCTGCCCCTGTGCTAAAATGTATTCAGCTACAGTAGCAGTGCCGAAGTGGCGGAATTGGCAGACGCGCTTGACTCAAAATCAAGTGTGGTTCACCCCACGTGCGGGTTCGACTCCCGCCTTCGGCACCAACATAGGACACTGTTGAGCCCCTGCGGAATCCTGCAGGGGTTTTTGCTTTTGTAGGCTGCCCTGAAAAACTGTTTCTTCTCCTCTTCGGGCGGCGCTTCTGCGCCTCGCGGCCAGCGCTAATTCCCTGAAGGCAGACATATGAGCGGGGGGCGGAGCATATACTCCGGCGGAAGGGTGTACAAGGAGAGTGATGCTGTGCCCCAGCCTAAGAAGAAAAAGGTCATAAGGAGGTGGATGAAAAGCGCAACATGGTGCGGGGCGGTACTCTTTCTTGTACTGTTGGCTCTTTCGGAAGCGGGCCGGGCGGAACCGGCTGCTCTTAGGCTACAGGAGTGCCCACCGCCGGCGAAAGGCCCGGCCCTCGTCATTAACATACCCAGTTTTACCTTGACCTACTTTCTTGACGGGAAGGAAGTTAAAAAATACCCGGTGGCAGTGGGTAAGCCTACTGCCCCCACACCGGTAGGCAGCTTCCGCATCATCAATAAGGTGGTGAACCCCACCTGGTACCCACCCTTGGGCGGGCGCCCGGTGCCGCCCGGCCCGGCCAACCCGTTGGGGAGGTACTGGCTCGGCTTCCTGCCCAGTGGTTACGGCCTTCACGGTAACAACAACCCTTCCTCCATCGGTAAAGCTGTATCCCTGGGCTGTGTCCGCCTGCGCAACGAGGATGTGGAAGAGTTGTTCTCTTTGATTCCCGTAGGAACGCCTCTTACGATTACTTATGCGACCATGGGTTTAGAAACGGACCCGGTGACCGGCCAAAACTGCCTGGTGTTCTATCCGGACATCTACCGCCGTGGAACTCCTTCAGTAGAAGAGGTGGCGGCACGCCTTGATGAATTAGGGTTTGCAGGCCGTTACACGCCCGGGGAGATAAAGAGCGCGCTGCTTGCCAGCCGCTACGGGGCGAGTTTCATTTCCCTGGGGACACGCGTACGTATTGTCGGTGAGGAAGTAGCGGTGGAGACGGCGGTGCTTTCCGGAGAAACTCTGCTCGCCGTGCGCCCGGTGCTTACAGCTTTCAGGCTACCCGTTGCCTGGGACGCGCGGCAGCAGGCGGTTGTCTCGGGGGACACCATCCTCCCGGTGCATTTAATGGGGCGGCGGTCCTTTGCCCGCCTGGCCGACCTGGAGCGCGTGCTCGGTATCCGAAGTGCCTGGAATGAAGAGGAAAAAGTGCTAGAGCTTTTCCAGTGGGTGATCAAAGTAAACGGCAGAGAACTGCGAACCGGTGCCTGGTATGAAGATGGTCAGGTTTGGCTACCGGTAGGGAGTGTCGCCCAGGCGCTGGGGAAAAAAGTCACCTGGGACGCAAAGCGCCAGGTGGTGCTGAACGCGGAGAAAGAATGGCCGGGGAGGGTACGCGGCCAAGAGCTTTACGTTTCCGCGGAGGTGCTGGCCGAGGCCCTTCAGGCGAAGGTGACGGTGATCGGTGGGGCAAAATTGGTCGAGGTTGTACCGCGCGGGGCGGGTGTTCCTGCGGACGGGGCGCCGGATGCGCCGGCCAAGGAAGACCGACCGACGGGGACACCTTCAGCTGAGGCCCCTCCGGTTCCGGCGGCGAATGAGGTAGAAAAAGCCACGCCGGTCAAGGCCTGGGAAGAAAATGCGCCCACCAACGGTCAAGTCGCGCCGGAAGGAGAAGAACTCTAAAGGTGGGCTGTCCTTTGGTTGTAGTAATTGTGTTAGCGAAAAAGCTGGCCCGGAATGAGTCCGGGCCTTTGTGTTTAGGGAAGCTCATATTTGCAGGAGGAAGCATAAGAGGGTGAAGATGAGAAGAAGCGCCAAGAGCAGGACGGCCACGTCCAAATTAAGGAGGTCTAGGCGCAACAAGCGCTCCCAGCCGGCGGAGCGGGAGCCGGCCTTTCCGGCCGGCCGAGGCGGCGCCTCCAGATGGCCGAGCATGCTTAGAAAGGAGTGCAGGGTGCGGGCCGAAGAGGTGCTGAAGTTTTCCAGTGCTTCGTCGATTCGTGCTGTGAAGTGGAAGAAGGCCAGCGTGCGCCGGGCCAGAGCAACGCCTGCTTGATTTATGAGCACATCTATCATGTTTAGGGCTTCACAGACGGCGAGAAACGAGCGCCAGGTCAGGGAAAGAAAGTAGTCGGCCGAAGAGAAGGGGGCCGCCTGGACGGGTCGGCAGGCAGGACGGGGGCGGAAGAAATCGGCCAGCTTTTCGACCGACCGGAGCCATTTTCCACTAGAAACGGCGGCACGTAGTATCACGGCAAAGAGATCAGGTGATCGCTTACGTATTCCGGTTGCGAGCGGCAGCAGGAGGGAGGCCAGCGCGTTTCGACCGTAGTGACCGAGCAGGGAAAAAGCCCGCCGAACTCCCGGTGCAAACTTCCGGAAAAACACGGCAAAAGCAAGCCGGGACCGGCGCAAACGGGCGGCGCGGCGACGAGGCAGCAGGCCGCGTATCCAGGCGGTATAAATAAGAAGTCCTAGGGCTAAGGTGAAGAAGGCTCCTTTCAGGTCTGCCGCGGACCAGGGGTGAAAATGTTCCAGCTCGAGCTTCAGGTGGTGGGCCTCCTCTCCCAACAGGGCGAGCGCGGACGGGATAACGAGGTGCGACAAGAAAAATCCGGGCAGGAAGCCGGCCGCTACGGTGCTCAAGGTAAGAACGAGTGGCGGCAGCCAGAGAAGCGGCGAGGCCCGGTGCAGGTCAGGGGAGACATGGAGCTTGCTTTTTGTGAACCAGGGGATGATCAGCACCAGGTAGTACGCAGCCGTACCGGCACCGGCGAGGACGAAGAAAGGTTCGAGAAGCCGCCAGGACGGTCCGGCCAGCTTTGGTGCCGCCACCACGGCGTGGTGCAGGAGAGTTTTGCTGATGTAGCCGCTCAGTCCGGGGAGCCCCGCCATGGCGGCTGCTCCCAGCACTACCGCCGCGCCCAGTCCGCGGTACTTTAGCCCCAGCGCGGTGGCGGCATTAAGTTCCAGCGAACCGGAGATGCGTCCTAACGCGCCGGCGCTCAGAAAAAGGGCGCTCTTGGCCAGAGCGTGGTTCATGGTGTGATACAGGGTACCGACCCAAACCAGGGGAAAGGACCGGCCGAGTAGTGCCGCGATGGCCACGCCCAGGGCTACGTACCCCAGCTGGCTGACGCTGGAGTAGGCGAGAAGGCGTTTCGCGTTCTGCTGTCGGAGTGCCGCCTGCGCTCCCAGAAGCATGGTGAAGGTGGCCAGGGCGGCCAGGAGCGCGCCTGCGGCCGGCAGGAGGAAGAAGTGCCAGCTGGCGAGCAGGCTTACCGTGCGCAGAAGCCCGTATGCTCCCACCTTTAGGAGAATGCCGGAGAGAACGGCGCTCGCCGGGGCGGGTGCCACGGGGTGCGTCTGGGGCAGCCAAAAATGGAGGGGGAAGAGGCCAGCCTTAAGGCCAAAACCGGCAAAGAGAAGAGCGGCTACAATGGCAAGTGTGCCAGCCGGCGGGGGCGGTGCCGGCGGTGAGGCCTGCCAGGAAGTGGTGCCAATTGTGCCCTGGAGAAGAAAGGCGGCAGCGAGGATGGCCAGGCCGCCAGCCAGGCTTAGGTAGAGGTAGGCATTGCCGGCGCTGAGGGCGGTAAAGTCTTCTTCGTGGATCACGAGGGCCCAAGAGGAGAGCGACATAAGCTCGAAAAAGAAGTAAAGGGTAAAAAGGTCGGCGGCGAGAAAGGCACCCAGGCAGCCGGCCAAGGTAAGAAACCAGAAGGTGTAAAAACGCGGCTTATCGTGCGCGTGGGCCAGGTAGGAAAAGGAGAAAAGAGTTGCCCAGAACCAGACCCAGAGGGTGAGAAGGGCAAAGAAAAGGCCCAGGGCGTCGGCCTGAAAGCTGAGCCCTTCCCCGAGAAGAGGAAGCTCATAGGCCAGACTTCTCTGCATAGGTCAGCCTCCAAAATAAGCCTTGACTACATCAGCAGCGAGGGAAAAAGGAGGAGACATTGGATAAAGACCGGAAAAGAGGGTACCTGCGGCCAGGCTGACGATGGGGAAAAGCATTGCCGGGGGGAGCTCAGGAGCTAAGGGCCGAGGCGGCAAAGGGGGTAGTTCGGTACCCAGGGAAGTTGGCCCGGCCTCTTCTGGCGGAAGAACCTGAAAAGCGGCGAATGGGCAGGCCGCGCGGTTGAAGAAAGCGCGGGTGACGATGGGCAGGTAGTAGAGGGCGTTCAAAAAACTGGAAAGAAGGAGGAAGAAGAGGAATACAGGTCTGCCCCCGACCACCGCTCCCAGGCCCAGGTACCACTTGCTGATAAACCCTCCCAGGGGTGGAATACCTACCATGGCCAGGGCCGTAATGGTGAAGGCGAGCATGGTGCGCGGCATGGTCCGGCCGATGTTATCGAGCTCCGAAACCTTGTGCCGACCGGTGCGGTACATCACCGCCCCGGCGGCGAGAAAAAGGCCGCTTTTCATAAGGGCATGGTTCAGGATATGGAGGACGGCCCCATAGAGCGCAGCGGGCGTAAGAAGGCTCAGACCGAGGAGAATGTAACCCATCTGGCTGATGCTGGAGTAGGCCAGGCGGCGTTTGAGGTCGTCTTGGACGATGGCTACGAGCGACCCGAAGATGATGCTGATTCCGGCCAGCACGGCTACAATTTCGGCCCAACCTGAAGTTGCAAGGTAGCTTAAACCAAAAACATCCAGAAAAACACGCGCCATCCCGTAGGCTCCCATTTTAAGTAAGACACCGGAGAGAAGCGCGCTGGCTGGCGAGGGAGCCACAGGGTGTGCGTCCGGGAGCCAGAAATGGAGGGGGACCATGCCGGCCTTGATGCCAAAACCGACGACATAGGAAAGGAAAATGGAGAAAGAATAGAGCCCATAGTCCGGAAAAGTAAAGGAACGGAGGGCGTCGAAGGCCAAGGTCCCCGCCAGGTCGTAAGTGGCGATCACGGCGTAAAGAAGGAATAGTCCTCCAATAATGCCCAGGTAGAGGTACTTTACTCCGGCTCGGAAGGCCGCCGGCGTTTCCGTGTGAATTACCAGCATGTAAGAAATGAGCGACATGAATTCAAAAAACACGAAGAAGCTGAAGAGATCTCCGGCGAAGGCTACGCCCAGGCAGCCGCTCAAGGTGAAGTTGGAGAAAGCCCAATAACGGGCTATATGGTGTTCATGCCGCATGTACTCAAGGGCGTAAAGCGAGGACAAAAACCAGATGAAGGCTACGACGAGGGTGACCAAGAAGCTCAACGCGTCCACGCGCAGCGAAAGCCCGTAAGGTGGGAAAAGGGGCGCGAGCTTATAGGCAAGGCTGCGGCCGGCGTGCACGGCCGGGAAAAGCGCCAAAAGCGCGGCAAGAAGGAAGGCGTGAACGAAGAGAGAAAAGCGGGCCTTGCGCTCCTCGCTCCATGGTACAAGCAAAGTGAGTAGGCCGGTGATAACGGGGGCCACGATAATTACCAGCGGCAGCAATGTTATACGCATGGCTCCTCACTCCTTTCCCAAAAGCCAACCTGCATTTCTCGAACCTTTTCCTGTAGGCCCGTAACCGGAGGGGGCGGTTAGGCTCCACCTTCCGACCAGGAACTCAGATGAAGGGGTAGGTGCGGCCAGAAAAAGAACACGAGGCAGCTCAGGGCCAAAACGAGGGTGGGGACCAGCATGGTGAGCGGAGGTTCGCTCAGAGATGGGGGCGATGTGGGGCGGGACCGGAAGGCGGCGAAAAGGATGGGGAGAAAGTAGCCGGCGTTAAGAAGGGCGCTGATTAGCACTACTGCCAAGAAGCCAGGCTTTCCTGCTTCCAGGGCTCCGAGGCCCAGGTACCACTTGCTCAGGAACCCGTTGGCGGGCGGAAGGCCGATCATGCCTAAGCTGGCCACAGCAAAGGCTCCCATGGTCCAAGGCTGATGGAAACCTACGCCTAAAAGCTCGCTGACCTTGGTTTTCCCACTTCCTACGGCCAGATTGCCGGCGCAGAAAAACAGGGTAATTTTAAGGAGAGCGTGGTTGAAGAAGTGGAGCAGGGCCGCCGTCCACCCGCCGGAGGTGAGGAAGGAAGCTCCAAGCCCCATGTACGCCAGCTGGCTGATCGTCGAATAAGCCAGGCGGCGTTTTAAATCATCCTGGCGAAAGGCCCAGATGGAACCGAGGATAATGGTGACCACCATGGGCCAGCGTAAGAGGGGTGCAAGATTAAAGGCGTTCAGCGTTTCCCTGCCTAAGACGTAGGCTGAGACCCGGAGGAGGCCGAAAACTCCGGCGTTGACCACGGCCACGGCGTGGAGAAGGGCGCTCACAGGGGTGGGTGCCACCATGGCCCTAGGCAGCCAGTGGTGGAGCGGGATCACGGCCGCTTTGACCCCAAACCCGGCCACGAAAAGAACCACGAGGCGTACCAATTCGGCGCGAGTAAACAGGCCCGGCGGGATTATACCGCCGTAGATGAAGTCAACTTTGTGCACGCGGCCGGCTAAAGTGGCGATGGCCAGAAGGACCAAGGTGGCGCCGATGAGGTTGTAGGCGAGGTAAACAATGCCGGCGCGCATGGCCTCAGGCGTGCGGCGGTGGATAACTAAGGGAAAGGTGGAAAGGGTCAGGGCTTCGTAGAAGAAGAACAGCGTTACCAGATTGCCGGCAAGGGCGATGCCGTTGGTTATGCCGAGCGAGAGGATGAGGAAGGCGAGGTAACTTCTAATACGGCCTTCGTGCTTCATATAGCCGTGCGAGTAAATGATGGTGAAGAACCAAAGGCAGGAAGCTACCAAAGAGAAGAGGAGGCCCACGGCATCCATAACGAAGGCCAGGGAAACGATGGGCGTAAACCGGTAGTCGAAAAGGAGGCGCGGGCGTGGTTCGGCGAGGAGGCGCAGGGCGCCCACCGCGACGAGGATGCTAGTAGCCAGAGCCAGGCGCCAGCAGGCCCTCTCCGGTGGCGCAAAGAAGAGGAGAAGGCACGCGGTAAGGGCGGGGGCCAGAACAAGGATGAGCAGGAGAAACATGCGGCTGGCCTCCTTAGCTTAGAGAAAGAAGTCGTGGGCGATATCCTGAGCCAGATGCAGAGGAAAGGAAGGCCAGAGGCCGAAGAAAAGCGAGACCAACGCCAACGAACCTGCCGGAAGGAGAAGCTCAGGAGGAATGCGGTCCAGGTGGAAGCGCAGTTCATTATCCGTACCGTGGCCGAAAAAACCCAGGATGATCACCGGAAAGTAGTAGGCCGCATTAAGAAGACTTGATATCAGAACAACCCAGGCGAGGAGCGGGGAACTCTGCTGAAGCATTCCCACGAGGAGAAACCACTTGCTGACGAAACCGGAAGTGCCGGGGATCCCTACCATACCCAGGGCAGCGATCGCAAAAAAACTGAGGGTTAGTGGACAGGTGTGGCCTACCCCGACGAGCTCTGCCAGCCGGCGGCGCCCGGTGCGCCAAATGACGGCCCCGGCGGCTAGAAAAAGAGCGCCCTTGAGCAAGGCATGGTTGAAGATGTGCAGGATCGCCCCGGCGAAAGCCGTCCGGCTGCCGGCGGCCAGCCCGAGGAAGATGTATCCCATCTGGGCTACAGTGGAGTAGGCCAGCATCCTTTTTAGGTCCGTTTGGGCCATGGCCAGGATGGAGGCGAGAAAAATGGAAATTGTGGCCAAGAGGAGTAGTACGCTCTTAAAGGGTAGCAGAGTGAAAAAGGCCCTGCCCAGCGTTCCCCACACGATTCGCACCATAACCACCACGTACACCTTTACCACAAGGCCGGAAAGCAGGGCGCTGGCCGGAGAGGGGGCGCTGGCATGGGCGTCGGGCAACCAGGTATGGAGGGGAAAGATGGCGGCTTTAACCCCCAATCCTACCAGAAGAAAGGTGCCGGCACCGATGACGTTCTTAGGATAAAGCGGGGCTTGGTGCTCAAGCTCGCGGGCCAAAAAAGCCAAGTTGAGTTGCCCGGTTATCATGTAGAGAAGGGCAATGGCCAGGAGGACGCAGCCCGAGCCAACCGTAGAAAGAAGCAGGTACTTAAAGGCAGCTTCAACATTGGCGGGCCGGTTGACGACGGCGACCAAGGCACAGGCGGCCAGGGAGGAGATTTCGAGAAAGACGTACATATTGAAGAGGTCGCCGGCCTGGGCGAGCCCCAGGAGGGAGAGAACGAGGAGGAGGTAGAGGGTCCAAAATGAAGACAAGGCGGGTTCCGGCGCTTCGGCCGGCATGTCTACTCCGGCAAAGACGGCAGTAGGAATGGCGACCAGAAAAACCGTCAGGCCGAAAAACACGGCCAGTTTATCGGCTATCACTTCAATCCCCACGGGCGGCGGCCAGCCGCCGAGGTGGTAACTAATTGCTCCCTGGCGCATCACCAGAAAGGCGAGCGCAAGCCAAAGAAGGAAAGCCGCCGCGAGGGCACTGACGCCGATCAAGGAAGCCCGGCGCGGTTCCCGAACGAGCGGCAGGATTAGGGCGGCCACCAGAAGGACGAGGATGGGGAGGACGACAAGGTGGGTGGTCATGTCAATTCTCCCTTGCGGCGCGCGATCTCTGCCGCGTCCAGGGTACCAAAGTGGCGGTAAATTTCTCGGAGGAGGGCGAGGGCATAGGCGGTGATGCTTACGGAAACTACGAGACCGGTGAGGATGAGGGCTTGCGGTAGGGGGTTGACAGGGAGAAGGAGGGGCTCACCGGGAAGCGCAATCGGCGGCTGCCCACCTCGAACGTAGCCTGCAGCGATGAAGATCAGAAAGACGGCCGTCTCCATGATGTTCATCCCGATTATTTTCTTGATAAGGTTGGAGTGAAAAAGCATAATCCCTAAGCCGGTGACGTATAGGAGCATGGCTGCGATATACTCCAGGTTTTGCACCACCCTATTCCTCCTCTTGCAGGTTACGAAACAAAGTAGAAATGGTTGCGGCGACTTTCAAGCCGATACCCAGATTGAGCAAGAACACGATTCCGCCTGAAAAGAGTCGCCCGGGCACACCCAAAGGAAAGCCGGCCCGCGCATTGGCGAGGAAGGCGCTTCCGGTCAAAAGGCCTACCAGCCCTAGCCCTGTGTACCACAGTACCCCGCCGCTTTCCAGGAGGGCGGCCAGACGGTCAGGGAGAAGTGAATCCAGCGCCGGACGGCCGTAGGCCAGGGCATAAAGGATAAAGCCTCCGGCCAGGATTACGCCGCCGGCAAAGCCACCTCCGGGCGAAAGATGACCGTGCAGGACGACATAGAGGCCGTACACCTGTATAAAGGGTATAATGACCCTGGCCACTACCTTGAGGACTAGGTCATCCATTGCTTTTTTCATCCTTCCGCCCGCGCTCAAGGGCCAGAATGGCAGCTACGGCAGTAAAAAGAACCGTGGTTTCGCCCAGCGTATCATAGGCGCGGTAATCGGCCACGACGGCCGCCACCCGGTTTGGGCTGCCGGTATCCCGGACGGCGTTGGCTATGACGTAGCGCGTAAGCGGGCTGGCGTTGGCCGGCGTGCTCGGTTCGCCAAGGGGAGGCATATCAAGGGCTACTGCCACCAGAAGTGCGGCCAAGCAAACCAGCAGGAGGATAATTAGAACGGACTTCATTTCTCATACCTCCCGGTACGGGCGACGGTTACGATAAAAAGGAGGCTGGTAATGCCGGCGCCGATGGCCGCTTCTGCCAGGGCGATGTCCGGGGCCCTAAGCTGCTGCCAGACGGTAGCCATGATTAGACTGTAGCCGGCAAAAATGACGGCGGCGCTGAGCAGGTCACGCGTCCGCGCGACGGCCAGGGCCGAGAGGAGCAGGAGAGCGAGGAGAAGGGAGCGCACCGTCAACATTTATTTTCACCTTCTTCCGGCAGGCGTGTTCCCGGCGCCAGCGGCGTTCCGGCGGTGTAGGCGGCACGGGCCAGGATGTGCGCGGCGGTGGGGTTGGCTAGCCAGAGGAATAGCAGGATAAAGATCAGTTTTACCACCTGATCCGGAGGGCGACCGCTAAGGACGAGCGCCGCAACAATGAGGCCGGCGCCTAAGGTATCGCACTTGGCCGTGGCGTGTAGCCGATTGTACACGTCGGGTAGGCGCAAAAGGCCTACGGTAGCGGTAAACGAGAAGAAAAGGCCGGCTACCAGGAGAAAAGCTGCACAAAGTTCCACTACTTTCCTTCCCCCCAGCGCCGCTTTCCCTGAAGCACTAGACGGGCTAAGCAAATCGTCGCCAGAAAGCTGATTAAGGCGTAAACCAGGGCCACATCGAGGAAGAAGCCCTCTTGGAATGCAGCGGAGACCAGGCACAAAAGGACCACTGCCTTGGTTCCGATGACGTTTACGGCCACCACCCGGTCGGCGGCGGTGGGACCGAGGTAGGCGCGGAAAAGGCAGCCAAAGATGAGAAACACCAGCATTACCGCTGCACCGTTGTATAAAGCGATCATGCTTTGGCCCTTCCTTCCAGAGAGCGGATGAGCCGGGTGAGAGGCCATTCGGCCAAATTTACCCTCTTGTTGCCGTTCAGGACGTGAATAAGGAAAGCATCGTCTGCAACGTCTACGGTCAGGGTTCCCGGCGTAAGGGTGATGGAGTTGGCTAAAGCAACCCGGCCGGCAGGCGAGGAAACCGGTACTCGGGCGCGAATAAATGCAGGGGCGATCGGAAGATGCGGGCTAAGGACGACGAGAGCAACCTCAAAGTTGGCTTTCAGTACCTCCCAAGCGAGGGTCAGGAGGTAAAGTGCCAGAAGGGGAAACGCAGAAAGAGGTAAATAGCTCCGCGGGAGAAGTTCCTTCCAGATGATTCCTAGAATGAAAACACAGACAATACCTGTTGCCAGGTGCTGAGCGTCCCAACTCCAGGAGAGCAAGAGCCAGAAAAGAAAGCAGATGAGCGTCCAGCCGAGCACGCCAGCAAAGGAAACTCCTAAGCTGAGCTTTATTCTAGGAAATGGCATTTTATGAACCACCACCACAAGTATTTGTAATTGACAATGAGAGATTATGCGCTCTATTTATTATTCATTCGACAAGAAGTTAACGTATCCTCTTGGCTGCGGTAGGCACCTTTCGCAAAAGTGTATAAGATTTTTTTCCGGCAGGAGTCAACATTTTCAGGGTGGAATTATGGTGCCAGGAGGTCGGGAGAGGAGGAAGGAAGTGTGGTACCGGACGAGGTCCTGGTTAAAGAGTGCCGGAGAGGAAGCCGGGAAGCCTTTGCCGTACTGGTGGAGCGATACCAAGCCAAGATCTACAACCTGACATACCGGCTTTTGGGCAATGCCGATGATGCGGAGGAGCTGACCCAAGAGGCATTTTGCCGCGCTTTCGCCAAGCTGGGCGAGTTCCGCGGTGAGGCCGCGTTCAGCACCTGGCTCTACCGCATAGCGCACAACCTTTGCCTGGATGAACTGCGCCGTCGGCAGCGCCGACCGGTGCTCTCCTTAAGCGAGCACGAAATGAGAAGGTACCTGGAGGAAGTGCCGGGGGAGAATCCGGAAGCGGCCGAACTTTGTGTCCGGCGTGCGGTTTTGGGTCGGTTGCAAGAGGTGCTGGCCACCCTCCCTCCCGACCAGCGTACGGTTTTGGTCCTGCGAGACGTCCAGGACCTTTCGTATGAAGAGATAGCCCAAATTATCGGCTGTTCGCTTGGGACCGTCAAGTCGCGCCTCAACCGGGCCCGCCGGGCCTTGCGGGACAAGTTGTCGGCCGAGCGGGAACTTTTCTTTTCCGACGGCGTCTATTCCGGGTGAGAGGGGGGAAGAAGTATGGATTGCAGGGCAGTGGAGGAAAAACTCTCCGCTTACCTGGACGGGCAGCTTGAAGCGAAAGAACTAAAGTCCGTCGCTATTCATCTCGAGACCTGCCCGAGTTGCCGCGCCGAACTTGCTTCCCTAAAAGAGACTATTGACTTGGTTCGTTCGTTAGAGCACGTTAGCCCTCCGCCGGGCCTTAAGGATAAAATCATGGGCCGCGTAGACGAGCTGGCCTCAGTTCGGAACTTAAAGGAATCCCGGGAATCGCGCGGCTTTCTACCCTGGCTGTGGTGCCGCCTAGGACGCCGGCCTGTGCTTAGCGTTGCGGCTGCGGCTGCCGTATTAGTTCTTGCGTTGGCTCTGGGCCGCGGGCTACTTGAGGGCGGGACCGGGGTACTGAGGTTGAACGTTCCCTCGGCCGGCGCACCGCAGGTGGCCATAGACATGAAGCGAGCGGAGAAAAACTCAGAGGAGCCGAATGCAACCAGTGCTACTGGCGGCCGGGCACCGGAGACGCTGATAAAAAGTGCCGAGCTCGGCTCAGCGGCTACGAGCACGGCCCGCCAAGCTGTGCCGCTTGGCCGCAAGGTCGTCCAAACCGGCCGCCTCGTTCTCCTCGTGGAGAACCTTGATCCGGCTACCGACGAACTGGTACGGCTGACTCAGGCTAGAGGGGGTTTTATCCAGAATTCGTTCTTGAAGCGTGGTGAAGGCGCGCGCACTGCCAGCTATACCCTGCGCGTCCCGGTGCCGGCGTTCGTCAATTTAGTGCAGGAATTAGAGAAGATAGGTGAGGTGGAGCAGCGAGAATTGGGGGGCCAGGATGTAACGGAAGAGTACGTGGACGTGGAGGCGCGCCGGCGTAACTTAGAACGCCAGGAGGAGCGCTTCCTGAACATCCTGGCTCAGGCGAAAACTGTGGACGATGTCCTCAAAGTGGAAACACAGCTGGAGCGCGTCCGCGGAGAGATTGAATCCTTGACCGCTCGGCTAAAATACCTGGACAACCAGGTTGCCTTGGCGACCATTACCGTGGAACTGAAGGAAAGGCCCCGGCCGGTGAACACGGTGCGGGCCTTTAGCGCGGCCAACCTTGGTACGAGGCTGCGGCAGGCAATGCTCTCCAGCGTAAATGCCTTGCTCGAGTATGCCGGGCAGGTCCTGGTGTGGCTGGCGGCGGCGCTACCCTTCCTCCTGGTCGCCCTGGTGCCGGTTGCCTTTGTGTGGTGGCGAAAGAGGCGCCGGCGCAACAAGCTCCGGAACTAGTACGCCCCCATTTACCGTCCATGCCTGCTCTGGAGCATTTGCCCTTGTCTGCAATAAAGAGGATTTCTGCTCCGCACGGTGAAAATACTAGGCAGGACGGTGCCCGCCTTGGGGCCGGCCTACCTAAGGTTCGCGTAAAAAGAGGTGGCCCTGTGAAGAAGAAACTGATCCTTATTGACGGCAACAGTCTAATTCATCGTGCCTACCATGCTCTGCCGCCGCTGGAGACGGCAGCAGGGGAAAAAACGCAGGCCGTGTACGGTTTTACCACCATGCTGCTGCGCCTTTTAGAAGAGGAAGAACCTGACTACGTGGCGGTAGCCTTTGACAAAGGACGGGACACTTTTCGTACCGAACGGTACGCTTTATACAAGGCGCAGCGCGACCAGGCTCCGGAAGACCTCCTTTCCCAATTTGTCCTTACCCGGGCAGTCCTCGCCGCTTTGGAGATTCCGTACTTCGAGGTAAGCGGCTTTGAAGCCGACGACATCCTGGGAACCCTGGCGGCCCAGGCCGAAGACGCCGGCCTGAAAACGCTCATCGTTACCGGCGATCGCGACGCCCTGCAGCTGGTAAAGGAGGGTACCGAGGTACTTCTGACCCGGCGGGGCATCACGGACTTAGAAAGGCTGGATGCGGCCGGCGTGAAGAACAAGCTGGGGGTTACGCCGGCGCAGGTGCCGGACTTCAAAGCCCTAACCGGGGATACTTCCGATAACATCCCGGGCGTTCCCGGGATCGGCCCTAAAACGGCGGCCGCCTTGCTGGGCGAGTTTGCCACTTTGGAAAACCTCTATGCCCACCTGAGCGAACTCAAAGAACGCTGGCAGAAGTTGCTGCGCGAGTATAAAGAGCAAGCCTTCCTGAGCCGGGAGCTGGCCACAATTCGCCGCGATGTGCCCCTTACGGTGAACTGGGAAGAGTGTCGGGTGAGAAAGCCGGTCCCGGAGCGGGTGGAGCCGCTTTTTCGCCGTCTTGAATTTCAGAGCCTCTTAAACCGCCTTTTCCCGGAACAAGGGGAAAGAGTGCGGGCCGGGGCGGAGAAGGTTGCCGCGTACGAACGGGTAGACACGGCCGAGGCTGCGGCGCGTTGGGCAAGAAAAGCCAGGGAAGCCGGTACTTTCAGTTTCCTTATCGTCCCCGGTGCCGACACGGGGCCGGCCGGATTGGCAGTAGCCGCCGGGAAGGAGGCGGCTTTTGTGCCTTGGAAATTGAGCGGCCTCTTTCGCCCGCTTCTTGAAGATGCAGCGCTGGCCAAAATTACCCATGATGTTAAGGCGGCGCTGAACACCCTGGCTGCCTCGGGTTTCCGGTTGGCCGGGGTAGAGGGGGATACCCTCCTGGCCGGTTACCTCCTTAATCCTACCGCCGATGGGCGGGACCTGCCTCGCCTGGCCAGGGAGTACTTAGGTGAAGAGCTCCCCCGCCTTTCCGTTGGGCGCGGGGAGAAAGAAAAACCGCCCGAGAGCGAAGGGGTTTTCTGCACCTGGGCCAAGGCGCTTGAGGTCCTGTGGCCGCGCTTAGCCCAAAACCTCAAGACGGACGATCTTTGGCCGCTGTACCGAGAAGTAGAACTGCCCCTTGCGGCGGTTCTGGCCGAAATGGAACGCACGGGCATTAAGGTGGACAAGGAGAAGCTTTCTTCTATGGGGCGGGCGATAGGCGAGCGGATGGCTGCGTTAGAGGAGGAAATATTCGGCCTCGTGGGGGAGGAGTTCAACCTCAATTCTCCTAAACAGCTCGCCTTCATTCTTTTTGACAAGCTGGGCCTTCCGGCCACGAAGAAGACGAAAACCGGCTACTCTACCGATGCCGAAGTATTGGAAGAACTGGCACCGGCCCACCCGGCAGTGGCCAAAATCCTGGAGCACCGGCAGCTGGCTAAACTAAAATCCACCTATGTGGATGCCATGGGGGCCCAGATAAACCCGGCTACGGGTCGCATCCATACCACCTTTACCCAAACGGTAACGGCGACCGGGCGCCTGAGCAGCGTGGAACCCAACCTGCAGAACATTCCCATCCGCCTTGAACTGGGGAGGCGCATCCGGGAAGCCTTTGTCCCGGGGTATCCCGGCTGGCAGATTCTGGCGGCCGACTACTCGCAAATTGAGCTTCGGGTACTGGCCCACATAGCGCAGGACCAGGTGCTGAAAGAAGCCTTCCAAAAAGGGGAGGATATCCATACCCGTACTGCCGCCGAGATATTTCACGTGCCTCTGGAAGAGGTAACGCCGGAGCTTAGAAGCCGGGCCAAGGCCGTTAACTTCGGGATTGTCTACGGCATAAGCGATTTTGGCCTGGCGCAAAACACAGGCGTCTCCCGGCAGGAAGCGCGCGAGTATATTAAAAGCTATTTGGAGCGTTACCAGGGCGTGCGCGAGTATATGAAGCGGGTAGTAGAACGGGCCCGGCTTACCGGCTATGTGACCACTATCCTGGGCCGTCGCCGTTATATTCCGGATATTACCAGCCGCAATTTCGCACGCCGCTCTTTTGCCGAACGCACGGCTTTGAATACCCCTATCCAAGGCTCGGCCGCCGATATCATCAAAGTAGCCATGCTGAACGTGGACAGGGCTATCAAAGAACGCAACCTGGCCAGCAGGTTGCTCCTTCAGGTGCACGACGAGCTCGTTTTTGAGGTTCCACCTGAGGAATTGTCCCTCATGCAGAGCCTGGTGCGGGAGCACATGGAAAAAGCCCTGGAGCTCAGCGTGCCGCTTAAAGTGGACATCAAAGTCGGTCCCGACTGGTATCATGTAGAGAAGGTGTAATAATGCCGGAACTACCAGAGGTAGAAACGATCAGGCGTACCTTGGAACCCTGCCTAATCGGCCAGGTGGTAGAGCGAGTAGAGGTACTCCGCCCCAAGCACCTCGGAAACGTAAGCCCGGCGGATCTGGCGCGCCGGCTCACCGGCCGGAGGATTGAAGGAGTGGGACGCCGCGGAAAGTACCTCTTGATACACCTGGAAGGCGGCGAAGTGTTGGTGTTTCATCTACGAATGACGGGGCGGTTGATCTTTTACCCGGAGGGAGCATCCGTCACCCCCTACACGCGTCTCGTACTGGGCCTTACATCGCCTGCCGAGCTTCACCTTCACGATGTGCGCTCCTTTGCGGTCCTTTGGCTTACCACCGAAGACAAAGTGGCCGCGCTTCCGGGCCTGGCCGCCTTGGGGCCGGAGCCCTTAGAACCGTCCTTTACGCCGCAGGGGCTGAAGGCGGCCCTGGCCGGGCGGAGAAGCTCCATCAAAAGCCTCCTCCTTAACCAACAGACGGTAGCCGGCCTGGGGAACATCTACGCCGACGAAGCTCTGTTTCGCGCCGGCATCAATCCACTGCGCCCGGGGAATTCCCTAACGCCCGAGGAGGTGAACGGCCTCTGGCGGGCCATTCGAGAGGTTCTGGCAGAGGCTATTTCTTCGGGCGGTACCTCTTTTCGTGATTACGTAGACGGGCGCGGTAGACCCGGTGCCTTTCAAACGCGCCTTAGCGTCTACGGGCGCAAGGGCGAGCCCTGCCGGCGGTGCGGCACCTCCCTGGTGGGCGCGAGACTAGGTGGTAGGAGTACCGTGTACTGCCCGCGCTGCCAGCCCCTTTCGTAAGGATAGAGGCAAGAAGCCGGGGACATCCTAACGAGAGGAGAATTCAGCCGGGAGGTCCGCCTATGGCAGCCAAATACCTAAAGTACGGCGGCGTAAAATTTTGGAACAACGTGCCGCCGGAAGAGATCAATCGCTTTGTGCGCAACCTGCCGCCAGAGAAGAAAGATTCCCTATTTGAGGTTGTTCAAATCCTCGACCGGGAAGGCCTTATTACCTTAGACCGGGACGAAGTGAGCACCATCGACCGCGGTTTTGAGGAGCTCTACCGGGACGGGACCCAGAGGCTCGAGATCAGTCACAAACCGCGTTAGGGCTGTCTATACACGGTGCCCGGAAGGCGTGCATAGACTGATGAAGAACTGTGCGCCGTCCGGGAGGTTAGAGCATGAACGAACTACCCGCTTTGCTCCTCGCCCTGGCTGTGAGCCTTGACAGCCTTGGGGTGGGGCTTTCTTATGGCGTAAAAAAGGTACGCGTTCCGCTGAGCTCACTTCTTTTGCTGAGCGCTCTTTCTGGCTTGGCCATGCTGGCAAGTATGCTGGCAGGGCGCTTTGTTGGATCTTTTCTTTCGGCGGAAACCTCGCGCTTCCTGGGGGGAATGACGCTTATTGGCGTGGGCTTTCTCTCCCTTCTAGCGGAACGTGCGCGCCACGGCCCAACAGAAAAAAAGGATAAAATCTTGTTGCTGCGCATTCGTTCTCTAGGGCTTATGGTCCAGGTGATTCGAGATCCGGACAGCGCCGACCTCGATCAGTCAGGGGAGATCAGCACGGGTGAAGCCGTGGTCTTGGGTGCGGCTCTGGCACTGGACGCGCTGGGGGCCGGCTTTGGGGCCGCCCTCACCACATTGCCACCTTTTCTTACGTCTGCGTTGGTAGGGCTTGCCACCCTGAGCACCCTAAAATTGGGCTTCGGGCTGGGCCGGCGGCTGGTGCGGAAGGAAAGCCCCTGGGCTGCGCTGGCTCATGGCGCTCTCCTCGTGCTCTTGGGGTTTTACCGCCTTCTTTGAGGGGCGGAAGATCTTTTTATTTTGCGGCAGGGAAGGGGGACCGCGAAAAAGAATAATATTTATTTTGCTGGGGGGATGAAAATGCCCGACGCACCGATCATCGTACTTACCGGCGGCATCGCCAGTGGGAAAAGCACGGTGGCCCAGATGCTGGCGGAGCTTGGCGGGGAAGTTATTTCGGCCGATGGGCTCGCGCGCGAGGTGCTGCAGAGCGGCAGTCCGGGCTGGAGGGAAGTAGTCGCTCTCTGGGGTCCGGAAATACTTACGCCTGGCGGAGAAATAAACCGCGCCGCACTCGGCCGAAAGGTCTTCGCCGATGAAAAGCAGCGGCGCCGGCTGGAGGCGATCACCCATCCTAAGATTTACGCCCTTATGGAGGAGCGCCTCACCACTGCCCGCCGGCGGGCGCCGTTCGTAGTCTTGGAGATCCCCTTATACTTCGAAACCGGGCGGGTTCCCCCGGCAAGCGAGGTTTGGGTCGTATACGTCGACCGGGCTACGCAGCTTGCCCGGCTGATGGAACGGAGCGGGCTGAGCCGGGAAGAGGCTGAGGCACGTCTAGAGGCCCAGTGGCCCTTGGAAAGAAAGCGCGCCCTCGCCGACCGCGTCATCGACAATTCAGATGGCCTCGAGGCGACGCGGCAACAGGTACGGCAGGCCCTTACTCTTCTCCTAGAAAGGCAGGGGCTAAGGAAAGAAGAAGTCTGGAGACGGTTAAATGAGTAAAAGGCGACTTAGACTAGTAAAAACCGCGGTTTGGTTTGCCCTATGGGTCATAGGTGCGGGGTTAATCTTAAATAGCCGTGGCTTCTGGCGGCTTTTTTTCCCGCTTCATTACCAGCCGACACTCGAGCGGTACGGCAGCGAATACGGCGTCGACCCGCTGCTTCTGGCGGCAGTGATCCGAGCGGAAAGTAAATACCACCCCAAGGCCCGTTCCCAGGCTGGAGCTTTAGGTCTGATGCAGATCGTGCCAGAGACCGGAGCGTGGGTGGCCGAACAAATCGGGCTAAAAAACTTTGGCCCGGACGAGCTTCTCGCCCCAGAAACCAACATCCGCATCGGCGCTTGGTACCTGGGGCATTTGTTAGATCAATTCCATGGCGATTTGGTCCTGGCCCTCGCCGCCTACAACTCGGGGCGCGGTAATGTGCTCGGCTGGATTGGCGAACAGAAGGCCCGCGGTCGGGTGCTTACCATAGAGGACATACCCTTCCCGGAGACAAAGGTGTACGTGCAGAAGGTGCTGCGCAATTACTATTGGTACAGGAAAATCTATGCTCCAGCGGAGAAAAGAGGTATTTTCTGGTCGTGGGTCGAAAAGGAGAAGAGAGGGCAAATGTTACCGAGGGAGTGAAGGCGATGACAGCGCAGGAATTAACGAGTCTGGAGCGCGTTCGTAACTTGCGCCCGGCTCCAGACAGGCTGTTTCATTCGGCAACACATGAAGAAATTCTCCAAGGCGCGACCACCGATATTTACTTCGTACGCACTTACGAACTCCTCCACCACATGGGCTTAGGGGCTACGCCGGTGGTCGCCGAAATCTTTGCCCGGCGTGGGGGCGTGCTTGCCGGCGTGGAAGAAGTGAAAAACCTCTTGGCCGGGCGAGAAGGCGTAAGAATGTGGTCGCTTGATGAGGGCGAGGAGTTCGAGGCCAAGGAAGTAGTAATGCGCATCGAAGGCCCTTATGATAAGTTCGGCCTGTTTGAAACCGTGCTCCTCGGCTTTCTGGCCAGTTCAAGCGGCTGGGCCACGGCCGCGCGCGAGTGCAAAAGGGCGGCCGGTGATACACCCGTTTACTGCTTCGGGGCGCGTCACGTCCACCCGGCGGTGGCTCCGGTAATGGAAAGGGCGGCCATCGTCGGCGGCTTCGACGGTGCCAGCTGCATCCTGGGGGCGAAGCTGGCCGGACGGGAACCGTCCGGTACCGTTCCACATGCCGTGATCTTGATCATGGGGGACACCGTAGAAGTAGCTAAAGTTTACGATAAGGTTATGCCACCCGATGCTCCGCGGCTTGTTCTCGTGGACACCTTCCACGACGAAGCAGAGGAAGCGCTCCGGGTAGCGGAAGCCCTTGGCGACCACCTGCACGGGGTGCGGCTCGACACGCCCGGTGAGAGGGGTGGGGTTACGCCGGAACTGGTACGGGAGGTAAGGGCCCGGCTGGATCAAAAGGGATTTCAGCACGTTAAAATTTTCGTCTCGGGCGGTATTACGCCGGAACGCATTGTAGAGCTCAAGGCGGCGGGAGCGGCCGCTTTCGGCGTGGGAAGCTACATCACGGCGGCACCACCCATTGACATGACCATGGACCTTAAAGTGGTAAGTGGGGTACCGGTAGCCAAACGTGGCCGCATACCGGGCATAACTCCTAATCCTCGCCTGAAACGGCAGATTTAGCGCCAACATGGTCTTGACATTACGCGGCTCTGTGCTATAATCTAAACTGTACCCGGCAGCGCGAGCTGCCGCACGGGCCGAAGTGGTGGAACTGGTAGACACGCGGTGTTCAGGGCGCCGTGGGCCCTGCGCTCGTGAGGGTTCGAATCCCTCCTTCGGCACCAACGTGTCGGAGTGGCGGAACTGGCAGACGCGCACGTTTGAGGGGCGTGTGGGCAACCGTGGGGGTTCAAGTCCCCCCTCCGACACCAATCGTGGGCGAATAGCTCAGCTGGGAGAGTGCCTGGATCACACCCAGGAGGTCACAGGTTCGAGTCCTGTTTCGCCCACCATAGGCGGAGGCGTGGTGTAGTGGTTAACATGCCTGCCTGTCACGCAGGAGATCGTGGGTTCGACTCCCATCGCTTCCGCCAATTCCCTTAAAAGTTAATAGGCCGCGGTAGCTCAGTTGGTAGAGCAGAGGACTGAAAATCCTCGTGTCGGCAGTTCGATTCTGCCCTGCGGCACCAGAAGCGGAAGTGGCTCAGAGGTAGAGCATCGCCTTGCCAAGGCGAGGGTCGCGGGTTCGAATCCCGTCTTCCGCTCCATTTTTTTGAACTCTGCCTCCCGCACGTAGGGAGGATTTTTCGTTTGGGGCGAGTAGCTCCATCAAGTTTGAGAATCCGCCGCCTGCAACTGGGGTTGCTTGGGGGTGCAGAGCATTGAAGCCCGGTCGTTTTGGGCGTTGTTCGGGCCGGACCTGGTTGGCGCTGCTACTTGTGGGGCTCTTTCTTGTTTTGGCCGCGAGCGCGTGTGGCCCGGGTCCGGCGGAGGTAAGCACAGGTGCCGGAGAAAGTCGGGGACAGGCTTCGCTTCCTCTTCTTAAGGTGCACTACCTGGACGTGGGCCAGGCGGACAGCATTCTGGTGGAGTTTCCTGGGGGAAAAGCGGTGCTTATTGATGGCGGCAACGCGGACGACGGAGGGCGCGTTGTAAGGTACCTGCAAAAAAACGGCCTGAAGAACCTCACAGCGGTGGTGGCCACGCACCCGCACGAAGATCACATCGGCGGGTTTGGGGAGGTCCTTCGCAATATATCAGTCGGTGAGTTTTACCTGCCCCGCCGGGCAACGACTACGCGTACATACAAAAACCTGCTTGCTGCCTTAAAAGAGAAAGGGATTCCGGTATACGAAGCCAAGGCCGGAACGCAAATTGAAGTCGGCCCGGAGGCTGAGGCTACCTTCCTCGGCCCTGTGCGTTTAGATTACGAAGACCTTAACGATGCCAGCGCCGTCTTAAAAGTGAAATACGGACGAACGAGTTTTCTTTTTATGGGTGATGCCGGTGAGGCGGCAGAAAAGGACTTGGTCGAGCGCGGCGGGCTTAAGGCGGACGTCTTAAAAGTCGGTCATCACGGTTCGGCATCGGCCAGCAGCTTGGCCTTCCTGAAGGCGGTAAGGCCGCGATTGGCCGTCATTTCCGTAGGTAAAGATAATGATTACGGGCACCCGAGCCCGGAGACTCTAAGGCGGCTACGGATGGCCGGTGCAACGGTTTTGCGGACTGATGAAGCCGGGAATATTGTAATCGTAAGCGACGGGGAGAAGGTGTGGGAGGCTAAGGAGTGAAGAAGTATGCTGATTGTCGATCGTTTGGAAGGCGAATGGGCGGTCATCGAATGGGAAGGGGGAACCTTTAATCTTCCGCGCGAATTCCTTCCTGCAGGCGTGCACGAAGGCGATGTGCTCACTATAAGCCTTGAGCGGGACGAGGAGTCGACGGCTCAGCGCCAGAGGGCGGCGCAAAGAGAATTGGACGATCTCCTGCGGCGCAAAGGGTAAGCGGAAGGCACGCTTCGGGGGGATTGGAAATGGGGGCGTGTCAACTCACATAAAAACCTAACCGAATAAGAGTAGCTCACTCACGTAAAAACCTAACTAAGTGAGGCCTGGCGAATTGATCACCGCCGCCGGGCCTGTGGGTATGTGGGCAACCCGGAGC
>Ga0247720_100112_pt1 | contig 39716 bp, 36 predicted proteins | sample MSEWel2015_12_15_FD_189078 | JGI IMG/M metagenome (GOLD analysis project Ga0247720, IMG submission 189078) | Subsurface sediment microbial communities from gas well in West Virginia, United States - MSEEL Well Study Marcellus 3H_2015_12_15 | ecosystem: Environmental > Terrestrial > Deep... | reverse complement strand
GAGTCGGCAGTCGATATCTCGCCTTCTCGCCCCATTCTACCAACCATACGTTGATTCTTTTCCTCATCAATCTTTATACCAAGAAACTCCAAACCTTCACAGGCTTTCTGGCGGATGTAAGGATTGTTTTCGCCTATGCCTGCCGTAAAGACTACGCAGTCCAACCCACCCATAGCCGCGGCGTATGCTCCAATGTACTTCTTGATGGAGTAGGCAAAAATGTCCAGGGCCAGCTTTGCCCGCTCATTCCCCTCTCGAGCAGCCGCTTCCAAGTCTCTGAAATCGCTGCTCACGCCCGATATGCCCAGTACCCCCGATTCCTTGTTCAAATAATGGTTGATCTGCTGGTAAGTCATATTTTCCTTTTCCATCAAAAACATGATGATGGCCGGGTCAATGGTGCCGCAGCGGGTACCCATGGGCAGCCCTTCCAGAGGGGTAAACCCCATGCTGGTGTCCACCGACTTGCCGTGTCTAACAGCAGTGATGCTGGACCCATTGCCCAGATGACATGTAACTATCTTGAGTTCTTCTATTGGCCTACCCATAAGTTTAGCAGCCCTCAAAGCCACATACTTGTGCGAAGTACCGTGGAATCCGTAGCGCCTTATGCCGTATTTTTCATAAGCGCTGTATGGAATGGCATATATGTAGGATTCCCTGGGCATGGTCTGATGGAATGCCGTATCAAAAACGGCCACCATGGGCGTATTGGGCATAACGCTTTTGCATGCCTCTATGCCGGTTATATTGGCAGGATTGTGAAGGGGTGCGAGTTCGCTGTTTGCTCTTATAGCCTCCATTACATCGTCGTCTATTACCACCGAACCCGAAAACTTCTCGCCGCCATGAACAACCCTGTGCCCTACCGCCGAAATCTCGGACATGTCTTTGATCACCCCGTATTCGGGGTGCACCAGCGCATCTATGACCATTCTCACGGCCTGCACGTGGTCCTTGATGTCGGTCCTTATCTCAACCTTTTCCTTCCCAGCCGGTGTATGTGACAGCACAGAGTTGTCTATCCCTATTCGTTCGGCATTGCCTTTGGCCAAAACCGTTTCATCGGTCATATCGATAAGCTGATACTTCAGCGATGAACTACCGGCATTGATGACCAGCACCTTCATCCCGCGTCCCTCCCCTTCACTGTTGTTGGGCCTCAACAGCCGTAATGGCCACCACGTTGACGATGTCCTCGGCGCTGCAGCCCCTTGACAGGTCGTTTACCGGCTTTGCCAGCCCCTGGCTCAGCGGTCCCAACGCCATGGCCTTGGCCAGCCTCTGAGTGAGCTTGTACGCAATATTGCCGGCGTTAAGGTCAGGGAATATCAATACATTTGCCCTGCCCCCTACCGGACTGCCAGGACATTTCTTCTTGGCCACCTCCATATCCAGAGCAGCATCAACCTGCAGCTCGCCGTCTATGAGCAGGTCAGGCATCATCTCTTTGGCTATCCGTGTGGCCTCTCTTACCTTGTCAACCGATTCATGCTCGGCGCTCCCCTTTGTTGAAAAAGACAGCATGGCTACTCGTGGTTCCATACCCACCAGCACTTTAGCGGTCCTGGCTGCAGATACAGCAATAGCCGCCAGCTCCTCCGCCGTAGGGTTAGGATTCAGACCGCAGTCGGCATAGATGAACACCCCGTTCTCGCCGTATGGGCAATCGGGCACCTCAATGAGGAAACAGCTGGATGCCACCGATATCCCCGGCATGGTCTTTATGATCTGCAAAACCGGCCTCCATACATCCGGCGTGCTGTGCACCGCACCCGCCACCATTCCATCTGCATCGCCCAGCTTGACCATCATGGAACCATAATACAGCGGGTTTTTCATGAGCTCCCTGGCTTTATCCGGGGTCATCCCTTTGTGTTTTCGCAACTCCACCAACTGATCGACGTAAAGGTCAAATTTATCCGAGCCCTCTGGCTCTATAATTGTGGCAGCCGCTATATCCAATCCTGCCGCCTTTTTATAGATCTCCTCTTTTTTGCCCAGCAGGATTATGTCGGCTATGCCCTCCCTCATCACTATTTCTGCCGCTTTCAGCGTCCTGTCGTCATTGCTTTCAGGGAGGACTATGCGCTTTTTGCACGACTTTGCCTTGCTAATAATAGATTCCATTACACCCATAGATATTCCCCTTTCAGCAAAAGATTTATTTTTTTTTGCTAATCACACACAAAAAAGCCAACCCATTTAATATTCTACATAAAACATTAAAATCCTTCATAAAATATAATTTCAGAATTTTCTGTATATATTTTTTTAGCTTAAAACAACCATTATCTATTCTAACCCAAATGGCTAGCAAATCAATAGTTTTTTCAAGTTTTACATTGCACTGAGTTCAAGATAAAATAATAATATATCATCTCCAAAGCGAGGGGGAGTTATGGTGAAAGTATTGGGGATTATCGCCGAATACAATCCGTTCCACAATGGGCACATGTATCACCTTAAAAGCTCTTTAGAGCTCATTGATCCCGATTACACCATGGTGGCCATGTCGGGCCACTTCACCCAAAGGGGCGAAGCGGCCATAATCGATAAATGGGAAAGGACTGAGATGGCGCTTAGAAACGGCGTCGATATAGTAGTAGAGCTGCCGGCCGCATATTCATCTCAAACGGCGGAACTGTTCGCCTATGGCGGCGTTCAGCTTCTCAACCATACAGGGGTGGTAACCCACATTAGCTTTGGCAGCGAAATAGGGCAGATACAACCCCTTGCAGAAATAGCCAGGATACTGGCCGATGAACCACCACCCTTTAAAGCGCTGTTAAAACAATACCTGGATCAAGGGCTGTCCTTCCCTCAGGCCAGGCACAGGGCAATCAAAGAGCATGCAAAAAGAAGCGGGCTGGGCTTTTCAGAAAGCCAGTGGGAAAAAATAATCAACAGCTCAAACTCCATACTGGCAATAGAATACCTGAAGGCGCTCTACAGAACCAACAGCAGCATAATCCCGGTTACAATTCAGCGGATAGGCGCACCATACAACGCTCAAGAGATGAGCGGTGAGGTATCCAGCGCAACGGCCATAAGGAATGAGCTCCTGAGGCAAAAATGCTGGGATAGCATTTCCCGGGCAATTCCTCAGGCATCCTTTGAAATATTAAAACGCGCTGTAGAATCTGGGAAAGGGCCGGTCACCAACAATTCCCTTGAACAGCTCTTACTGGGAAAAATCCGCTCGATGTGCCTGGAAGACATCAAAAACCTGATGGATGTAGATGAAGGCCTTGAAAACCGCATCAAGGAATGCGCCCTTAAAGCCTCTACCCTGGATGAATTCATAGCCCTTGCCAAGACAAAGAGATACGTATACACGCGCCTGCAGCGCATACTCATTCATGCATTGCTGGGTATAACAAGAGAAAGAGTGGAAAGATTTCGGCGCGTCGGTGGGCCCCAATACTTGCGAATTCTGGGATTCTCAAAAAGAGCCATACCGCTTTTGAAGCAATTAAAACAAAACGCCAAGGTGCCCATAATAACCAAGACGGCTCACTATGATCGCATACTCGAAAACCCCATAGCCCGCGAAATGTTTGATATAGACATTTTGGCCACCGATTTATACAGCCTGGGCATACCCGATCCACGCTACAGAAGGGGAAACAGGGACTTTACCGAGAAGATCAGGATTGTCTAACGCTGGTAGGTTTGTATGAGATTTTTTATGCGGTCCATGGCTTTCAGGGCCGCTTTTCTGCCCTCCTGTACGCATTCCTCCACCTTGTCGAAATAAAAGGGGTGTATATCCGAGACATCGGGATAGATTATCACATCCCCTTTTTCGACGTTGTTCTTCAAAATCTCCAGCTCCATTACCTCCAATGACTGCAAAATCACTTCCAGAATGTTTACAGGCGGGCGATGCTGCCCTCGAAATCCTACGTCCACCCCTATGACCACATCGGCTCCCATACGCTTGACGGTATCCACCGGCACCCGTGCCAGCAGCCCCCCATCCACCAGGATATAATCTCCCTGTTCAACTGGGGTAAATATCCCAGGGATGGATATGCTGGCCCGCACAGCCCTGTATACCTTGCCCTCGTTAAGCTCTATCAACCTGCAGGTCTTAAGGTCGACGGCCGTGACGGTAAGAGGAATGTTAAGTTCGCTAAACTCTTTATCGCGGGTAAGCAGCTTGATGAGCTCTTCAATCCTCTGTCCCTTTACAAAGCCGTAACGCGGAACAGTGACATCATAATACTTCTTTATGTCCAGGTTTTGTGCCAGGCCCTCCATCATCTTTGGGGAAACACCGGCGGCATACAAAGCTCCCACAATGGCCCCAATGCTGGTTCCGGCTATGTAGTCAGGGACGATCCCGTTTTCCTCAAGCACCTGCAATACACCAATGTGAGCCAAACCTCTAGCAGCCCCCGAGCCCAAAGCCAACCCTATCTTCACCTTTTTCTTCATAAACTTACTACCTCCACAATATGAATTATACTGAAGCGCACTCTTTATATGCCTTATTATGGGAGGAAAAATGCATAAAAGATACGCCTTGATAAAGCTACAATCGATAATATTGGTGATGCTAAGTCTCCTGGTCGCCTGTTTTATAATCGCCTTTCCGCACCAATCGTTTCAAGCGGCCTTGACTGGCCTGGACACCTGGCTGAGAAACGTCTTCCCGGCACTGCTTCCTTTCTTCATCACCTCCGAAATAATGATGGGCATCGGGCTGGTGGACTTTTTTGCCATCCTACTCAGGCCTGTCATGGGACCCTTATTTCGCTGCCCGGGTGAAAGCTCGTTTATATGGGCCATGAGCATCACCTCGGGCTATCCCGTAGGAGCAAAGCTGACCTCCTCTTTCCTCGAGAGAGGCAGCATAACCGTCCACGAAGCTCAAAGGATAATGGCCTTTTGCAGCACCTCCGGCCCTCTCTTCATGCTGGGCGCGGTGGGCATAGGAATGCTCAACAGTTCTGCAGCCGGCAAGGTCATCGCAGCAAGCCACTATATCGCTTCCATTATAGTAGGCCTCATATTTCGCCTTTACATGCCATCCGACCATAAAAAAGCCAAAAAAATAGATAACCCCCCTGGTATTAAGGCGGCTTTTGCGGCCCTGCTGGCCGCAAGAAAAAAGGACAGCAGAACCTTTGGAGAAATGCTGGGCGATGCCGTCCGCAATTCCATGAACGCGCTTTTGTATATAGGGGGATTTATCATCCTCTTTTCGGTAATCATCAATATTTTGTTAAAAACGGGCTTCATAAGCAATGTGTCCCGAATGCTGGCACCTCTCCTCCTGCCTTTGGGAATGGAACCACAACTGCTCCCTGGCTTAATCGGCGGAATATTCGAGATGACCACCGGGTGCAAACTGATATCCCAGGCCGCTGCTCCACTATCCCAAAAAATAATTCTGAGCACATTTATAATCAGCTGGAGCGGATTTTCCATTCACTGCCAGGTAATGGGCTTTTTAAGCAAAAGCGGCATCTCCATTGGCCTGTACACCATGGCCAAATTTCTCCATGGAATCCTGGCTTCCATCCTGGCCTGGACCATTATGAAAATATGGGTACAACCCGACCCGGGCGTATTCCACCAATTTTCCCCACAACCGAATACATCATTCTCTGCTCAGCTACAAAGCGCATGGCAGCTGATTGTATATTGCATCTTGATTCTCACTCTGGCCGCCTTAATTTCCCTTATCATGGTACGCCTCAATCCATCCAGGCACTCAAACCGCCAATAACGTCCTTATTTTTTGCTCCCCTTTAGCTCCTCTCGGTTCTGCCTTATGACCTCCAGCTGCTGTGCGAGGTAGCGTTCCACCTCCTGCAGTATCTCATCGGCATATTCCCTTGCGCCCAGCCGTATCTTCTTGGCGCTATCCTGTGCATTTTCGATGATCTCCCTTGACTGCTGATAGGCCATCTGCGTGATCTCGTGCTCGTCCACAAGGGCTTTGATGTGCTGTTCGGTTTCTTTGAGAAGGGTTTCGGCTTCCTTTTGCGCTTCGGCCAGTATTCTCTGGCGTTCCTTGGTTATCATCTCTGCCTGTTCCAGTGCTTCCGGCAAGCTAAGGCGAATATCCCTGATGATATCCAGGCATTTATCGCGGTCCACCATTACTTTGCCCAGGAGGGGCACAGGCTTGCCATTTTCCAGCTCTTCCTCCAAAATATCCAGAAGGTTGAAGATATTCATCTCTCCTACTCCCCCTCATGAGTTAATCAATTTCTTTTGTATATCAGGCAGAATAACTTCCGGCACCAGTTCGCCTATACAGCCCCCCAGCCTGCCAATCTCCTTGACAATGCTGGAGCTCAAATAGGAATATTTATAGTTGGTCATCATGAACAAGGTTTCTATATTGGGGTCCAGCTTTCTGTTCATGAGGGCCATCTGAAACTCGTATTCAAAATCGGATACTGCCCTCAATCCCTTTATGATGACGCGGGCGTTTTTCTTCCTCATGAAATCAACCAGCAATCCTTCGAAATGGTCAACTTCCACGTTGGGCAAATCGCTCACCGCTTTTTTGATGAGCTCCATCCTCTCGGCCACCGTAAATGTCGCCACCTTGTTGGGGTTGCGCACAACAGCCACAATCAGCTTGTCAAATATCTTGCTGGCCCTCTTTATGATATCCATATGCCCATTTGTTATGGGATCGAAGCTGCCTGGATAAACAGCCACCTTCATGACGCCATTCACTCCTTTTTATAAAGGCTTATCTCTGTATCACCGTAACGCCTGTCCTGCAGTTTAATCAAGCTCCCCACTCTATCAGGTTGATGGTCCCTGCTGGAATGCTCAAGCACAACTATGCCATCCTGATACAGTATATCGCTGTCGGCAATGGCATCCAGAAGCGGGGCTTCCAATCCTCTGCTGTAAGGGGGATCAGCAAATATTATGTCAAACCTTTCCCGGCCGGAAAGGCGCTTGATTGCGTGAAACACATCGTCGCGCATGACGGTGGTTTGTTCAACGCATCCCAGATTGGCACGGTTTTTGTTGAGCACATCGATGGCACGCGGGTCCTTCTCCACAAATACCACCCTTGAACAGCCCCTGCTTAAAGCCTCTAGGCCCAGATTGCCCGTCCCGGCAAACAGGTCCAGCACGTTGCTGCCGGTAATGTACTGCTGCAGCATGTTGAATATGGCCTCTTTTACCCTGTCAGATGTGGGCCTGGTATGCATGCCCTTTACCGCTAGCAGCCTTCTCCCCTTCCACCGCCCTGCTATAACTCTCAAGTCAATTGCCCCCATAGTATGTAATTTTTTAATTATTATTCATTCTAGCATAATTTACTATACCGGACAAGCAATCTTTAAAAAACAGGCTAATTTTCCTATACAAGCGGATGTATATTTTTAGCCATATCGTGCAATAATAGAAGTGTAACATCCCCCATAGAGCTCTTCCTTCAATTTCTCCTCTCCCAGCGCTGGTGGCTTAAAGGTCACCAGCTTTTTTTGTTTTATGCAGCAACTTTGACCTGCGATCACAGCACAACTGAAAAGGGAAAACAGCACCTTTAGTGTTTACAGATGCATGGTTTTAGCAGCTACCAAAAATGATAAAAGGGAACGACTCAAAGCCGTTCCCTTTTATCATGCATGTTATCTACCGCTGAGCTGCCTCTCGGCCTGCTCGATCATCCTCTTCACCATATACCCACCGATATAACCAGCCTCTTTAGCGGTCAAGTCTCCATTGTACCCCTGCTTCAGATTAACTCCCAGCTGGCTGGCTATCTCAAACTTCATGTTGTCAAGAGCCTGCCTAGCCTCGGGAACTACCTTCTTATTATTCCTGGCCACGTCTATTTCACCTCCTGATTTATTGTGGTATTATTAATTTAACCAATATAACGATTTTTACTCTAGTAATATATAGCAACTGTATATTAGCGTTTCCATTTATATTTTTTCATTCTTTAAAGCGGTAAAGCTGATCCCTTGTAAACGTCCACTCAGGGGTAACAAGGTTTTCTCCAAAGTTTAGCAATACATCCAATTCATTATTCTCATCATCCATTACATTACTTCCATTACCCCAATACGCCGTTATAACAAACGCGATAAAAATAACTCTTTTTAATTGAAGGCTATTTGATTCAGCTGTTCATTAAACTTATCCATCGTATATTCAATCAGGGCTTTATAAGCCGGGTTGTCCCTTTGCTGCAAAACCTGCCTTACAGCCAGGTCAACCTGCTTTAATATACCTATATCTCTCATGAGGTTGGCAATTTTAAACTCGGGCAGGCCATGCTGCTTAACCCCGAGGAAATCGCCCGGCCCCCTGAGCTGTAGATCTTTCTCGGCTATTTCAAACCCGTCGTTGGACTTGGTCATGACCTTCATGCGCTCATAAATCTCCTTGGTCTTGGCATCGGCAATCAGGATGCAGTAAGACTGGTGCTCACCGCGGCCTACCCGTCCTCTCAGCTGATGCAGCTGAGCCAGGCCAAACCTCTCGGCGTTCTCAATTACCATGACGGTTGCATTGGGCACGTTTACCCCTACCTCTATTACCGTCGTCGAAATCAGCACATCGATCTGGCCGGCTGCAAAGGCCTCCATTACGCTCTCCTTTTCAGCAGGCTTCATGCGCCCGTGCAAAAGCCCCAGCCTCAAATCGGCCAGCTCCCCGCGCCTTAATGTTTCAAACAGTTCAATCGCTGACTGCGAATCTATAGCATCCGACTCCTCCACCAGAGGGCACACCATGTATGCCTGGCGTCCTTCTGCCACCTGACGCTTGATGAATTCCAAAACCCGTCCCTTCATGGATGGGGGTACATGATAGGTCTTAACAGGCTTTCTGCCAGGTGGCAGCTCATCGATCACCGAGACGTCCAAATCGCCGTAAAACATGAGGGCAAGGGTCCTGGGTATAGGAGTAGCCGACATGACCAGCATATGGGGCGATTGGCCTTTCTGCTGCAGTGCAGCTCTTTGCCGCACCCCAAACCGATGCTGTTCGTCGGTTATAACCAGGCCCAAATTTTTGAAGTTCACCCCATCCTCAATCACCGCATGGGTTCCAACAAGGATATCTATGTCCCCTGTTGCCAGCCTGAATCTTATGCTCTCCTTCTCGACATTCTTCATCCCACCCACAAGGCACTCCACCTTTACACCGGTACCATAAAACAGCTCTTTGAGGGTTGCATAGTGCTGTTTGGCCAGTATCTCTGTTGGGACCATCATGGCTCCCTGATATCCGCTGAGCACGGCACAGTATAAAGCCAGGGCCGCCACCACCGTTTTGCCGGAACCCACATCTCCCTGTACCAGCCGATTCATCACTCTTCCGCTCTTCAAATCCCCCAGTATCTCGTCCACCACCCTCTTCTGCGCATTGGTCAGAGGAAAGGGCAGGTTTTGTACAAACTCTTCAAAAGCCCTCTGGTCCCACTCAAAGGTCAACCCCCGGTTGTCGCTCTGATTCTTCTCGCGAATCAGTTGTAGCGCCATCTTCATAAAGAACAGCTCTTCGAACACCAGCCTGCGCCTGGCCTCTTCCAGCGCCTGAAGGGATTGAGGAAAGTGTATATGGCGCATAGCAAAATTCTTTTCAGCCAGCTTAAACCTCTTTCGCAAATCTGCCGGAAACTCGTCATTCAAGCTTCCTTCTACTTTTTTCAGAGCCTCTGCCATCAAATTGCGCATGTCTTTTTGCGTAATCCCTTCGGTGAGCGGATAAATGGGCAGTATTTTGCTGCCATCATGTTTTTCGGGGACATACTCCTCAACAATGGGGTTTTGAAGCTGCACCATCCCATACCTGTATTCTACCCTTCCACGAACAAAATACAGCTTATCAGTGCTGTACATATTGCTGCGGTAAGGCTGATTAAACCATACGCACCACAGATAGCCGGTATCGTCTTTTGCACGCCATGTGGTTATGGTCAAGCCCTTCCTGGGCTTTTGAGTGTTTGCATTCCCGACAAAGGTCACCACAAAGGATGCGTCTTCCCCATCCACAGCGCTGGCCACTTTCTTTATACCGCGCCATATTTCATAATCCCTGGGAAAATGCTGCAGTGCATCCTCCACAGTCTTTATGCCCAGCTTGTTTAAACGGGCAGCCTTTTTGGGACCCACGCCTTTTATAAACTGTACATCCTGCTTCAATATGCTCATAAACCGTTTGCACCTCATCATGGTAAAAACATCGCTCAGCAATTGAAGATTAAAATATGCTATATAGAAAAATTATACCACAATATTTTGAGCATTTTTAAACGATCTAGCCCTCATTAAAACTGTTTGTCTGCAACCCGTATCTTGCTCTTCACAAAACGCCAAGCTTTGCAATTACTGTTGTGTTATAAATCGAAGAATAAAACAAAAAGCCGGAAGGTGCTCCTCCGGCTTATCGTTTGAATTGACATCAATCCGCTCACTCTACCGATATGATGTAATAATACAATGGTTGGCCGCCAAAATGGACTTCCACCTCAACGTCGGGATAGCGGCTCGACACAAAATCCGCTATAGCTTCGGCATCCTGGGCGCTCACCTGCTCCCCGTAATACAGAGTGATTATCTCGCTCTCATCATCCATCATATTATCTATAAGTTCTCTGGTAACTTCGTTTATATCCTTACCCACCACGCTTATTTTGCCATCAATCAGGCCCAAAATATCGCCCTTTTGTATGCTCATACCATCGAAATTCGAATCTCGTACGGCATATGTCACCTGTCCAGTCTTCACCGAGCTTAATGCCGCCGTCATGCGCTGTACATTGGTCTCGGCATCCACATCGGGATTGAACGCCAGCATGGCCGCTATACCCTGTGGAATGGACTTGCTGGGTATAACATAAATCTTCTTTTCGCTTATCTGCTGTGCCTGGGAGGCCGACAAGATTATATTGCCGTTGTTAGGAAGAATGAATATCTCCTTCGCCTTAACCTTCTCGATAGCCTTTAGTAAGTCATCTATGCTGGGATTCATAGTTTGTCCACCTTCAACCACAAAATCGACTGCCAAATCCTTAAATATTGAAGATATCCCTTGGCCCATGGCCACCGCAATTACCCCGAACTGCTTCTCCACAGCATCATCCTGCGGTGCAGACTCCTCACTGCCGATTTCGTTTATGTGCCTGTGTTGCTCCCTCATATTGTCTATTTTTATGCTGGACAGCTCCCCGTACCTCAATCCCAGCTGCAACACCTTCCCCGGCATATTCGTGTGCACATGAACCTTGATTATGTTATCATCGCGTATGACCAGCACAGAATCGCCCAGCTTGTTCAATCTTTCCCTTAAATTTTCCTCATCCCCTTCTTCCACATAAGGATACAGATTCTTTATGAGGAATTCAGTACAGTATCCATATTCTATATCTTCCTGGGGCTGTACCTCAAGCTTGGGCGCCACGGAATAGCTCCCAGTAACCATCATTGTGCTGTCCAGCTCAAAAGTTCCCTTGAGTGCATGGCTGGCGCCTATCATTATATACAGGAGCCCCATGCCGCCTGCATCCACAACGCCCGCCTGCTTCAGTACCGGAAGCATTTCAGGGGTTTTATCAAGGACCCTCTTGGCCACCTTTATGATTTCTTTATAAAACTCATTGAAATCCTTTTGTTCTCTGGCAATCTTCCTCGCTTCCTCTGCCGTAACCCGGGCAACCGTAAGCATGGTACCCTCAACCGGCTTCATAACAGCCTTGTATGCGGTATCCACTCCCGCTTGCAGGGCCTCGGCATAGTCGCTGGTGGTAATTTCCTGGCGGCTTTGTAATGCCCTGGCAAATCCTCTGAACAGCTGAGACAGTATGACCCCTGAATTCCCTCTTGCCCCCTTCAGTGCACCACTGGCCAGAGCGTTTACCACTTCGGCCATGCTATCTGAACGGGCGCCTTGTACCTCCTTTGCCGCTGCCAGCATGGTAAGCGACATGTTTGTACCGGTATCGCCATCGGGAACCGGAAACACGTTCAGAGCGTTTACAGCCTGTTTGTGCTTATCCAAAAACTGAGTGGCAGACAGTATCATCTCTTTCATCTTCGCTGCATCAATGAATTCGCACTTCAACTCCTTGTACCTCCTTCAGTCAGGGTAGATCATACTCTCACGCCTTCTACGTTGATATCTACCCGTTTTACGCTCATGCCGGTAAAGTTTTCTATGTTATATTTCACTGTTTCCATAACGTTTTTGGCTACAGTAGCTATGGAAATCCCGTATTCGACAATGATATATAAATTTATGTAAATCTCATTGTCCTGTGTGTGAACCTTCACACCTCTGGACAGATTTTCCAAACCCAGCAGCTCCACCAGGCCGTCAGTTGGGCGTTTGGCAGCCATTCCTACAATGCCATAGCACTCCATAGCCGATATCCCCGCCAGCGTTGCCAACACTTCGTCCGAAATGATGATCTCTCCCAACGAATTTCTTTTTCTAGCAGCCATTGTTGTGCCTCCCTTCTTAAATACCTTCACCAACGAAAATTCTACTACCATTCTATAATATGACGGCAAATCATGCAATAACATTTATTTTTTAGCTTTTTGCTTTCTTGCAAAATCACGACCTTAATGGTACAATAATATTGTTTTTAAGTAACGGCAGTGGATGTAAAGGAGGAGGTGTTTAGTCCATGTCAAGAAGCTGTGATATATGCAAGAAGGGGCTATTGTACGGAAAAGCAGTCAGCCATTCCAACCGCAAGACCAACCGCGTATGGGTTCCAAACCTTCAAAAAGTGAAAGCCATCGTCAATGGAACTCCCAAGACCATCAGGGTTTGCACCAATTGCCTTAAGTCGGGAAAAGTACAAAGAGCGCTTTAAGGAAAGTTTATTGCGTTTCAGAACATATAAACGTTCACACTAAAAAAACGTGCGATTAAGCACGTTTTTTTAATTTTTACGATAATATTCTCTTTTACGACCTTGAGCAATAGTAAGTAATCAGCAGCAGCTTTTCAACCGGCGCTCATTTTCCTCAACCTTCTTATGAATTTCCCCAGCAACTTGGGTAGTTTTATAACGTATATCCTGGCCACGCCCATCACCTCACTTCCTCAAGAGGATGACGCCTATGGCTATCATCACGGACCCTAACAAAAACACCCACATCCATAGCGGTACCCATATTATTATCAAAAGTATCCCTGCGACGATGAAGAGCACGCCCAGAACAGTCCTGGCTGTGTTGCTCTTCTTTTTCGGAGAAAATCTCACGATCAATCCGCTCACTTCCCCGCCTGCATGAAAATTTAATGCTTCTTTCCCTTGATAAACATTATATGCTGGATACAGCAGGCAGGTGACTTGCCAAAAATCAATCCCTTGCTACCACCACCATTACCCATCCCGAGCCGACATGTACCTCTGCCCTGGGTTTTACCAACACATTGCTTACACCATACGGGAAATCCAGGGGCAAAATGCCGTCCACTATGGGGTATTTCAACCCGTCAGTGCGCAAAATGCGAACATCGCCGCTTAAGGGTAGCAATGACAGCGTCTGCCCTATTTCCCCCTCTATCTCCACTTTCCCGCTGGAAACCATCACAACGTTATGTGAGTCCAAAATCTGGGCTTTTATACCCCGTCTGGCAAGCCTGTACAGCATCAGCATGTTGGCATAGGAATGGTCCCACCGGCTGCCAAATGCGCCCAATAAGAATACCTGGCTGGCCCCCATATCCACGGCCATATCGACCGCTATCTGCATATCAGTTTTGTCCTTATCAGCAGGATATCGCTTGATGGGAATCCCGGCCATGCTATACTCCCGTAACACCTCATCGGGCAGCGAGTCGAAGTCTCCCACTATCAGATCAGGGACGACTCCCAGGTCCCGCGCGTGCCTCACCCCTCCATCGGCACATATGGTATAATCCACCTGCGGCAACATGGCCTTTACCTTTTGTATATCCCTTATCTCTCCGTTGGCGATTATTAGAACCTTCATAGTCTCGCCTCTTGCCTCATAGCCTCTATAATGGCCTTTATGTCCTGGGCGCCAAAAACCGCAGAACCGGCTACTATAACCTCTGCCCCCGCTTTTACCACATCCCTTATATTGTGCAGTCCAATGCCGCCATCCACCTGTATACAAAAATCAGCGCCGCATGCGCTTCGCATATCTGCCAGCTTCCTGATCTTGTCCATCATAGCCGGAATAAACTGTTGACCGCCAAAGCCGGGGTTTACCGTCATCAATAGCACCATATCTACATCCCCCAAAACGTATTCCAGGACGTTGAGCGGCGTAGACGGATTGAGAGCCACAGCAGCCTTTACGCCTAGGCCTTTTATGTAGTGTATCGCTCTGTGCAGATGGTGCAGCACCTCAGCATGTACGGTGATGCTATCCGCGCCGGCCTCCACATAGGCGTCTACAAACTCCATGGGGTTGTCCATCATGAGATGCACATCAAAAGGCAGCCTGGTGTAAGGGCGTATGGCCTTGACCACCAAAGGGCCTATGGTGATGTTGGGCACAAAATGTCCATCCATGACGTCGATGTGTACGATATCAGCACCCCCCTGGTCTAGCCTTTTGACCTCCTCACCCAGCCTGGAGAAATCCGCTGAAAGGATTGAGGGGGCAATCTTTATCACCATCGCTCCCTCCTCTTTTCATTTATATCCTCTATGATCCGGATGTAGCGTTCATAGCGCTGCCCGGGAATCTCCCCCCGCTGTACGGCCTCCTTCACCGCACAATGGGGTTCTCTGTAGTGTATGCATTTGGGGAACCTGCACTCCTCAGCATATGGAATAAACTCGTCATAGTAAAGCTGAACCTCCTCGGGCTGCATGAGGTCCACCTCTAGCGCGCTGAAACCAGGGGTGTCGACCAGCATCTTGCCATCGGGCAGTACGAGGAGCTCTACGCTGCGAGTAGTATGCTTGCCCCTCTTGGTCTTGTCGCTTATATCCCCAACCTCACGCGATACATCCGGATAAAGCCGGTTGATGAGCGATGACTTGCCCACCCCCGACTGCCCGGCAAAGGTGGTGATACCGCTGTACAGCCCCTGCTTGAGTTCCTCAAGCCCGGTACCATCCTTGCACGATATGCAAAAAATAGGACAGCCCGAAAGGCGATACTCCTCTTCAATGGCCTTTATCTCACACTCGCACTCCGCCAGGTCTATCTTGTTTATCACTATAAAGGGCTTTACGGAGTTCATCCGGGCCGCCAATATGAGCTTATCCACCAACAGCAAATCCGGATCCGGATGTTTAACCGACATAACAATCCCAAGATTGTCAATATTAGCCACACATGGGCGCTTAAACTGGTTTTTTCGCGGCAGTATGGATTCGATCACCGCATCTTTTGTGTTAACCTCCACCACATCCCCAACTATAGGGGCAACGCCCTGTTTGCGGAACTTGCCCCTGGGGATACATCGCAGGACGTTGCCATTTAAATAGACATCATAGAATCCACCTACTCCTTTGACTATAATCCCTCTCTCCATCAATCTGCATCTTCCTTTTTCGTAAAATCGACTGCAATCTCCTTCACCGGCTGGTCATCTATATATATAATGTAGCGCACAACGCCCGAACCTTCAAGACTTATGGATATAGTACCTTCAGATAGTGCATGCTCAGCATCGTATACAACCTGGCCATCATCGGCCCGCTTTATCGTAACCTTTATGCTCCCATCGCCATCATCCTCTTGATTCCCTCCATACTGACTGAGGTCAATTTCCAGCACCTTGGGATAAGAGGGCACCGGCCCCAAACTTACCCACAGGTCGACTTCACGGCCGGGTTCCACCACATCGCCGGCCTGTGGGCTCTGCTTATATACAACCCCCTCGGGATATTCCTGACTATAATCCTTGACAACCTTGCCTACCTTAAGCCCTGTGCCCTCTATGAGTTCTCTGGCAATCTCCTCTTTTAGTCCAACGTATTCCTGCACCTCAATCAGCTCTATCTCCGGCTTCTTGCTTATAACCAGCACAATCTCAGTGTTTTCCACCACCTCGGTATTGGGCTCTATGCTCTGTCTGACCACCGTACCGGCCGGCATATCGCTCTCAACGTACTCCGGTGGTCCTACCTTGAGCCCGGCATTCTCCAGCGCTATCTCGGCATCACGCTGTGAAAAGCCAATCACATTCGGCACTTTTATGGTCTTAGGCCCCAGGCTCACCACCACATTTACCGTCGAGTGAGGTTTTACCTTTATGCCCTCGGCCGGCTCCTGATACAGTATGATTCCCTCTTCCTGGCTGCTGTTTTTCCTCTCGATGACTTTCATGGTCAGATTATGCTCCTGCAATACCCTTTCGGCATTCTGCTCATCCATCCCCACCACTCTGGGCACCTCGACGTCTTCCACCACAAAATGATTCTCGTATATCTGGCTGCCTATATAGAAAAACAGCGCCAGTATAGCAAGTAAAGGAATGGTGATAAACAGCAGCTTCAGCCATACGGGCCGCTTTTTTTTCTCAGCCGAGCTCTCCTGTTGTTCTTTTTCAACGTTAATGGGCCTGAAGACCCGCGTGGGCATATCGCTGTTGTCGCTACCGCGAACGACGAAATTGCCGTTGGGCTCTTTTAGCACTCTCTGCAGGTCTTTTATCATTTCACCAGCGGTTTGGTAGCGCTTATTTTGATCTTTTTCTATAGCCTTCTCTATGACATCCTGAAGGCTTTTGGGAATATCAGGGTTTAGCTCTCCAGGGGGCTTTACCTTTTCCTGAATATGCTTGAGCGCTACAGAAATAGCAGTATCACCCTCAAACGGAACAGTACCCGTCACCATCTCATACAGCACTATGCCCAGAGAATAGAGGTCTGATTTTGCGTCCACATGCCCCCCGCGGGCCTGCTCGGGTGAAAAATAGTGTACTGAACCCATTACATTGGCCCCTGCCATGGTGACGGTAGCAGAGGTAACAGCCCGCGCTATGCCAAAATCCGTAACTTTTACAGTGCCGTCTTCGCTAACGAGGATGTTTTGAGGTTTTATATCGCGGTGTATGATACCGTTCTTGTGGGCGTGCTTGAGCGCAGAGCATATCTGGATGGCAATGCGCACAGCCTCCTCCCAATCCAGCTTTCCCTTCTCGCGGATATATTCCTTCAGGGTTTTCCCCTTGATGTATTCCATGACTATATAATATATCCCGTTCTCCTCGCCAACATCATAGATGTTCACAATATTGGGATGGGAAAGGCTGGCCGCTGCCTGAGACTCCCTTTTAAAACGTGCCACAAATCCCTCGTCTTCCACCAGTTCAGGCCTCAGCACCTTCACGGCTACGTGCCTTTTTAGCAGATGGCATCTGGCTTTATAGACTATGGCCATACCCCCGCTGCCGATCTTCTCTTCCAGCTCGTATCTTCCACCTAAAATCCGTCCCAGCAAAGGCTTCACCTCTTTTCTGTCGCACAGGAGTACTTGGCCATAACTATTGTGACGTTGTCAACGCCTCCAGCTTCCAGCGCCTTCTTGCCCAGAGTCGAGGCGATCTCATCCAGCGATTCAAGAGAATAAAAAAGATCTATATTTTTGTTCAAATCCACGTGATTGCTCAAACCATCAGTGCACAAAACTATTATATCATTGTCTTTCAGCTCTATCTCATAATAATCGGCGACAACCTGGCTTGCTGTACCAAGCGCACGGGTGATGATGTTCTTTTGAGGGTGATTGTCCACCTCTTCCTGGGTTATCTTACCTTCCTCCAGCAACTCCTGAACCAGCGAATGATCCCGGGTAATTTTGGTTACCGACCTGTCGCGTACCAGATAAGCCCGGCTGTCCCCCACATGGCCTATACATACCCTGTGGTCAAAAAAATAGGCAAGGGTAAGGGTCGTCCCCATGCCCTTATATATGTCCCGGGCCTGGGACTGGTTATATACCTTTATATTGGCCTGCTGAATGGAATTCAATATGAGGTCCTTGGCCTGCTCCACCGATGTGACCCTGTGCGAGTTTTCTACATAGTACTCCACTATAGCCTCAACCACCATACGGCTGGCTACATCCCCCGCATTGTGACCGCCCATTCCATCGGCAACCATCATCAAATCCTTCACTTGCGTTGCATCGGTGGGGATGAAAAAATAGTCTTCGTTGTTCTTTCTCACCTTGCCCGGATGGCTGTAAGCGCTAAATACCAGCCTCACGTCCCCCTCACCTCTCGTCCTGACGGGCTTCAACCCGCTCAAGATAACTCCTCCTGAGCTGACCGCAGGCGCCTTCAATATCCAGCCCCAGCTCCCTGCGCTTGGTAACGGCAATTCCCTGCGATTTCAGCACCGAAACAAACCTTTCCACAGCAGCCTGTGAACTCCTCTTGTACCCCAGCCCCCTGACGTTGTTCAAGGGGATGATGTTCACATGGCACGGGAAGCCTTTCAGCCTTCGAGCCAATTCAACGGCATCCCTCTCCCGGTCATTCAAATCGCTGATCAAGGCATACTCAAACGTTACCCTCCTGCCGGTCTTTTTAAAGTAATATCTGCTGGCTTTGAGTATGTCGTCAATCGAATAGGCCGATGCAACCGGCATGATCAGCTTTCTAAGCTCATCGTTTGGCGCATGAAGGGAGATAGAAAGGGTAATGGGCAGACCCTCTTCTGCCAAATCCATCATCCTGGGCACAAGCCCGCAGGTGGACAGCGTAATCCTGCGGTAACTCATGTTGAGCCCCATCGGATAATGTATCATCTTAATAAATTTAACGGTGTTATCATAATTATCAAGGGGCTCACCAATGCCCATAAGCACTATATTGCCCACCCTGCGTTCCCCGACTTTTTCAAGGTCATCGTTCACCTCTATGACCTGCGCCAGCATCTCCCCTGCCGAAAGGTTGCGAACCAAACCTCCAATGGTGGAAGCGCAGAACTTGCATCCCATCCTGCACCCCACCTGCGTGGACAGGCACAGGGAATTGCCGTACTTATATCGCATCACAACACTTTCAATTATATTACGGTCCTGCAGTAAAAACAAATATTTTGTTGCATCTCCTGCGCTTGATGTGCGTTTGTCCAGCATCTGCAACTTTACTATATAAAACCGCTCTGCCAGAAGCTCACGAAGAGCCTTTGGCAAATCGGTCATATCGTCGAAGCTCTTTACACCCCTGTGAAGCCACTGAAGTATCTGCTGAGCACGATAATGAGGCTGTCCCAATTCCTGTACTGCCTGTTGTATTTCTTCCAAAGATAAGCTCAAAATATCCTGCTTTTCTACCATGGTCACCTCATCCTCTTTAGCCTGGCAATGAAAAATCCATCTATTCCATCCCTGGAAGGGATGAGCTGAATCATTCCCGGCCGAATAACTGAATCTTTTAAGCCCTCCGGTAATAAATACGTAAAATCATCCAATATAAAGTGGGGATTGCGCTGCAAAAATTTCTCAATAACCATCTGGTTTTCGTCCACATTCATGGTACATGTGCTGTAGACCAGTACACCTCCCGGCTTTACATAACGGGAACAGGTGGAAATGATCTGCTTTTGAAGCTTATAAAGTTCATCAAGGTCTTCCCGCCTTATGCTGTTCTTTATATCGGGCTTCTTGTATATGACCCCCCATCCGCTGCACGGGGCATCGATGAGCACTCGATCAGCCTGCCCCTCAAGACATGCCTGAAACTCCCGGGCATCCTGCTGCTGTGGCTCAACGATGGTAGCCCCCAGCCTCTCGGCGTTAAGCTTTATCAACTCGACCCTTTGAGGGTGGACATCCCATGCCAGTATGCGCCCCTGATTCCCCATCAGCTCGGCCATATGGGTGGCCTTACCGCCTGGAGCGCTGCACGCATCTATAATAAGCTCACCCTTCTGGGGATCAAGAACGCGAACAACCAGCATGGAGCTCTCGCCCTGTACCGTAAAAAGGCCTTCCGCATACAGGAGATTATTCTCAATATCGCCGGCAGAACGGAGCCTTAAAGCCTCATCCTTTATATACAGGCCATCTGCACACTGAATGCCCTGCTGCATGAACCGCTCTTTAAGCTCGTCCTTTGTTATCCTGTTTCTGTTGACCCTTATTGTGACGTAATCGCCATCGCTCACGGCAGGCATCACCATGGCCTCTGCCACCGCTATGCCATAATCGTCAACCCACTTTTTTACCAGCCACACGGGATAACTGTAAGTAAGCGATAGGTTGAGCACCGGGTCGTCTTCCTTTGAGGGAAACGAAATGTCGTCCTTATGCCTTACGATGTTTCTGAGCACGCCGTTTACAAAGCCCGCCAGAGCCTTATTGCAGTACTTCTTGCACAGCTTGACCGATTCATCGCAAACCGCAAAGTCAGGCACCCTATCCATATACATGATCTGGTAACAGCCCATCCTCAATATGTTTATTGCCCAGGAATTGGCCCGCTTTAAACTGCAGAACTTGTTCAAAATCCAGTCAATGGTGATCTGCCGCTCCAGAGTGCCATAAACCAACTGGGTCACAAAAGCGGCATCCCTGTTAGGCAGCCTGGCTCTCCTCAAATGGTGCTTCAAGCTTATGTTGGCGTATTTCCCATCATGGTTTACCTCTTTCAATATTCGCAAAGCGGTATCCCTTGCAACATCGGTTTTAGTCTCCATAATATTCGCTCCACAATTCTCCTTAAGCAATACTTATACTAGGTCGTTTCTATTACTCTTTCTCTTCACACGATTGGGGCACTTCCGAAGATGGCTCACTTCGGAAGACAGTACCCACCGGTATCGGGTTACCCCTCAAGAACTCGATATCCTCCATGACCTTTTTGCCTTCCCCCTGTATTTTGACAAGCCGCAAAAAGCCCTCACCGCAGGCCACCACCAGTCCCTGGCGATGATCGGCTGCTACCACCTGCCCGGGGGTATAGGTTCCCAGTTTAGAGTATTCCCATTCCTGTACCTTCCATACTTTTATGCGCTGGTCCCCAAGGAAGGTAAAGGTTCCGGGCCAGGGCGTCAACCCCCTCACCAGGTTTTTGATGCGGACAGCGCTTTGGGTCCAATCGATATTGCCCATGGATTTGTCTATCTTTTTACAGTAAGTGGCCTTGTCATGCTCTTGAGGACGTCCGGCGGGTCGCCCCTTTTCAAACAGCTCCAGCACCTCTGCCAGCGCCTGCCCGCCCAGCACAGCCAGCCGGTCATGCAATTCATCGGCCTGTTCATCGGGGTGTATGGGAGTGCTCCTCTGAAGTATTATATCACCAGTATCCATACCCACATCCATATACATTATGGTTATGCCCGTCTCAGTCTCCCCGTCTATCAATGCCTGCTGAATGGGCGAAGCACCGCGGTACTTGGGCAGCAAAGACGCATGGACGTTTATGCATCCCAGTGGCGGGATATCGAGTATCTCTTTGGGCAGTATCTGTCCGTAGGCAGCGGTAACTATGAGGTCGGGCGCCAGCTCTTTTAATATCCTGATAAACTCTGGATCCCTTACCTTTTCGGGCTGATAGACTGGTATGGCTCTTGCAAGAGCCCATTCTTTAACGGGGGGAGGCGCCAGCTTCTTCCCCCGGCCCTTGGGCTTATCTGGCTGGGTAACCACACCTATTATCTGGTGGCCGCTGCTTACAATGGCTTCAAGAGACGGTATAGCAAACTCCGGAGTGCCCATGAATACGATCCTCAGCACATTCATCCCTCCACCAGCGTTCCCGGGATCACCTTATCGATGAAAAGTATGCCATCCAGGTGATCGATTTCGTGACATAGCGCCCGGGCAAGCAATCCGGTCCCGGTGATCTCAATGGGCTCGCCTTTCCTGTTGAGAGCTTTTACTTTCACCTTTTCGGGGCGTATTACCTCCCCTCTCACTCCCGGGATGCTAAGGCATCCTTCCGCACCCCGTTGCTGTCCTGAGGACTCTACAATCTCGGGATTGATGAGCTCGATCAATCCTTCCCCCACATCGATTACTACCACTCTTCGCAGTATCCCTACCTGGGGAGCTGCAAAGCCTACCCCATCGGCATGCCTCATTGTCTCGGCCATGTCATCCAACAGCTCCAAGATCCTTTTATCGATTTTTTCTACCGGCTTGGACTTCTTGCGCAACACATCATCCTTACCGTATATCATAATCCTCCTTATTGCCAAAGCGATCATCCTTTCTACAGCAGACTCAATGGATAAAAATCCACAATAGTGGTTTCCTTGACGCCCATCAGCCTTTCCATGCACTCATCCACGAGCCGATGATATGCCTGTTTGTATATGTCGTCAGGCCTGATGCGTATAAGCACCTGCCATCGGTACCTGTTGTTGATCCTCTCGAGAGGCGCCGAATACGCCCCTACATCAATCAGCCCCTGTTTCAACACCGGGCTGCCGTCAATCCTTTGTTTCAGCCAATCTCTGGTGTCAACGGCCAGCCTTATGAGGTCCTCTTCCTTCTCTCCCATCATCAGTATTCTGATGATGTGTGAAAACGGGGGATACAAAAACCGCCTGCGTATCTCTATTTCCCTGCTGTAAAATCCGACGTAATCGTGCCTCGCTGCAAACTGTATGGCGTAATGCTGCGGCTGATATGTCTGTATGATAACCCTTCCGCCTCGCGGCCCTCGTCCGGCACGGCCGGCCACCTGGGTTATCAGCTGAAAAGCCTTTTCACTGCTTCGATAATCGGGCAGGTGCAGCGAAGTATCGGCTGCAATTACCCCCACAAACGTCACCCTTGGGAAATCCAGCCCCTTGGCAATCATCTGCGTACCCAGCAAGATGTCATACTTTCCCTCTCCGAAGGCCCTCAAAATTCGCTGGTGTGCCCCCTTGGTCGAGGTGGTATCCATATCCATCCTTATTATGCGAGCCTGGGGAAACAGCTTCTTAATCTCCTCCTCGGCCCGCTGGGTCCCAATCCCGAAATGTTTGATGTACTTGCTGCCGCAGCCCGGGCATACGTGGGGATATGGATAGCTGGCCCCGCAGTAGTGGCACTTTAGCGTTTTATCGTAAGCGTGGTAGGTCAGCGATATATCGCAGTTGTGGCACTTGACCACAAATCCGCACGAGCGGCACGATACAAACTGTGCATAGCCCCTGCGGTTGAGCAGCAGTATGGCCTGTTCGCCTTTTTGCAGCACATCGGCCAAGGCACGGTAAAGCGCACCGCTCAGTATGCTGCGGTTGCCCAGCTCTATCTCCTTGCGCATGTCCACAATCTCCACCGGCGGTAGAGGCCGATGATCCACCCTGTGCTTCATCTTTATCGTTTTATACGTCCCCTTCTCTGCCAGGTAATAATCGGTAAGGGAGGGCGTGGCACTACCCAGCAGGAGCACCGCTCCTTCCAGCTCGCATCTCTTGCGGGCAACCCCCACCGCATGGTACCTGGGCTGCATGTCCGACTTATAGCTGTCCTCATGGGCCTCATCCACGATGATAAGGCCCAGCCGCTCAAAGGGCGCAAAAACGGCCGAACGCGCCCCCACCACAACGTCCACTTGCTGGTTTCTAATCCTACGCCACTCATCATATCGCTCACCCAGAGACAAGCCGCTGTGCAGTATGGCCACCCGCTGGCCAAAATGGCTTTTAAATCGCTCCACCGTTTGAGGGGTCAAGGATATCTCGGGTACCAGCACGATGACCTGTTTATTTAAAGCCAGGGCTTTTTGTGCGGCCTGAATATACACCTCAGTCTTGCCGCTGCCGGTCACACCCTGAAGCAGGAACTTACCGCAGCCCCTGATGAGCGCTGCTTCCAGCGTTTCAATGGCCAATCTCTGCTCGTCGGTTAAAGCCTTGGGCTGAACGCCTGTATCCGGTTCATAATCCCAGGGATTGCGGTATACCTCCTGCTGTTCTATGCGAATCCATCCCCGCTTTTCCAGGCTTTTTATGCTGGACAACGGTGCTCCAGTAACTGCCCTTACCTCTTCAAGCGGTATGCCGTCCTGCTGAGCCAGCAGCCTCAATACATCGGCCATGTGTTTAGACTTTCTGGCGATATGATCGATACGCTCCTCCACCACATCCCCATGATCGTTTAAAAATACCAGCTTCTGAGCCTTCTTTTTGACATTGGCTCTGAGGCCGGGAGGAATCATACACCTGATGGCCTCTATTGACAGGCAGTGATACTCTTCTTTCATCCAGCCTATAAGAGGGATCATGGACTGAGGGAGCACGGGATAATCATCCAGCACTTTGTCTATCGCCTTGATTTTATCATCTGGTACATCAGCTGCGGTATCCAGCCTGACTACGTAGCCTTCCACCATCCTGTTTGACGTGCCAAACGGCACCTGTACCCTCATTCCTACTTGAACTCTTTCTCTTAACTCGGGGGGTATTATATAATGGAATACCCTGTCAAGCGAGGGATGGGCCTGATCAATTATCACACCAGCATAGACGACGCCGCTTTCCACCAAACTCCCCCTCATCTGAACCGTATACCAAACAAAGCAGCTGTATATTGTAAACGCATTTTCCAAACCATCTTTAACAAATCATCAAATAATATTGCAATGAATAACTAAAGAATAACTAAACAAAAAGGGTACAAGCGAGGTACCCTTCAGTTCAGTTTGAACCCTGGCACAAAGCAGGACATCTCTTTATAACCTCATCGATTATCCTGTGCGCAAATTCCTTTTTGTCCATTTGAGGGATGGCGATGACCTCTCCCTCGCGGGTAATCAATAAGCCCTCATTTGTGTTTTTCTCAAACCCTGCGCCCTGCCGGGTCACATCGTTTGCCACTATGAAATCTAGGTTTTTCTCACGCATCTTCTTCATGGCATATTCCTCGATATTCTCCGTTTCGGCTGCAAACCCAACCAGTATACATTTGCCTTTGCGTTTGCCCAGCTCTTTCAATATATCCGGGTTCTTTACCAGCGTCAGGGTTAATCTGTCGTTGTCCTTTTTTATCTTGGTAGGGTAGTACGTTTCAGGGCGGTAATCCCCTACCGCCGCAGCCTTGAAAACCATGTGACACAACGGAAAGATCTCCATCACCTTTTCAAACATCTCCTTAGCCGTTTCAACCCGGTAAAGCTTTACTCCAGGTGGCGGTGATATGGATACAGGGCCTGATACCAGCTCCACATCAGCCCCCCTTTCAGCGCATGCGGCGGCAATGGCATAACCCATCTTGCCAGATGAGGGATTGCTGATAAACCTGACAGGGTCCAGATACTCTCTCGTTGGGCCGGCAGTCACCAGCATCCTTAAACCTTTTAAATCGCTCTTTCTCGAGAAATAATTCTCTATTGCGTCAAGTATATCCTGGATGTCGGCCAGCTTGCCCTCGCCATAGTCGCCACAGGCCAATCTTCCGGCAGCCGGCGGGATGAACATATACCCCTTACTCTTTAAAAAGCTTATATTCTCCTGAACGATGGGATTGGTGTACATATTGGTGTTCATTGCAGGGGCAAATATGACCTGCGCTCTGGTGGCCATGATGGTGGTGGATAAAAGGTCATCGGCTATACCGTGGGCCACTTTACCCAAAATATTGGCGGTGGCAGGTACCACCACCAGCAGGTCAGCCCACTTTGCAAGGGATATATGGTCTATCTCCCAGGCCCCGGGCCTGGAAAACATGTCATAGTAAACCGGATTGCCCGACAGGGTTTCCAGCGTAAGAGGTTTTATGAACTCCATGGCATGAGCTGTCATTATAACCTTTACCTGTGCTCCCCTTTTGACAAGAGAGCTTACAACCTCGGCTGCCTTGTATGCAGCGATCCCGCCCGTTATACCAATGACGATCTTTTTACCCTTTACAGCATCCATCTCACTTTATACCTTCTTTTGTCCGTTTGTATAATACCTTGCCTGCATTTATCTCTTCGGTTGCGATGGTGACAGGCTTGCTGGACTGAGTCGAAATCAAAGGCTTTGCCCCTGCAACCAGCTGCCTTGCGCGCTTTGCCACCGCCACAGCAAGGGTATAACGGCTATCAACCCTCTTTATGAGGTCGTTCATCGACGGATAAAGCATTCTCAACCCCTCCCTGTCAGTTCTAAATACAGCTCTTTGTTTCTGTCCACACGGCATTTTTCGGCAAGTACAATGGCCTCCAGCTTGGCTACAGCGCTGTCCACCGTGTCATTTATGATAACGTAATTATAGCGGGAGATATAGTTCAATTCCTCATAGGCGCTTTGAAATCTCCTGTAGATGGTCTCTGCATCCTCCGTTCCGCGCTTGACAATGCGCCTCTTGAGCTCCTCCATAGAAGGAGGAATTATAAACACGAACACCGCCTCGGGGAAGCGCTCCTTTACCTGCAGTGCCCCCTGTATATCGATCTCCAGTATAACATCCCTGCCGGCAGCCAGCTCTTCCTCAACGAATTTTTTGGGAGTACCGTAATAATTGCCGTAAACCTCGGCATACTCCAAAAACTCACCATTCTCTACCATTTTGAGAAAAGTTTCCTTGTCCCTAAAAAAATAGTTAACCCCTTCCTTTTCTCCAACACGGGGTTTGCGTGTGGTCACCGACACCGAAAGTATGGCATGGGGATTTCTTTCGAGGTACGCGCTGCATATAGTACCTTTCCCAGCACCCGAAGGACCTGATACCACGATTAGCAGCCCTTTATTGAACATGGTGAACTTCACTGCTTATCTTTACTCCTCCTCTTCTTCAGATACTGTGGAAGTTGAAGGAACATTATCTTTTGCATTGACGCGATGAGCTACCGTCTCGGGTTGAACGGCAGACAATATAACGTGGTCGCTGTCGGTGATTATGACAGCCCTGGTCCTTCTACCATAGGTGGCATCGATGAGCATACCCCTCTCGCGCGCCTCCTGTATGATCCTCTTTATAGGCGCCGATTCGGGGCTGACAATTGCTATAAGGCGATTAGCTGAAACTATATTCCCAAATCCTATGTTGACCAACTTAATGCTCATACCACACTCTCCTTTTCAGCTTTACTCGATATTTTGAACCTGTTCCCTTATCTTCTCTATCTCGCTCTTTATATCAACCACAAGGTTAATTATGGTCAAATCATTTGCTTTAGAGCCGATGGTATTGACTTCCCGGTTCATCTCCTGGACCAGGAAATCAAGCCGCCTGCCTATCGGCTCGGTAGATTCCAGAGCATCTCTGAACTGCTTAAAATGGCTGAAGAGCCTCACTATCTCCTCGGTTATGTTGCACCTTTCGGCAAAGTACACCACTTCCATATTAAAGCGGTTCTCGTCCAGCTCTGAACCCTGAAGCAGGTCTTTGAGCCGGTTTCTCAGCTTTTCGCGGTACTCATCCACAACTTGAGGAGCTCGCTGCTCGATGCATTTCAACATGGATTCTACTTTCTTTATGCGCTCCAGCAGATCGCCCTTTAAGTTTTCTCCCTCTTTCCTGCGCATCTCCTTTACTTCGTGGAGTACCTGTTCCATAAGAGCCCTTGCCATCTGCCTGAGCGCTTCCTGGTCCTCTTCCACTTCGTTGACGACGAAAGCATCAGGAATATTGAGCAACGATGATACGGAAATATCATTTCGCAAGTTATACTCCTGCGCCAGTTTATTAAAGCATGCCAGATAAGCCTCCACAAGAGGTTGGTTGACCTGTACGTCCACCGCATCGCTTCGCTGGCTGGAGTAGCTTACGGTTACTTCCACCCTCCCTCTTGCCAGATGCTGCTGAACCATGCTCCTCATATCCTCTTCAAGGAACGACAGAGTGCGCGGCAGTTTGACATAGACATCCAAAAAACGGTGGTTCAGCGTCTTTATTTCTATAGACATCTCTCTGCCTTGCTCTTCTATCTTGCCTCTACCAAATCCCGTCATGCTGTAGATCATACTTACCGTCTCCGTTTCTTCGTTTTGTATTATAGTCATGAAATTCCCAAATTATGACGGATTTATAAGACCAGTTTTCAAAGTTTAGACCATTCAATCTGTATAATACAGCTATCGCAGGTTCAATCAGTATTATAACACAAATTACACCCGTTAAAAACCGGCTTTTTACCCCGTTTTGAGGAGATTTATGTAAAACGCAGCGCTTTATAAAGCTGGTCGGCACCTGGTGGGTCAAGAGGGATGCGACCCTCTTCAGTCAACAGCCATTTAGCGGTGTCCTCTATAACCCTGCCCACGACAGCAGCCTCGATGCCGTTGGCGTTGAGCAGCTTAACCAGTTTCTCCCCTTCTGGCGTCACTATAACCATGCAGCCGCTCGAGATAAGCCTCAAAGGGTCTATATCGAATAAACGGCAGATGGCTGCAGTCTCAGCAGCTACGGGTATCTTTTTCATATCTATCTCAACACCTTTACCCATAGCCTCGCTGATCTCCCATATGGCCCCCAGCACACCGCCTTCGGTTGCATCGTGCATTCCGTGTACGCCAAATGCACTGGCAAGCCTGCCCTCTTTTACAACGCTGATGCATTTTATAAAATCCTTGGCCCTTTGAACCAACTCCCTAGAAAAATGGCGCAACAGCAGGTCTTCCCTGTCATGCGCCAAAATGGCTGTGCCCTCCATCCCTGCTTTTTTAGTAATTACTATGTCGTCTCCGGGTTGAGCGCTTGCAAATGATACCACCTTTTCCTTCCTGACCCTGCCAATGGCTGTGAGGCACAGCACCATCCTGGAAACGGCGTCTGTAACCTCCGTATGGCCGCCCAGAATATCTATATCAAGCTCCCGGGCCGCACGTTCGGCATCTACCACCACCTGCTCAATGTCTGCAGCCTCAGCATCCGGTGGAGCCAAAACGGTCAGCGTCACCCCCACTACTTCGGCACCAGTGGTCACTATATCGTTGCAGCATATGTGAACCCCTATATATCCCACTTGGCTAGACGCCCCAGTTATCGGGTCACTTGAAATTATACACAACTCCTCGCCAAAATCCAATATGCTGCAGTCCCTGCCTATACCCGGCCCCAGCAATACATCCTTGCGCTTAATTGTTAATTTCGAAATAATCTGATTTTTTAAGAATTCATTGGATATTTTGCCTATATTCACGTCTTTCCTCCGTTTAGCACATTATATCTTTAAATATTTGCTTATAATATTGTACCACTATTTAACTGAAAGTCAAACAGTTTTTATTTTACAAAAAGCCTATGGCTTTTTCTGAAGTCAAAAAAAGAGCGGGCCTTTGTCAAGCCCGCTTTCATAACTATTTTTTATAATACTCCACGATTCCCTTGTATATGCCGGCAGCCACGTCCTCACGGGTCTGTTCCTTTATCAACAATGCCCTGTCATTGGGGTTGTTGATAAAGCCTACCTCCACCAATACCGAAATCACGTTATTTTCCCTGAGCACGCTGAAATCGGCCTTGTATGGGACGGTATATTTCTTGGAGAAATTGGTGGTAGCGTTGAGCTGCTGCAGTAAAACTTTTGCAAACCTCTCTCTTTCTGCGGCATTGTATCCCTTGTAGTACTCTACATTTACGCCGTATGTACCGTTATAGGCGTATGGCCCATTATCCCTGTAAAATACGCTGATTCCTGACGCTGAAGTCTGGTCACCACCATTCGCAGTAGCGTTGCAGTGAATGGAAATAAACAGGTAATCATCCTGGTATTTCTGGCGCGTAAGGTCGAACACCTCAACCAGCTCGGGAGTTGCGTACCTCTTGCCGTTTACCATCTGCTCTGCGTATATACCCACTCTGTCGGTCATCCCTGGATTGTCCAAATACACCTTAAACTGCTGGATCCTGGTGCTTAGGATTGAAATTTGCTCCTCCTTAGCCGCTATCTCTTCCTCCAGGGCCTTTTTCTCTTGCTCGAGAACAGGGAGCTTGCCTTCAATTTGCGATAATATCACTCCAATACCTTTCTCGATATCTACAAGGTTAGCTATATCTGCCTTCATCTTGTCGATACTTTGTTTAACACCTTCCAAATCTGCATTAATTTTATCCTCTTCCGCCAGCGCTTTATCCAAATCGGCCTTGCTTTCGGGTAGATTCAGCTCTTCAGCCAGCACCTCTAGATCTTTCTGCAATTGAGCTAATTGTTCTCCCAAATTCGAAATCTGGGCATCCACTTGAGTCAATTGATCTTTCAAGGATTTTTTATGCGCTAGAACTTCCTTCACTGGTGGCAGATCCTCAGTGATGACCCGATTGAGCAGGCTACGCACAGGTTCCTTCTTTGCCTCATCAATTTCTAGGCCATCCACCATCTTTGCTAAGTTACCAATATCCTGGCCGAACGTTTCTACTGCTGCTTGTATAACTTCCACAGGTTTATTCTCCCCAAGAGCTGTGTTGACTGCTTCCAGATCCACCTTCACTTTATTGAACTGTTCAAGCAGTACACCTTTCTTGTCCTGCTCTACTACATCTAAGGCGGTCAATGCAGCATTCAGGCTTTCCACATCCTCATTGAGCTTGGACGTATCGATGACGATGGCTTGGTATTCCTGCACAAGTACATCTCTTTGTGCTGTCAGGTCCTCCAGCTGTTTCGCCACATCACTTACTTGCTGCTCCTTCTGCAAGTATTCCTTGTACTTTTCAATAAGCTCCAACTTACCTTGAAGCTCGTTCAGCCGTACTTCATACTGTGGGAGGTTTGCCTTGGCAAACTCCAATTTGCTTATTTGCTCTTCCTTAACCTGCTTTGCCTCTACAGCTGCATCCCTGTCCTTCTCCACAGCAGCCAGCTCGGTCTGAAGAATATGAGTGTTTACCAGGGCCGACCTGTAGAATAAGGAATAATACCTGTCATCAGGCCTGGTAAGTATCACCGTGGCACCGGCTTCTTCCAGTATACGTTTGAGCCTCAAAGCCATGTCAAGGACAAAATCTTTCTCCCTCACCAGGCCATAGCCTTGATGTTGTGCGGTGGCACCTGGATCTGTCCCTCCATGTCCGGCATCCACAAATATCACCTTGCCGGCCAACGCTCCCGGTGTACCGTGGAACTGCGTAAAACCGGGTTCAGGTTGCGGCTGTGGTTCAGGTTGTGGCTGCGGCTGCGGTTGTGGTTGCGGCTGTGGCTGCGGCTCGGGCTGCTGATTCTGTGGCGGCTGTACAGGGAACAGCTTTGCAATGGTCTTAGGCCCTACTATGCCGTCCACTGCCAGGCCGTTGTCCCTCTGGAAGGCCATCACTGCTTGGTGCGTCTTGGAGCCAAACACCCCATCAGCTGCACCGCAGTTGTACCCCAGCTCGTTCAGCCGCTTCTGCAGCGTCACCACCTGGCTTCCCCTGCTGCCCAGCTTCAACGTCGTGGTGATGGGCGGAGTGGCATTCTGGTTGCCATTTCCGCTACCGCCGCTGGGTTGATTATTGTTAGACGGAGGCGCAGAAGGCTCAGGATTTTGATTCTGTGGCGGAGTATTTACTGCAAACAGCTTTGCAATGGTCTTGGGCCCTACTATGCCGTCCACTGCCAGGCCGTTGTCCCTCTGGAAGGCCATTACCGCCTGACGTGTCCTGGAGCCAAAGATTCCATCGGCTGCTCCGCAGTTGTATCCCAGCTCGTTCAGCCGCCTCTGCAGCGTCACAACCTGGCTTCCCCTGCTGCCAAGCCTCAACGTCGTGGTGATTGGGGCGCTTGAGCTTTCGCTTCGCGACGGCGGCTCTGGTGCAGGTGCAGATGATGACCCACTGTTTCCTGTAGAACCGGATAAAACCTCCGCCAGCTTGCCCAGCGTTGCAGGGCCGGCTATGCCATCCTGTTTCAGACCGTAGGCTTTTTGAAAGCTTCTCACGGCGGCTTCGGTTTGAGGCCCAAAAATACCATCAGCACTACCCTGCAAAAAACCCAGCTTAATGAGCTGCTGCTGAAGCTGCTGAACAGCCGCGCCGCGGCTACCTCGCCTCAACAGAGTAGCCCCCGAAGCTTGCTGTGGGAGTAGTGCTGATAGCATGAGTACAACCAGCAGACACGCCAAAACTCGTCTACCCAACACTTCACCCCCTTCCCCTGCTTCAATTTATTGTTGCGGATAATGAAACAAGAAATGACAAATTTACCACTGTTATCTCATATTTAAACATAAATCTGCCAAAAAATCAATGGTTCGAGAATAGTAAATTAGACCTATTTTATGTTCAGCAGCTGTTTGAACTCCTCCTCATTGAGTATAGTAATACCCAGAGCACGCGCCTTTTCCAGCTTACTGCCAGGATTTTCGCCCACTACCACGTAACTGGTCTTTTTGCTAACGCTGCTTGAGACTTTGCCACCTCTCTCTTCAATGAGCCGTGTGGCCTCCTCGCGCGTATAGCTGCTCAAAGTACCGGTCAAAACGAATGTCAACCCTTTTAGCGACTCGTCGCGAAGCGACGAACCCGGCTGCTCCATCAATACTCCAGCTGCCTTGAGCTTCTCTATAATTCTGACATTTTGTTCCTCCTTGAAGAAAGCCACTATGCTTTCAGCGATCTTGTTTCCTATCTCCTCAATCTCCAGAAATTCTTCCTTCTTTGCTTTCATTATCCTATCGATGTGGCCAAAGTGCTGCGCTATCAGCTGAGCTGCTCTTGCGCCCACCAGGGGGATGCCCAAGCCAAACAGCAACCGCGCCAATCCCCTATCCTTGCTCTGTTCAATGGCCCCTAAAAGGTTCCTAACGGATTTATCGCCCATCCTCTCGATTCCGATTAAATCCTCATACTTCAAATAGTACAGGTCAGACACATCTTTGATGATCCCTCTATCAATCAATTGATTTACCAAGGCCGGGCCCATGCCCTGTATATCCATGGCATCCCTGGAGGCAAAATGGATTACCAGGCGTTTAATCTGGGCCGGGCATGCATTCCCGGTACACCTGGTGGCTGCTTCACCCTCAAGGCGTATGACGTCGGCACCGCATACCGGGCAGCGCTTTGGCATTACAAAGGGTTTTTCGTTCCCGGTCCTCTTTTCCTTCTTGACCTCCACCACCTCGGGTATCACATCCCCAGCCTTTCGGATGACCACCGTATCCCCGATACGTATATCCTTTTCCTTTATGTAATCTTCGTTGTGAAGGGTGGCCCGCGAGACTATAGAACCTCCCACCGGCACCGGGTCAAACACCGCAGTAGGGGTCAAAACGCCCGTTCTTCCCACCTGCACGATTATATCGCGTATCACCGTCTCCTTTTGCTCGGCGGGGAACTTGTAGGCAATAGCCCATCTAGGATTTTTGGTGGTGGCCCCCAGCATATCCCTCTGCCTCAAATTATTGACCTTTATCACGAGGCCATCGATGTCAAACCACAGCAAATGCCTCTTTTCATGCCACTCAAGGCACACGTCGATGACATCATCTATATGCCGTGAACGGCATAAAACAGGGGAGACCTTAAACCCTATCTCGCGCAGCAGCTCAAGGGCATCACAATGGGTTTCCGGCATTTGACCATCCTCTATGTACTGAAGGTTAAATATGAAGATGTCCAAAGGCCTGGAAGCCGTCACACGGGGGTCAAGCTGTCTTAAAGACCCTGCCGCGGCATTCCTCGGATTGGCAAATAAAGGCTGCCCCTGCTCGCGCCGCTGCTCATTTAGGGCCTCAAAATCCTTTTTGGACATAAAGACCTCGCCCCTTACCTCAAGGGTAAAGGGCTTGTTGAGCTTTAGCGGGACGCTCCTTATGGTCTTTAAGTTTTCGGTTACATCCTCGCCCGTGTATCCATCCCCTCGTGTAGCTCCGCGTACAAACACCCCGTTTTCATACCACAGGGCAACTGACAGCCCGTCTATCTTGTATTCGACTACATACTCAACGTCGTCACCCACAGCATTTCTCACTCGGCGGTCAAAGTCTTTAAGCTCCCCTTCGCTGAAAGCGTTGGCCAGGCTGAGCATGGGTACCCTGTGCTGCACCGTACCAAACGCCTTTAAGGGTTGTCCACCCACCCTCTGAGTAGGCGAGTCGGGGGTCACAAGTTCGGGGAACACCTGCTCCAGCCACATCAGGCGCCTCATCAGGGCATCATACTCATCGTCCGATATAACCGGCTGGTCCAGGACATAATAGTAATAGTCGTGCTTCCTTATCTCTTCCCTGAGCTTTTCAATCTCTTCCCTTGCTTGCTTGATATCCATACACACCACCACACCATCTTAAAGCTAAAATTATTTCGTCTTACCATTAAAGCTTTTTAAGTGGGGCCAGGTTGGCCATAAATTTCTTAATGCCACCCTGTTCAAAAGTGATCTGAATCTTCATGTCATCGCCTTCACCGTCCATGGCAACTACCGTCCCCACGCCAAATCGCTGGTGAAGAACCTTGTCCCCCAGTGCAAACCTGGGAGATGGGCCGGTTTTCTCCTTTGTCACCTTCCCGGGCAGGTTAAAGCTGACAACCGGGTCAACGCTTGTACCCTTTTTAACGCCAAAATCGCCAAACCCCAATGCATACCCTTTGGCGACCGGCTCCACCAACTCTTCAGGGATCTCGCTTATAAACCGGGAGGGCATGCTTAGCATCGAACTGCCGTAAAGGGTCCTGTTTCGGGCATAGGATAGATAAAGTCGCTGCTTAGCCCGGGTAAGGCCCACGTAACACAGCCTGCGTTCCTCTTCCAGCTCATCCGGATTGTCCACCGACCTGGCAAGAGGGAACAGCCCCTCCTCTAAGCCCGCCATAAAGACCACCGGGAACTCCAGTCCCTTGGCGCTGTGCAGCGTCATGAGCACCACAGCCGATTCGTCCTCTCCCACCTGGTCAACGTCGGACACCAGCGCGATGTTTTCCAGGAAGTCCACCAGGTTAGCCCCCTGGTTGGCCTCTTCAAATTCCGTGGCAGCCGAGATAAACTCCTTTATATTCTCCAAACGGGCCAGGGCATCCATTGTGCCTTCTCTTTCCAGTTCGCTACGGTATCCCGTCTCTTCCAGCACCGTGTGGACAAAATCCACTATGCCCATGGTATCCTTCAAGGCTATAAGCCGCATTATGAGGTCGACAAACGCCTTCACGCTGGCAGCAGCCCTGCCCGAAAGCACTCCATTTTTATCAAGGTCTATAGCAACGCCAAATATGCTTTCCTCCATCTCTGCCGCCGCTCTCTCAAGCGCTTCTATCGTTGCAGGCCCTATACCCCTTTTGGGAACGTTTATTATGCGTTTCAAGCTCACGTCATCGGCCGGATTTACAATGACGCGCAGGTACGCAATCACATCCTTTATCTCTTTGCGGTCGTAAAACCGCAACCCCTTGTATATCCGGTAGGGAATGCCGTATTTTATCATGGCCTCTTCCAGCACGCGGGACTGCGCGTTCACGCGGTACAGCACCGCAAACTCTCCTGCTTTGCGCCCCTCTTGCTGCATCAAATCCTTGATCTGGCGGCATATGAAATCAGCCTCGTCGTGTTCGTCGTATGCCTGGTATATACGCACCTTGTCGCCCTGCTTGCGCTGGGTCCACAGCCTCTTGGGCTTTCGACCTCTATTATTCTGAATGACGCTGTTGGCCGCATCCAGTATGGTCTGGGATGAGCGATAATTCTCCTCCAGCTTGATGACGGTAGCGCTAGGGAAATCCCTCTCGAATTCCAGTATGTTTCTTATATCGGCACCTCGCCAGCCGTAAATTGCCTGGTCATCATCTCCCACCGCACAGACATTCCCATGAAACTCCGAAAGCATCTTTATAAGCATGTACTGGGCCATATTGGTGTCCTGATATTCGTCAACCAGTATATACTGGAATTTCTTCTGATAGTAATCCAGTACATCCGGCCTCAAGCGAAACAGCTCTACGGTCTTGTTTATGAGATCACCGAAATCCAGGGCGTTATTCTTTTTAAGCTTGGTCTCGTAAAGCTGATATATGCGGCCTATATTCTCTTCCCTGAACTGCCCCCTTACCCCGTCCATGTATTCCCTCGGCCCCTCCATCTGGTCCTTGAGGCGGCTTATCAAATTTCTGATCTCTTTGGGGTCATAGTATTTCTCGTTGAGATTAAGTTCCTTGATGCAATCCTTGACCACCGTCAACTGGTCGGAATCGTCGTATATAACGAAATTTCGAGAATACCCTATCTTATCGATTTCCCGCCTGAGTATCCTCACACAGGTGGAATGAAAGGTACTGACCCATATGTCATAGGCCGCTTCCCCCACCAGCTGAACTATTCTTTCTTTCATTTCTTTCGCCGCTTTATTTGTAAAGGTAATGGCCAGTATGCTGCCCGGAAAAGCAACCCGGTAGCGCAGCAGCGCAAAAAGGCGCTCTGGCAGTGGAATTACCGCACCGCTGTCCTGGCATCGGTCTATATATTCCTCCATATAAGCGATATCCTGGAGCGTCAAGTCTTTTGGCACATAGTCGCTCCCGTAAGCACAGCCGAACTTAAGCAGGTGTGCAATTCTATTTACCAGCACCGTCGTTTTGCCCGAACCGGCACCTGCCAGCACCAGCAGAGGCCCCTGTGTGGTCAGCACCGCCTTCCTCTGCATCTCGTTCAAATGCCGGTACTGCAGCTCGATTATCTTATCCCTCAGCGCACGAAATCTGCTTTTCATATCCTCTGACATAAAACCTTCACCCGCTTTTTATCTTGATTGCTTTTTGGATATCCTGTCCAGCACGATATTATATCCATCGGATCCGTAAAGCAAAAACCTGTTTACCCGGCTTATGGTAGCGGTACTGGCCCCCGTCTTCTCAGCTATCTCGCTGTAGGTCTTCTTCTCTTTGAGCATCCTGGCCACCTCCAACCTCTGTGCCAGGGATTTGATCTCGCTTATGGTACACAGGTCCTCAAAAAAGCGGTAGCATTCCTCCATGGTCTCAAGGCTCAATATGGCCTTAAACAACTGGTCAACCAGTTCATCCTTGATTTTAGAACGATATTCCATTTCCCTGGCCCGTTCATCTAAACGGTGCAACAGCCGCACCAGTTTAGAAGGTTGGGGTATTTGTAGTCCGCCATTTAAGGCTGTCCCACCCCAACAGGCGGTATTTGGAACAGCCTCAGGTTCAGTGACATTTCCATCGATGTCACAACACCATTATCGTAGTGCACCATCACACGTCACGTATGCAGCCCATGCTCCGTCTTACAGAAAAGAGGCAGAAGCTTCAGGCACTCATATTTCACAAAAAAACAGTAACATATTCCCGCCATACCGCATATAGATATAATAATACAGCGCCTAAAGGAGGGAAAGTTGATGACATACATAGTACAGCCAGGCGATACCCTCTACAAGATCGCACGGAAATTCAACACCACGGTAGAAGCCATTCTCGCCGCAAACAACATTCCCAATCCCAACCTGATCTATCCAGGACAGCTGCTGGAAATCCCCGAAGAGCCCGTCCCACCCGAAAAAGGATTCTACTACATCGTGCAGCCTGGTGATACGCTGTACAGGATTGCGCAGAGATACAACGTATCACTGACCGAACTCATAAGGGTAAACCAGATCCCGCCTCCATACATCATTTATCCCGGCCAAAGGATATTCATACCAGGCGTGGAACCCCCAAAGCCACCACCGGGCGGTAAGGTATACATCGTACGGCCTGGAGATACCCTCTACAGCATCGCGGAAAAGTTTAACGTGCCGCTGGATGCCTTGATTCGCCTTAACAACATTCCACGCCCTGATCTGATTTATCCCGGTCAACGGTTGCTTATACCTGCTCCTACAAGCAATACTCAAGAAGAACCCGAACAATAAGGGTTCTTCTTTTTTATTTTAGCACAATATGTAAGCTCAGAAAAGAAATAAAGTGTCCGAAGACACTTTATTTCACTCGTTTACCAGTTGAAGTTTTGAAACCGATACCTCATAAGCTATCCTGTCCTGTATTTCACCGCTGGGCAGCTTTTTCTGGTAAGGCCGGCTCTGGATCCTGCCCCATATCCTGATGCGCTGACCCACCGCCAGATTCTGTGAAAACCGCGCATTTCTCCCCCACATTATAACAGGAATATAATCCGATTTATTGTAGGGCCTGTTGACGGCCAGCAACACATCGGCTATCTCCCGGTTAAGCGGCGTCGTCCTATAAACCGGTGGTTTACATATATACCCATCAAGATAAATCTGGTTTGGATTTTTTATCTCTTGGTCCTTCGTGGCTATGTCCTTGGCAAACACCGTAAGTATCAACCTGTTTTTACCTTCCAGGTATTTATTATATGACCGGAACTGCCCCGTCACCACAACTTCGGTACCCACAGAGAGTTTGCTAATATCGATTAGCCTTTCAGAAACCGTAACAGGCAAAAGGTCAATGTATCCGCTCAACCTGGGCACCGCCAGAGTGAAGTTATAAAAACCTTCGCCGTATATCTCGTGCGCAAAGGTGGGCGGGGAGTCTACTTTGCCGGCCACCAAAACCTGGTTGTTTTCTGAAGTGTGTTCCACCATTTTATCCCTCTCCCTTCCTAGAATCATTTCATCCATAACGTTTTGCACTTCAATCCGGTAACAGCACATCAACATTATCTAAATTATAGCTATTCAACTGATGGACATTTTATTCGCCCTTCATGTGCCTATTTTCCTCTGGCGGCCCGTGTGATCTATATAGTAATTGTCCTTGTAAATAAGCTCCGATACCGGAACGATGGTATAGCCTTCCTTGAGAAGGTGATCCAGAATTAGAGGAAGCGCCTGTACGATGTATTTGGCGTTGTTGTGGAACAGCACGATTGAGCCGTTGCGCACCTTCTTGGTTACCTGATTGAACATGTGCTCAACGCCGTATTCCTTCCAGTCAAGCGAGTCCACATCCCACTGTATGGGGTAGTAGCCCATCTCCCTGCAGGTCAGGATAAGCCTGTCGTTGTAGTCCCCAAAAGGCGGCCTAAAAAGCTTAACCGCCCGCTCACCTGCCAGCTCCTCTATCTTCTTCTGCGTAGTCTCAATTTCCATCCGAATTTGCTGGCTGCTTAGCTGGGACATGTGTGGGTGGGTGGTGGAATGATTCCCTATCTCGTGCCCTTCAGAGGCAATCCTCTTTACCTTTTCGGGGTACTTGTCAACCCAGAACCCTACCAAGAAAAACGTGGTTTTGATGTTTCTCTTCTTCAATATGTCCAGTATCTCATCGGTGTATTCGGCTCCCCATGCCGCGTCAAAGGATATGGCGATCTTCTTCTCATCGGTTTCCACAGAATATATCGGCAGTTCCCGCTTGGTGTTTAAAAACACGCTTATGACGTCATACTGTGTGGTCTGAGTGTATATTATGGAGATTATAACCAGCACAAGCACCACAAGCGTACGTATGGCCTGTATTCTGGATACGTATATGACCCTCATGTACAGCACCTCGCTTATAACACCTTGCTATTAATTTATTGCATTGTATCAAAATATATGACAAAAAAAGAGCAGGAGCTGAACATGTGTTTTATTCAGCCTCCTGCTCTATCTATTGCATAGTAGGTTATAATTGCTTCCTTCGACGGATTGTTAGGCATACTCTGTTTTTGTTGCCCCCCAATTTTTACTCTACCTTTTATTTCTTTACCCTCAATCGTTATTGTTATTATTCTTGTTTTGGCATTTATAACTTTATTTAATCCACATAATCCACTTCATGTATTCTGTAGCATGTTTGCCCATCCAATCCATCAAGAATAAAATCTTCATTATACACAATATTTGTGATAACATACTCTCCGTCATCTGTCCTGTCGTATTCAATTTTGAGTATACCATCTTTGACTTCTCCCCGCCCTGGAAGGGGCGAGGATTCTTGACAGCTCCGAATTTCAGGCCGTCTTCCCTACTGGGTGGATATTCCACTCAATAGGGCAACACAGGTGTGGTGTGTACCTCACACCTG
>Ga0247720_100111_pt1 | contig 39879 bp, 30 predicted proteins | sample MSEWel2015_12_15_FD_189078 | JGI IMG/M metagenome (GOLD analysis project Ga0247720, IMG submission 189078) | Subsurface sediment microbial communities from gas well in West Virginia, United States - MSEEL Well Study Marcellus 3H_2015_12_15 | ecosystem: Environmental > Terrestrial > Deep... | reverse complement strand
ATGTGAGGGCGGGCGGTCCCGATCGGGCCACGGCGAACCGTGCCGCCTTCCTTGCGGCTTCCCGGGAGTCCGGATGTAAACTGTACCCCACACCCACCTTCATGCGCACAGGACTCCTCTCTTCTCCAGTCCGGCAACTAGACAAGGAAATTTTCTGCAAAGGTTTTAAAAACCCTTCCCGGGCCGTAACAAAAAGAGGAGTCTCTTTGCAGGCGGGCTCCTCTCATCCTTGGGCTTCTTACGGTTCCTGCACTAAAACAAGCGCAATCCTGCCGGCAACCTTCATTTCGGTACCGGCTGATCATCCCACCGCGCCTTTAGCTCCCGGTCTTCGAGAAACAGGGAAGCCAGCAGTCCCCCCGTCAGGAGGATGGCTCCGATAAAAAATCCGTGGGTAATGCTGAGAGAAAAAGCATGTTTCAGCAGGGACAGGCGGGGATCGCCGGGCATCTGCATCAAACGGCCCAGGACCTGACCGGGGTCAACTTTTGCCGGTGCACCGGGTGGCAGAAGACCCGCCAGGCGGTGGCTTAAATCGGTCAAAACAATATTGCCGGTGAGAGCGCTACCAAAAACGCCGCCAATACTGCGGAACAACTGGGAAGCGGCCGTAACTGTTCCCAACTCCGTGCGGCGCACGGTATTTTGTACGGCCACGGTAAAGGTGGGCATGGCTATACCCATTCCGGCACCGCTGATAATCATGCCGGCGACGACCATGGCATGGGTGGCATCAACGGGCAGCCGCCCCAGGTAAAACATGCCGGCAGTGGCAACGGCCAGGCCGGATACGGCGAAGATTTTGTAGTGCCGCAACCGGGAAATCAGTTGTCCGCTGACCACCGCTGCAATCATGACCGAAAGCATCATGGGCGTAAGCAATGTACCGGAGTATGTCGCGCTTACACCCGTCACGATTTGCAGGTACATGGGCAAATAAAGGGTAATGGCAAACATGCCCAGGGTAACTAAAAAAAGGGTTATGGTGGAAACAACGAAAATGTTGTTCCTCCAGAGCCAGGGAGGGAGTAATGGTTCTTCAGCCCGGCTGTCCGCCAGGGCAAAAAGGATACCGGACACTCCTGCCACTGCAAAACCGGATAACACACGGTGGGTGGTCCAGCTTAAATCCTGCTGGGCAAAGGTCAGTGCCAGCAACAGGCCGACCAGGGAAACGGTCAGCAGCAGGGGGCTCCAGATATTTATCCGCGGTTTTTCAGCTGCCCGGTGGGAGGGCAGGGCGTAAAACAACAGGATCAGTGATAAAAGGCCGAAAGGTGTGCTGACATAGAAAACCCATCGCCAGCTCCAGTGGTCCGTAATCCACCCGCCGAGAGTGGGACCCAGGAGGGTGGCCAGGGCAAATACGCTCATCATGATTCCCTGCCAGCGTCCCCTCTGGGCCGGAGGGAAGAGATCCCCGATGGTAATGGTATTCATGGCCATTAGCATGCCGCCGCCCAGGCCCTGCACGGCCCGGGCGGTAATGAGCCAGTGCATACTATGGGCCAGCCCGGAAGCCCAGGAACCCAGTAAAAAAAGAGTTACCCCGGCCAGGAAAAAAGGCCTCCGTCCCCACAGGTCGGAGAACTTTCCGGCCAGGGGTACCACCACGCTTGAGGTAAGAATGTAGGCGGTGGCCAGCCAGCTGTATAGATCCAGTCCACCCAGATCGGCAACTATCCGGGGCATGGCGGTGGCTACCACTGTTTGGTTTACGGCAGCCGTCAGCATGGTAATCAGGAGGGCTACCAGGAGCAATCTTCTCTTATCGCCCTTTAAAAAAGTGAGCACTGAAGGATCACCTGCCATCCGATGTTAATCTAGTTACTTAAAAACATTAATTATTATATAACTGAAGCAAAATCCAGGCAATACTGTGCTCAATTTTAGTCCGGTACCGGTCCGGAGAACCGGAATCCCCGGTAGAGGTGATTGATAAATTGGTTAAAACCGAAGATAATAGTGATGGATGCCGGGAGGGTTTTACCTGGCAGTCCCATACTTCTATTTAAAGGAGCCATCGACGTGAAAATTCTTTACCTGGACTGCTTTGGCGGTATCAGCGGTGACATGATGCTGGGGGCGATGATAGATGCCGGCGTTTCCCCGGCGGCTGTTCAGAGCCAGCTGGAACTCCTGGGGCTGGAGGGCTACTCCCTGAAAATTTTCCAGGACAAAACCCGCGGTTTCCGGGGCACCAGGTTTGTGGTGGAGGTGGAATACGGCCACCAGCCGCACAGGACCTGGGAAGATATCAGGGGCATTATTGAGGACAGCAAGCTGCACCCGCAGGTTAAGCGTCATGCCCTGGAGATTTTTGAAAAGTTGGCCCTGGCGGAAGCCAGGGTGCACGGTGTCGAACCCCGCCATGTTCACTTTCATGAGGTGGGGGCGGTGGACTCAATAGTGGACATCGTGGGGACGGCCATTGCCCTGCACGAGGCGGGTGTGGGGAAAGTTTATTCTTCCCCTTTGCCTGCCGGTTACGGCACCGTGCAAACCCGCCACGGTATTCTTCCCGTTCCCGCACCGGCTACCGCCGAGCTTCTCCGGGGTTTCCCCATCCGGCCGGTGGATGTGGAAGGGGAACTGGTCACCCCTACGGGGGCGGCCATTGTTGCTGCCCTGGCCGGGGGTTTTGGCCCCCTGCCAGCGATGAAAGTGGAGAGCATAGGCTACGGGCTGGGAAGTAAAGATTACGGCATCCCCAACTTTTTACGGGTTTTTCTCGGCAGGGCCATTGAACAGCAGGTGGGGGAGGAGCAGGAGATTTCCGTTTTGCAGACCACCATCGACGATATGAATCCGGAGATCCTGGGGTATGCGGCGGAGAAACTGCTGTCCTCGGGAGCCCTGGATGTGTGGCTTACTCCTGTCTTCATGAAAAAAGGCCGGCCGGGAAATTTGTTGACCGTGCTCTGCCTGCCGGAGAAAGAAGGGGAGCTGGTGCAGCTTATTTTTGCCGAAACCAGCACCCTGGGCGTACGGAGGCGCCGGGAAAAACGTTCTTATCTATCCCGGGAGCATATCCTTGTGCAGACGGCATACGGGCCGGTGCGGGTGAAGGTTGCCGCCTGCGGCGGGGAGGCAGGCCGGCAGGTAAGCCCGGAATACGAGGATTGCCGCCGGCTCGCCCGGGAAAAGAACGTTCCCCTGAAAAAAGTTTACGCTTCGGCCATTGCGGCGGCCCTGGAGGTGCTGGGCTGAAATCCCCGGCATCAGGTGGGGCCTTTTTTACCGGTATCTTTACCGTTTTGCTCTTCCCCGGCCAGTTCCTCAGCCACCTCGAAGGCCATGGCCGGGGTGGGTTGGCGGGCCAGTACGGCCTCTCTAGCCTCCATTGCTGGCTTTACCTTTCTATCCTTAATAAAACCGTATACCAGGGAACCCAGGAGTAAAAACCCCGCGAAGCCCACCGCCGGGAATAGCGTGCCCACCAGGTTGGAAAAACCGAATTGAGCCAGGCCGAAAGCAGCCGCTCCCGCCCCTAAGGTAATCCAGCGGTACTTTGCCGTACCCTGTTTGCCCATCCTGGCTACGAAGCCGTAAAGACTGCTAACTGCCGTGGTATAAATTTCGGCGAGAAGCACCATGGTATACCCGATACGGGCCAGGGGTGAAATGGTGCCGGCCACGTAGATCATTGGTATTTCAAAGTTTGCCGCCCGGCCGATATGCGTTAAAATAGAAAGGTTGATGGCGGCGGCCCCCACTCCCAGGCCAATTCCTCCCAGAATGGCGCCTATTTTCAATCTCCGGGCATCGGACATGCTGCCCACGGGAGCAAGTATGGCCACTGAAAGCACCAGGTTATAGGAGGCATATAAAAGGGCAGTTAAAGGCCAGAAGGGTACCGGTGCCTTCCCCGGATTGGCGTAAACCCGGAGCGTGGAAAGGAGGGCACCCGGGTCCGTGGCGATGGTGTAAATAGCCACCCCAAAAACTGCGGCCAGAAGAAGCGGCACTACGAAACTAATGGAAGTAACCACTCCGGCAATCCCGGTAAGTACCGTTACAAGGGAAATAACGATCATTGCAAGGCTTCCCCAAAGAAAGGGCAACCCCAATTGTTCCGTAAAAATTGCCCCGGCTCCCGCGCCCATGGTCACCAGGCCGCCAAACAGGAAAAGGGTAATTACCCAATCTACGGCCGTACCTATCCATTTCCCGCCGGCATAACGCACAAGGGGCAGGTGGGAATCCGCGTGAAGCCTCCTCCCCAGGTCCAAAATCAGGTAACCAAAAAAAGCCAAAAGAATGGTTGTCAATACCAGTCCCAGTATTCCGGGCAGGCCAAAGTAACCGAAAAACTGTAGTACTTCCTGGCCGGAAGCAAAACCTGCCCCCACCACTGTTCCTATGTAAGTTGCGGCGATTGTAAAAACGGAAAGCTGCTTTTTCCTGGTCATATCCTTATTTTTAAATAAATGGCCGGGGTTTAAACGCTTAAAGATACTTTCCCCACAACATTACGGGAAAGGCTGGTTGTATACCGGTTTTCAGCCGCACATATACTAGAACGGGAAGGAAGGTGACCTTGATGACCGGAGTCTCCATCGGGACGGCCCGGCAGATAGATTTCTTGAAGTTTCGCCTGGGACGCGAAATGAAAAATCTGGAAAAAGAGGGGCTCAAGGTCAGCTTGCAGGAGAGTTCGGCCGGCAGGTTTAATTTTGTCTCCTGCCAGGTTATGCCCGGTGGAGGGCAGAGGGAGGACATTCAGGATGTCTTTCACCGCCGTATTGCGCGGACGCTTTCGGAGATAATTCTGGGTCAATGGCAGCAGTGGTTGCTTAAAGATATAATCCGGGAGAACTATTATTATTTTAATGAAGAGGAACGGCAGAATATATACAGGTATGCCCTGAGCCATCTGGGCTACGGCAGGGACGAACAAAACCCGGTCTACAAGCACTTTTTTAAGAAGAAAATAATGGATAAAATACTGGAATTTTTACGGCAGAACAACCAGATTATTGTAGAAGGTTTTATCCGGTTCCGCTTGAAGGATTATGTGGAAGAGCTGGCCCGGGCTGTGGAGAAGGCAGTGGACGATTTCCTGATGGAAAGGGAATACCAGGAATTCATCCAGCTGCTGAAATACTTTGTGGAAATCCAGGAGTCCCGGGTGGAGCTGGTGCATGTGGTCAAACTGCCCGGTGGAACATATACCCTGCTGGACGAGCAGGAGCAGGTTCTCAAGGTGGATTATCTGGAAAATTTATTTGTGGATCTTACCGACGGTGAAATTACCTATGAGGATATGCTGATCAGCACCCTTATTACCCTGGCACCCAGGAAAATTATTATTCATGATGCGGGTTCCGGACCGAAGAGTACCGTTATGGAAACAATCAACCTTGTCTTCTGGGGCCGGGTGCGGGAATGCCGTGGTTGCGCTTTGTGTCAAAAAAAATAGTTTGTTGCCTGTTTTTTTTTGTTCTGGTATATTTGTTCTGGTACTTCTTTTTGGGGGCACAGCACCTGAACGGGGTGAGGGATTTGCACTGGACACAGGTCGTGCTGTTGCCGGTGGGAGGGGCGCTGATCGGGTGGGTGACCAACTGGCTGGCGGTACGCCTTCTTTTTCGCCCCTACAAACCTGTACGTGTGCTGGGCTGGACCATACAGGGTCTGGTTCCTAAAAGGCGCGGTGAACTGGCCAGGGTTATCGGCAGGGTAATCGAGGAGCAGTTGCTGCCCAAAAAGCTTATCCTGAACTACCTGCAATCCCAGAAGTTAAGCGAAGAACTCATTTCTTCGGCAGGTACGGCAGTTCGTGTCCGGGTGATGGACAGGCTGCCCGGTTTTTTACCCCTGTCCCTGCGGCGTATTATTTCCGACGCCCTGGCCGAACAAATTATGAGGGAATTGCCCCCTCTGGTCGGGGAACTGGTGGAGCGTTTCGGGGAAAAGCTGGAAAAGGATCTGTCGCTGGCAGAGGTCGTGGAGGAGCATATGAATAATTTTTCCCTGGAACAGCTGGAGGAAGTGGTTGTTTCTGTCTCTTCCCGGGAACTGAAGCATATTGAGATCCTGGGCGGGGTGCTGGGGTTCCTTATCGGTCTTTTGCAGGTGGGTATATCCCTCCTGCCCGGTTATGCCTGGTAAAAAATGATGCTTCCAGCGGGGCCGTGTTGACACGGCCGCAAAACCCAAATATAATAACGGGGAGATTATTCCTTCAAATATGGAACCGGTGATGAAGGGGAAGAGTAGGTCCACCGGGTGCCGTCTCCAGAGAGGGGGTGCCGGGGCTGGAAGCACCCCCGGTGGCAGGGACCGAAAACCACCCCGGAGCTGCTCGCTGAACGCCGCAGGTGCGGTTATTAAGCGGAGCCGGCGGGCGCCGTTACGGCCCATTGAGCGGGCTGGCCGGTTTATTTTGCCGGTTGGCCAAGCAGGGTGGAACCGCGGAATCTCTTCGTCCCTGAAAAGGGGCGATTTTTATTTTCCGGCAACTCGAACAGCGGGAATTAGGAATTAATGCTTGCGGAAAGGGGATCTGTTATGGTCAGGGTAACTTTAAAGGATGGTTCCGTGCGGGAATACGAAGCCGGTACCCCTTTGATGCGCGTGGCACAGGACATCAGCCCCCGGCTGGGCAGGGAGGCCCTGGTGGCGGCAGTGAACGGGCGGCTGGTGGACTTGAGCCATGCTTTATATGAAGATGCCACCGTTGAATTCTATACCTTTGATGACGAGCCCGGGCGTGATGCTTTCCGCCACAGTGCCGCCCATGTCCTGGCCCAGGCGGTGAAGCGCCTGTTTCCGGAAGCCAGGCTGGCCATCGGCCCGGCCATTGCCGGAGGGTTTTATTATGACTTTGATGTGGATAAACCCTTCACCCCGGAAGATCTGGAAAAAATTGAGCAGGAGATGCAGGCCATTGTAAAGGAAGACCTGCCCATCCGGAGGTTTGAAGTATCCCGGGAAGAGGCGCTGGAGCGTTTTTCCGCCGCCGGGGAAAAGTACAAGGTGGAGCTGATCAACGACCTTCCGGAAGAGGCGGTGATTTCCTGCTACCAGCAGGGGGAATTTGTGGACCTGTGCGCCGGCCCTCATATTCCTTCCACCGGCCGGCTGAAAGCCCTCAAGCTGACTTCTGTGGCCGGGGCTTACTGGCGGGGCGATGAGAGAAACAAGATGCTCCAGCGCATTTACGGTACCGCTTTTCCTAAAAAGTCCCAGCTGGAAGAGTACCTCTTCCGGCTTGAAGAAGCCAAACGCCGGGACCACCGGAAGCTGGGTGCAGAACTGGACCTGTTCAGCATTCAGGAGGAGGGGCCGGGCTTTCCCTTTTTCCACCCGAAGGGCATGGTCCTGCGCAACCAGCTGGAGCAGTTCTGGCGGGAGGAGCACTACAAGCGGGGTTATCAGGAGATCCGTACGCCGATAATTTTAAACCGCTCCCTGTGGGAAAGATCGGGGCACTGGGAGCATTACCGGGAAAATATGTACTTCACCCGCATTGACGGTACGGAATACGCCATCAAGCCCATGAACTGCCCGGGCGGCATCCTGGTGTACAAGAGCCGCCTGCACAGCTACCGGGAGCTGCCCATCCGCCTGGCGGAGCTGGGCCTGGTGCACCGCCATGAGCTTTCCGGGGTGCTTCACGGGCTTATGCGGGTGCGCTGCTTTACCCAGGATGATGCCCACATTTTTATGCTGCCCTCTCAGATCCGGGAGGAAATCATCGGGGTTATCGACCTGGTGGATTATTTCTACAGCATCTTTGGCTTCAACTACAAGGTAGAACTTTCCACCCGCCCCGAAAAGTCTATGGGTTCGGACGAGATCTGGGAGATGGCCACCACCGCCCTGGAGGAGGCCCTCAAGGCCAGGGGAATGGATTATAAGGTAAATGAAGGGGACGGGGCCTTTTACGGGCCGAAAATTGACTTCCACCTGGAGGACTGCCTGGGGCGTACCTGGCAGTGCGGCACCATTCAGCTGGATTTTCTCATGCCCGAGAAATTCGACCTCACCTATGTGGGGGAAGACAGCCAGAAGCACCGCCCCGTGATGATCCACCGGGTAATTTTCGGCAGCATTGAACGGTTCATTGGCATCCTGACCGAACACTTTGCCGGGGCCTTCCCCACCTGGCTGGCTCCGGTGCAGGTCAGGGTTCTGCCCATCGCCGACCGCCATGCCGACTACGCCCGGCAGGTGGTGGAACGGCTGGAAAGGGAGAATATCAGGGTGGAGCTGGACGCCCGCAACGAAAAGGTGAATTACAAGATCCGTGAGGCCCAGGCACAGAAAATACCCTACATGCTGGTAGTGGGTGATAAGGAGGCCCGGGAAGGCAAGGTGGCGGTTCGCCACCGCGCCCGGGGCGACCAGGGGGCCCGGCCCGTGGAGGAATTTGTGGCCGGCATTCTGGAGGAAATCCGCACCAGGGCCATTGGTTAAACTACCTGTTTGGCCCGCGAAGCTCACTGGAGCGAGCGGGAGCCCAAACAGATAGTTGGAAAGTGGGGATAACTCAGATTTTCCCGCCCCTTGACGGGAGAGTTTTAACCATGATATAATTGCGGGGATAAAATTACCTGTTAAGAAGAAGCCATCCGCTTCTCACCCCATGACGCCACTGTACGGGCTGTCTCGGGGTTTTTATGATATGATTTTTATCATTGCTGTTTTAAAGCGGGTGGGATGCGCCCGTTTTTGTTTTTATCAAGTCCAGGAGGTGCATAAATATTACCAAAAATTTCCGGGTGAATGAGGAGATTCGGGCCAGGGAAGTAAGAGTGGTTGACCCGTCGGGTAACCAGCTGGGGATTATGCCTTTAAGAGAAGCCCTGCGGCTGGCCGAGGAACACCAGCTGGATCTGGTGGAAATTGCCCCCCAGGCCAGGCCTCCGGTGTGCCGGCTTATGGACTACGGCAAGTATAAGTACGAGCAAAGCAAGCGGGAAAAAGAGGCCAGAAAAAAACAGCGCGTTATTAACATCAAGGAAGTTAAACTGCGGCCGAGTATTGAAGAACACGATTTTCAGGTCAAGGTCAGGAATGCCGCCCGGTTTTTAAAAGAGGGCGATAAAGTTAAGGCCACCATAATGTTCCGCGGGCGGGAAATTATGCATACCCAGCTCGGCCACCAGCTTTTATTACGCCTGGCCGAGCAGGTCAAGGACTTATCCATAATTGAAAGGCAACCCAGGCTGGAAGGGAAGAATATGGTTATGATCCTGGCCCCGCGGCAGGATATAAAACCGGAAAGCAAGCAGGAAAGCAAGCAGGAAACCAGGCAGGAAATACAGCAGGAAGCTTATCAGGAATAGAAAGGAGTGGCATCCCTTGCCTAAAATCAAAACCCACCGTGGTGCTGCAAAACGGTTTAAGAAAACCGGCACCGGAAAAGTAAAACGCATGCATGCTTTTCACAGCCACTTGCTGGGCAAGAAGGCGGCCCGGCGCAAGCGCCGGCTGGCTCAGGCTGCCCTGGTTAGCAATGCTGATATGAAAAGGCTCAAGAAACTGCTTCCCTATTAGAGGCAACATTATTCGAGGAGGAGACGATTATGCCACGCGTTAAAAGCAGTGTGGTTTCCCGTAGAAGGCACAAAAAAATACTCAAGCTGGCCAGAGGTTACCGGGGAGCGAAAAGCAAGCTCTACCGGATAGCCAGGCAGCAGGTTATGAAATCCCTGGCCTATGCCTACCGCGATCGCCGGGCCAGAAAGAGGGATTTCCGCAAGTTGTGGATTGCCCGTATAAATGCAGCCGCCCGGATGAACGGCATTACCTACAGCCGCCTGATGAACGGCCTGCGCAAGGCGGGGGTGGAAATCAACCGCAAAATGCTGGCCGATCTGGCCGTCAACGATGCCCGGGCCTTTGGGCAGCTGGTTGAAGTGGCCAAATCAAAGATTGGCTCCTGACTCAATGATCCAGCGGTAAATTTAATTTCCGTGGTATAAACTAAGCATGGTGGCAACCATGCTTTTAATTTTTTATAGACTTTTTACCGGTACCTCTCTATAATATCTCTTATGGATGCACGGTTTAAGAAACCAGTTTAAAATTTTAAGTTCAAGGGACGGGAAGATCAATTTTATGAAGCTTAATTTTAATAAAGTGCGGCTGGATAACCTTAAGGGCTTTCCCTTAAATCTCACCCCCCCTCAGGTGCTGGTGCTGGGGTTCGCGCTGGTCATCCTGGCCGGCGCTCTGTTGCTTATGCTGCCCGTATCCAGCCGCTCGGGGGAAGCTACGGATTTTCTCACCGCCCTGTTCACGGCCACTTCGGCGGTCTGCGTGACCGGTCTGGTGGTGGTGGATACGGGTACCTACTGGTCTACCTTCGGGCAGGCGGTAATCCTGGGCCTTATACAAATTGGCGGGCTGGGCTTCATGAGTATGGCCACCTTCTTCTTTATCCTCATGGGCAGGCGTATCGGTCTCAAGGAGCGCCTGATCATCCAGGAATCTTTGAATCAGCTGCGGGTGGCCGGTGTGGTCCGGCTGGTGCGGGCTGTTCTCCTGTTTACTTTTCTTACCGAAGGTTTTTTTGCCCTGGTACTTTCCCTGCGTTTTTATTTTGATTACGGTTTTCCCCGCTGCTTATGGATGGGTCTTTTTCATGCCGTTTCCGCCTTTAATAACGCCGGTTTTGATATTATTGGTGGTTTTAGAAGCCTTGCCGGCTATGTAAGCGACCCGGTGGTTACCATTTCCATAACCACCCTCATTATCCTGGGGGGACTGGGGTTTGCCACGGTTATAGAGCTCTTCAACTACCCGCGCACCCGGCGCCTTTCCCTGCATACCAGGCTTGTGCTCCGGGTAACGGCTGCGCTCATTATCGGCGGCACCCTGGTTTTCGGCCTGCTGGAGTGGGGGCATATTCTGCGTGATTTACCTTTGTCCGGGAAAATCCTGGCCTCCTATTTTCAGGCGGTCACCCCCCGCACAGCGGGCTTTAACTCTGTGGATATCGGACACTTAAATGCAGCAACCCAGTTTTTCATAATCATTTTGATGTTTATCGGGGCTTCTCCCGGTTCCACCGGCGGGGGGATTAAAACCACCACCTTTGCCCTTCTAGGGATCACCCTGTGGTCTTTAGGTCGGGGGAAGGAGGATGTGGAGTTATTCCGACGCCGCATCCCGCCGTGGCAGGTCTACAAGGCCCTGTCGGTGGCCCTGTGGTCTATATTCCTGGTGATTACGGTTACCCTGGTGTTATGCATAACGGAAGGCGGTAATTTCCTGGCCGTTTTGTTTGAAACCGTTTCGGCTTTTGGAACTGTCGGCCTGAGCATGGGGATAACCCCGGACCTGTCTTCCGCGGGACGGGTGGCCATTATTCTGACCATGTTTGCCGGACGCCTGGGCCCCCTGACCCTGGCCTATGCCTTCGCCCAGCGCCGGCGCAGGACAGGTATCCGTTATCCTGAAGAAAAAATCATGGTGGGGTAGGGGTGGTCGGATAAAAGATGAAACAGTTTGCTGTTATCGGTCTGGGGCGTTTTGGCTCCAGCGTGGCCAGGACTCTGGCACGTATGGGTTACGATGTCCTGGCGGTGGATACCAATGAGGAGCGGGTTAACGCCATTACCGACGAGGTTACCTATGCCGTCTGCGTGGATGCCATGGATGAACAGGCCTTGAAATCCCTGGGCCTGCGCAATTTCGATGTGGTCATTGTGGCCATCGGCCAGGATGTGCAGTCCAGCATTCTGGTCACCGTGATGCTCAAGGAAATGGGTGTTCCCCGGGTGGTGTCCAAGGCGGTTACCGAACTTCACGGCAAGGTGTTGCAGAGGGTGGGGGCCGACATGGTGGTGTTCCCCGAACGGGATATGGGGGTGCGGCTGGCCCACGCCCTGGTCTCCAGAAATATTGTGGACCAGATCAATCTTTCTCCCGATTACAGCATTATTGAACTGATCGCTCCCCGTGAGTTTGTGGGCAAAACCCTGCAGGAATCGGCCATGCGCAGGGAATACGGTGTTACGGTGCTGGCCATCCGCCGGGGTGAGGATATTGTCATTTCCCCCGGTGCCAAACAGGTCATCAATGAAGGCGATATCCTGGTGGTCGTGGGGCGCAACGATAAACTGAGAAGCCTCGAGGATAAATTATGATCTCAAGCAAAAACAACCCGAAAATAAAATACCTGCGCCGATTGGCCCGCCGCCGGCAGCGGGAAAAAGAAGGCCATTTTCTCCTGGAAGGGGTGCGCCTGATAGAAGAGGCGCTTCGGTCCGGCTGGCCGGTTAAAATGCTTGTCTACACCCCGCCCCCGGGTGAGCGGGCCGGTGCCCTCCTTGAGCTGGCCGGGGAGCGGGGGGTGCAGCTTATGCCCGTGGACGAGGGGCTTTTCCGTGAGCTGGCCGATACCCAAACGCCCCAGGGAGTGCTGGCGGTGGTGCAAAGCCCCGGCTACACCCCGGAGGGGCTGCTTGCAGGCGGCGCTTCCCTCTTGCTGCTGGTGGATGGTGTACAGGATCCGGGCAACCTGGGTACCATGATCCGCAGTGCCAGTGCCGCCGGCGCGGGCGGGGTTCTCCTGCTTCCCGGAACGGTGGACCTGTACAACCCGAAGACCATCCGGGCCACCATGGGCTCTTTATTTCACCTGCCCGTGCTGGGTGTACGGGAAGGGGAAGAGCTGGTTGCCCGCTTGAAGGCTGCGGGCTTCCTGCTGGTGGCCGGTGTTCCCGCCGGGGGGCTTCCCCTGCCTGCCGTGGATATGACCGGCCCCACCGTCCTGGCCGTGGGCAATGAGGCCCGGGGGATTTCCCCCTGGTTGCTGCAGCGTGCCGACATCCTGGCCACCATTCCCATGCCCGGCCGGGCCGAGTCCCTGAACGTGGCCATGGCAGCTTCCATTATGCTGTACGAGGTTGTGCGTCAGCGGATGGCCTGCAGTGGGGGCGGGGGCAGTTTGGAGTAGAAAATTGTCGCCGGCAACCTGCCCGCGGGGGAGCTTAATTTTTCTGGAAACTTCCTTGTTTTAAAAAAAAGCTTGTGATATAATCAACTGCAAAGGGCCCCCAGAAAAAATGGAAAGGTCGTGGTTAAATGTTTTTAACCGCCGAGTTTTTTTGGAGACTGTTTGAAGCGACCGGTTCCATTCGCGCCTACATCCTGTACCGGAGGCTGGCTGTGCATTGAGGGATTTTGCAAGGATGCCTGAGAGTAGATAAAATATTTCACGGTCACCCCTTTCACACCAGGTTACGTTATGGGACGCATGGCGGTTTTAAATTCCCCGTTATGCACGTAAAGTTGAGGGTGTTACCGCAGGTGAGGAGAAATTCCGTCCCGAAAAAAGGGGCGGTTTTTATGTTTTGGGGGTAAGGAAGAAAGAAAAGGAGGACCAGTCTTGGAAGAGCAGTTACATAAAATGGCAGCCGAAGCAAAAGAAGCGCTGGCCCGGGCGGACAGCCCGGAAGCCCTGGAGGAGATCCGCATCCGTTACCTGGGTAAAAAGGGCGAGCTTACCAGGGTACTGCGGGGGATGAGCGCCCTGCCGCCCGGCGAGAGGCCCAGAATTGGCCAGCTGGCCAACAGCATCCGGGAGGAACTGGAAAAACAGCTGGCCGAACGCACGGCAGAGGTGGGGGCCAGGGTCAAAAAGATGCGCCTGGCAGCCGAGAGTATCGATATAACCCTGCCCGGGACGCCCTTTTTAACGGGGAAAAAGCACCCCCTGACCACCGTCCAGGAGGAGATTGAAGAGATTTTCCTGGGGCTGGGGTTTTCCATTGCCGAGGGTCCCGAGGTGGAGCTGGACTACTACAATTTTGAGGCGCTGAACCTGCCCAAGGATCACCCGGCCCGGGACATGCAGGACTCTTTTTTCATCGGGCCCGAGGTGCTCCTGCGCACCCACACTTCCCCGGTTCAGGTGCGCACCATGGAGCGTACTGCGCCCGCGGTGCCGGTGAAAATTATTGCCCCGGGGAAGGTCTACCGGCGGGATGACGATGCCACCCACTCGCCCATGTTCCACCAGGTAGAAGGACTGGCCGTGGACCGCCGGATAACTTTTGGCGATCTGAAGGGAGTGCTGGATGTCTTTGCCCGCGAGATGTTTGGCGGGAACACCAGGACCCGTTTTCGCCCCAGTTACTTCCCCTTTACCGAGCCCAGTGCGGAGGTGGACATTTCCTGTGTTATGTGCGGCGGTAAGGGGTGCCGGGTATGCTCCCACACCGGCTGGCTGGAAATCCTGGGCTGCGGCATGGTCCACCCCCGGGTTCTGGAAATGTCCGGCTATAACTCGGCGGAGGTCAGCGGTTTTGCCTTTGGCATGGGTATAGAGCGTATTGCCATGCTCAAGTACGGCATAGATGACCTGCGCCTGTTCTTCGACAACGATTTGCGTTTCCTGGCCCAGTTTTAGTGGAAAGGAGAAGGAATAAGCATTGCGGGTTTCATTTAAATGGCTGCAGGAATACGTGGATATACCTGTTAGCCCGGCGGAACTGGCCGACCGCCTGACCATGGCCGGCCTGGCGGTGGAAGGCCTGGAGGAGCCGGGGAAAGAAATCAGCAACGTGGTTACCGGACGCATTGTGAAAATAGAGCCCCACCCCAATGCCGACAGGCTGGTGGTCTGTCTCGTTTCCACCGGGGAACCGGAGCCGAGGCAGATCGTAACCGGCGCCACCAACGTCCGGGAGGGGCACGTGGTTCCCGTGGCCCTGGAAGGGGCGCGGCTGGCCGGCGGGCTGGTAATTAAAAAGGCCCGCCTGCGGGGGGTGGAATCCCGGGGGATGCTCTGTTCCGGACAGGAACTGGGCCTTGACCCCAAAACCCTGCCTGCCGACCAGGCAAACGGCATCATGATCCTCCCCGAAGACACCCCCCTGGGGGTGGACGTGCGCCCGGTTATCGGCCTGGATGACGTTATTTTCGACCTGGACCTTACCCCCAACCGGGGCGACTGCCTGTCCATGATCGGGGTAGCCCGGGAAGTGGCCGCCCTGCTGGGGCAGCCCCTGCGCCTTCCCCGCATGGAAGTCCGGGAAATACCGGGAAGTTCCCTGGAGGGACGGGTCCGGGTGGACATTCTGGAACCCGGCCTGTGCCGGCGTTACGTGGCCCGGCTCTTCACCGGGGTAAAAGTCGGGCCTTCGCCCCTGTGGATGCAGGAACGCCTGCGGGCCGCCGGTCTGCGTCCCATCAGCAATATCGTGGATATAACCAACTATGTCATGCTGGAGCTGGGCCAGCCCCTGCATGCCTTTGACTACGACAGGTTAAAGGACGGCCATATTATTGTGCGCCGGGCCCACCCGGGGGAAACAATAGTCACCCTGGACGGTTCCCGGCGAAAGCTGGAACCTGAAATGCTGGTTATTGCTGACCCCGGTGGGGCGGTGGCTGTGGCCGGGGTCATGGGAGGCCTGGAAACCGAGGTAACGGAAAACACCACCACGGTGCTGCTGGAGTCGGCCCATTTCCACCCCACCAGCATCCGCCGTACTTCCCGGGTTCTGGGTTTGCGTTCCGAGTCCTCAACCCGCTTTGAAAAGGGCATTGACCTGGAAGGATGCCTGGCTGCCGCCAACCGGGCCGCTTCCCTGCTGGTGGAGATCGGTGCCGGGGAAGTGGTAGCCGGTGCGGTGGATAATTATCCTTCCCCGGCGGCAAAGAAGACCATCATCCTGCGCCCCGAGCGGGTGGAGTACATACTGGGGGCGGAGATCCCCCGGGAGGAAACGGCCGATCTTTTAACCCGGCTCGGTTTTAAGGTGCAGGATGCCGGCCGGGACCTGCTGGTAAATGTGCCCAGTTACCGGGTGGACATCAACCTGGAAATTGACTTGATTGAAGAAGTGGCCAGGATCTATGGTTATGATCGCATACCGGCCAGCCTGCCCTACGGGGTTACCACCCGGGGTGCGCGTACCGGGGAGCAGGCGCTGGTCAAGCGCTTGAAGGAAGTGCTGGTGGAGTGCGGTTTAACCGAGGTGATCACCTATAGCTTTGTGAGCCCCGCTGTATTCGACCGGTTCAAGGTACCTGCGGACAGCCCCCTGCGCCGGGCGCTGTCATTGCAGAACCCCCTTTCCGTGGAACAATCGATTATGCGCACCATGCTCCTGCCCGGCCTTTTAGATGTGCTGGCGCGCAATTTCCACCGGCGGGTGACCAGCGGGGCCATCTTTGAGGTGGGCCGGGTTTTCCTCCCCCGGGAGGGAGAGGCCCTTCCCGAAGAACGCCCGGTACTGGCCGCGGCGGCCATGGGTCAGGGAGCTGCGGGTTGGAACAGGCCGCCCCTGCCTCTGGATTTCTACTACCTGAAGGGAGTTCTGGAAACGCTGGCGGCCAGGCTGGGACTGCCCGGCCTGCACCTGGAAAGGGAAAGGGAAAACCCCGCTTTCCACCCCGGCCGTACCGCCCGGGTCGTGGTGGATGGGAAAACAGTGGGGGTGCTGGGAGAGCTGCACCCCGATGTGCTGGAGGAATATGAGCTGGATGCCCGGGTGTGCGCCTTTGAGCTGGATCTGGCCGCCTTGCTCGCCCTGGCCGGTGGGCCACCCCGCTACCAGCCCCTGCCCCGGTTCCCCGGCGTGAGAAGGGATCTGGCCCTGGTGGTAAGCCGGGAAGTTCCGGCGGCCGACGTGCTGCGGGTGATCCGCCGGGCCGGCGGTAACCTGCTGCGGTCGGTGGAACTGTTTGACGTCTACGAGGGTGAACAGGTGAAGGAGGGCTGCCGCAGCCTGGCTTTTTCCCTGCTGTTCCAGGCCGGCGACCGCACCCTGACCGATGCGGAGGTGACCGCTCAAACCGAGGCCATATCTGCCGCCCTGGACAGGGAGCTGGGAGCTGAGCTGAGAAAGTAGACGCCCATGACGCTTTGCGTTACTGCCGTTTTGCACGGAAGCGAGCGACATTGAGCCGAGCAGATGCCAAACTTAGCAAGACCGAGAGCGGAGGCGGGGCCGAGGGCATGGATGCCCGAGGCCGGCCCCTGAGGCATGGATGCCGAATGGGCCGGGAACCCCGCCGGAGCCCGAGGTCGAGCACTAGTTTGGCCTGCGAGGCGAACGGAGCGAGCGCGTGCAAACGGCAGGCATTCACGACAGAAAAAGTTGTCGCACCGGCAGGATTTTCTCCGGTCAACGGCGAAGGAGGTAAGTATTTGAAAACCAGGGGGAACGGCTATGGGCAAGCAGGAAACCCGGGTTGAGGTGGAGATTTTTGGTGAGTACTATATTCTGAAAGGCAATGAACCGGAAGAATACCTGCGCATGCTGGCCCAGTACGTCAATAAGAAGATACGCCAGGTGATTACCCGCAACCCCCGTCTGGGGTTGTCCAAGGCAGCACTGCTCACCGCCCTGAACATTGCCGATGAGCTGATGAAACTGCAGAAAGAATACGACGAGCTGGCCGAACTTCTGGAAATGGACAGGAAAGCAAAATAGGTTTTGACCGGTAACCGTCTGCCTGCCGGGGCAGGCGGTTTTTTTGCGGCGGGGCCGGGGGTAAAAGCGCAGGCGGGATGCCTCCTCGGTGCAGCAGCTGCAGGCCGGTTTGCAGGTTTCTTTTACCGGGGTGTACTATAATTAAGGGTATATCTGCCCTGAAACCCGGGAAGGGTGCCCCTGTGCTTGTATACGGTTTGCCGGAAGAAAAGATTCCTGTTATGCTAAATATGTCTGGCAGCTAAAAATAACTGTATTTTCCTGGGGAGATACTGACCATGCAGAATATGGAAATCTCCTGGGCTTTCCGGGAGCTGGCCGATCTTCTGGAATTTGAGGGTGAAGATTTTTTCAAAATCCGGGCCTACCGCCGGGCGGCCAGGGCCATTGCCGGGCTGGAAGAGCCGGTGGAGGAAATGTACCGGCGGGGAACGCTGGCCGGGGTTCCCGGTATAGGCAAAAACATTCTGGCCAAGATAGGGGAATTGATTGCCACCGGAGAAATGAAAAAGCTGCAGGAACTCCGCCGCAAGTGGCCGCCGGGAATCCTGGAAGTGATGGCCCTGCCGGGTATTGGGCCTAAAAGAGCGCGGTTTCTGCACGAACAGCTGGGGATCACCTCCCTGGCCGAGCTGGAAGAAGCGGCCCGGGAGAAAAAGGTACGGGCCCTCAGGGGAATGGGGGTTAAAACCGAGCAGGAGATCCTGCGCAGCATCGAGCTGGTACGCAGCCGCCGGGGGCGGATTCTTCTACCCCTGGCCCGGGAAATAGCCGGCGAGGTGGCCACCTTCATTCAGGACGTTCCCGGCACCCGGAAGGTGGCGGTGGCGGGCGGGGTGCGCCGCTGGCGGGAAACGGTGGACGAGGTCCGGCTGGTGGCGGCGGCAGAGGATCCGGAGCCGCTTTTGAACGCCCTGGCCGGTTACCGCCGGGTGAGGGAAGTACTGGAGCGGGGGGAAAACAGGATCCGGGTCCTGACCTGGTGGGGGGTGCCTGTGGAGCTGGAAGTGGCCGGGCCGGGTGCATACGGGATCACCCTTCTGCGGGCCACAGGTAGCGCCGAACACTGGCGTCAGCTGCAGGCCCTGGCCGCCAGAAGGGGCTTTTGCCTGGACGAGGTAAGGGACGGGCCCGGCAGTGAGGGGGTTGCTTCCGTCCCCCCGGTCCCCGGTGCGCCCCTGCCGCAGGAGGAAGAGGATATCTACCGCCGTCTGGGTCTGTGGCCCGTACCTCCCGAGCTGCGGGAAGGGCGGGGAGAGTTAGAGCTGTTTGCCGGGGAGAGCCCGCCCCGCCTCCTGGAAGTCCGGGACATTAAAGGCGACCTGCACGTGCACAGCGACTGGAGCGACGGGGCCAATTCCATCCTCCAGATGGTGCAGCGGGCCAGGGAGAGGGGCTACCGCTATGTGGCCATTACCGATCACTCCCGGTCTCTTACCGTGGCCCGGGGGCTGTCCCTGGAACGCCTGCAGGAGCAGCACCGCCTCATCCGGGAGCTGAACGAAAAGGAAAAGGACTTCCGCATCCTCACGGGGACAGAGGTGGATATTCTGGTCCGGGGCGGCCTTGATTTTCCCGATGAAGTCCTGGCGGGGATGGATGTGGTGGTGGCCTCGGTGCACAGTGGTTTTCGTCAGGACGAAGAGACGATGACCGGCCGGGTTTTGCAGGCCATCGAAAATGAATACGTGACCATTATCGGGCACCCCACCGGGCGCCTTCTGGGCGAGCGGGAAGCCTACGCCCTGGATTTGGAAAGGGTTATCGAGGCGGCAGCCAGGCACGGCAAGATCCTGGAGATCAACTCTTCTCCCGACCGCCTGGACCTCAACGAGCATTATGCCCGCCTGGCCAGGGACTGCGGGGTCAGGCTGGTGGTGAACACCGATGCCCACGATTTGAGGCGCCTGGATGAAATCCCCTACGGGGTAGCCGTAGCCCGCCGGGCCTGGTTGAGGCCGGAGGATGTGGTGAACACCCTGGACCTCCCGGATTTGCTGGAGCTGCTGGGTAAAAAAACTTGAGGTCGGGGGATATTATGGAGGAAAAAACAGTTGATTTTTCACGGGTTCTGCCCCGCTCCTTTTATGCCCGGGATACTGTTACAGTGGCCCGGGAATTGATCGGCCACTACCTGGTTCACGAGAGCGGTGAGGGGCTGACAGCAGGCCGGATTGTAGAAACGGAAGCCTACCTGCAGGGGGATCCCGCCTGCCACGCTTCCCGGGGGATGACCCCGCGCAACCGGGTGATGTTCGGCCCGCCCGGCCACGCCTACGTTTACTTTATCTACGGCATGCATTACTGTTTTAACGTGGTCACCCGGGAGGAGGGGGTGGGTGAAGCCGTTCTCATCAGGGCCCTGGAGCCGGTGGCAGGCATTGAGCTCATGCAGGCCAGGCGGGGGCGGGAAAAACTAACCGAGCTGTGCAGCGGGCCGGCCCGGCTGGTGCAGGCCATGGGTATCACCCGTGCGCATAACGGCTGGGACCTGACCAGAAGCCCGCTCTTCCTCTGCCGGGGGGAAGGAAAACCGCTGCCCGTGGTCACTTCCACCCGTATTGGCATAAAAGAGGGTGCTGATTTACCCCTGCGTTTTTATCTGCGGGATAGCGCTTATGTTTCTAAAAAATGAAGCGCCCGTTTCTCCCTGCTCCTGGAAAAACAGTACGGTTGGCCGGACTTTCCGGCAACCTGGAGGGCGGCGGCTTAAAGCCTCCCCAAAACTTTTAGCCTTAACCTGCAGGCATTTTGCGGCAGGTACCTTAAGGGGATTTCTTCAAATTGATAGCTTATTTCCTTAAGCTCCACTCCATCTTCCCTTAGTTGCCAGAGGGCCATATCCCAAAGTTCCTGCTTTTCCACCTGAATTCGGCGGTGATGGGTAAAGAAAAAAACCTTCTCTATTTCTATCCCGTAGGGTGCAACAAGCACCCCCGCCCCTTGTAAGGTGGGGCCTGCGGGTGGCAGCAAAACCGGGTACCGGAATACCCGGGGAATCTCTGCAGGCGGTGCAAAGCACACCAGGGGAAGGGGACCTGGGAAAGGGTTCAAGGCATCAAGGGTTTCTTCCCATTTATGGGGGGCCGGTTTTTCTTTAAAGTAAATTACGCAAGGATAGCTACCGGCAAGTTCTACCCCATAAAAAGGCGTAAAGCCCGTCGCTAATTTGGGCAAATAACGTTCTGTAATACTCAATCTTACCCCCCTCTTATCGGGGAGAACAACAAAGGTTTCACCCTGGCCGAGCCACCAGCTGCTCCCCAGCAGGTAGGAAGAAACACCGGCCTGCCAGGTCAACAGGGGAAAAGTAGTTGCCACGCGGCAGCTGGTCAAGGTACCATCACCTTTCAAAAAGTAAACAGGAGCTGATATGCCGGAACAGGTGAGCAAGTTTTCCAACCAGGACCGGAAAGATTTCACGCTTTCCAAAAGAAAGGTATTGATCAAAAGCGCATTTTCCCTCAAGAGAAAGTTTAAAACATTGTAATGGTATGAAGGATAAAAGGAAAATCTGCCCGGAAAAAGGTTTTCCGCCGCCTCTATTAGTTTCTGCTCAGGGCTGGAATCGATGGGAGAAAAGGCGGAGTTTACGGCAATGCTCTTAACCGGAAGCTCCGCCAGATCCGCCAGGGCTCTTTCCAGTTGAGAGCGATATCCGGGTTGGCCCGGTAAAGGTAAGTGAAAGCTGTAGAGTTTTAAATTTTTTCTCTTTAGCAACTCACTTACCGGCGACAGTTCGATAGGAGTGGAAGATAGGCGGAAATACCCTAAAGGGCTTTCTGTCCTGGAGAGCAGGGCCGTCAGGTCGGCTACAACAAGCACCCTTTCAACACCCGCAGGAATTATTCCGTTATTACACAGGAAATTCTTCAGGTTTTCGGGATGGACCGCACCGGGACATTTTTCTTCTGCCAGCACAATTCCTTCCCGGCCAAAAAGCAGGTTTAATTTTTTTCCTTGAAAAATCAGGACAAGATTTCCCTTCACTGTTTAACACCACGCCTGGTCGGGATAATTAATGCGGGATAATTAATAGTAATAGGAGAAATATAGCTTTTCTAGCGGCTCGTATCCGGATTTATAGCCAAAACATTGGGGCCCCACTACATTGAGGGCTTTTTTGGTTTTAAGCTGGGCAGGTGCGGGCATGCCAATCACCGCTACTTCCATCCCCGGGCTTACGTCGTTATTATTTATGGGTTTTAAAGTTTCCAGGTCTATGAACGAAATCAAGTCCGGCACCATCGCTGCCACCCGGTTGTTGCGGTAAGCAATAAGGTTTTCGTTCTGTATTAAGATTTTAAACTCCTCGTCCGTATAGGGACCGCTTCCCCTCAGGGTGATGGTACGCCACTTTAGGGTTTCTATTTTACCGATATCCTGGACAAACCCAATGAAAAGCTCAATTGCACTGCCGTAAAGCGAGTTTTTGGTAATCACAACTAGATGTTCTAACAGGTGAGAGTAAGAACCGGGATTAATAAAGACCTGGCCCAGTTCGGCGGCAAAGGATATGGTCCTGGGAATAAGTATTCTCCTCAGTACGCTGCCCGTGGTCGGAAAGCCGGCAAAAAAGCCAACCCCGCCTCCTTCTCCCACCACCTGGCGGGTGTTCAGCTCCAGCAAAAAATTGTCTTCTTCAGAAAAAATATGTTCCCGGCCGCGGCTGTCAATAAGGACCAGGGGGGTACCCGTAAGCTGGGCAAAATGAAAAGTCGTCATTTGCAATTCAGGAAAGGCACGCCCCATGGCATCGGCATCCACCAGGGGAAGCCCCGTCCGCCTGGCGACCAGGAGAGGATACAGGATGTTCACACCTGCACCTTCCACCGTTACCAGGGCCAGAAATTCTTTCCCCGTTAAGCCTTTAAGCTGTTCTAAGGCTCTAACCCCTTCGTGCCCGGCAGGAAGGTTTTCTTCCGCCAGTTCCGGGGAGCCCATTATGGCTACAGCGGCGTACACACCTTCCGGTTCGAGGTCTTCGAGCTGAATTAGCCCCACCGCGCCCTTATCAGCTAATAGTTCTTGCAAAAGGAGAGCCATGACTTTGGTTTTTCCTCCGCCGCCAGAGCCGAGAAAAATACCTCCGTACAGAAGGGGTTCTATCCATTTATCGTCTATTGCTTGCATTCCATGCACCCCTTACAGCTTGTATTTTTTAAGCCACCGGTAAAGGGTCGCCAGGCTGATGCCCAGGTACCTGGCCAGCTCCCTCTTTCCTTCCGTGGAATACCCGAAACGTTCCAAAAGCTCGGCCAGCTCTTCGCGGCTGACCCTGCCAGTATGCATATTTTTCCTTTCAGACGAAGATCGGGGCGGGTAGAACCTCCTGATGGGCAAGGGTAAACTTTCCACTCCAATTTCTTCTTTATCATCTACCGTTACAATGTATTCCACGGTATTTTCCAGTTCCCGGATATTCCCCGGCCAGGGGTAGGTTTTCAAAAGCTGTAGGGCATCGTAGGTAAAGGTTTTAAACTCCTTGTTAAGAAGGATGCAGTATTTCTTTGCATAATAGTAGAGCAATAGTTCAATGTCTTCCGGTCTTTCCCGCAGCGGGGGAATATATATGGGAATTACGCTTAACCGGTAAAACAGGTCCTCCCGGAACTGTCCGGTGGCAATCATTTCTTCTAAATTGCGATGGGTGGCAGCAATAATCCGGACATCAATGGGAACAGGCCTCGTTCCTCCTACCCTTTCAATCTTTTTCTCCTGAAGCACTCTTAACAGCTTGGCCTGAAGGGCCGGTGGCATGTCGCCAATTTCGTCCAGGAAGAGTGTACCCCTGTGGGCCAGTTCTATCTTACCCGGCTTGCCTCCCCGGCGCGCGCCGGTGAAGGATCCCTCTTCATAACCGAAAAGCTCACTTTCTAACAGGTTTTCGGGAATGGCTGCACAGTTAATAGCTATAAACGGCCCCTTTTTTCTAGGACTGTTCTCGTGGATGATCCGGGCGAACATCTCCTTCCCCGTACCGCTTTCTCCCCGCAGCAGAATGGTGGAATCAGTAAGTGCCACTTGCCGGGCGATAGATATAGCCTTGACGAGTTTGGGGTTTTTGCAAATCACCTTCGGCAGTCCTGCCTGTTCTCGGGGCTCGAAAGCACCGGTTTTAACCTCTCGCCTTTCCCGCCGGGTAAATACCGCTCCCCCCAGGTAATCGCGACCGTAATAGAACGGGCGAAAGCGTACAGGTAAAGAATTATTTAAAAGCAACTCCGTTTCTTTCCTGTTCTGCAGCAGCTTATTTATGTCGGTCCCTTCCCTGAACTGCCTGTAGAGATTTAGTTCGTTAGCAATTTCGTTTTGATAAATCACCTCCCCCCGGTCATCAAAAAGTATAAGCCCTTCCCCCAGCAGTTGACCGCATAGTTCCACCGCTTGCCGCGAAAGTTCTCCCAGGGACCAGCTTTTTTCCTGTTGCAGGATAGAAGCCAGGAGACTGCTTATATCTACCATAAGCTTGAGCCAGGAAGGGCTATCGGCAAAAGGCGCGGGTTCCCCAAACTGCCACCCAACACCCATTGCCTCACCCCAAAGTCCAAGGGGAACAAAAAATTCATAATGCCAGGAGCAAAACCGTTCATCAGGACAATCAGTGCAGAAGAAGTGTCGATCCCTGGTAACAACCACAGGATGAGAAAAAGAGAGAAATCTCTTGAGGTGGTCTAATGAAGGAGCCGGTACTTTTAGAGGTGTAAAAATTCCGCGAATTTGTTCAGCATCCCACCAGACCACCTGGCAATTGAATAACGAGGCAAGGTTATGAAGAAAAGAATCTACTTTAAATTTACCTTTCAACGCTCAACACCATACTTTCCGCTTTCACATTTTGATTATTACTTATCATTTATTCTAACTACGAAAAAATGAAAAAACAAGAGAAAATATAAGATATAAATGAAAAAATAACCCTGCCAATAGCGTTATATTTCGCATTTCTAACCTCTAAATTTCCTGTCTCAACCCTGGCTTGCCGCCCGGAATCCGTTATCCACATCATTTTCCGGTGCTAAAAATGCTGGTACAATTCTTGCTCCAATACTACGGCGTCCAGAAATCTTGCGGCTTTTGGATATAAAGCCAATCGCGGCGTAATTACCCTTATTATTGGGGTATTGGGAACTATACTTTCAATTTTGGGTATTCTTGATAAGTTTATTAGCTTTCTGGTCATGCTGGGAGTAGCTGTACCTCCTGTTGCAGGTATTATAGTGGTTGACTACTTTATACTCAAACGGTTCAGAAAGGAACTGGAAGAAAGCCGCCTGCAAAACAGTTTACCGGCAGTTTCCGAACGTTTGAATCCTCTGGCCTTATTGGCCTGGCTGGCAGGCTTCCTGGTAGGTTATTTTATCAAGGGCGGTATTCCAGCCCTGAATTCCCTGATCGCTGCTGGAATAGTTTACTGGGCAGGAATGAAATTATGTGCTGCACTTAGCGGCCGGGAAACCATTCGTTTCACAGACTTGAAAGCGTAAGGAGGAATTAAAATGACCAGGATTGACGCGCAGACCATTGAAGACATTGCCATAGGTGCCGCCCTCCTTGGTACCGGTGGGGGCGGCGACCCCTACGTGGGAAAACTTATGGCTCTCCAGGCCGTAAAGGAATACGGCCCGGTCACCCTTATAAGCCCCGATGAGGTGCCGGACGAGGCGGTGGTAGTGCCAACGGCCATGATGGGAGCTCCTACCGTCCTGATCGAAAAAGTACCAAACGGTGAGGAAGTTTTTCGGGCCTTTAATGGGCTTAAAAACTACCTGGGCAAAGATATTTTTGCCACCCTGCCCATTGAAGCAGGCGGGGTAAATTCCATGATCCCTATTGCCGTTGCCGCACGTTTGGGTATACCTCTTGTAGATTGCGATGGTATGGGACGTGCCTTCCCCGAACTGCAGATGGTTACTTTCCACCTCTACGGGGTATCAGCCACTCCCATGGTTATTGCCGACGAGAAGGGAAATACCATCATTCTGGAAACTATTAACAACTTCTGGACCGAAAGCCTGGCCAGGAACGCCACCGTGGTCATGGGCGGTTCGGTTATGTTAAGCATTTACCCCATGACGGGAAAGGTACTTAAAAAGGCCGGCATAAAAAATATTGTATCTTATTCCGCGAAAATAGGTAAGGTGATTCGTGAAGCCCGCCAGCGCGGGGAAAACCCGGCTGAAGCCCTTCTCAAAGCAACCGGTGGTTTTGAGCTGTTCAAAGGTAAAGTAGTTGATGTTTTGCGGCGGACGGAAGGTGGCTTTGCCCGGGGCGAAGCTAAAATCGAGGGAATAGAGGAATACAAAGGCGAAGTGTTACAGGTCAAGTTTCAGAATGAAAACCTCGTTGCCATAAGGGGAGAAAGGGTAGTGGCCACCGTGCCCGACCTGATATGCATTGTCAATCTGGAAACGGCCATACCCATTACTACGGAAGGGCTGAGGTATGGCAACCGTGTTCTTGTGCTGGGCATACCTTGCGACGAAAAATGGCGTACACCTGAAGGTCTGGAAACAGTAGGGCCCCGCTATTTCGGTTATGATCTCGATTATGTACCGGTGGAAGTGCTGGCGCAAGGAGGAGAAAAACAGTGAGTTACCGGCTCGGCATAGACGTAGGTGGTACCAACACGGATGCAGTAATTATTGATGAGAGGCTTAACCTCATAGCCAGGGTTAAAACCCCCACTACCAAAGATGTAACTACGGGAATTTATACGGCATTGAGCAGAGTTTTAAGCGAGGCAGGCATCAACAAAGATGAAATTGCTTACGCCATGCTGGGAACAACCCATTGTACCAATGCGATAGTCGAGCGCAAGCGACTATGCCGCGTGGGCATACTGCGCATTGGGAAACCGGCTACCGGGGCTATAGCTCCCATGGCTGCATGGCCGCCTGACCTGGTAAAGGCAATTGGTGAAGAGTATTACCTGGTAAGCGGGGGCCATGAGTTTGACGGCCGCGAGATTGCGGCCTTTGACCCTGAGGAGGTAAGCTCTGCAGCCCGGGCCTTCAAAAGCAAGGTTGATGCAGTAGCCATAATCTCGGTCTTTTCTCCCATATCTGCCGACCACGAAAAACGGGCGGCCGGGATAATAGAGAACGAACTGGGCAACATCCCCATTTCCTTATCCCATGAAATTGGTTCCATTGGGCTTCTTGAAAGAGAAAACGCCACCATTCTAAATGCGGCGCTGGCAGAAGTGGCCCGGACCACAGCCCTCGGTTTTAAGACCGCTCTGGAGCAGGAAGGGGTTAAAAACGCCCGGGTTTACCTGTGTCAAAACGACGGTACGCTTATGTCCATTGACTACGCCATCCGTTATCCTATTCTTACCATTGCCTGCGGGCCAACCAACAGCATCCGTGGGGCCTCCTTTTTAAGCGGGCAGCAAAATGCCATTGTTTTGGACGTAGGAGGCACCACCAGTGATATTGGGATAATTGTTAACGGCTTCCCCAGGGAATCCTCAGTGGCCGTAGAAATTGGAGGGGTGCGCACCAACTTCCGCATGCCTGATTTGATTTCCATTGGGCTGGGCGGAGGAACGATTATACAGGAAGTAAATGGGGATATCCGGATCGGCCCCGAAAGCGTGGGTTACCGGTTAACGGAGGAAGCCCTTGTTTTTGGTGGTAACGTCCTGACTGCTACCGACATTGCCGTAAGATTGGGCCTGGCGGAGATTGGCGATCCTTCGCTGGTAAGCCATATAGAGGAAAAATTTGCCCGGCGTTGCCTGCATAAAATGATGCAGCTTGTTAATGAGGCAATTGATAAAATGAAACTTTCAGCCGAACCCTTACCCCTTATACTTGTTGGGGGTGGGAGCATCCTTGTTACAGATGAGATAGAGGGAGTATCAAAGATAATTCGTCCGGCTCACTACGATGTGGCCAATGCCCTGGGAGCTGCCATTGCCCAGGTAAGCGGTCAGGTGGAGCGGATATTTGCCCTCAGTGAAATAAGCCGCGAAGAGGCTCTAAAACAAGCCAGGGCCATGGCCTGTGAAGAAGCGGTAAAGGCCGGGGCCGAACCCTCCACAGTGCAGGTTGTGGAGGTGGAGGATGTGCCACTGGCATACCTTCCCGGCAACGCGACGCGCATAAGGGTTAAGGCGGCGGGCGATCTGAGGCAAGTATAGTCAGTATAAAATATCAAAAAGGAGGAAAGAATTAAATGAGAATTAAGGTAATAATGCCCATCACATCCGACGTATTTGATGAAGAAATCCGCCGTGAGTTTCGGAGTTACGCCGGACCGGGGGTGGAATTAGATGTTCAGCACCTCGATTACGGGCCGGCATCCATCGAAAGCGAATACGATGAAGCCCTGGCGGTACCAGACATTTTAAATAAAGTGCAAAATTATAAAAGACAAAGCCCATGTACTCATCCTGGGGTGTACGGGAATGATGGGGATGGCGAAAAATCTTCATGACAGGCTGAAAGGGGCGGGATATGACGTGCCGGTTATCGATCCTGCCTTTGCAGCCATGAAGATGGTGGAAAATTACATTGCTATGGGGGTTAAACACAGCCGGCTTACCTACATGGTTCCACCTGCCAAGCCTCGCAAGTGGTGGGACCAAAAGTAAAAAGAGGCCTGGTCTTGAGAAAAAACAGGAAAGTGCGGGGGGGAGCTATAATCCCCCTCAATTCTTTTAGGAAGTACGTGCCCGTGGTCGTTGCTTCCGCCGGAATATATATCAGGTGTAGGAATGGGTACATCCTGCGTGACCGGTAAAAACAGTTTTTTATCGGAGGAAATCCCGCCGGGCAGGGCGAAATTTAATTCTGTCCTGCCCGGCTCCAGCTGGAATAACCTTTCACGGGAAAGGGAGTATAACAAAAAGAAAAACCAAAAAACCGTTCAGCGGGTATTCGGTCAGAAACAGGGATACCGTTCCCTTGATTTTTTCAAGAACAGGAGGATTAATAAATGAAACTCCGGGAAATTTACGAACTGGCCATTGCCAAAGGCATGGAAAACGATCCCCGCGGCCTGGAGGCTGTGCAGAAGTACCTGGCCCGGGAAAAAGAAAAGTACGAGAAGATGAAGGAGGAAGAAAAAGAGGAATACGACCTGGAGTGCCTGGTCAACCCCTATGATGACACCCGTATCCTGGTGGGCGACCCGGAGAGGGAAGTGCGCCGGGTGCTGGTGGGCATCGACATGGAAGTGGGGGAAGTGCTCCTGGCCGACAGGCTGGGGGAGAAGGGCCGCCCGGTGGACCTGATCCTGTCCCACCACCCGGAAGGTAAGGCCATGGCTTCCCTCCACCAGGTAATGCACCTGCAGGAAGATATACTGGCCCGCTTCGGCGTGCCCATAAATGTCGCCGAGGGAATCATGTCCTCCCGCATTGCCGAGGTCAGGCGGGGCATCCTGCCCCTGAACCACAACCGGGCTGTGGATGCCGCCCGGATCCTGGGGCTGGCTTTCATGTGCGTACATACGGCCGCCGACAACATGGTGACTGCCTTTTTACAAAAGCTCATGGACGAAAAGCAGCCGGAAACGCTGGGCGATATCCTCAAGCTGCTCAAAGAGCAGCCCGAATACAGGGAAGCCGTCAAATATAAGGCCGGCCCGACCATTGTGGTGGGAGCCAGGGAACGCCGTGCCGGCAAGATCATGGTGGACATGACCGGGGGCACCAGCGGCTCGGAGGATGCCTACGCCAGGCTGGCCCAGGCGGGTGTGGGTACGCTTCTGGTCATGCATATGGGTGAAAAACACCGCAAAGAGGCGGAAAAAAACCACATCAACGTGATCATTGCCGGCCACATGGCCAGCGATTCCCTGGGCATGAACCTGTTCCTGGACGAACTGGAGGCCAGGGGTGTGGAAATCATCCCCTGCGCGGGGCTCTTAAGATTCAGCCGCAGGTCTTAACATTTGGAGGGAGCAGCCTTTGACCCGGTCCGCTAAACCCGAACTGCTGGCCCCGGCCGGGGATTGGGAGGCACTGGTGGCAGCGGTACAAAACGGTGCCGACGCCGTTTACCTGGGCGGCAAACTTTTTAATGCCCGGCAGGGTGCGGCCAATTTTGATCACGAGGAACTGCAACGGGCTGTAGATTACGCTCACATCCGGGGTGTAAAGGTCTACGTTACCGTCAATATCCTCCTGTCCGATGAGGAGCTGGAGGAAGCGGTCCGCTTCCTCCATTTTCTCCAACAGGCCGGGGCCGACGGCGTGATTGTACAGGATCTCGGCCTGGCAGCCATGGCCCGGCAGGTGCTTCCCGAGTTGCCCCTGCATGCCAGCACCCAGATGACCGTGCATAACCGGGGAGGGGTGGAAAAACTCCTGTCCCTCGGCTTCCAGCGGGTGGTGCTGGCCCGGGAAATGAGCCTGGAGGAAATCAGGGAGATAAAAGAAAAAACCGGGGCCGAACTGGAGGTTTTCATCCACGGTGCCCTGTGTATCTGTTACTCCGGCCAGTGTCTTTTATCCAGCATGATCGGCGGGCGCAGCGGCAACCGGGGACGCTGTGCCCAGCCCTGCCGCCTGCGCTATACCCTGGTGGATGAAAAGGGGCGTCCCCTGGTGGACCCCCGGGAAGTTGGGGAATACCTGCTCAGCCCGCGGGATCTCAACCTTTCCGGGCACCTGCCCGACCTCATCGGGGCCGGGATAAACTCCTTTAAAATTGAAGGGCGCATGAAAAGGCCGGAGTACGTGGCCACGGTGGTGCGGATTTACCGCACGCTCATTGACCGGGCCCTGCAGGAGAACTTCTACATCACACCGGAAGAGGCCAGGGATCTGGCCCAGATCTTCAACCGGGACTTCACCACCGGTTATTATTACGGACGGCCGGGCTACGAGCTGATGAGTTACAAGCGGCCCAACAACCGGGGGCTGTTCCTGGGCCGGGTGGTGCGCTACCACTCCCGCACCGGGCGGGCGGAAGTGGCTCTGGAAGAGCCTCTACGGGTGGGGGACGGGGTGGAGGTCTGGGTGAGCCGGGGCGGCCGGGTCGGTGTGGAAGTGCACTCCATCCGGGAAAAGGGGCGGGAAGTGGAAGAGGCTCCCGCCGGTGCAGTGGTGGAAGTTCCCCTGCCCCGCGAAGTGCGGCCCCAGGACCGCCTCTTTAAGACCCATGATGCCGCCCTGGTGGAGCGGGCCCGGGCCACCTTTGCTTCACCCCGGGAGGTACGCAAGTTTCCGGTAACCTTTTATGTCCGGGTGCGGCAGGGGGAGCCGGTGCAGGTGCGGGTGGAGGATGATACCGGCTGCAGCGGGTGGGGTGCCGGGCATACCCCCGCAGTACCGGCAGTTAAAAGACCCCTGACTCCGGATTTTTTAAAGGGTCAGCTTGACCGCCTGGGGAATACCCCTTTTGTTTTAAAGGACGTGCACTTCGAGCTGGACGAGAATGTAATTGTACCCGTGGGGGAAATTAACGAGGCCCGCCGCCGGGCCATTGAAGAACTGGAGGCGGCCAGGAGCGAAGCGGCCCGGCCGGCTCCCCCTCTGCCGGATGACACCTTTGCCCGGAGGCTGGCGCAAGCCCGGCTGCAGCTTACGGGCCGGGACCTGCCCCCGGAGTGGTCCCCCGGCAGGGAACCCTTAATATCCATAGCGGTTACCGACCTGGAATCCCTGGAAGCAGCCGTTGGCGCCGGGGTGGACCGGGTCTATTTCGGAGGGGAAAGTTTCCGCTCCGGCCCCCCCGTGGGAGAGGCAGAAATCCGCCGGGGAGTGGAAATATGCCGGGAGCACGGGGTTTCCTTCGTTCTCTCCACCCCCCGTATAATCCATGACCCGGAAATGACCGCTGTACTGCGGCGGCTGGAACTGGCCTCGGGGCTTCCGGTGCAGGGTGTCCTGGTGGGAAACCTGGGATTACTTGAACCGGTAAGGCGTACCGGCCTGCCCCTTTATACCGACCTGGCTTTTAATGTCTTTAACCTCCGCACTGCCGCCTGGCTTCTGGAACAGGGTGCCGTGCAACTGGCCCTTTCCCCGGAATTGACCCTGGGGCAGGTGGCCGGCCTGGTGAAGAGGGGCCGGTTTGCCGCGGAGGTCCTGGTTCAGGGGGCAGTGGAATTGATGATTTCCCGCTACTGCGCCCCGGGCAGCCTGCTGGGCGGGCTGGCGCCCGGCCGTAACTGTGCCGGTCCCTGTCGGGGCAGGCGCTGTGCCCTCAAGGACCGGGTGGGGGCTGTTTTCCCGCTGGAGATGGACCAGTTTTGCCGCATGCACCTGTTTAATTCCCGGGATCTCTGCCTGGTGGATGAGGTGCACAGGCTTGCTGAAATCGGGGTGGCCTCGCTGCGCATTGATGCCCGGGGACGGGGGGCGGAATATGCCCGGGCTACCGTAAGGGCGTACCGCCGGGCCCTCTCCCTGAATCCGGCCGGGGATGGCGGTGAACTTTCCCGCCTGCGGGAACGCCTGCAGCAGTACAGTCCCGCCGGCCTCACCAGGGGCCATTACTACCGGGGGGTGGAATAACCCCCCTTTTTAAACTGTCGGCGCGGAGCACTGGAGTGAGCGGGGACAGCGCCGCACCCTTTAAAATTTCCCGGGTGCAATTAACCGGCGGAAGTGCTATGATAATAGGGGATCAACTATGGATGAGCGCACATTAAAACGCCTGGAATACGATAAAGTGCTGGAACACCTGGCCCGGTACACCATTTCTTCCCTGGGCCGGGAAAGGGTACTTTCCCTGCGCCCGGTTACCGACCGGCAGGCCATTCAAACCTGGCAGGCCGAGACCACCCAGGCCAGGGAACTCCTGCGCCTGGAGCCCGGTGCTGATTTTGGCGGGTGGCACGATATTCGCCGCCAGCTGCAGAGGGCCGTCCAGGGGGCCGTGCTGGAGCCGCAGGAGCTCTTTGAAACGGGTCAGACCCTGGGAGCCCTGCAGAGGATCAGAAAGTTTTTTGCCGGGCGTGCGGGGCGCTATCCCCTGCTGGAAGAAATAGCCTTCAAGATTGGTAATTTCAACGAGCTGGAAAGGAAAATTAAAAAAGCCATCCTGCCCGGGGGTGAGATTGCCGACGACGCTTCCCCGGCACTTTCCAGCATCCGGCGCCGGCTCCTGCGCGCCCAGCAGCAGGTCAGGGAGTTGCTGGAAAATATTATCCGTTCTCCTGCCTACCAGAAGTATCTCCAGGACCCGATAGTGACCATCCGGGAAGGGCGCTACGTGGTGCCTGTGAAACAGGAATACCGGTCCCAGGTTCCGGGCATAATCCACGACCAGTCGGCCAGCGGCGCCACCCTTTTTATTGAACCCATGGCCGTGGTGGAAAGCAATAATGAGGTGCGCCGCCTTCAGGTGATGGAAAAACAGGAAATCGAGAGGATTCTGGGGGAACTTTCCCGGGCTGTCGCGGCAAGGGGTGAGGAACTGGCTCAGTCCCTGGAGGCCCTGGGACAACTGGATTTTATCCTGGCCAGGGCCCGTTACAGCGAGCACCTGGACGCTGTGGAACCCCGGCTGCTCCCGGCTCCCAGGCTGAACCTGCGCCAGGCCCGGCACCCGTTGCTTACCGGTGAGGTAGTCCCCATCTCGGTTCACCTGGGTTACCAGTTTGACACCCTGGTTATCACCGGGCCCAATACCGGTGGGAAAACCGTAACTTTAAAGACCATCGGCCTTTTAGCCCTGATGGCCCAGTCGGGCCTGCACATCCCTGTGGCCGAAGGTAGTGAACTGGGTGTTTTTAACGCCATCTTTGCCGATATCGGGGATGAACAGAGCATTGAACAATCGCTGAGCACTTTTTCCTCTCACCTTACCAATATTGTGGGCATTTTAAACCAGGCCGGGCCGGGCAGCCTGGTGCTCCTGGATGAACTGGGAGCCGGCACCGACCCGGATGAAGGGGCGGCCCTGGCGCAGGCCATCCTGGAGAGGTTGCATGAAATGGGCGCCAGGACCGTGGCCACAACGCACTACAGCCAGTTGAAGAACTTTGCCTTTACCCGGGAGCGGGTGGAAAACGCCAGTGTGGAATTTGACGCCGTTACCCTGAAGCCCACCTACCGGCTGCTGATTGGCAAACCCGGCGCGAGCAATGCCTTTGAGATTGCCCGCAGGCTGGGCCTGGCTCCGGATGTGGTTGAGCGGGCCAGGAGCTTTATGACCGTGGAACAGGTGCAGGTGGCCGACCTCATGCAGCAGCTGGAACGGGCCCGCCAGCAGGCTGAGCGGGAGCTGGAAGAAGCCAGGCGGGTCAGGGAGGAAGCCGAAGAGCTGAGAGCCCGTTACCGGGCTTTGAAGGAAGAACTGGCTGCCCGGCGGGAGAACCTCCTGTCCCGGGCGCGGGAAGAAGCCAGGCTGCTTGTAAAAAGGGCCCGGCAGGAGGCGGAGGAGGCCATAAGGGAACTGCGGGCACGCCTGGCCGATGAAGCGGCCAGGGTGCGGGAAGAGGCCATTCGCGAGGCCAGGGAGAAGCTGGCGGGAATGCAGGAGCGCCTGCAGCCGGAGCCTGCCGCTTCTGCTCCTCCAGGAGCGGGGGCGGTTCCCAAAACGGTAAGCGTGGGCCAGACGGTCTTCCTGCCCCGATTCAACCAGACGGGTACTGTGGTGGCCCCGCCGGAGGATGGAGAAGTACAGGTCCAGGTAGGCATGATTAAAATCAATGTTCCGCTGGGGGAACTGCGCCTGCCTGCGGGGGAGGAAAGTTCCCGGGGAGAGGTAAGGGTATCTGCGCTGATGGAGGATAAAGTACGCTCCATTTCCACCCGGCTCGACCTGCGGGGCCTGCGGGCCGAGGAAGCGCTGCAGGAAGTGGAAAAATACCTGGATGATGCCACCCTGGCCGGTTTGTCCCGGGTTTTCCTGGTGCACGGCAAGGGAACCGGGGCCCTGCGGGCGGCCATCCAGCAGCGGTTGAAAACAGACCGGCGCGTGAAGTCCTTCCGCCTGGGCGAACACGGCGAAGGTGGTACGGGCGTTACCGTCGTGGACCTGGCTTGAAAGGGCAGGGGGCTGCCGTAGCAGCCCCCTGCCTTAACTTATTCCCGTGCCCGGGGATTTCTTGGGCCTGACAACCAGCCGGGACCGTTAATTTGTTCCCGCAGCAGCCCCACCGGCCCCTGGTTGCTGCCCGGCTGCTCCTGCTGCTCCGGAGGCGGGATTATTTCCCCGGGTTGTTCGCCGGGCTGGGCCGGCTGGTCCTGGTTTTCCGGCGGTGTTGCTTCTTGCGGGGCCGTGTGCAGCGTGCAGGTTGCCGTGGGCACGCGCTGGGCGTAATCCTGGACATAGCTGGGCACGCTGTAGGGCAGTTTAATCATCACCCTGGTGATCCGTTCCGGGCAGTACTGGCTGGGAAGCAGGCCGGTGGTGGCACATACTTCCACCAGCACATGGGTGTTATCAACCCTGGTGGGAACGGTTCCCCGGGCAAAAATGTCGGTTACCAGATCGGAAGGCGGGGTGTTGGGACCCGGCAACAGCCCCGATTTTCCATCCACAGTGGCGGTGACAATTCCCTCCGGCCTGGGGAACTGGTGTACCGGTACGTCCTTGAGCGCCTCGGACATGATCTGGCGCCAGATGAGGGCCGGGTAGCGCCCGCCAAATTCCTGGGGCATGGCCCTGGGCTTATCGTAACCGATCCACACCACTCCCACCAGTTCCGGTGTATACCCGGCAAACCACAGATCCTTGCCCTGGTCCGAAGTACCCGTTTTGCCCGCCGCCGGCCGGCCTATCCTGGCGTTGGTGCCGGTGCCGCTTTCGATCACCGTTTTCAGCATGTCCGTGATCAGGTAGGCGGTGGTGGCCTTCATGGCCCGGACCGGTTTGGGCTGGTATTCATAGAGGACATTGCCGCTGGCATCCTCCACCCGGGTGATGGCTGTGGGTTCCAGGTAAATACCCTGGTTGGCGAAGGCACTGTAGGCAGCAGCCATCTGCAGGGGGGTGACGCCTTCGTGCAGCCCTCCCAGGGCCATACTCGGGCCGTGGGTTGCGGGGTCCAGGTTGATACCCAGCCCCCGGGCAAACTTGATGGCGCTGGCAATTCCCACGTGCTCCATAAGTACCCTTACGGCCACCACGTTGATGGAACTGGCAATGGCGGTGCGCATGGTGACCAGCCCCCGGTAGCGCCCGTCGTAGTTCCGGGGGGAGTAATTGCCGTACTTTACCGGAATATCATCGATTACCGAGGCCGGGGCCATCCCTTTGTATTCAACGGCCGGACCGTAAGCTATGATTGGCTTGAAAGTTGAGCCGGGTTGCCTTCCCGGGGGCATGGTGGCCCGGTTCCATTGCAGCCGGTGGGTGTGCTCCCGGCCGCCCACAATGGCCTTGATGTACCCGGTATGGGGGTCTATGACCACCGCTGCTCCCTCGGGCTGGAGAACACCCTGGCTGTCCCTGACCGAGGCCGGGTAGTTCCGCGGGTCGGACATGGCCTTTTCCGCGGCTTCCTGGATTGCCGGGTCCAGGGTGGTGAATACGTGCAGCCCTCCTTTAAAGACCTGCTCCGTCCCGTACCTGTTCACCAGCTGCTCGGTCACGTAATCGATAAAAAAGGGGTAGGGATACTGCTGCTTGCCTCCCGGTTTGAGCATCTCTTCCAGCGGGATGGCCCTGGCCTGTGCCGCCTCTTCAGCAGTAATGAAGTTGTACTTCACCATATTGTCCAGTACCAGATCGCGCCGCTTTTTTGCCGCTTCCGGGTTGACGAAAGGATCGTAAGCACTTGGTGCCTGGATCAATCCTGCCAGGAGAGCGCCTTCGGAAAGGGTAAGGTCCCTGGCCGGCTTGTCAAAATAAGTCTCGGCGGCAGATTGAATGCCGTAGGCTCCCGCTCCGAAGTAAACCTTGTTTAAATACATTTCCAGGATTTCGTCCTTGGTATAGCGCCTTTCCGTGATGATGGCCAGGATTACCTCCTGGATTTTCCTTTTGATGGTCCGCTCCGGGGTCAGGAAGGACAGCTTGACCAGTTGCTGGGTAATGGTGCTCCCGCCTTCCTGGATGCGGCCGCCGGTTATATCCGTCCAGGCCGCCCGGATAATTCCCCGCAGGTCCACGCCGTGGTGCTGGTAAAACCGCACGTCCTCGATGGCCAGGAAAGCTTCCCGGACATGTTCGGGTATTTCTTTTAAGTCCACCGGCACGCGGTTTTCCTCGCCCACCCTGGCGACCAGCTCCCCGTTCTGGTCATAGATGGAGGTGGATGCGCCGGAAAGAAGCTTTTCTTCACTCCAGGCGGGCAGGTCTTTGATGCTTATGACAACCAGTCCCAATGCTGTTACACCGCCGGCAATTACCAGCAGCAGGACTAAAGATAAGAACAGGCGAAAGATATTTAGCCTTCTCCTTTTCTTTCTGGCCAATGTACATGCCTCCTGTAGATTTTCATACCAGCATTATATCATAACTGGCACAAAAGTTTGATCCTTTCCCCCTGCCCGGGGGAATACCTATTCAGGCCCTTGATACTGAGCGGGCCGTTTGGCGGCCATGGATTTCCAGGTACGCCGGGATCCCGCCCGTGTCCGGGCCAGGCGCCGGTTTGCCTGCGGAGCGGGCGGTCCTGCATGGTTACCTTGTCAGGCAGTTCCACGTTTTGATATAATGAAGGGACGTGGAATGGGTAGGAGAAGGGAGAAGAAAAATGCTCGGTGTGGAAAAACAGCTGGAGATCATCAGGCGGGGTGCGGCGGAGATTATTTCTGAGGAAGAGCTGGAGCAAAAGCTCAGGCGGTCTCTTTCTACGGGCCGTCCCTTGAGGGTAAAGCTGGGCCTGGACCCGACGGCTCCCGATATTCATCTCGGGCATACCGTGGTACTGCAGAAAATGCGGCAGTTCCAGGAACTGGGGCATGAGACGATTATCATTCTGGGCGATTATACAGCCCGCATAGGCGATCCCACGGGAAAGACGGAGACCCGCAAGCAGCTGAGCGAGGAAGAAGTGCTGGCCAATGCCCGTACTTACGAAAAGCAGATTTTTAAAATTTTAGATCCCGGAAAGACCAGGCTGGTTTTCAACAGCCAGTGGCTGGCCTCCCTGACCTTTGCCCAGGTTATCGAGCTGGCGGCCAAGTATACGGTTGCCCGCATGCTGGAACGGGAGGATTTTGCCCGCCGGTTCCGGGAAGGCCTGCCCATCAGCATTCACGAGTTTTTCTACCCCCTTATGCAGGGTTACGACTCGGTTGCTTTAAAGGCGGATATTGAACTCGGGGGTACGGACCAGAAGTTCAACCTGCTCATGGGCAGGACGCTGCAGAGGGAGTACGGCCAGGAGCCCCAGGTGGCCATTATGATGCCCATTCTGGAGGGCCTGGACGGGGTTCACAAGATGAGCAAGAGCCTGGGAAATTACATCGGCATTGACGAGTCGCCCCGGGAGATGTACGGGAAAACCATGTCCCTGCCCGATGAGCTGATGGTGCGTTATTTTGAACTGGTTACACCGGTACCCCTGGAAGAGGTACGCCGTATCGAGGCCGGCCTGGCAGACGGCAGCCTGCATCCGCGGGACGTCAAGATGCGGCTGGCCCGGGAAATAGTATCCTTTTACCACGGGGAAGAAGCGGCTTTAAAGGCCGAAGAAGAATTCAAGCGCGTCTTCCAGCAGCGTGAACTGCCCGATGAAATTCCTGAATTTCGTATAACGCCGGACATGCTGGAAGACGGCAGCATCTGGCTGCCCCGGCTGCTCCAGCAGGCCGGCCTGGTTTCCAGTACCAGCGAGGGCAGGCGGTTGATCCAGCAGGGAGGAGTCAGGGTTAACGGGGAAAGGGTTGACGACCCCAACTTTAAGCTTGTTCCGGCCGGCGGGATGATCATCCGGGCCGGCAAGCGGAAATTCTTAAGGATTATTTGCTGATAAGCGGTAGAAATTAAGCCGGCCCGGTGCCGGCTTCTGATTATCTTTATGTGCCCTGGTTTTAAAGGAGGAGCGACCTGGAGTGAGCGCTGCCGGGCCAGGCCCGGGCGACGGGATGAGGCGGGGCCGCGGACAGGATGTCCGCGGAGGCCACCTGAACACAGGAGGTGTGAATGTGGCCGGTACCCGCCGAAGACCGGAGCCGGGGCCTTTTGGCCCGGCCAGCGATACGACCGGGAGCGACGACTAAAACCAGGGCACATCCCGGAAATACTTTGTCTGCAAGCTGAAACCGGCCCGGTGCCGGCTTGATTTTTTTGGCGGGGTGTCCAGGCCGGCTTACATATAATATTTGCAGGGACAATGGTTACCGCTTATACTTTCCCGGCCGGGAGATGCTCTCCCCTCGCCGAAGAGGTGATTTGCTTGTATAGAAGGCGCAGGAATTACCGGGCCTTTATTTTTCTAACCCTGATTTTTTTCCTGCTTCTGGGCCTAGTGGTTTGGATTGACCGGGTTTTACAGCCCACCATCTTTAAAATAGCCGAAACCCGGGCCGTTCAAATGGCCACCGAAGCCATAAACCGGGCGGTACAGCAAAGGGTTTACAACAGCAACCTGCAGTACCAGGATTTCGTGCAGGTGCACAAGGATGCCCAGGGGCATATAGTATTAATGCAGGCCAATACCATAAAAATCAACCAGTTTGCTGCCGACGTTACACTAATGATTCAATCTGCCCTGCAGCAGCTATCCCGGGAATCCCTGCGTATACCCCTGGGGCAGGTTACCGGTACCCAGCTGCTGGCCGGCTACGGTCCCCGCATTCCTGTTAACATTGTGCCGGTGGGCAGCGTGCGGGTTAAGGTGGATGACCGCTTTGAACAGGCGGGTATCAACCAGACGCGGCACCGTATATACCTGGATTTTAATGCCGAAGTGCGTATTGTAGTGCCCCCCCGCAGCGCTACTGCACAGGTGGCCAGCCAGGTACCACTGGTGGAAAGCATTATCGTGGGCCAGGTGCCGGGCACCTTTGTCAATATTTCCGGGGGGTTGTTGAGCGGACAGGGCGTTGGCTCCGGTAATAATCCGTAAACGCATAAAAAGCAACCTTTCTGGAGAAGATACGGGGAAAAATGCTGGCGGCAAAAACGCAAGGAGCCTGTCTTTATTATGCCCGGCCCGGCGCGCCTGGCGCTGCCGGTATTGCTGGCAGAAATTACAGGTTGATCTTTAAAAATCTCTTGTGATACTATTAAAAAGCGTCGCGCTGAAAAGCGTGAAAAACTCAAAGGGAAAACCACTTGACGAAATTGGAAAACCAATGTTAACATATTTTTAACAAGCTTGCCTCCCGGCATGAAAAAAGTGTTGACAGAAGTCGGAGAGGCGAGTAAAATACAAAAGTGTTGGTCCTTGAAAACTGAACAGGGAGGTAGGCGGATGTGCAGCGGGCAAGGCTGTGCATCTGGTGAGGAAGAGCGTGTGCGGGAGTGATTCTGGGACAAAGGATTAGATGGAGAGTTTGATCCTGGCTCAGGACGAACGCTGGCGGCGTGCCTAACACATGCAAGTCGAGCGGGTAACGGAGGTCGGTCATCGGAGGTCAGAAGTCAGATAAGAAGCAATTGGCCACAGGCCA
>Ga0247720_100110_pt1 | contig 39941 bp, 33 predicted proteins | sample MSEWel2015_12_15_FD_189078 | JGI IMG/M metagenome (GOLD analysis project Ga0247720, IMG submission 189078) | Subsurface sediment microbial communities from gas well in West Virginia, United States - MSEEL Well Study Marcellus 3H_2015_12_15 | ecosystem: Environmental > Terrestrial > Deep... | reverse complement strand
AAGGCCGAGCGAAGCGAGCCAGGCAAAATTTTCGTCTCATCAGGGGGATCAATGCTGGTTATTTTTGTTCTCCAGTGGGTCAATTTTATTTGCACATAGTGGGTCAATTCTATTGACAATCAACATCAGGGCAAAGAAGTCTTCCGGGAAAAGTTGAGGTTTTGCCTTAACGACAGCCGTCCGGGAGGTGGCTCTGTCGGTCACCGCGAGGTAATAGTTGTCTGCATTGAAAGGCTCTTCCCCCTGGAGAACGTAATTGCCCTCACCGGCCACCAACCGCAGTGCATTGTCGATCCCTTCTGTGGCCCAGCCGCTCACCACCTCAAACCGGCCCTGCTGGGGCATTCTCTCTCCGTAAAGTATGGCAAAAGCCTCGCCGAGTAGCCGAAAGGCGAACGAACCGCACACGCACAACTTGTTCTCCTCTACAGCAAGGTCTGCATAGGAAAACTTCAGTAGTGCGCCATCCGGGCTGAAAACGCCAAGGGGAGAAACCTTTTTCCAGGCGAAAATCGTTTCGGCCGGCCTGGTTAAAAGGTTCTTCAGGAGCAGATCCTGGCGCGCCTTCAAGGCCGCCTGTTCCTCTTCAGAGGCCTGGCCGTTCATCACCCTGTTGCGCAGGTCAAAGAAATCTTCGCCGCCGAAGGTGTCCGGCCTGATGTGAATAAAGACCGTCTCGCCGGTGGCCTTGTTGGTGAAGATAAAGGTCGAGCTCGCGAGCGTTATCTTTTTCCAGTTGCCCACGTACTTGACGTCAGCCGTGCCGGCCAGGTAGTCGAATATCGGCTTACTGTCATCCTCGGGCGGCAGGAAGCTGACCACCATCAGGTCATCCGCCACCACCGGACTGTCCGGCCACAAGGCAGGCAGAGCCACGCCGGCCAGGCGGAAGGCCAGCACGGAGTCAGGGTACCCCTTGCCGGCGTCCTGGGCGATTTCCTGGCATTTGTCCAGCGTTAGTACGGTCGTTTCCCCGCCCTTTTTCACCTCCGGCCGCGGCCACAGTTCGTTGGCCGCCCGCCATTCCACAATGCGGTTGGCGTAAGATTTCTTAAAGGTGAGAAGCGCCCGCTGGCCCGTCTCCGGGTAGCGGTACGCGCCATCCGGAAATTCCTTGAGGATGCCGGGAATCTTACGCCCGGTGAAGTGACCCTCGCTGACCATCACTGGAACAACAAGGGCGGTGGCCCTATCAGTATAGATGGCTTCGTAAACGGCCTCCCGCAGAGAAGGGGTTAAACCTTCAAAAAGGAAGCCATACTTTATACCTTTCAGCGGCGTCCCTTTGGTTGCTAGGCGTTCCTGGATTTGCTTTCCAAGGGAAGCCAGATTGTCAACCCAGCCGATCTGGCCTTCTTCGGAATCGCTGCCGTGCGCGGCCAGTACCCCTATTTCGCTTCCGGCGTTTTCAACCAGAAGCCCAATCTGTTCGGCAAGCACTTCAGCCAGCAAGGGGTGGTCGTCGATGGCCCGCGTTAAAACCACTTCCCCTTGCGGTCTGGCCCTTTCCAGGGGCTCTTCGTGTTCTTCACCCGGCAAGTCCTCCCTTAAACCCAGGATGTATTTGATCTCCTCGATGTGATTGGAGTAGCTGGAGATGAAGAGAGGCACGGCAACTATTTTGTTGACCCCGGCCGCATTAAGTTGTTCCACCGCGGCCGGAATATCCGGCTCTACTTCTTCCAAAAACCCAAGGGCTACCGGATAAGGGAGGTTATCTCTCAATTCGTAAGCCGCTTCCCAAACGGGCGTGGTCCATTCGGGATCATTCGTCCCGTGCGCGACGATCAGAACGCCGGGCTTCACCTCTGCCGCCGCGAGTGACTGAAAGGGCAAGGCAAAGAAGCAGGAGAAGAGAATCAACGTCAGGATTAAGGAAGTTCCTATTAACCGCTTCAACCGCTTTTGCCGGACAAACATCATCATCCCTCCCGGTAAAGATACAGCTTTGCGCTTAAAACGTCCAAAGGACTGGTGTTTCGCGCTCATCCTTCCAAACACACCCTTACAATTCTTCTTCCTGCCAAAGAGAATGAAACTCGTTCTCAATAGCTGGCTTTTTAAAATCCCGGCTTTCCCGCTAACCGGCCAAGCCGGGAGAAACACCCGCCAACGGGGATAATTGAACCAGTTTTTTAGCCCAGTCCCAGCAGACGCCCGCCCTGGTAGATAATCACCGCCACCAGCCATCCCAGGATGAGGCTGTAACCAATGGCAAAGGCCGTCCATTTCCAGGAGTTTGTTTCCCGTTTAATGGCGCCGATGGTCGCCGCGCAGGGAATGTAAATCAGGCACATGGCCATAAAGGCATAGGCCGAAAGAGGAGTCCAGTGCTGCTGGATGATGGGAATTAAACTTTCTGCTTCCTCGCCCACACCGTAAATGACACCGAGAGTACTGACCACCACTTCTTTAGCTAAAAGGCCAAAGATCAGGGCAGCAGCAGCCTCCCAGGTACCAAACCCGGCAGGGGCAAAGACGGGGGCAAAAATGGCACCCAGATGACCGATCAGGCTTTCCTTGCTGCCGGGTTCCACGCCCCAGGGTAGCACAGAAAGAAGCCAGATCAGGATCACCACGCTGAAGATGATTGTACCGGCCTTACGCAGGAAGGCACTGCCACGTTCCCACATGTGAATCAGTGTTCCCCGCAAGGTGGGCATGCGGTATGGTGGAAGCTCCATTACAAAGGGAGCAGCCTCGCCTTTAAAGAGAAAGGTTTGAAAGACTTTGCCCATGATAATGGCCAGCACAATTCCCAAAAGGTAGATTGAAAAGACCACCAGACCCTGCCGGGCGCCAAAGAAGGCCCCGGCAAATAGCACATATACAGGGAGACGGGCTGTGCAGGACATCAACGGGTTAATTAATATGGTAATCAACCTGTCCCGCTTATTTTCCAGGGTACGGGTAGCCAGAATTGCCGGTACGTTGCAGCCAAAACCAATAAGCATGGGCATAAAGGATTTTCCGTGCAGCCCCAGGGCATGCATGAAACGGTCCATAATATAGGCCGCCCTGGCCATGTAACCACTGTCCTCAAGAAAAGAAATGGCCAGGAAGAGCAAAAAGATCAGGGGTATAAAGACCAGCACCGCACCCACACCGCCAATAATACCATCTACAATCAGAGAATTAATGATTTCAGGAGCACCGATGGCAGACAGACCTTTACCCACCACTTCTCCCAGCCATTTAAAAAAGGTTTCGATCCAGCCCACCATGGGATCTCCCAGTTTGAAGGTAAACTGGAAAACAGCCCACATGGAGAACAGGAAAATGGGAAGGCCAAGATAACGATTGGTTACGATCCGGTCAATTTTATCCGTAAGGGATAATCTCTGCTCAACACCGGTACGTCTTTTTACTGTTTCTTTAACCAGCCCGCCGATAAAGCCATAACGCTGGTCGGCCAGGAGAATTTCCGGTTCCTCACCGGTTAATTCCCGCAACCTGCGGATACTTTTTCCCGGCGAGCAAGCAGATCGGCGGTACCGGGGTACCTGCGTACCTCTTCTAAAAAGCGCTCATCTTCTTCCAGCAGTTTTACCGCCAGCCAGCGTAAAGGGTAGTCCCTCATCAGTCCAGCATGGCTGGCAATAACTGTTTCCAGGGCGGCCACTTCTTCTTCAACTTCCCGCTGGTATGTAATTTTCAGCGGCTGTTGCCCTGGGTTCCTGGCAGCATTTAGGGCCCCGGTTATCAGTTCCTTCATTCCCTGTTTTCTGGTCGCCACCGTAGGTATTACCGGAATACCCAGAATTTCGGACAGCCTGGCAACATCAATAGATATATGGCGACTTTCGGCCTCATCCATCATATTCAGTGCAACCACTACATTGGCACCCATCTCCAGTAACTGGACAGTTAAATAAAGATTGCGTTCTATATTCGAGGCATCTACCACGTTAATAATGACATCCGGTTTTTCTTTTAAAATATAATTCCGGGCAATTATTTCATCCTCCGAAAAAGCACCCATGCTGTATGTGCCCGGCAGGTCTACTACCTGATGTGAAATTCCGTCGTAAATAAGCCGTCCCTCTTTTTTTTCTACCGTTACCCCCGGCCAGTTACCGACATGCTGACGGGCACCGGTCAGGTTGTTAAAAATACTGGTTTTCCCGGAGTTTGGGTTACCTGCCAGGGCAATGACAATTCCCCCGGGTTGTAAGTTAGGCGCAGCTTCCATGATAAACAAGCCTCCTTAACCGGTGATCTCATCAACAAAAATCCTTTGTACCATGCCCCGGCCTAAAGCCAGGCGTCCTTCCCCCAGGGCTACAATTACCGGGCCAATGCCGTTGTTCTGAACCATACGGATAACTTTTCACCGTACAAGACCGAGAGCGGTTAATTTCTCACGCAAAGCAACCCCTCCCGCAACATCCCGGACCACCCCACTTTCCCCCTGGGCCATAAACCCCAGTGGCTTCATCCGTAATCACCCCCTGGTCTTAAGGATAGACTTTAAAAGACTTCCACCGCCACACCGTTTGCCTCTTCTTTTCGCAAAGTCAACCGGAAACCTCGAAAAACGATCTCCACTGGATCGCCCAGCGGCGCCCTGCCTTGAACAGTGATCTCCACCCCGGGCACCAGCCCCATAGTCAGGATGCGTCGGCGCAAACTACCTTGAGCATTAATCCGTACGACCCGGCCCCTTGTTCCCTGGGCCAATTCACCAAGCAATTTAATACTGCTTGATTCATTCATGAGCTCCCACCCCCCTGAAATGTTGTAAATGAGTCTCATTCTCATTGGATTAAGATAATGATTTTCATTCTCATGCTTATCATACGGTAATTCCTCCCCCCCTGTCAACCCCTTTTCGGAGCAGAGCCAATCCTTGCATCTGCAAATCCTTGCCAGCTACTGCCGCCTGGTGTAAACTTGAAAATAGGAAAGATGCGAAATGTAAAAGGGCAGGTGTCCAGGATGTGCGGGTATAATGAGTCGTCCCAGTATGAAGAATATCTGGCAGGCCATAAAAGGCGAGCCAGGCTGGAAGAAAAATCCCTGGCCGCCCGTAAAAGAGAAGCCTGGGAAAAAGCAAAGCAGCTGGCGGAAGAACTTCCGCTTCTTTTCCCGCTACGCCGGATCTATCTGTTCGGTTCCCTGACCGGTGGACACTTTACCACTCTCTCGGATATAGACATTGCCCTGGAAGGCCTGGAGGAAAAAGATCATTTAAAGGCGTTAACGGCTGCAGAAAATATCGCCCGTCCTTTCCAGGTGGATGTGATCCTGCTGGAAGAAGCCCCGTTATCCCTGAAGAAAAAAATATACAACCAGGGTGTGATTATTTATGAGCGAGGGATGTTCGGATGGCATTTAAAAAAAGTATCATGGCAATTATTCAATTCTTGCAAAAAATAATTAACGATTTGGAAAAATAAAACTAAAGAGGACAACCAAAAACCCCCACTACGGAAATAAAAGCGGGAGGTTTGTAGCAGTTGCCAACAGGCCAACAAATATTGACAAAACATAACAAAATAGTTACCATGAAGTTATGGAACTATTAACCATCAGCAAAGCGGCAAAAAAATTAGGCGTTCATCCCAACAGCCTGCGCAATTGGGAGAAGCGCGGCTTAATCAAGCCCGTTCGTTTGCCTGGAGGCCAGCGCCGGTACTCTATGGACGAACTCAACAGGCTCCTGCAGTCCGGTCAGTTGAATGACGGGCAGGAAGCAGTCGTGCTTTACGCCCGGGTATCCACAAAAAAGCAGGCCGACGCGGGCAACCTGAACCGGCAGATCGAACGGCTGCGGCAGTACGCCCGGGAAAACGGTTTTACCATCAGGGCGGAGTTCACAGACGTGGCCAGCGGCCTGAACCAGAAGCGCCGCGGTTTAGCGAACGTGCTCAAGCTGGCCGAGCAGGGCGAGTATAAGAAGCTCATCATCGAATATCCCGACCGGCTGGCCCGGTTTGGTTATGAGTATATCGAGCGGCATTTAAGGTACTGCGGCGTAGAAATAATCGCCATAGCTGAAAAAGAGCCGGAGGACGTCAATTCCGAGCTGGTCCGGGACCTTTTGGCCATAGTCACGACCTTTTCGGCCCGTTTGTACGGCGCCAGGGGCGGCAGGAGGGTTAGGCAGGGGTTTCGGGAGCTGATAGTGGGAGTGGAGCGGGATGAAAAAGCCAAAAAAGAAGGCAACAATTAACCCGGATGAAAGTATAAAATACACCGTATGCGGCGAGTGGTTTCCGGAAAGTTTTCCTGCCCGGCGCAGCCTGCGTTGGGGTCGAGGTGGCGAAGACCCCCTGGCCACCGAGATGCGCCTTTTTTGTTCATGCCAGCGTTGGGCGTTCAACCGGCTGCAGGAAGGCCGTTCCCGTGAAGAGCTTAAAAGAGAAGGCCAGAAGCTATTTGGCATAAACTCCCGTTTTTGTGACGATGCCGTATTGAAAGCAAAGGCCATTATTGAATCACAGAGGGGACTGCTGGCGCTGGAAATCGAGGAAACGGAAACAAAGCTGGCCCGGGCTAGGAAGAAACTCGGCTGGGCGGAAAAAGACCTGGGTAAAGCGGTTGAAGCAAACGACCCGGTAAAAATCGAGAAAGCCGAACGCATCGTACACGGCCGCAAAGCGCGGGTCAAAAAACTGAAGACGAAGCTGGATGAACTGAAAACCCATCAAAATAACGGCACCATACCCACGGTAGTTTTTGGCGGCCGTTCTCTGTGGAAGCGGGCCTGCAGGGGCAGAGCCACAAAAGAAGAATGGCGAAATGCCCGGCAGGATCGGCTGTACGCCCGGGGAGACGAAACCAAGGGCGGCAATCCGAACATTAAGATAAGCTACCGCAGCGGAGAATTTGCTTTGTCCGTGACCATCTCCCACCTGTCCGAGCAGACAGGCACGGACAGCAGAGGAAGACCGGTAATGACGAGGGCTCCCCGGGTGGAGGGAAAGCTCTGGCTGCCGGAGAAGCACCGGTTGAAGGTGTGGGAGTTGCTTCTTTTGGGCACACCCTACACTGTGGAACTGATCAGGGGCAGGGACGGCCGGTACAGGGTACATATTTCCTTTGCCATAACAGCACCTGAACCGGTGACCAGTCCCAGCCGGGGCTACTTAGGGATGGACACCAACCCGGACGGTGTGGCTTTAGCCAACGTCAATTATTTCGGCCAACCGGAACCCTGGCCGGAAGGATTTACTGTACCACATCCGAAGGCCCTGCACAAATTTGCCGGGGAATTCCAGGTGACAGTACAACCGAACGGTTTTCTGTACATCAAGATACCGGAACTTGCTTACAGCCGGGGGTACCGGCGCACATACTTAATTGGCGTACTGGCCAAGGTAGTGGTGGACATTGCCAAATTTTTAGGTAAGCCCATTGCCTTGGAAGACCTGGACTTTGGGAAAGACCGGCTGGATACGGACAGGAAATTCAACCGCATGGCGGCCAACTTCCCGTTCAAAAAGATAATCGAGGCCGTCATGAGGAGGGCATTCAAGGAAGGTATTGGAGTAGAACCGGTCTGGCCGGCGCACACGTCCACCATCGGCTATTACAAGTACATGGAGCGGTACGGGGTAATTGTCCACCACGCCGCCGCTTTGGTTATCGCCCGGCGTGCGATAGGCTTCAGAGAGTGCATTACCAGCGAGTTGAAGCAAAAGATTCGAGTCATCAAAGAGAAGCTGAACCAGAAGGTTGATTCCTTACCTGGGGAAGGAAGAGGGATGACCCGAAAGGTGAAGCGACTCTTCAAGCGGCTGGAAGGAAAGATTCTCATTCACAACGGGTTGACCCGTTTTAAGCAGGAATCGTTTTATTCCGTCTGGCACGAGTTGAAGCAGCTCGCTTTATCAAGTAGGTGACCCCGTTTAGCCGGTATCGGACAAACCGGTAGGCCGTACCTAACAGGTTGCGGGGGGCGTTCGGCACTCAAGAAACTTGAGTGCTGGGCCGCGAAATAGTCAACATTGATGAAGGTGCAAGCCGGAGGTGCCTGTTTCGCGCAGTTCTCCCGTTCGGGTGGGACTCCCGGGGCCGAGGTCTCCCTGTTGCTATGCCCGCTCCCAGGGGCGGGCAAATCCAATCCGGAAAGGAGCGAAAGCCTGGTCATGGGGAGGCCGCTTAACAATGAATGGTACAGTGTATCAGGAATTGTTAAGTTTTTTGAACCAGGGCACGGAAAGAAAACAGCGTCGACCGCTGCTGAGCGCCGCTTGGCCACTACCGCCTCCATGGGGTTAACCAGGTTGTAAATGTAAAGGTGCGGTACCTTGCCTAGAGAAATGCGGGGGAAGCACTGTCACGGGAAAACCCGCCTCCTTCAGAGGCGACAAAAATTCAAGGTGCTGATACCTTCGTGGTGTCGTTTACAGCTACCTAGCATTCAAGTGTTTCTAGCTCTAGGCTGCTGGGATCCGGATGCCTCGCTTTGCTCTACCGCACCCCGAAGAAACTCAGCGTGGCACTGTACACGCGCTTGTCGTACTCGCCTTCGCTTTTCCGGGTTTCATCGGCATACCGGGTGTAAAAGAGCCAGTGGCCGGGATGACTCAAGGTAAACTTTACCCATCCCGCGTCATCGGTTTTCTGGGCCAGGGCCCAGTCCTCTTCTTCCCGCAGGCTCCAGGTGGCCTTAACGATCGCCCCGGCCAAAGGCCGGCCCCGGTAACGCACCTCCAGGATCACCTCGTCACCCACCCGGTAAGCACCAGGGGCGACAATCAGCTCTAAATCGTGGCCCAGGTGCACGATTTCCGGGGGATGCACCACCCCACCGCAGCTGGCGCAGAAATGGCCTACCTGGACGTATGTCCTGGCGTACTTTGCCGGTTCTCGCTCGGCAGCAGCCAACTCCACCAGCCGGTCCGCCTCCGGGTTATTGTATCCCACCCCCCGCTGCACGTTCATCTGCCCGTTGGAGTGGATCCAGCGGCCGAAGAAGAAGTCCGGGTCGCCGGTCATCAACGTGTAGGGCGTTAAGGTAAGGTCATATTCGCCTTTCTTTACTACTTCTTTCCACGCACCCATCTCCAGTATCTTCAGCTCAACTTCGAAACCGAGGGCCTTTAGTTCGGACTGCATGATTTCCGCCATCGTCTTGTACGGCCAGCGGTTGGCCAGGGCGGAGTTGACGATAAAAACCACTTTGCGCGGTGTGCCGGCCTTTACCTGCGCGGCCAGTTCCCGGGCCTTGTTCTTGTCCGTTGTCCACAGCCCCTTAACCACCCATGACCTGGCAAGAGAAGTAAAGATGGTATCCGCCGGCTCACCGTAACCGTTAAGCACTTCTTTGACCATCTGCGCGCGGTCTATGGCCAGGCTCACCGCCTGGCGCAGGTGCACATCGTTAAAAGGTGGCTTTTTGTTGTTAAAGAGCAGGTAGTGGGTCGTGGTGACCGGCCGGGATAACAAAACCAGGTTGGAATCGCCTTTAATTACCTGCGCCTGCTCAGGCAGGATGCCGCCCACATCGGCTACAGCCTGAATTTCACCGGTCTGCAGGGCGGCCAGGCGGGTGGAGGGATCGGGAATGACTTTAAAGGTTACTTTTTCCAGTTTAGGTTTGCCGCCCCAGTAGTAGTCGTTCCGGACCATCACCAGGGCTTCACCCTTTTTGTATTCGGCAAACTTAAAAGGCCCCGTGCCATAAGGATGGACAATTTTTCCTTCGGCGTCAAAGCTTTGGGGGCTGAAGATGGGGCAGCCGTGGTAGGCCACCTTGGCCGGGAAGGCCGGCTCGGGCTGTCTGAAGGTGAACTTTACCTCCCGCTCGCCGACGGCCTCAAACAGCACCTGTTTCTAATTCCCATTTTTCACCCCCCGTCCAGAGGATCATGCCCAGGCGCACCCGGTATTCCTCGCTGTAAACCCCATTGACTGCGCGCTGCTCCACGTAACCGGCAATTGTCTTTTTGATCTCCGGGGTAACCTCCGTGTAGAGCCGGAAGAAGTCCTCCAGCCTGGCCGCCGCCTCCGCCACCGGCAACTCCTCGTCCCACTCGTCCACCCACACCTGAAAAGAAGGGCAATAACCCGAGGTGTAGAGGTAGTTGAGGGGGTAGATAATATCATGCCCCGGCGGGGGCATTTCCTCGCCGAAGATCACCTGCCACAGCTCCTCCCGCGCCGGACTCCGGCGCCGCCCGGCAAAGTCGCACAGGAAACACCACCGGCGGGAGCAGGCCATCATTTTTTCGAGCGTCGCCACATCCCGCACACCCGGCGTGAGGGAGGCAAAGACCAGGTCGAACCGCCTGGCCAGACCTTCCGCTTCCGGGTTCACCTTTTCCCACTCCCGGCACAAAAACTCCACGCTTGAGAACCCTTCTGCTTCCACCCTCTTTTGCAGGGCGGCCAGCATGGCCGGGGCCGGCTCCAGGACGGTCACCTTTGCCCCCCGGTGGGCCAGGGGAACGGTGAAGACACCCGTACCAGCACCGATGTCCAGCACTTCCATCCCCGGCTGCAGGACCCCCTGCCCCTCCAACCAGGACAGCACCCGGCCTACGCGTCTTCTGGTGCGCTCCTGGCCGGCCCAGCGTTCAAACCGCCCGACCAGCCGGTTCCAGTAGTCCAGGGAGCCCTGGTCGCGGCGGCGCCGGGCCTGCAGGGAATTTTTGTGCGCCCCGCTCCAGGCCTCCGCCCAGAAACGGGGTTCCCTGAGTGCACCTGCCGTAAAATCAGCAATGCTCCCTTCCCGAGCCAGTTTTTTCACCCCCATATCACTTTTCCGGCGTAGTAGGCATCGGCAATGGCGATGCCGATCCAGTTAAGACGTCCTGTTCCGGAAAATGCAAAAAGGCCCCCGCCCAGCCTTCAGGCCGGCAAAGGGCCTTCGCGACCCGAAATTTTTTCGCCTTCTTTCCGGCTTACCTGCTTAAGATATCCGTGCAGGATATTTCAGTTTGGGATAACGCAATTTATATTTTTGACACACGAAAAGCAAATCCTGCAACATAAAAATTTTTTAGCACCGCATGCTAAAGTCCTATTGCGAAACAAGGCTTGCAACATCGTCCCACTAGCCGCAAGGGCGCTTCCCACAAGCGTGGCAAGCACAATTCTCGGCAGCCGGATCTGAAAAAACACCATGGCCGCTTCGGGCGGTGGAGTCGGCCACAGCTCCACTCCAAAGGCCCGCGAAACAAAAAGGGAGATAATGGCCTGCACCCTGAGGTGGTAGCCACCCACGGTGCAGGCTACGAGGAAAATGGGAACGGGAATCAGATACAGGAAGAGGGAGATGAAGCGTGCCTGCATCTGCCCCCTGCATCCACAGCCCGCCACCAGCGCGAGCACAACCAGAAGCGTTAACGTCAGGAGCCATGTTTTTTTGGGTGCCATTGCTTATAACCGTAAGATACCAAGAAAACTAGTGAGGATGGTGAGGTACGGTTTTACAAGGCCCGCTACATACTGCTGGGATGAACAAAGGTTACGGAAATGGCAAATACAAAGGGCTAAAATTATTTTTTTACCAGCAAGATCCCGGCAATAATTAAAGAAGCTCCCACCAGCTTATACCAGCTCAACTTTTCTCCTAAAAACAACAGTCCCACTGCCACAGTCACCAACGGAAACGCTGCAACAACGGGGACAATACGGGACGCTTCGCCAAGTTTCAGGGCATGGTAATAAGCAAGGTGACCTAAAAGAGACGCAAAAATACCTTCTCCGGCAAGAAAAGCAGCCGACCGGAAATCTAATTGCGCCAGTCCCCCCAGTTTCCCCGTGAAGATACCGTATAAGAGGATAATTCCGCTAATAACAAAAGTTCGCAAAGCCAGACCGGTAAATGGGTCCGTTTTAACCAGGCCTATTTTGGCCAAAACCGGTGCGAGACCCCAAAATACCATTGTTAACAGGGCAAAAGTAAATGACTTCAAGATTAAGAAGCCTCCTGGTAAAAATTGGCAGTGCGAATATCCCCTGCCCCAAACCTCATTCCCCAACTTTTCATTTGCGGGCTTTAAACAACTAGACCAGCAGAACCACTGTTCCCACAGCCAGGAACGTTGCCAATTCCCGCACCAGCAACGCTGCCAGACTCACCTCCATTCCCAGTTTAGGTCCGAAAATAGAGACATTGGTGGGCAAACCATGGCTCCAGAATTCATACAGATAATGCAACACCGAAGTCACCAGCAAAGTGGTAACCGCCTCTGCCGGGGTGACCAGACCGGCCTGCAGGATGGGGCCGAGGGCACCTATGGCGGCGAGCATACTCAGCACACCGGTAGTAATAACAAAGAGAACGGGCGCCGGCAGGCCCAGGTAACTTAAGACAGGGTCAACTTGCCGCAATATTTGATTGACATAATCTGTCTGCAGCAGGATCAATACCAGAAAGGTAACGGTCATGAAAACCACGGCCAGGCGGCAAAAAGTGGGAATGGTCCGTCGCGCCGCTTTCGTCAGCTTGTCCCGCCAGGATGTATGAACTGCTTCCCGGCTTTGTTCACCCTCTTTCTGAGCCTGACCCGGCTGCGGCAAAAGCAGCCTGCCCAGCAGCAATCCCACAGCACCGACCATCAGATTTATACCAAGGTAAATGGCCAGGTACATGCCTCCGGTACGGCACCCCAGGGAAGCAATAACCGCCGGGCTGAAGAAAAAAACCGTGAAATACAGTCCGGTGGGAAGGGCGGAAACCAAAAAAGAAACCACCACCTCACGGGCCCCGACTACCCCGGTATTTTTCAGCCCGGCCAGCATGGCATAGCCTGCAATCCGGTCGGCCAGACATAAGGTGAGGGAGGTGGCACAGCCCGCAGGCAAACGGCCCAAACGGGCCAGGGGGTGCATTACCCGGCCCAGGCGCTGCAGAAGAACAGTATTTTGAAACAGATTGCCGAGAAAACAACCCAGCAGCATGGAAGGCAGTACGTTTTTCCACAGATTCAGCACATCGGGCAGGACATCTGAAATGGGCTGCACCTGTCTTCCCTACCTTAATTAAGAGGATCAGCATGAGTTTATGGCGATAAAAATTTTTCCATATGAACAGTTTGCCGGGGGCCGCCTTCATCCAGCCTCAGCTTGAACCCCTGCGAATGCCAGAACTCATAAGCACCCGGCAGGTACATGTGGGTATGGAGATAAATTACTTTATACCCTGCTCCCCTGCAGAATTGTTCAGCCTCTTTAACCAGCAGGGAACCAATTCCCCTCCTCCGGTATTTCCTGTCAACGTAACATTTGGCCAGCTCCGCCGTCGCCTTTAAATCATAAAAACCCTCCAGAGACTTAATTCGCCCATCATAACGGCGTACAGCCAGGGTTCCAACGATTTCACCATTTTCATTAAAAGCGGCCAGAAAGGTATTTCCCCGGGTTTTTATGTATAAATCTTCAAAATTAAGCAGGTCATGATCCCAAACAGGGTCAATTTCTCTGCCATAAACTTCTTTGATCATTTTAAAGGCAAATTCCGTGGCGGGCTGGATATCACTATTACCCAGTCTTTTAACAAAGATCCTTGTATTTTCTAACATACAACTACCCCCTTATTTTGGGGCAATGAGCCTGAAGTTAACTAAGCCCTGACAGTTACATCCGGGTTCAGCATATAGAACTCGGATGGAGATAATTCAATACCCTCGACTTTATTGCTCATAGCCAGGAGAGACTTGGGATAGACCAGAAAGGCAAAAGCCGCGTCATTTAGTACGATCTGTTGAGCTTCTTTTGCAATGGTGTTTCTTTCCTGTACATTAAAGGTTGTCTTCAGTTTGTCGGTCAGTAAATCAAGCCTGGGATTGCTGTATTTCCCAAAGTTGGAAGCCGCCCCAGTTTTAAAAACGGTTTCAAGAAGGTATTGCGGATCGCCGTACGGAGCTGTATTCAGGCTGTAAATGGTGGCGTCAAAGTCTTTTTTCAGGGCTTCACCAATGTTTTCCACATTGATTATGTTTATCTTAACACCAATCTCCTTCAGTTCTGCCTGGATGGCCTCCAGGAGAACCGGCAGTTCCGGCCGGTTTTTATAGCAAAGCACGGAGAACTCCAGCTTCCTGTCGTTCTTCCGGCGGACACCGTCGGATCCGGGCTTCCACCCGGCAGCATCAAGAAGCTTTTTGGCCTCCTCGGGCTGATAAGCGTAACCCCCTAATTCATTGCCTCCAAAAGGCAGGACAAGGGGGAACGGACCGACGGCGGGAATGGCGCTTTCTTTCATCACTTTATTGGCCAGGTCTTCCCTGTTGATAGCCATATTAATGGCTTTTCTGACATTGACATCATCAAGTCCCGGTTTCGTCACGTTAAAGATGAGCATGTGGGTACGGAGCGAGGACCCGCTTAAAATTTGATAGGCCCCGGTTTTAATAATTGCTTCCACGCTTTCCGCGGGGATGTTGTCCGCAACCTGAATTTCACCCGCCTGCAATGCCATCACCCGTGTATTGCTATCTGGTATGAATTTAAAGACCACCTCATCCAACTTTGGCTTACTTCCCCAATAATTGTCGTTTTTTTCAACCACTACTTCAACATCTTTTGCGTACCCTTTGATTTTAAAAGGCCCGGTTGCCACGGGTTTTTCGGCAAACTCTTCACCCATTGTCCTGGCCGCATCTACATCCACTATTACCGCAAAAGGATCAGCTAGAGCCGGTATAAACGATGGGTTCGGACGATTGTTCTTGACCGTTATTTCATTGCCATTCACCTCTATGGAAGCAATATCAAGCAACTGGGACGCCCTTTTATTTATTGCGACTGTGCGTTCCAGCGAAGCCTTCACCGCCTCACCGGTAACCTTCGTTCCGTTGTGAAAAATAACATTATCCCTGATTTTTATCTGCCAGGTTAAATCGTCCACTTTTTTCCATGTTTCCGCAAGCCATGGTTCAATTTTCATGTCCTTGCCTATTTTTACAAGAGTTTCACCCACACCGAATTTGACTACGTACCAGCCGTTGTACTGGTCGGCAGGGTCCAGGTTGCCGGGGAACTGGGCCAAACCGACAGCCAAGGTTTTATTTTCGGTTTCTCCCTTGTTTTCCGTTTTCTCAGAAACCTTTGCAGTACAGCCTGCCAGGAGCAGCAAAAGTGCACAAAATGCTACGAGTACGATTAAACACTTCTTGAGTCTCAATATTCATGCCTCCCTTTCGAAATTACTCAAACCATACTGTTTTAACATTACTTTACTTAAGGCAAGTCTCACTAAAATGACAAGCCACCAGGTGCCCATCCCCCACCTCCTTCAAGACGGGCTCCTCCTGCCGGCAAACGTCGCGGGCCTCGGAACACCGGGGGTGAAAGCAGCAACCCGGTGGAGGATTTGCCGGGTCGGGCGGCTCGCCCCGCACCACCGGTTTCTGGCTGTATCTTTGCCGCGGGTCGGGTTCCGGCACCGCCTGCAGGAGCGCCCGGGTGTAGGGGTGGCGGGCCTGTGATACGAGACCTTCTGCCGGCAGGATTTCCACGATCTTGCCCAGGTACATTACCGCCACCCGGTCGGCCAGGTAGTTCACTGCCGCCAGGTCGTGGGAGATGAAGAGGTATGAAAGATTGAGCCGTCTTTTCAGCTCCCGCAACAGATTCAAGATCTGCGCCCGGATGGAGACGTCCAGGCTGGAAACGGGCTCGTCGCAGACCACCAGTTCCGGCTGCAGGGCCAGCGCACGGGCAATGTTGATGCGCTGGCGCTGGCCCCCGCTGAATTCGTGCGGGTATTTCGACGCATCCCCAGGTTCCAGGCCGACAAGCGTCAAAAGCTCACGCACCCGCTCCCGGCGCTCCTCCTTCCCCACGCCGTAATTGGCCAGGGGTTCCTCAATGATTGCCCCCACCGTCCGGCGCGGGTTGAGAGAGGAAGAAGAGTCCTGGAAGATGATCTGGAAGTGGCGGCGCAGCTCCCGCAGCTTTCTCCCCGTCCAGACGGTGATCTCCTCGCCGGCGAAAAAAATCTTTCCAGCCGTAGGTTCTTCCAGCCGCACCACCAGCCGCCCCAGGGTGCTCTTGCCGCAGCCGCTTTCCCCCACCAGGCCCATGGTTTCTCCCCGGGCTATGGAGAGAGAAACCCCATCAACAGCCCGCACCTTTTCCCGGCGGCCGGTCAAAATTCCCCCTTTCCCCGGGTAGTGTTTAACCAGGTCCCTTACCTCCAGGAGGCTCACCTGCATCCCTCCTCCTTCAGCTGGCCCAGGGAAATAAATGGTGGCAGGCTGCCGCGTGGCCCGGCCCGATCTCCCGCAATTCCGGCTTCTCCCCCCAGCACGCCGCGCCTGCCTGCGGGCAGCGGGGGAGGAAGGCGCAATGGGCCGGGAGATTTAGAAGCGACGGCGGCTGCCCCTCAACGGGCACCAGTTCTTCCCTGCCCAGGCGCGGGACGGAACGGAGCAAGGCCCGGGTGTAGGGGTGGGCGGGACGGTCAAATATTTGTGCCACCGGGCCACGCTCCACAATCGATCCGGCGTACATCACCGCCACTTCGTCGGCCATGGCCGCGACCACCCCCAGGTCGTGGGTGATGAGGATGATGGCCATCCCCAGCTCTTCCTGCAGCCGCTTCAGCTCCGCCAGGATCTGGGCCTGGACGGTAACGTCCAGGGCGGTGGTGGGCTCATCGGCAATTAACACCTTCGGGCGCATCGAGAGCGCCATGGCCATCATCACCCGCTGGCGCATGCCCCCGGAAAGCTGAAAAGGATAAAGGCGCATGAGCCTTTCCGGGTCGGGCAGGCCCAGGCGCAAAAGAAGCTCCACCGCCCGCCGCCGCGCTTCAGCCCTGGATACCTCTTCATGGGAGACAATGGTTTCCGCAAGCTGCGTGCCGATGGTTAAAACCGGGTTCAGGGAGGTCAGCGGGTCCTGGAAAACAAGCGCTATTTCCCGGCCCCGCACCTGCCTCAACTGCCTTGAGGGGATCTTAAGCAGGTCGTAGCCGTTTAACCAGACTTCGCCGGAGAGAATTTTTCCCGGCGGCTCAATCAGGCGCAGGATGGACAGGGCCGTAACGCTCTTGCCGCAGCCGCTCTCTCCCACCAGGCCCAGGGTTTTCCCGGCCGCAACCACAAAACTCACCCTGTCTACGGCCTTGATGACGCCGTGCCGGGTATGAAAGTGAGTGGATAAATTATTCACCTTTAAAACAGGAACAAGGGACATCCGGTTCTCCCCCTATTTTTTTAAAGCCTGGTAATCCCCCGCGGGTCCAGGGCGTCCCTTAAGCCGTCGCCCAGCAGGTTGAAGGCCAGCACCACCGTCATGATGCAAAGACCCGGGTAGACCATGAGCTGCGGCGCCACCTGCAGGTAAGGGCGGCCGTCGTTCAGCATGGCCCCCCACTCCGGCGTGGGCGGCTGGGCGCCGAGGCCCAGGAAGGAAAGCCCGGAGATGGCCAGGATCAGCTTGCCCATGTCCAGCGTGGCCAGGACGATCACCGGGGAGAGCACATTGGGCAGGATGTGCCGCGTGATGATGCCCATCTCACGCGTGCCGCAGGCCCGGGCCGCCAGGACGAATTCCTTCTCTTTCACTGAAAGAACCATCCCCCGGATGACCCGGGCGTACCCCACCCACCAGACTAAAGATAACGCCAGCATCACGTTTAAAAGCCCCGGCCCCAGCGTCCCGGCAATGACCAGCGCCAGGATGAGGCCCGGAAAGGCCAGCAGCACGTCAACGACCCGCATGATGGCGTTGTCCACCCACCCCCCGCAGTATCCTGCCAGGGTGCCCAGGGGAATGCTGATGAGGATGATGGCGGACAAAGCCAGGGCTGCCGTGGTCAGGGAAACACGGGCCCCGTAGATAAGCCGGGATAAAAGGCAGCGCCCCAGGTGGTCGGTGCCCAGGGGGTACTGCGCGCCGGGCGGGGCAAGACGCTGCGCCAGATCCACCTTTACGGGGTCGTTGGGCGCAATATAGGGCGCAAAGACCGCCACGGCCACCACGGCCAGGATGATCACCAGCCCCAAAAGAGCCAGTTTATCCTGCCAGAGTCTTGCCAGCGCCTCACCCGGCAGCCCGCGCGGGCCGGCTCCTGCCCGGCCCGCCGGTTTCCCGGCGGCACGATAACCGGCAACCCCCACACCGGAATTTTTCGAGATACTCACCGGTTATTTCCCCCTTTCCAGGCGGATGCGCGGGTCGAGAAAAACGTAGGATATATCCACCAGGAGGTTCACCAGGACAAAAACCACGGCCATGAAAAGGGCGTATCCCTGGATTACCGGGTAGTCCCGGTTGAAGATGGAATCCACGGCAAACTTCCCCACGCCCGGCCAGGCAAAGATGGTTTCCACAATTACCGCTCCCCCCAAAAGGTGCCCGAAGCTCATGCCCAGTAACGTCACCGCGGGCAAAAGGGCGTTCTTCAAGGCGTGGCGCCCGATCACCCACTTTTCCTTCAACCCCTTGGCCCGGGCCACCTTGATGTAGTCCTGCCCCAGCACGTCCAGCATGCCGGCCCGCAAAACCCGGGCGTAGACGGCGGCCAGCCCAAACCCCAAGGTTACCGCCGGCAGCACCAGATGCTCTGGCCCGCCCCGGCCCATTACCGGCAGCACCCCCAGTTTCACTGCGAAAAAGTAGATAAGCACGAGCCCCAGCCAGAAGCCGGGAAGCGAAGCGCCCAGAAGAGCCCCAAGGCGGCTTAAGTGGTCAAGGAATGCGTGCCGGTAAAGGGCAGAGAGGATCCCCGCCGGCAGGGCAAGACATATCATGAAGACCATGGCCGCGCAGGTCAGCTCCAGGGTGGCCGGAAAGCGGGAAAGAATTTCTTCCGCCACGGGTCGCCCGGTGCGAAAAGATTTACCCAGGTCCCCGTGCAACATCCGCCACAGCCAGCGCCCGTACTGTACGTAAAGGGGGTCGTTTAAACCCAGCTCTTCCCGCAGGGCCTCCACGGCTTCCCTGGTGGGTTCCACCCCGCCGGAGCGTAAGATAAGCTCTGCCGGGTCACCGGGCGCCAGGTTGATCAGCCCGAAGGTGACGATGGATACTCCCAGCATCACGGGGATGAGGTACAGAAAACGCTTTAGCAGGTAACGGCTCATTTAATGCACGCTCCTGAAAATTAAAAGCCACGAAAAAGCAACCCCCTTTCGATGAGGAAAACATTGCCTTCGTGGCTTTTACCGTTCGAGTTTTTAACTGTTTAGATAGCCTTTGTTAGATTGCCTTTCTTAAAAACCCAACGACTTCGGTCGTCTTACTGGCAAAAATATTCTTTCATTAATTTCATAATACTACATTGTGTAAAAAATTCCTGCAAAAAAGGCAAAACAAAAATTTTAACTAAAAAGTTTTAATGCAGGCAATTCATATATGAGCATAAGTATTCTCCTATTTAACAAAATCCAGATAGACTTTCCTTAACAGGCAATCTCTGCCTTACAGGCACGGTCCACCCGGCCGGTATACGCATAAGCACGGGCCGGGCAACCGCCGCCGCATAAGAATCTATCCGGACAGTTCCGGCAACCGGCCACTCTTTCCACGGTACGTCCCGGGAGCGGCGTTCCACGGCCAGGTTCTGCAGTCCCCTGACCACGTCCGGGGTTGTTAGCAGTCACCAAATTACTTGGTTATCCTGGGCAAAATTAAAAAATTTTAACAACAGTTTGACAGCGGTAAGTTTGCCGTGCTAAAGTTTTACTCGAAAGGCAAGCGTCCTATATGGTCGCTGGCGGGGGCCAGCCGTTCCGTTCCCGGGGAGCCTCCCTCTGGGAGCCGATGAACCTGTACCACACAGTGCAAGGAAAGTCTAGTCTTGCCTAAAGTTTGTAATGTGTCAGGAGGAGGTCATAATCCACTTCTTCCAGGAACTTCTTCTGCCTGGTTTCCTGCGGGTTTAAAAGCATAATGTTGATCCTGTCCTCATTAACAGGAGACACCAGCCGCACGCGCCTTTCAGGGTACCGGGAATAACTGTAAATTAAGCTGCCGCCCAGGGCACAAAAAGAACCGTTGGACCCCCACTGGTTGGCCACCACCAGGTGCATTTGTTCGGCTATTCTGGCTTCCCAGATAAACTGGCTTTTTTCATCATTCCAGAGGGCGGGAACACAGAGCACATCCACCCCCTGTTTGGCCAGACTCTCCAGGCTTTCCGGGAAAAACAGGTCATGCCCCAGTAAAAGGCCCACCCTGCCAAAGGGGAGGTCAAAAAAGCAAAAATCTTCCTGCCCGGGGCGAGCCCATTCCCTGTCGGACGGACTTAAGTGTATCTTTCTGTATTTTCCCAGCAATCCCGCCGGACCGATCAACACGGCAGTGTTAAACAGTTGACCGTCTTCCCTTTCCAACACCCCCATCACCACATACAGGTCCAGCTTTTCTGCCTTTCGGACAACCTCCGCAGTAACAGGGCCGGGAACCGGTTCGGCCAGTTCTCCTGCCTGTGATGGTTGAGATATGGCCCCTGTTACAGCAAGTTCCGGAAAAACAACCAGGTCGAGCTTCATCCCCCTGCGGGCAGCCAGGTCTGCAGCCTGGTCCAGTAATGATAAAATGCGCCGGGTATTTCTCACCGGCTCTTTAGCCTGTGGAGCAAACTGAACAGTGGCTACGGCAAATTCCTTTCCTGCGGGCAACCCCAGCAGCGCCTCCGGTTCAAATTGGGAAAAGGTATCCAGCGTTATACCGGCATAGAATTCCGGCCGCCTGTCGCCCAGGAGGACACCGGCCCCGGGGGTAAAAATTTTTCCGTTTTTTAAAGGCAACGTGCCATAAAGGATGGTGTCATGCGCAGACTGTACTTCCTTTAAAACGCTGCCGTCGGGGCCAATGATAAACGATTGTGAGGCATTACAGTTCATCGTCTTATCCTGACCCGTACGGTTACAGGCCAGTACATAAACTCCGTTTTCCAGAGCCCGGGCACGCCAGAAAACTTCCGGCGGGTAGTGATGCGGGGGCCAGTTGGCCGGGATCAGCAGCACCCGGGCACCTTTCAGGGCAGCCATTCGCGCTGCCTTGTACCAGTATGTATCGGCACAGATGAGCACACCCACTCTACCAAAGCAGGTTTCTGCCACCAGCACGGGCAGGTTACCCCTGGCCGCCCAGAGATTTTCATTAAAGGCAGGGGCCAGCTTGCGATGCTCACCCATTACCCGGCCGTCAGGGCCTATGAGCACAGCAGTGTTATAATAAATACCCGATTTCAAATCCACTTCCGGCAGCCCCAGGCAGATGTAGACCCCGTACCGGCGGGCCAGGGCACCGAACAATTCCGTGGTCGGGCCGGGAACGGTCTCCACAAAGGGGGAAATGTCCCTTCTGCTTTCAAAGGCATAACCCGTGGTGGCCAGCTCGGGATTTACAATGATCCGGGCACCACCGGCAGCAGCCTCTTCATTTAAGGCCAGCAACCGCCGCAGGTTATGTTCCTTATCTTTCCACTTGATGGCCGCATGAATTAAAGCCACCCTGACTTCTTCCGGCATATTTAACACCTCATCAAGAAACTTCTTTCCCACCCGGAAATTTCCACCCGTCCGGCCAGATACAATGCCGGGGTTCCTTCTGGCAATTAAAAACGGGCAATCAAAAACCCCCGCTACGCATAAAGCGGGGGCATGGAAAATCAGACCTACCACCTCCCTATCCGCGTAGGCAGCATGGCTTAATGAACGGGGCAGGTCTCCTGGCTCGGGTTCATCGGAACTCCACGTCTTCCCATCCAGCACTCAGCCATGTTATGGTTCCCTTCGCCGTAACCTTATCGTAGCAGTAACCAATTTCTCTCAAATCAGAAAACAATCTTAACTGAGTGCTGGACAGTGACATTATGTGGGTCCCTTCCCCCTCACAGTGGCGGGACCGCGCCGGATTTGCACCGGCTTCCCTTTTCAGCCTGCCCCCATCAGGGAAGCAGGACACCCCGTTACGCATTATTTCAGTTCTAAAAAGGATAATATAAAGACCCGTAAACTCAGCCCGTTGCATTAACAACGGGTCCACCGAAATCAAGTTTCTACGATGAAAATCCATTTCTTTGAGCCGTTACCTTTTTCCAGGAACCGCTATCATCAGCTATGCGTAATCATGAGTTCCCTTGACTACCTTTACCCCAAACTTTTCCGTAATCTTTCTGGCAAGCTCGTCCACATCCCTGTAGGGACAGGCCGGCCAGGCGTTGACCATACAGGTGGAAAGGTGGATAACATCAAAATCTACATTCTTCTTAACACAACCGATGTTTGGGATAAGTGATCTCCCTGGACATTCACAGGTCAGGAAACCCACCACATTCACAGAATCATAATCCTTAAAGTTTCCTTCCCGGTCGCGGGCGGCTTTAAAACATTTCCACTCGCCGGGACAGCCATACCCCTGGGATACGTAGGAACCACAACTTACAATGAGTACATTCACCTTCCAAATCACTCCTTTTTTTGGTTTTTGTTATAACATACCACTTATCATATGTCAATTAATTGCTTCATCACTTGTCAATAAATCCTTCCAAACGGGTTCACCGTACACCAAAAAGGCTCAGTGTAGCACTGTACACCTTTTTGTCGTACTCGCCTTCCCGGCCCAGGGTTTTGTCGGCAACCCGGGTGTAAAAAAGCCAGTGCCCGGGATTGCTCAAGATAAACTTCACCCGTCCTGCATCATCAGTTTTTGCGCTTAGCCCCCAGTCATCTTCTTCCCGCAGGCTCCAGGTCGCCTTCACTTCTGTCCCCGGTAAAGGCCGGCCGCGGTAAAGAACTTCCAGAATTACTTCGTCCCCCACCCGGTAAGCACCGGGGGTAAGAATCAGTTCCAGGTCGTGGGCCAGGTTAATGATTTCCGGTGGCTGCACCACCGGGCCGCAGGTGGCACAGAAATGCCCCACCTGCACGTATGTCCTGGCATACTGGTAGTAGTAGCCCACTTCCCGGGCATCCGGGTAGTCTTTACGCGTCCCCCGGCGGTAAAAACCGTCCGCGGTAACCGCCACCGGCCCGACGTCGTTCTCCACCGCCACAGGCCAGAACCCATCCCGGTCGGGCGTAAACGCAACCAGGTAAAAGCGGTCATCTCCCGCTTCTATTTTCAAGGGAAGCCTCTCCCCACCGGGAGTCAAAACCCAGGCTGAAAGGCGCGCCAGATCCGCCAGGCCATCGGGACGCATGGCGTGCCCGTAAAAAATCCGGCACCGGGTTTCATGTCCTTCGTGACCATGACTTCCCTCGGGCAGAACCCAAATTTCGTGACCCTGCACTACCTTCAACATGAAGAACTCCTCCCCTGGTTTAAGTGGTATACTTTTAATGAGAGGACCAATTTGCTAACATTCCTTAATTTTAAAAACACTCGCCCTGGAGGTGATTTAATGTCTTCCATCCCTGAGCACCTCAAGTTCACCTACGAAGATTACCTGCTTTTGCCTGAAGACAGGCGGTATGAAATTATCGGAGGCGATCTTTTCATGACTCCTTCCCCCAAGCGGGCGCATCAGAAGATAAGTTTAAACCTGGCTACCATTTTATGGTCATTCGCCAAAGCCCACGGCCTGGGAGAAGTTTACGAGGCGCCATTTGATGTGCTTTTCAGCCGCCACGATGTGGTGCAGCCGGATGTGCTCTTCGTGAGCCGCGAGAACCTTTCGATTGTGGGGGAAAACAACATTCAAGGGGCACCCGACCTGATCATCGAGATTTTATCGCCTTCTACTGCCGAAAGAGACCTTGACCTGAAGAAAAAGCTGTACGCCCGCCATGCCGTCAAAGAATACTGGATTGTGGACCCCGACGCCCGGAAAGTGACGGTATACCTGTGGAAGGATAATGATTACGTAAAAACCGGAGTTTACGGCGAAGAGGATAGCTGGCAACCTCATCTTTTGCCCGGTCTCACCATCAAGGGGAAGGAAATATTTGCATAAGGACAACCATTAAAGAAACTGTTTTTACTTCAAACTATTTTTCTGGCCGCGCAGATCTGACATAAAAGCTCATCTTCTCCCACCACGGTTTTCTGCACTGCCACCACCTCGCCACAGCAGGAACATTTAATGTAGCCGAGGCGGCAGGCCGTTTGCGGCGGCCGCAGCGAGACCCTGGACTTCACGAACAAGCTCTCATCGGGAATGCTCAATATCTCCCGCACGGCATCGTCAATGGCCTGCTGGTATTCTTCTAAATCGGCTGCACTGGCCCGGCCGGCAACGATCCTCTTTTCAATTTCACCCTGGCGGCTGAGGTCAACAATTGGGTTAATTAAAGCCACCCGCAGGGCCTCCTGCCGGGGTTCAGAACCAGCAGGGAAACTACCAAAGTAATAAACGTGTTTACCCAGATCGTAGGCAAAAAAGTTCTGATTTCCTATGGTACAGCCCGTCATGAACTGTAAGGCATCTATGGCAGAGGTCATGTTTTCTGCCAAAACAAAGAAATCCTTTGCCTTTTCGCGCGTAAGGCCCAGTTCTTTTTGAGCAACCAGTCCGACCCGGTAGCCTACGGCCAGTTCCGGGCAAAGATGCCCGTGGTAATAAACGATGTTTAAAAGGGGCACGGGAACCGCCATCAACTTGCTTGTCCCCTGCGGCAAAGGAGAAGAATTGTTGCTGCGGTTTACTGGATACAAAGGAATCACGTTGTTAAAACCATGACTTTCTTTTTTAGCAGGAACATCGTCCTTCACCCGGTACCTCAAAACCCACCTGCTTTTACAAAAAGGATAATCCTCTTTTTCGCGTACCAGAGTCAAGTTAAAGACGCCTCCATCGGTGAGCAAAAGGTAGTGCAGGTGACCTCCTGTGGACCTGGTTACCAGGATAGGCTCCAGCACCTCGTAGTGTTTGTTGCGCCACTGAAACCCCAGGGGCGTCTGCTGGTGGTTATCGAACTGGACCGATACCTCTTCCTGGATGATGGTAATCTGATCCTGCTGGATCTTCGATAAAATTTTCCTGATATCCAGGGCAACTCACTCCCTTCACTATTTACACCTGATGCAAAAAGAAAAAGCCACGGTGACCCTTTCCTTCGTGAAAAGGAAGTCGTGGGCCTTCGTGGCCGTTTATTTTCGCCCGCTTAAATTTATTCTTAAAACCTATCCGTGTTACACCTGTCCCGGTTAAAAAGGGTCGTTAAACGAACACGGCTTCTTTACGCGGCAAATTTTTCTTTCTCAACTCCAGTTTAAACTAGCCGTTAGAAAGTGTCAACAAAAATGTTGCTCAGGGTGAATAATCTACACTGAGCAATCCTTACAGACCGGACGTCCATCCTGAAAAAAGGCATGATCCCTCATCATTTCTTCGCCGCAGCGGCTGCAGGTTATCATCTCCAGGCAGAGCTCGGGAAGACGTATTTCTGAATTTACATATTGCATTTCAAAAATTTCTTCCGCCGGGCCTTCCAGGATGTACTTCATCAGGGGTTCCTGGCGGTGGTAAAACTCCTCCCGCTCCTCTTCTGTAGCCACGCCGTTGGCCACCTTTTCCATGAGGGTTACAAAGTCATCACCTTCCCTGCCCAGCACTCCTGCCTTCAAGCTTACCCGCAAAGCTTTCCCCTCTCCCATGCAGGCAAAGGTAAAGACGTATTTGCCGTTGTCCCTGTAGACGAAGTTCCTCTTACCAAAGGTGCAACCCGACATCACCTGCACCGCGTCGGCGGCACAGGTACGGTTTTCCACCACGGTTACCAGATTATACCCGGGAAGATGAGCGTTTAGCTTTTCCAAAGCAACCTTTGTTGCCCGGTACCCAATGGCCAACAAACAACAGGGGTGCCCGTGAAAGGATACCACTTTTTCCCAATCGGTCATCTGAAAACACTCCTTCCCTTAATACATGGATCGGTACACAAAGTAATTGATACTGTGCGGGATTATAATCTCCCTCCTTCCTGGACTTTAAGAACGGCCGGACCGGGCGGCCGGGTGAACAATTTTAAACATGAAATATGTTGACTATCAAATTTCATACTCAATCGTGGCGAAATGGTGGTTACCGGCACGCCGGAGGAATTAAAGGCACTGGTGGGTAACCCCGGTGCTTCCATGAATGATGTATTTACTTATTTTACCGGTAATTTTTTGGATGCGGGGGGAGATTTTCGTGGAATCAGACAGGTTCGCCACATCAGCCGCCGCCTCGGTTGAACCGGCGGCAAAATCAGGCAGCACAGTGCTGCAGGCACTAACAGACATGCTGGTCATTATTGAAATGGAACTGCGCAAGCTGCGCCACGAACCGACCGAGCTGTTCACCCGGGCCGTGCAGCCTGTGCTCTGGCTGCTGATTTTCGGCCAGGCTTTCAGCAAGGTACGCGCATTTGACACAGGCGGGGTAACTTACCAGACTTATATGACCCCCGGCATCCTCTCGCAGTCGGTGATGTTTACAGCCATCTTTTTTGGTCTTTCGACTATCTGGGAAAGAGATATGGGTATACTGCAAAAGTTTCTGGCCATGCCCATACCCCGGGTGGCGCTGGTGCTGGGCAAGGCTATGGCAGCCGGAGTACGTGCCCTAAGCCAGGTAACCATTATTTTTCTGCTTGCGGCCATAACCGGCATACCCCTGCACTGGCACCCGGCCCTCCTGTTAGCAGCCGCCGGTGTGGTCATACTGGGAGCCGTATTTTTTGCCACCCTGTCCATGATTATCGCCGCCATTGTTAAAACCCGTGAACGTTTCATGGGTATCGGCCAGTTAATCACCATGCCCTTGTTTTTTGCTTCCAACGCGCTGTATCCCATCTCCATCATGCCCGACTGGCTGCGCGTGGTGGCATCGGTCAACCCGCTAAGTTATATGGTGGACTTCCTGCGTGGCGCCCTTGTTGCCGGCCAATTGACCAACTGGCAGGCGGACGTAGGAGTTTTGCTGGTAGCCTGCATTCTGGCTACAGCAGTGGGCACATACCTCTATCCCAGAGTGATTGCTTGAACCGCTCTTTTACCTGATCTCAGCCATCCAGCATTTTCAACCTGAGCCAGCCCAGGGTAAATAAAACAACACTCCATCCTCCCAGCACCGCCGCCAGCCGCCAGTTGAATCCGTTCCCGGTCAGGGTGGTGCGTAACAGTTCTGCCGCCGGGGTAAGGGGCAAAAGCTATACCACGTGCTGCAAGAATCCGGGCAGGCGCTCCACGGGGATCAGGGTACCACTTAAAGCGGTTATATCAGCTCAGAAACAGGAAATCACATCCTGGATAAAACCTTCGACCAGCCCCTCTCAAAGTAGATTTACCAACCGTCATCCCCGAGCAGCCAGAACTACCTTTGCCATTCCCTTCGTTCCGGTCATATCCAGCGGCGCCACCGGCGTCACCTGCAGGCCCCACCTGGTCTCTGTTACCACTGCTTCGACCCCATATACAACACGAATGTTCTCCGGCGTAAGCACCGTTTTGGGAGTACCGGCGGCAACAATACGCCCGTTATGCAGCAGCAACAAACGATCGCTAAAGCGGCTGGCCAGATTGAGATCGTGAAGCACCATTACCACCACCCGTCCCTGTTCCGTGGCAAGTTCCCGCATCCGCGCCAGAACCTCAAGCTGGTAACGTATATCCAGGGTCGCCGTGGGCTCGTCCAGTAGAAAAACCTCGGGTTCCTGGGCCAGGGCCCGGGCAATAAGCACTTTCTGCCGCTGGCCGCTGGAAAGTTCACCAAGCTGCCGCTCCCCCAGGTCGGTTAAACCCAAATAGGCCAGCGCCCTGGTTACCGCAGCAAGGTCGCCATGGCTAACTCCCCAGGTGAGGTGGGGACGGCGTCCCTGCAGCACAGTTTCCAGTACGGTGCACGGAAAAGCCTGCCCCGTACCCGGTGGGGGCACATACCCCAAATAGCGGCCCACCTCCCGGCCACGAAGAGCGGCCAGGTTTTTCCCATCCAGAAAAACCGTCCCCATACGCGGCTTCAACACCCTGGCCAGACAGCGCAAAAGGGTACTCTTGCCGGAACCATTGGGCCCTATAATGCCCAATGTCTCGCCGGCCTGTACTTTAAAGGTCACATCTTCCAGAACTGATACGCTTCCGTAGGAAAAACACACGCCCTTAACTTGAAGCCGCACCCCGATTTCCTCCTCTCCTGGATACAGTACCGGGGGTACGCTGGTTTACGGAGCACCCCCGGTACTACCTTAATTAACGGATAATCACCTGCCGGGCAGATGCATTCCACTCTGCCTGCAGCCCCAGCGCCTGGGCTACAAAGCGGTAGGGTAGCATTGTCCGCCCGTTGACTATTTCCGGCGCCACATCCATAGAGATGGGCACACCCTGGAGGAGATAGGACTTTTGCCCCACCCTGAACTGAACCACCCGCTTGCCGCCCAGCAGGGTTACGGTTTGATTTGCACCGTCCCACAGGATGTTTTCGTCACTCAGACCGGCAGCCAGGGCAAGGTATCTCACCGGGGCATAGGTGCGGCCGTTCTTAACGTAAGGCTCCACGTCCATTTCCCTTTCCGTGCCGCCGGCTTGATACATTTTACTGCCAATGGTGAATACAGCCGCCACCCTAATCTGATCCGGTGCAGGGGTGTCACATGTGGCCAGAGGTACTTTCAGTTCATTTAATGTACTGGAAAAAATCCTTTCAGTCTCGCTTAAGGCACTGCCGCTTACTTTCAGATTGACCGCGCCTTCCGGAACTGTTCTATCTACGGTTAACACTATACCGCTGACCGTGATGGTACTACCCTGTGTTTCTGTACCGCTACTTGTTTCAGTACCACTACCGGTTACTCCCCCTTCTGTACTGCTGGCGGACTTTTCTTCTGCTTCACCGGTGGGGGAACCTTCAGACTGCGCAGCAGATTCCTCAATCGGTTTACTAACAGGACTGACACTGGATGTCTTGACAGGAATCACCAGCACCCGGTCGCCCTGTTCGAGTCTGATATTAGTTTTGTCTAAAACCAGATCTCCGGTGCTCACTTCCACCACCGGTTTTTGAGCGAAAGTAACGCCTTCAGGTAGCTCAAGCCTGAGGAATGCCGTGGCACCGCTGGCGTCCCTGGCCCGCACAGCACCAGGCATATTTTCGGTAATCGTCAGCTTGCCGCCGGGCTGGTTGGGAACACCAATGCGTACCGTGGTCTTTTCTGCAACCACCGCAACCGGAGGCTGCACATAGGCTACAGTTACAGTACCCCTGGCCCCGGCAGAGCCGCCCACGGTGATATCCACCTGCTCGGGAGCATCCAGAGCCAGGTCAACCGTGGCATATTTGAAGCAAAAAGCGGTTTTCTCAGTACCTGACCTGATCACGGTAAATTTGACTGTTTGTCTGTCATCGCCCACCGGTATGGGACCGCTCAGTTCGCCATTTCCGGCTTCCCTTTTTACTGTGGGATAAGTGTTCCATTTAACTCCTTCAGGTAATGTTAGGGTGATGGTACGACCCCTGGCCAGATCACCGGCCATCCCCTCAGTCACGGTAAACTCTCCTATCCGCTGGTTGCTGTGGCCGGCAACAACATCGGTGGCAGTTTTGCCGTTGACGGCTGCTCCTGCAGTGCTGTATTCAGCTACTGTAAGCAGAGCCGGATCAACACCCGGATTGTTGCCCTCGTAGCTTACCTGTACATTACCGGGCCGGGCTATGCTTTCGTCCACGGAAACTGTTCCCGAAATAACCACCCGTCCCACCCCGGTATCCTTCGTGGTTTCTTTTTTGATTTGTAAATACAGAACACTCCTGCCACTGGCATCCTCACCAATGGCATAATCAATATCACCTGACTGCCACCCCCAGCTGGGAAGCAGAACCACGGTTTGCCAGGTAAAACCAGGGGAAAGGACAAATTTTACCGTATCCTGTTTTCTGAAGTCGGTACCGTTCATTTTAAGAGCCCCGGGGACATTCTCCTTAAGGGTAATATTAGCCACTTCCCCCCCCAGATCGGTCAAGCTTTCCGGCGAAGCAGCCGTAGCCGTACTTCCACCAATGGAGACATTGGCCACCGTTACCGTCCCGGAACTGAACCCGCTGCTCGGAGGAGCGTCAATGGTTACATTTATCTTCCCGGATTCCTCAGGCGGCAGGGCCTTGATATAAACCTGGTCGAAGTAGATGTAGCAGCGGAAAGTAGATGTTGCAGATTTTCTGTTTATTTTCGCAACCTTAAGGCTAAAAGTGCTCAATCCTTCTTTCCACAGGGTAACGCCACTGCTACCCAGAGGGATCTCATCTCCTATCCTGTACACCGTATAATCAACAGGATAAGTGGCATCGGTCACCGACGGCCAGTAGGATGAGCCGCCAGGGAAATACAAGCGCAATTGCTGCAGTTCCACAAAGGAAGGCAGGCTGATGGTAACCCAATCTCCAGTTTTAATGGAGTTTGCGTACTCTTCTTTGAGCAGTAACGTGCCCAGGGCCACCGTGCTATCGGCACTGACGGTAGGAGTTTCCTGGACTTTAGCTGTTGTATAGGCCGCTGCCGGCCCGGCCGCAGTCAGCAAAAAGCAGGATACGCAAATCAACACCAGAATTTTGCGCAGCATGGCTGTCATCCAATCTCCCTTAAAACCTTTATTTGGCCGGATAAGCATAAGCCCCTTTAAGCTCTATGCTGTGAAATTTCTTGAGCATCTCTTTGTGGATCGCCTCCGGGTCGATGTCCCGGAAGAGGTCCGGGTAAATCCATTTGGCGAAGTAGGCCAGGCCGACGATCGCCCGCGGACCGGTATAAATCTCGCTGGAAAGCATATAAACTTTCCCCTGCTGTACGGCGGTAATTTTGTTCCAGCCAGGGCGGCGCATCATTTCGGCGCGCTTCTTTTTCATCGCGTCCGCATTCTCCCCGTAACCGCTGGGAACGCTGGTACTGCACGCTTTAATGATCACCTGCGGGTTCTGGGCCACCACCCACTCCGCGTTCACCTTCGGGTAGGGCTGCCGCAGCGCCGCGCAGATGTTCCTCCCCCCAACGCAGTCCAGCATCTGGGCGCCGCCGGAGCCGGGGGCCGCGGCGGAATAGTCCGTATAGCCCTCGAGGTAGACCCGCGGCCGCTTGTTAAGCGGGATGTTCTTCGTCCGTTCCTTAAAAAGCTTCTGGTACTTCTCGAAGTAGGCAAGGTACGCTGCCGCCTCCTTCTGGCGGTTGAGGATAGTCCCCAGGGTGCGGATGTCCTGTGCCATGGTATCGATATTGTAACAGTCGAGAAGCACCACGGGTATGCCCGCCCGCTCAATCTGGGCAATAATTTCCGGCTTCAAGAATCCGCCGTAGCCGAAGACCACGTCGGGTTTCAGCGCCAGGATCTTCTCCACGCTCGGAGTGAATGCCTTACCCACCTTCACTTTACGTTTTACCACGGGCGGAAAGTCGGCGGTGTCCGCGACGCCAACAATTCTTTTCTCCTCCCCGAGGGCATAGATGAGCTCGGTGACGTCGGAGTTCACCGAGACGACCCGCTGCGGCGGGCAGGGAACGCGGACCGTGCGGCCGTGGGAGTCCTTGATGGTAATCCGCTTTGGCGGCGCAGGAGCGCTCCCGCTACCGGCACTACCGCTACCGGTAACAATAATCACTGTGCGTTTCGTCTCGTTCCAGTCCACTTTGGCGCCCAGCGACTCGCCGATAAAGCGCAGGGGGACCATTGTCCGCCCGCTCAGTATCTTACCCGGCACATCGAGCGTAACGGGCTTGCCGTTCACGTAGGCCGTCCTCTGGTCGATAACCAGCTTAATGGTGGTGCCGCCCTTTATCCCGGTAACGGTGCGGGTTCTATCGTCCCACTCAACCCGGGCCCCAAGGGCTTCAAAGATGGCCCGGAGAGGCACCAGCGTGCGACCCTGTTCGGTCACTGGCGGCGCATCGCAGGAAAGCCTCTCGCCATCAATTGTGATGGCGATCGCCGACGCCTCCGCCGACAAAATACCTTTCCCACCCAGTAAGGCAAAAATAAACGCCATCAAGAACCAGAGAAGCACCACTTTCTTGCTCTTTAGCATCAAAGACCCTCCTTATCAGCCCCGGAAAAAAACTACGCTCACAACTTCCCTCACATTTTTTAAAACTTAAAACTTTAACGTGTAACTTCTAACTTCCCACCTCTACTTCTCACCCCCACCACTGCCGCTTTTTCTTGATTAGGAGGTAGATGAAAAAGGGAGAGCCCATCAGGGCGGTGATAATCCCTACCGGAATTTCCGTCGGCGCAATGATGGTCCGCGCCAGGGTATCGGCCAGAAGCAGGAGCACCGCTCCCATCAGGCAGGAGCAGGGGATCAAAAACCGGTTGTCGCTGCCCACAAGCATCCGGCAGATGTGCGGCCCCACCAGGCAGACAAACCCGATGATGCCGGTGAAGGCCACCGTAGCCGCAGCAGCAAGGGTAGCCAGAGTCAGGGTATAAACCCTCAGGCGCCCTACATTTATCCCCAAGCTTGCCGCCACCTCCTCCCCGGCCCCCAGGACGTTGAGATCCCAGGCGTACAGGAGCAGTCCGGCCATACAGAACAGCACCACCGGAGTAAGCAGCATCACAGTCTGCCAGTCCGCCCCCCAGAAGCCGCCCATCAGCCAGACGACGAGTTCCTTTAAGGCATCGTTATTGGAAATGTATTTTAAAAGCGATACCCCTGCCTGGAAGAGATAGCCCACGGCCACCCCGCCCAGAACCAGCGTTTCGGGCGCCATGCCCTTGAACCGGGCCAGGGAGAAAGCCAGGAGTGTGGTCAACCCCCCGAAGATGAAGGCGTTGGTAACGATGAGCCAGCGCGATACGTCAAGATAGTTCCCGCCCACCAGGCCCGTCCCCAGCACGATGGCCAGGACCGCCCCAAAGGCCGCGCCGCTGGAAAGCCCCATCGTGTAGGGCGAGACCAGGGGGTTGCGCAGCACCCCCTGCATCACCGCTCCGGCCCCGGCCAGGCTCATCCCGGTGATGGTGGCCAGCAGAATGCGGGGGAGGCGGATCTCCCAGACCACCGTCTCGGCCAGATCACTTTCCAGGGTTACCGGCACACCCAGATGGGAAAGAATTACCCGCCAGACGTCCGCCACACTTATCCCGGCAGCTCCCACCGCGGTAGCCACCAGGGCAGTAGCACCGGTTAAGCCGAGCAAAACACCGACCAGGAGGATTTTCCGGCCGATGTGGCGGGAATATGCCGTTTTAATAGCACTTATATCTGCCCCCGGACCGGGGCCGCCTACTTCGACGGGTAAACCCATACGCCTTTAAGCTCCTCCCCGTAGAACTTTTTGAGCATCTCCCGGTGCACCGCCTCCGGGTCTATGTCTTTAAAGAGCTCCGGGTGCAGCCACTTGGCGACGTAGTATTCGCCCGCCGCCCCGCGGGGCGCACAGGTAATGAGATCCGAAATCAGGTAGACCCGGCCATGCTTTACAGCGTTCGTATTTTTAAGGCCCGGGCGGGACATGAGCTGACGGCGGAGTTCCTCCAGTTTTTCAGTATCCTTTACTGTCCAGCCGGAGAGTTCACGCCCGACATATTTAATAATCACGTCCGGATTCTTAGCTGCCACCCATTCCGGATTGACCACGGGGTTAGCCACTCCCAGTTCGGCAGCAATATTGATCCCGCCGGCCCACTCAATTAGCGGCTGCAATCCTGAACCAGGACCACCTGTTTTCCAGTCACCGTAAGAATACTCCCAGTATACCTTTGGCTTTTGCCCGGAGCCCAGTTCTTCTGTCCGTTCCCGGACTGTCCGCCACTGCTTCTCAATGTAAGCTGCAAAGGCATTGGCCCGTTCCTGACAGTTAAAAACCAGGCCCAGCGTCCGAATTTCCCTGGTTAAAATTTCTGTTTTGTAGCCATAAATTTTCAGGACGGGAATTCCGGCATTTAGAAGCTGATCCCTTTGAGGGGATTTCAGAAAAGCTTCGATGACCAGGTCCGGCTTGAGTGCGATAATCTTTTCCACGCTGGGGGTAAAAGAACTTCCTGCATCTTCAACTCCCAGAACATATTCCGGCCACCCATTCTTTTTGGTGGATTCATCAACCGCGATCACCGCTTTTTCTACTCCCAGAGCCTTTACTATCTCCGCCGGATAAGCACCCAGAACCACCACCCGCCCGGGCGGGCAGGGAACTGTAACTTCGCGTTCCTCAATTTGCCCATCAGGGTTAATCAGCTGCTCTTTAACGGTCACCTCTTGCCTGGAAGACCCGCCCTGGCTGGAAGTACAGCCACTGCCCAGAATAGCTACCACCAGCAGTACCGCTACCGTTGCAGGCAACCACTTCTTCCCCCAAATCATTGGCTACCCTTTCCCCCCCGAAAGCAAAACTAACTCCCCAGCTTAGCCTTGATTTCCCGCATCTTGGCTCCCCAGTCGGCCACCTCCTCGGCGGTGAGGATGTCGATGGCGCCGCCCTGGAAGTCGCCCTTGATGTCGCCCATTCGCTCCTCCAGCCAGCCTTCGATCTCCAGGTAGTGTTCTTTCAATCCTTCCAGCACTTCGGGATCGGCATTCCACAGGCCCCGCTGGTGGGCCTCCAGCAACCGGCGGGCGATTTCTTCCAGCGCCCAGGGGTTGTGTTCTTCAAAGAAACGGCGGTTTTCTTCGTCCAGGATAAAGGTCCTGGTGATGTCGTCGAAGATCCAGTCGTCCACTTCCTGCGTGGTGGCTTCCCAGCCGTAGACCCGGCCAATACGTTTGGAAATGTCCCCGGCGCCTTTATAACCGTGCCGCTTCTGCCCCTCGATCCACTTCGGGTTCAAAAGCTTCGTCCGGACCACCCGCCGGATCTCATCGGCCAGGGTGCGTACTTCCACATGCTCCGGTTCCCTGGTATCGCCGTAGTAGGTCCTCACCTCTTTGCCGGAGGCCACCCGGGCGGCGGCAGTCATCCCGCCGTGGGTGCCGAAGTAGCAGCAGCAACCAAAGAGGTCGTACTCGTCGGTAACCACCTTGTTGTAGGTTACATCCACCGTCTTCAGGCTGGCCTGCAACTGGCGGAAGGCCTCCTGGCCAAAGACGCCCTTGCCGTAGGCGTAGCCATTCCAGTAGATAAAGATATCGGCCAGGTCCTTCTCTTCTTTCCAGGCCGAGGCGTAAACGGCCAGGTTTACCCCGGCCATGTAGGTGCCGGGCTTCGAGGCAAAGATGCGTAAAGTCGCGTCCCGCCAGGCCTGCGGGTCGTTCTGCCCGTCCAGCCGGGCCAGGGTGTGCTTGCGGACGTAGTTCTGCTCCGGCGGCTCGTCCAGGGCGGCCACGGTCTGAATGGCCTCATCTAAAAGCTCCACGCAGTTGGGGAAGTTGTCCCGGGTAATGCCGGATACCCGCACGGTCAGGTCAATGCGGGGGCGTCCCAGTTCTTCCAGCGGGATTACTTCGATACCCGCCACCCGACCGTTGGGCAGCCACCGGGGCCTCACACCCAAAAGGTAGAACATCTGCCCCAGGCCCTCGCCGTCGGCCCACATGATGTCGTTGCACATCCAGTAAAGGGCAATGTTTTCCGGATAGCGGCTTTCTTCCGCCAGGTGTTTTTCCAGAATTTTTTCCGCCAGGCGCTTGCCCACTTCCCAGGCCGCCCGGGTGGGCACCCGGTGGGGATCCAGGGAATAAAAGTTGCGGCCAGTAGGCAGTATATCGTCCCTGCCGCGGGTGATCAGCCCCGAGGGCCCCGCGGGGATGTATTTCCCGTCAAAACCGGAAAGCAGCGCTTCGATTTCCTTAGATGCTTCAATCCGCCCGTTCAGATCCAGTACCCGTGGCAAAAGGGCGTTAACCTCCGCCAGAACGTCGGGACAGAGAAACTTATCCCCCAGAACCTCTTGAGCAAAACCCGGATCCACTTCCTGTCCCTTTAAGAACCGGCCAATAAAGGCTTTAGCCGCAGCATCAATTTCTTCTAAAAGCGCACCATAGGACTTGCCGTAGCGAGTCGAGAATCTTCCCTGGTCGGCCAAAAGCTCGGCCAGATCCAGATTCATGAGGCCGGCCACGGCCCGGCGCAAAGAGACCTTTTCCCCGGTGTCAAAGCGCAGGATGGAGTTGATGAATTCAATGCGCCGCTCTCCTTCCGGTATCTCGCCGAAGATGTGCTGCCCGTCCTGGATCTGCGTGTTGCGGATAACGGAGAGCACCGCATGGGCCTTCTCCGCGATAAAGGCAAAATTATCATGGCCGCCTTCCACGGGAATCTGCTTGTCCAGGTTGGTCTTTTTGATTTCTTCAATAATTAAATGCTCCAGAGTATGGGCCCGGGCCGGGTCGGCTATTTTGGCCTTTTCGTATTCCTCCAGGTAGCGCTCCAGCTCGGCCAGTTCGTCGTAGAGGCCACCCCCGGTCATCACCGTCTGCATGTGGTCCACCAGGGTGGCATAGCTCCTCCTTTTGGCAATGGTGCCCTCCGGCGGGTTATCCGCGTTGTAGATGTATAGGTGAGGGAGGGATCCGATGGCTAAATCCGGGTAACACTCGCCGGAGAGTCCCACGCCTTTGCCGGGCAGAAATTCCAGGTTGCCGTGGGTGCCCACATGAACGATCACATCCACACCAAAGTCCCGCTCCAGGTAGCGGTAGGTGGCCAGGTACTGGTGCGGCGGCGGGATGTCCGGGTCGTGCAGGATTTTACAGACCTGCCCGTCGCAGCGGGCACCGGCACAGCCCCGCTTCGGCTGCACGCATACCACAGCGTTGCCATATTGAACTCCGGTAATGACGATTTTCCCTTCGTGGACCATGGCCGCGGGTACGCCGTTTTTGGCTTCTCCCGGCGGGGCGCCCCAGGCTTCAGTAAGCCGTTCCTTCACCCGCAGAGATAAATGATCAAACCACTGCCGGTACTCTTCCACGGGCATGAGCTTTAACGCCCCGCCCTTGCTGATAATTTCATCAGTGGTAGTCCAGCGGAATTCCGAGATGGCCTTCCGGTTCATAATGGCGTCAATTAACTCTTTGCCGCTGGCAGGAACTTCCACGGAATAACCCGCTTCCTTCATCCGGCGCAAAATCCTGGCCACGCTCTCCAGAGTGTCCAGGTTGGCCCCGCCGCCCACCGTGGCTTCCACCGAGGCACAGGGGTTGTTGTGCAGGATAAACGCCACTTTTCGCTCCTGCACCGGCTTCTGTGCCAGGGCAACCCACTTAGCCACCCGGTCCACCAGGTGCCGGCAGCGCTCCTCCACCGGAACGCGGATTTCCAGTTCCCCTTCCCGCCTGGCTCCGGCAATGAAAATCGGCTCGATGACCCCTTCAAACTCGGGCAGAGCTACACACCAGGCAATGTCCCGGTTCAAACCCTGGGGATCCTCTGCCCATTCCTCTACCGTGCGGTAAAAGGAGGTTACCGGCTGGAAGACGGGCACGCCCAGCCGCTTTAAAAGGCTGACTCCTGAAGAGGCCACGTCCTCACGCAGGAAGTCATCGGTTCTGGTGCGGGCTTCCAGGAAGAAAGAAAGCAGCTTGACCAGAGCGTTGATCCGGGACCGTCCCCCGGAGTCAAAGAAATATTCCCTGACCACTTCTCCGGAACCCCTGGTGCCCAGTTCGGCATCTTTCAGGGAATAGCAAAAAGCAGGAATTACCTTTAATCCTTTTTCTTCCATCAGGCGAATTAATAAATCCTCCACAGCCAGGTTGCCGTTTACCCAGTTGTTGCGGGCAAAGAGCAGGCCCACGGTGGGAGCGGAAGCGACCAATGATTGGGGCCAAGCGGCTTGACTGAGGTATGTCTCGTACCAGGACAGGTAATCTTCCACCGTAGCAAAACAACCAGAAGCGGCCGGGTGGTAAATACCCTCCCAGGGGAAGGTAAGCGGCTCGCTGTACTCCAGCCGTTCACCCAGAACTTCGACAGCCAGATACCGGAGCATGTGGGCAAAGTTTTCTTTGCCGCCCTGAACTATATATGTGTAGCATCTGGAAACCACATCCGGCCCCACTGTTGAAAGGACCCACAAAGCCGGATCATGGGCCACGCAAACCACGGGCCTGGCCAGTCGTTTTACCGTCTTTTCCAGTTCATCCCAGACAATTTCTGCCGCTGAACGGTAAAGGAAAATCAGGTCGGCCCGGGCCATGTCCTCGAGGGCTTCAGTGAGATCTTCCTTACCCTCATCTAAAAAGCGGGCCGAGTAAACCTTAACCTCCAGCTCGTCCCTGACCAGCTCTGCGGCCCGCCGCATAGTGGTGGTGTGGCTGTGCCACATCACGGCGGTAATTTTTTTCATGAAACCCCCCCTGTCCATAAAATAAAAAGCCACGAAGACAATAGCCCTCCTTCGTAAAGGAAAGTTCCGCCTTCGTGGCTTATTGCTTAAAATTTTAAGTTTTCAAGAGCAGTTAGTTTTATTTAATTAATTTTCCCTGTGGCGACTTCAGTCGCCTTCTTCTCTGCCAGGGTTATTCAACATAAAATGCAAATTTCCTCTCTTCACTTTTCTGCTCAAATGTATTTTTTAAGGTATTTTTTTCGCAGGGTAAGGCTATCTGACCCTCTTCACCACCATTACGCCAGCAACAAACAACACCGCCGCATACCCCGCCAGCACTGCCAGGGATACGGGCAGAAGCCCGTCCCCGCGGGCCAGGGCACGTAAGGCATGGCTGGAGTGGGTTAAGGGCAGCACCTCTATTATATACGCTATAGCCCCGGGCAGGCGGTCGGGGGAAAAGAAGGTACCGCAGAGAAAGGACATGGGCAAAATAACAAAAGTAGCAAAGTTGGCCATATCCTCGTGGGAGTTGATGGTCATGGCCGCCACCACTCCCAGGGCGGCAAAGAGAAAACAGGTGAGGATGACCACCAGGAAAAACCACCCATTTATAGCAAGGTGGGCTCCAAACACAAAAGCCAGGGCCAGAATGATCAGGGAAGCAACCAGCCCGCGCACGGTGCCCGCCAGCACTTTGCCCAGCACAAAAGCACCGGCGCTGATGGGAGCAATCAGGTATTCCTCTAAGGTTTTGTGGTACAGGCGGCTCATATTCAGGGAAACGCCCACGGCGTTAAAGCTGGTATTCATGGCCGAAAGGGCGATAATCCCGGGCACTACAAATTCCAGATAGTTGCCCCCATTCATTTGAATCCCCCGGCCCAGCCCCCAGCCAAAGGCTACCAGATATAAAAGGGGGCTGACCAGCCGGGAAGCAAAGAATTTAACAAAGGTGCGCCTGAAAACCACCATTTCCCGCCAGAATACGGTGTAGAAATCGATTTCAATCACCCACCTTACGCCCGGTTAGCTCGACGAAAACATCTTCCAGGTTGGCTTCCCGGATTAAAACATTTCCATCCAGCTGGCCGGCATAGGCCAGGGCCCTATCACGGCTGGGAAAAAGTTTATAACCGGTATCTTTACCTCCAAAAGATTCCACCACCACTTCTCCTACCTTTTGTTTTAATTCCCGGGGTGTCCCCAGGGCAATCAACCGGCCTTTATCCATAATGCCCACACGGTGGCAGAGCATTTCCGCTTCTTCAATGTAGTGGGTGGTTAAAAGGACAGTCATACCCTCGCTGTTCAACCGGCGGATTAAGTCCCAGATTTTGCGGCGGGTCTGGGGGTCCAGACCCACGGTAGGTTCGTCTAAGAAAAGAACTTTTGGGTTGTGCATCAATGCCCGGGCAATCATCAACCGGCGTTTCATGCCTCCGGAAAATTTGTTCACCAGATCCCCTGCCCGCTCCCGGAGTTCCACGTAGTCGAGGAGTTCCTCGATTCTCTCCTGCCGGCGGGAAGCAGGAATCCTGTGCAGGCGCCCGTGCAGTTCCAGATTTTCCCGGGCGGTCAACTCCTGGTCCAGGTTCATATGCTGGGGCACCACGCCGATTTCCTTTTTCACCTTGTCCAGATCCCGCATAACGTCATAGCCATTGATTAAAGCCGTGCCGCCGGTAGGTTTGGTGAGCATGGTCAGCATCCTTATAGTGGTAGTCTTACCGGCACCGTTGGGACCGAGCAGGGCAAAGATCTCCCCTTTCTTAATATGCAGGTCCAGGCCGGCTACAGCGATAATGTTTCCGTAATGTTTGGTCAGCTGGCGAAGCTCAATCACTCTGTAAACCTCCGGCTCAATATCACTGCGCGTAAAAACCGGTGCACCCTCCCTG